>Ga0126384_10002382_pt1 | contig 11387 bp, 10 predicted proteins | sample PanSoiMetPlot_36_FD_92543 | JGI IMG/M metagenome (GOLD analysis project Ga0126384, IMG submission 92543) | Tropical forest soil microbial communities from Panama - MetaG Plot_36 | ecosystem: Environmental > Terrestrial > Soil > Tropical forest > Bulk soil | place: Panama | collected 2016-02-17 | reverse complement strand
TTTCGATTCCGTTGGCCGCAACCGTCATCGAACCAGCACGGTTCGGTTTAATCCAGGTCTAATCCGCCCAAACACCGTGACCTCTCCTGGTCGAGTCAAGCCACCTGGTGCATCAGGCGATCCGACAGCCGACGAGGTTGCCGCACTGGTCCGACCAGCATATCATACGGCCTGTGTCTCCCCTTCAAGCGCAAGCAGAGCCGCGCGGCGACACGGCCCGCGAGTTGGAGATGGCGTCCCCGGCAGCTCTTAGAAAGGTGAGGAACTCTTGAATGAAAGTGCGCGACGTTATCCATGCTGCCTTCCCGGTCGCCGAGTACCGGAACCGCTACGACAAGGTCCGGAAGGCGATGGAGAAGCGCAACCTCGACGCGATTCTCGTCACCGCCAAAGAGAACGTCATCTACTTCTCCGGCCTGGAGACCGTGGGCTGGGACTCCAAGCACCGGCCCGTCGGCTGCATATTGCCGCGTGACGACGCGCATCCGATCATGGTGGTCGCGGAGTCGCTTGCCTCGGTTGCGGATGTCACGTCCTGGGTCGACGATGTCCGGCTCTGGGGCGGCTTCAAGCGGACTGGCATCCCGCAAGACCCCGTCGTCGGCATCGCGGATGCAATCAAGGACCTCGGGCTTGCCAGGGGCCGGATCGGGATGGAGATGGGCTACGGAACGCGGATAAACATGTCGCAGGCGGACTTCGAGACGCTGAAGAGCCTGTTACCGGATGTCGAGGTAGTCGACGGGGCCGAGACCATCTGGGAGTTGCGAATGATCAAGTCTCCGGACGAAGTCGAGGTCATGCGCAGGGTCTGTCAGGACACGTGCACCGCGTATCAGGCCGCGTTCGAAGCAATACGAGGCGGCATGACCGAGCGGGAGCTCGCCGGCATCCTGCTGACCGAGATGGCCCGCCTGACGAACTTCCGACCCGGCTTCGTGGGCATCAGGTCCGGAAAGCTCAAGTACGCGATGATGAACGTCCCCCCGTTCGAAACCAAGAGGCTCGAGCCAGGCGATCTGGTCGTGGTCGACGCTGGTGCAACCTTCCGCGACTACTGGTGCGACATGATGCGAATGGCGTCAATCGGGGAGCCTGATACGGAGGCTCGTCACTTCTTCGACGTCGACCTGGCAGCCCAGCGCGCTGGAATGGCGCAGGTCAAGCCCGGGGCCAAAGCGGGCGACGTCTGCAAGGCCTGCCTGGACGTTATCCAGGAGGCCGGCCTGCGAGAGCATGCCCCCTCGCTTGAGCGTGTCGGCCACGGCCTTGGCATGGAGGTTCACGAGCCGCCCTCGCTTGCGCTGGGAAGCGAAGTCGAGATCCAGCCGGGAATGATCCTCACGGTTGAGCCGATTTTCTCCGACCTCCCGAACTACCAGATCGGCAACTTCGCGATGGAGCAGATCCTGCTGGTGACGGAGTCGGGCGGCGAGCTGCTCACGCCCTTCACCGACGAGCTCTGGATTGCACCGGCCGGCTGATTGATCGCCTCGCAATGCCCATGTCCCACCGTTTTGCGAGGAAGCGAGCAGTCGGAAACGCCAATGGTAGGCAAGGAGTCCCTCCGTGAAGATCGTTCTGGCCGAGGTACATTCGACTCGGATTCCCACGTCCCGCCCTCATCAGATGGCGATCGGGACAACCAACGTCCAGGAGGACGTCGTGGTCAAGCTGGTCGCGGACGAAGGTCTTGTCGGCTGGGGCGAGGCGCCCCACATGGTCGGCCATTCGCAGCGGGGCGAGACGCCGGGCACCGTGCGAGTCGTGCTGCGTCACAAGCTCCTGCGAGCTGTTCTTGGCATGGATCCCTTGAACCAGGAGGCGATCGGCCTCGCGATGGATCGAGCCGTTCCCTGGAACACCCGAGCCAAGGGCTCGATAATCATGGCTGCCTACGATCTCGCCGGCAAAGCCTTGGGCACACCCGTCTACAACCTGCTGGGCGGCCTCGTGCGAGACCGCGTTCCACTCAGCTGGTCGCTACCGATCCAGGACCCACAGACCATCAGCGAGGAAGCCGAGCAGATGGTCGGTCGGGGTTGGCGCATCCTCAAAGTGAAAGTTGGGCGCCCCGATCCCATGCAGGACATCGCCGCCGTTCGTGCGGTGCGCAAAGTCGTCGGCGACGCGATCGGCATACGGGCCGACGCCAACCAGGCATATGACGTTAAGACCGCGATCAAGGTGGCCCGCCACTTTGAGGAGCTGGGGCTGGACTTTTTCGAGCAGCCGATCAACCAGTCTGACCTGGAGGGTATGGCTGAGGTCACTCGCCAGGTGGGGGTGCCCGTGATGGCCGACGAGTCCGCCCAAACGGTGGCGGACATGCTCGAGATCGCGAGACGCCGTGCTGCCGACTACGTCAGCATCTACGTGATCGGCCCGGGTGGGCTACACAACTCCAGGCGCATGGCAACGATCGCCGAAGCCGCACGGATGCCAGCCTACGTCGGCGGCGCTCTCGAGAGCTGTATCGGCGCCTCTGCGGGTCTCCATTTCGCGGCCGCCAGCCCTGCGGTCACCCTGGGGTGCGAAATGAGTGGCCAGTTCCTTCTCACCGACGACTTTGGCAAGCAACGGATCCGAATGGAGGACGGAGCGCTGCTCGTCCCGACGGGACCGGGGCTAGGTGTGGATGTCGACGAGGAGAAGCTCGCCCGCTATAGAGACGGTGATGTCGAGCGTTTCGCGGCGGACTGATTGGATGCGTCCACAGTGAAGTTCGGCTTCGGCCACGTTCCCGCGGAAGATCATCGACGCCACGTCCGGCTTGTGCAGTTCGCCGAAGAGCTGGGTTTCGACTATGCCTGGATCCCGGATCAAACATTCCATCGCGACCCGGTCGCTCTGATCGCCGCCATAGCGCCAGTAACGCGGCGAATCCGGCTGGGGCTCGGCGTCGCCAACCCCTACACGCGGCACCCGGCCACGCTGGCGCGGGCCGCAGCCACTCTGGACGAGATGGCCGAGGGTCGCTTCAGCATCGGGATCGGCGCAGGCAACCGTAAAGAGCTGCTACAACCGCTGGGCCTGGACGACGGCGATGCCGCCCGGCGCTGTCGCGAGATGGCGGAGATGGTCCGGGCTCTTCTTGCGGGTGGGCGGGCGGAATACCGTGGCAGGTACTTCCAGGCCGCAGGAGTGGCCCTCGATTTTCCTGCCCGGTCAGGCCTCGACATCTACATCGCAGGAAGGGGGCCCAACGTTCTCGCAGCTGCTGGCGCTGCGGCTGACGGGGCCATTGTTGGGGGCCTCTGTACCGCGGCTGGAATCGGCTACGCGCTGGATCACATCCGGCGAGGAGCCAGCAAGGTCGGCCGCGACGCCCCCTCGGAGGTCGTCAGCTGGGTGACGTGCCACCTGACTGAAAACAAGACGGTGGCCGTCCGTCAGCTAAAGGCGGTGGTCGCCCACATCATCGGCGGCGCGCCGGTGGCAGTGCTACAGGCGGCTGGCCTTCCGGAAGACCTGATGGAGCGGATCAAGGCGACTTACAGAGAACGCGGCGTACCAGAGGCCGCGAAGCTAGTCACCCCACAGTGCGTGGACGCTTTTACGATCGTGGGGGACGCCGAGGAGTGCGCCGAGCGGATCGCTGCGCTGAGGGGTTGGGGGGTCACGCAGTTTTCGGTGCTGATGCCGCCGGGCAGCGTCGAACAACATGAGGAGCGTCTGCGTGCCTTCGCCAAAGCCATAATCCCACTCGTTGCCGGGCAGAACGCGGGCAGCCGTGGTCGGGGCTGACAGCGTGCTGGCTGTCCTTGGCTGGTGGTTTGACCGCTCTGGTCAGACCTGCGTACCATCGGAGCGCAGCCACGAAAACCATGAGCTCCATGTTCACGCCACTTGAGGCCACCCGCCTCTCCGATCAGGCCGAGTCTTTGATCGAGGAATTGATCACCAACGGCGAGCTCAAGGTCGGCGCTCAGCTTCCGGGCGAGCGGGAGCTGGTCAACCGCCTCGGCGTCAGCCGCACCGTAGTGCGGGAAGCCATCGGCCGCCTTGCAAGCCGAGGCATCCTGCGCGTGCAGGCGGGTAAGGGGACGTTCGTGACGGGCACCCCGAGCACTGCCCTCAACGATCGCTGGCAGGCCTGGCTCTCGGGCGATCGTGACAAGGTGCGGGCAATGCTGGAGGTGAGGGAAGTACTTGAGGTCCGAGGCGGGGCTTGGGCGGTCGAGAGAGCGACCGAGCCTGAACTGATGGAGCTCCGGCGCGCTCATGAGGAGTTCGAGCGATGTGTGGCTGGCGGACATGTCAGCGACATCGCGCACGCCGACATGCTCTTCCACTTCCAACTGGCGGTGTGCGCCCACAACGACGTCCTGATCTCATTCGTACAGAACATCAACGAGAGCATCGCCACCAGCCGGCGCTCCGCGCTGGCGGCGCCAGGTGGAGCAATCAAGTCGCTGCAGGAACACGGGGCGATCCTGCTCGCTGTAGAGGCCAGGGACCCGGCGCGAGCGATGGAGGCAGTGGCCAGCCATATTCGGAGAGTCCTGAGCGACATCGATCGGGCCTTCCAGTCAGAAGTCGGTGGGGAACCAGCGTGACGCCACAGATCGAGCGCGTTGCGATCATGGGTGCGGGGCCCGGTGGGGTCGCCGGTGCGGCTGTCCTTGCCCGCCGTGGCCTCGACGTCCGTCTCTTCAACCGCCGCCCTGAACGTATCGCGGCAATAAAGGAAGCGGGCGGGGTTGAGATCGAAGGCGACCTGGGTGAGGAATTCGTGTCCTTTACTTGCGTCACAACGAACGTGGAGGAGGCGCTAGCGGGCCGCCAGCTAGTGATGTGCTTCACGCCGGCGAACGGCCAGCGGCTGATGGCTGAGCTGGCTGCCCCTCACATCACGCCGGGCATGGTCTTCGTACTCGCCTCCGGCTCGGCCGGCTCGCTGGAGGTAGCCGGGGTCTTTGCGGCAAGCGGGCTCGACATCCGCGACGACGTTCTGCTTGGAGAGACGCTGACGCTCCCCCAGTCGGCTCGCATGACGGGACCCGCCAGGCTGCGCATCAAGCTTCCCTCCAAGGTCCGGCTAGCTGCCTTCCCAGCTTGCAACAACGAGAGGCTCTACGCGGCTCTTGCCGACGTTATCAGCTACCGCCCCTCACCCAACGTCCTGGACACAGGAATCAACAACGTCAATTTCATCATCCATCCTGGACCGATGCTGCTCAACTACGCGGCGGTTGAGCGCGCTGACGGTCATCTCTCGCTCATGAACGAGGGCATGACTGAGGGTGTACTTCGCTGCATGGACGCCCTCGACGCCGAGAAGATGCAGTTGAGCCGGCAGCTCGGCCTTGAGCCGATCGGCATCGACGACCTCTACCGAGAGCTCGGTAGCGGCCCCCATATTTACCGCGCGAAGGGCGAACCCTTCGGGTTACGCGACCGGATTTGGCAGCGGTATATCCACGAAGACGCCCCTTACGGCACCGTGATGCTCTCTTCGCTGGGCAGACAGTTGGGCGTGCCGATGCCAGTCTCGGATGCGATCAACACACTACTGTCAATCGTCGAGCAGACCGATTTCTACGCGCGGGGCCGGACAGTCGAGAGCCTGGGCCTGAGCCACATGAACGCTGCGCAGATGAGCCGCTATGTGTACGACGGCGAACCTGTGCGGGCCACAGCATGATCTCACTCACCTTCGAGGCGGGAGGTGACCCGGAGCCGGCGTCGGCGATCCTCAGAACATTGCGCGACGCAGGAGTTCCCGCCACCTTCTTCCTCGACGGTCGTTGGGCTGAAGCGAATCCTGGGCTCGTCCGGCAGATGACCTCCGATGGTCATGAAATCGGAAACCACGGCTATTCCCACCACGATTGGACGGAGCTCGGGGAGGAGGAGATCCGGGCCGACCTGGAGGCGACTGAGAGGGTGGTCCAGTCGCTCGTGCCGCGCCTTCCCAAACCCTGGGCACGGCCGCCGTACGGGGCTGTGGATGCCCGGGTTCTGCAAGTCCTCGCAGGTGCTGGCTACCACGCCATCTACCGCGACGCCGTCGATGGCGGCCACTGGCCTGGCGAGACGACAGTGGCTTCCATCCGTCAGCGGTCGATCGACAGCGCCATCGAGGGCGCCGTGATCGTCTTTCACACCAACTCCATGGCCACCGCAACGGTGCTGCCTGAGGTCGTCTCTTATCTGTCCAGCTGCGACCTCCAGTTATGCACCCTGTCCGAGCTTGTTCCAGCTCCCTCGCCCAGGCTCGTGCTGCACCCTGACTTCGCCGACCTTGAGATCAAGACTGGCTACATCAGGCCCCGTGCAGGCGGCCGCTGGCGCAGCCTGAACTTGCTGGAGCTCGGCGCCGCGTACAAGCGAGAGCCCAACCTGCTCCAGGGCGTAGCGGAGTCCGGAGGCGCCAGCCTGGAGCTCCTTACCGGTGATCCCTATAAGCCGTTCGAAATGCCGGCCACCGGACGGGATGGGCACCTCCTGGTTTTGGCGGGCGAGCTGAGGTGCCATTTCACTGCCGGCTCCGGAGAGGAGCTAGCCACCGTGCTCGCCCGTCCAGGCGACCTCGTCCTCTGGCCCCGCGGAACCGGAGCCCGCCTTGCGTGCAGTAAGCGCTGGACCGGAGCCCTCCTCCACTCAACGATAGGCGGACGTGGCGGCTGACTTCGCGGACCTGCTCTTGAGGGGCGGCGCGGTGCACACGATGGAGCCGAGCCTGCCTCAGGCTGAGGCGGTAGCTGTCGCAGGCGACAGCATTCTGGCGGTCGGCGCCAGCAGCGACCTGGTCGCATACAAGGGACCCAAGACAAGGGTCATTGAACTGGCGGGCCGCGCTCTCTTGCCCGGCTTCTATGACGCGCATCAGCACCAGGTCTATCGAGGTCTGGCTGCGCAGCAAGTCAACGGCCGTACTGGGAGCATGGTCGAACTGGTCGCGCGCGTGCGCGCGCGAGCGGCCGAGGTGCCGGCCGGCACCTGGATCGAGGGCACTGGCTACGACGACAGCAGGCTCGAGGAGCGACGGCATCCCAACCGTTGGGACCTCGACGAAGCAGCCCCAGAACACCCCACCTTCATAACCCGCACATGCGGCCACGTGATGGCCTTGAACACCCTGGCCTTGCGAGCGGCCGGCATCAGCGCCAGCACACCGGACCCGGCTGGGGGTCTCATCGATCGCGATCCTGACACCGGAGAGCCTACCGGCGTGATTCGTGAGAAGGCCATGGAGCCGCTGCGGCGCGTAGTGCCGCTTCCCAGCAAGGTAGAGATCATGGCGGCTATCGAGCAGACTGCCCAGGCCAACCTGCGGGCCGGCGTGACCAGCCTGTGGGAGCCCAGCATCGAGCCCAACCAGCTGGAGGCCTACATCGAGCTCGAGGCTCTCGGTCGCCTGTCCATACGGGTCACGATGGCCCACAAGCGGATCCTGCGCGACGGCTCGCGAGTGCCGCTGCCGACCCTGCGACGAAGTGACTGGCTCAGCACCGCTGGCGTGAAGTTGTTTCAGGACGGAGCCATAGCACCCCGCACCGCGGCCCTGTCAGAGCCTTACGTCGAGGATCCCAGCAACGTCGGCCTTCTGATCCTGCCCCAGGGTGAACTCGACGAGCTGGTTCGCGAGATTCATGTCGCCGGGCTTCAGGCCTGCATCCATGCGATCGGCGACGCCGCCATCGAGTCAGCACTGACCGCCATCGAGCGCGCTATGAGTGCGGCCCCCCGGCCGGACCCCCGGCACCGGATCGAACACTGCGGTCTGCCGCTGCCCTGGCTCCACGAACGGCTCAGGCGGTCAGGTGTTGTGGCCGTGCTGCAGCCGCCATTCGTGCACTTCCACGGCGACGTCTACTCCCGTAACCTCGGGCCAGAGCGGGCTCGCTGGCTCTATCCCGCCCATACGCTGAAGGGACTGTGCCGCATCGCCGGCAGTTCGGACGGTCCTGTCGTGCCCGACTGCCGGCCCTTACTGGGCATGCGCGTGGCCATGACCCGCCGCAGCTCGCAGGGAACGTTGGTGGCGCCGGACGAGGCAGTCGACTTCCATGAGGCCCTTCACATGTACACACTGGGCGCGGCCGAAGCCGCCCATGAGGAGGCTCGCAAAGGCTCGTTGGCCCCGGGGAAGCTCGCCGACCTCGTGGTCCTTGCTGCCGATCCCGCCCGGATCGAGGCCGAGGAGCTCGATCGAGTGCCGGTCGAGATGGTCTTCGTGGGCGGCCGTCAGGTAGCCGGCGGCTGAAAGGTTGGCTCGCGTTCTGGAGGTCAGGGACCTTCGTGTCGAATTCCGAAGTCGGGGCAAGAGAGTCAGAGCAGTCAATGGTGTCTCCTTCCACCTCGACGATGGTGAAACGCTGGGCCTGGTCGGGGAGTCCGGCTGCGGCAAGAGCGTGACCGCCCTTTCCATCATGCGGTTGATCCCACGCCCCCCCGGCCGCATCGTCGAAGGAGAGGCCGAGTTCGAGGGCCGCGACCTGCTGGCGCTGAGCGACGATGAGATTCGGCGGGTTCGTGGCAACTCGATCGCGATGGTCTTCCAGGACCCCATGACCTCCCTGAACCCCGTGCTCAGCGTCGGCCGCCAGATCGGAGAGGCACTGCGAGTGCACCGGGGGATGGGCCGGCTCGCAGCCCGAAAGCGGACGATCGAGCTCCTTGAGCAGGTAGGGATCCCGTCCGCGCGACAGCGGGTGGATGACTACCCGCACCAGTTCTCGGGAGGCATGCGGCAGCGCGTGATGATCGCCATGGCGCTCAGCTGCGAGCCACGGGTCCTGATCGCAGACGAGCCGACGACGGCTCTGGACGTGACCATCCAGGCGCAGATCCTGGAGCTGCTGAAGCGGCTCCAGGGTGAGCTCGGCATGGCGATGATTCTGATCACGCACGACCTTGGCGTGATGGCCGGAGTTGCCGACCGCGTGTGTGTCATGTACGCGGGATACATCGTCGAGTCAGCCGCCGTCGACGAGGCCTTCAAGCTACCCCGCCATCCGTATACACTTGGACTCCACCGCTCACTCCCGAACCTTGTTCGGGGTCCACGCCAGCGCCTGGTACCGATCGAAGGCCTGCCGCCCGACCTGGCGAATCCGCAGCCCGGCTGTCCCTTCCAGCCCCGCTGCCAGTTCCGACTGGACAGATGTGCGAATGAGAACCCTGACCTGGAAGAGGTCACGCCCTTGCACGCAATCGCATGCTGGGTCGACGTAACCGGAGGCGACCGCCACACGGGTCAGCCTCGCCATCCGGGGGTGGCGGTGGCAGGGTGAGCGCGGAAGAGCTACTTCGAGTCTCGAACCTGAAGGTCTATTTCACCCAGACCCGCGGTGTCCTCCTGCGGCATGGAACAGGGATCGTGCGGGCCGTCGACGACGTGTCCTTTTCCTTGCGCCGAGGGGAAACCCTCGGCCTGGTCGGCGAATCGGGCAGCGGGAAAAGCTCGCTTGGCCGCGCGATTCTCCAGCTGCGCCGGCCGACCTCCGGCAGCGTTCTCTTCGAGGGTGTTGAGCTGACGACGCTGAGCGGACAGCGGCTCCGCCGCCTACGGCGCAAGACCCAGATGATCTTCCAGGACCCGTACGCCAGCCTGAACCCCCGAATGACCGTGGGCAGGATCCTCGCCGAGCCGATCCGTCTCCACCGGCTGACCAGTGGGGCGGGGGTTCGGAGACGCGTAAGCGAACTACTCCATCTGGTGGGGCTGAATCCCGACTTCGCCCATCGCTATCCGCATGAATTCTCAGGTGGTCAGCGACAGCGGATCGGCATCGCGCGCGCGCTGGCGGTGAACCCGAGCCTCATCGTCTGTGACGAACCGGTCAGCGCGCTTGACGTGTCCATCCGTGCGCAGCTGATCAATCTCCTCGAGGACCTACAGCAACGGCTCCAGCTGACCTACCTGTTCATCGCTCACGACCTCAGCGTCGTACGCCACATCTCAGACGTGGTGGCGGTCATGTACCTGGGCAAGTTGGTTGAGGTGGCCGACAGCGACGACGTCTACGAGGACCCGCTTCACCCATACACGCAAGCACTCCTCTCGGCCGTCCCGATCCCGGATCCAGACCTGGAGCGGCGACGCCGGCGCGTGCGATTGGAGGGAGACATCCCCACCGCGTTGGATCCCCCTTCGGGCTGTCGCTTTCGCACTCGCTGCCAGTATGCGCAGCAGCGCTGCTCAGACGAGGAGCCTGCACTCGTGGAGGTGCGCTCTGGACACTCGGTCGCATGTCACTTCTGGGAGCAGATCGCGGCCACACGATCCGCGGCAATGGTTAAGGAGGTTTCTTGAACATGTGGGAGTACCGGCCGTCCTACGGTGCCGCCACCGAGCTCGTCCCGCTGTTCACAGAGGTGTTGGCTGCCTGCGCCCTCAACAAGGGCCAAACTCTGTTGGTATACGCAGACAATCACAGCCCGCCCCACTATGCCGCTGCCTTCCTCCAGGCCGGACAGGATCTGGGCGCCATCCCCTTTCAGATCACCGTGCCCGCGACTACTTCCCCAGTGGAGTCGGGCGTGATCCTGGACGCCTGGAAGGCGTCGGACCTGGTCATCGACCTCGCCTCGTATGGCACCAGCATCTACCGGCCGCTGCGGACGCAGTCGCTGCAAACGGGGACTCGTATCCTGCGTGTGACCGAGCCCGAAGATGTGCTCTTCAGGATGCGGCCGGACCCGGTCGTGCGGGATCGGGCCAAGCTCTCGGAGCAGATGGTGGAAGCTGCGCGTGAGTTCCAGATCACGTCCTCCGGAGGTACCGACCTGGTGGTCAACAAGGAGGGCCGCACAGCTTTCGGCCTCTGGGGGATTGCCGACCAGCCCGGTAAGTGGGACCACTACCCGATGGGGTTGGTGGTTGTAGGGGCCAACCGGAAAGGCACCTATGGAACCCTCGTAGTCGAGCCTGGCGACATCCTGCTCGCCATGCAGAGGTATGCGACCACCCGGATCACCATGCGGATCGAGGAAGGGGTGATCAAACAGGTTGAAGGAGGCCTCGACGCCGAGCTCTTGAAACAATGGTTGGAGTCCTGGCACGACGAGCGAGCCTACTGGATATCGCATGTCGGCTGGGGATGCGACCACCGCGCTGATTGGAACCGATTGGCACGAAAGGGCAGTGGGGGCACGGACGACGTCGAGTCCTTCTACGGCGTGATGCAGATCGCCTTCGGCCGCGACACGTCCTTTCTGGCTGGGACCAACGATGTCCCCGCCCACATGGACTTCGACTCGCTGCACAACAACATCGCACTGGATGGCAGGGCCGTGATCAACGACGGCGAGTTCGTCATCGACGAACTGCGGCAGAGATATGAGCAGCTCGTATGAGGCAATCAGTCCTCCCGGAGATCAAGTACGGACGGCTCAACCCGCCGGAGCGGACACTTTTCGGGCCCGACCTCAGTAAC
>Ga0126384_10002381_pt1 | contig 11387 bp, 9 predicted proteins | sample PanSoiMetPlot_36_FD_92543 | JGI IMG/M metagenome (GOLD analysis project Ga0126384, IMG submission 92543) | Tropical forest soil microbial communities from Panama - MetaG Plot_36 | ecosystem: Environmental > Terrestrial > Soil > Tropical forest > Bulk soil | place: Panama | collected 2016-02-17 | reverse complement strand
CGCTCGATGAACGCGCCAAGTGCATCGCCGTCGATCGTGTCCTCCTCGGCGTACGGCGTGAGCAGGATATCGGATTGAAAAAAGCTCTCGCGCTCGGTGGCGACATAACGGCTGTCGAGCCGCTCCAGCACGATACGCGAAAAAACCAAGTGCGAAGTCGACGATCCGATGTCGACCCCGACCGAAAGCACGCACAGTTCATCCTCTTCGCCGAAGCTGCGCCCGGTATTGGAGAAGAAGATGCGGCCGCCGACTTGTTCACTCATGTGGGGCAGCACAATCGATTATTGCTGCGGCAACAATCCACGGTAATCGCGCTCATAATATTCGGCCCGCATCCGGTTTTCGGCGCCTTCCCGCTTCATGTGCTCGGCGTATTCCTGCCGCAGAAACGGGTCCTCCATGTAATAGGGGATCGCAGTGCCGCCTTCGGGAATGTCCATCGCCGTGTAATCGATATGTTTCTCGCCTGGCGGTCCCGGCTCGCGACCTGGATTATGCGGGCCAAACCATGCGGTGAGGCGAAACGGCTCTTTGGATACACCGAAATGCTGGTGAAACCAGCGCGCGCCACCGGGCGCCGCCGACACCATGCCCACCGGTTCGTAGTCGACACGCTTGACGTGGTCACCCTTGCCGTCCTTCCACGGCGTCAGCCCGAGATGTTCCGGCCAGCTATAGGTGTAACCCTTGCCTTTGATGCAGATCAGCACCGCTGCCGAAGTATGCGCGTGCGCCTTCGAGTAGTGGCCACTCTCATGCTGGCCGATCCAAAGATAAAAAGTATTGCCGGTCATGAACGGTTCTACCCGCCGCCAGCCGGGTGAGCGGCGGTTATCGAGCGGCAAATCGCAATTTATAACATCGGGAATGAAATTGGTCCGCCGCATCGCCAGGCCGCGCACCGGATCCGGCTCGATATCGTCCTTGTATTTGTAGAAATCGTCGGCTCCGGAAAACCGATCGCGAAACTGATAGGGACAGTTGAAGATCGCGCCCGCATCGTTGATGAGATTTATCAGATTGGGCGCGGTGGTGCCGGCAAGCAGCAAGGCCGGCGCCGAACCGGCGTTGACGATGCGATGCATCGCATTCACCGGAATCGAAAACAGCGATCCTCTCTGCCATTCGAAGGCGTGCCGCTTGTTGTCGCCGTCGAGCCAGACCTCGGTCGAACCGCGACCTTCAACGACCAGATAAATCTCTTCGTAGAGGTGCTTTTCAACGTTCAGCGCGCCGGCGCCCGGCACTTGAATGACGTAACAACCCCATTTGCCCTCGGTGCCGTGCAGTTGAATGTAGCTGCCGCGGCCGCCCATGCGCGGCCATGGCTGCAGCGGCAGGTTTTGTACCTTGCTCACGCCGATGTCGCGATAAACCGGAATGCCTTCGGATTCCATGAACAGATCGTAGGGCGTCTTCGGACGGCCGAATTTGCCGAATCCGGCGCGCTTGAAGCCCGATGGTTCGTGCCAGTGAACCTGCCCGGCGATCTCATGCATGACGTTACTCTTACGGTCGCCGCTCTCTATCCTTTTCGAGCAATGACGGGTTCACGACATGCCGCGGCGACGGTGACCAAAAGCGGCGAATTCGTCGCTCGATTGCCTAGGCGCTCACCCCATGTACAATGCGGATTAAGCTGTTGCAACGGGCGTAAGCTGCGCGGTATCGCTCGCTGCTGCATGAAGGTTTACGGAGGATTGCAAGTCTCCGCGCACGTCCGGCCGCCCCTTGTTTCACCGCGAAAACGGGCCGGCGCGCCGCAAAATTCCGGTCAACCGCCTTGCGATCGCGGACGTTGATAATCCGCAGCGGGCGCAACCGGTCGACAATCCAGGATTGCTATCTAAAAGGGGAAAATCACCGACTATGCCGATGAACAAACCGCATCTTGAGTTCCACAAGATCGATATGAAGCAGGGCTGGGCGACCCCGCTAGGCTATCCAGCCGGCATTCAACAAAAAATCCTGGCCAGCGATCTCGACGAGCAACGGAAGATGGGCAGCCGAACGCGACTGCTGCGGTTTGCTCCCGGCATCTACACCACCGCGCCGTTCGTGCACGATCACTGGGAGGAAGTTTACTTGGTTTCGGGCGATTTGATCGTCGGTAATGACGCGGAAGGCAACGGCGGCGAATCGTTCGAAGCGCCGACCTATGCGTGCAGGCCGCCCGGTGTCCATCACGGCCCGTTCAAATCGGATCGCGGCTGCCTGCTCTACGAAATCCATTACTACGACGAGAGTAGGAAATAGCGTGAGTCTCGATCGGCAAGACTCGATCGGCAACAGTGGGATGCGCGAGCAGACCAGGCCGACGATGCGGCCTTATCTTGCGGCGACGCAGAACTTCGCCTCGGGCGGCGCTACGCCGCGGCAGTTTCTCGAACAATCATTGGAATCGCTCGATGCCTGGGAGCCGCGCATCGGTGCGTTCGTTTGCACCAATCTGCCAGGCGCGCGCGCCGCGGCGGATAGCTCAACTGAGCGTTGGCGCGCTGGGCGGCCGTTGTCGGCGATCGACGGCATGCCAATCGGCATCAAGGACGTCATTGAAACCTTCGATATGCCCACCCAGATGGGTTCGCCGCTGTTCCTCGGCTGGCGCTCCGAAAAAGATGCCGCCAGCGTGCGCGCGCTGCGCGATGCCGGCGCGGTGATCGTCGGCAAGACGGTGACCACCGAATTTGCCGCCTCCGAACCGCGCGGCACGCGCAACCCGTGGAACACGGCGCATACGCCGGGCGGCTCCTCGAGCGGCTCGGCGGCCGCGGTTGCCGCGGGCATGGTCAGCGCCGCGCTCGGCACGCAGGTGATCGGCTCCGTCCTCCGGCCGGCGAGCTTCTGCGGTTGCATCGGCTTCAAGCCCAGCGTCAACGCCATCAATCGTGAAGGCAGCCACGACTATCAAAGCCAAAGTTGCACCGGAATTCTGGCCGCTTCTCTGCGGGATGCCTGGCAGGTTGCGCGCGAAATTGTTGCGCGGGTTGGCGGCGATGCCGGCACGCCTGGGCTACAAGGGCCGGACACGATGCCGCCTGGCGAGAAACCGCGCCGGCTTGCCGTGCTCGAGACCGCCGGCTGGGATGCCGCTTCGGTCGGCGCCAAGCAGCGGCTCGGCGAATTTGTCATGCGGCTGAAGTCTGCAGGCATCGAAATCCGCACGCGCCATAACGACGACAAAGTCGCCGCCGTGGAAACCGATCTGGTCAACGCGATGGAGCAGTCGCATCGGTGCAACGGTTGGGAGACACGCTGGTTCATCCGCACCATGCGCGAGCGCGATGCTGGAGCGCTAAGCCGCAATATCCTGGAGCGCGCGCAGCGCTACGAGGACATGACGCTCGCCGATCATCGCGCCGATCTCAAGGAGCGCGCCCGCGTGCGCGCGGTGCATGCCGAGCTTGCCGCCACCTGCGAGGCCTGCATTACGCTGTCGGCGCCAAATCATGCCCCCGAAGGTCTCGGCTCGACCGGCAATCCGGAATTCAACGTGCCGGCTTCGCTGCTCGGCGTTCCGGCGGTGTCGCTGCCGCTCTTCGAGCTCAACGGTATGCCGCTTGGCCTGCAGCTGATCGGCTATTTCGATCGCGATGCCGCTCTCTTTGCTGCCGCGGCTTGGCTGATGTCTTCGCTGACGCAGCCGCGCTGATAATTCCTAATGAGCGGATCTGACGAAATTCCGCATGTGCTCGAACGCTTCCGCCGCGAAGGCCCGCGCGAGCGCGGCTATCCCGATTTGCACGACCATGTTCTGGCGCTGCACCGCGCCGGGCTGTTGGTCGTCGTCGACCAACCGATCAACAAAGATACCGAAATGCATCCACTGGTTCGCTGGCAGTATCGCGGCGGTATCGCCGAAAGCGACCGCGGGCATTTTTGTTCACGCAAGCCACTGACGGCCAAGGCGCCCGCTACGATATCGCCGTGCTTGTTGCCGGGCTTGCCGCCAATCCGGAAGTGTATCGCATCGGCTTTGGCCGCCCACTCGATGAGATCGGCTCCGCGTGGGTGAAGGCGCTGCATGCTCCAATCGAGCCGCGCATCGTCACGGCGGCGCCGTGCCACGACATTTGCGTGATCGGCGACCTGCTCGATGCTGCGGGCGCTGCGCTCGACGGTCTGCCGGTACCGATTTCGACCCCCGGTTTTGACAATGCGCCTTATCTCTCGGCCGGCCACTACATCACCAAGGATCCGGACAGTGGCCGCCAGAATGTCGGCAACTATCGTGGTCAACTCAAAGCGCCGCGGCGGCTGGGAATGAATCCTTCGGTGGAATTGCGCGCCGGCATCTATGCCCATTGGCTCAAATACAAGGCGCGCGACGAGCCGATGCCGTGTGCGGTTGTGATCGGCTGTCCGCCGCTTGTGTCCTATGTCGCGGTCCAGAAGCTGCCGGAGACTCTCGATGAGCTTGCGGTCGCCGGGGGGCTTGCCGGCGCGCCGATCAATGTGGTGCGGGGCAAGACCGTCGATTTGTTGGTCCCCGCCGAAGCCGAGATCGTCATTGAAGGCCTGATCGATACCGAATTCCTCGAGCCCGAGGCGCCGTTCGGCGAATCGCACGGCTACGTCAATCTGCAAGAATACAATGCCTTCATGAACGTCACCGCGATCACGCGGCGGCGCAACGCGATCCTGACTTCCTTCATCAGTCAGGTGACACCAAGCGACTCCAGCGTGATCCGGCGCGTCGCCATGGAGCCGCTTTTTCTGCATCATCTGCGCGCCGTGCTCGGCATCAATTCGGTCAAGCGCGTGGCCATGCACGAGCCGCTCACCAGCCTTTATGCCGTGATCGGCGTACAGTTTGCCCGTGGCGCGGTGGAAACCGAGATCTGGCGCGCGCTCAACGGCGCCTCGACGCTGCATCGTTTTGCCGGCAAATGGATCATTGCCGTCGACGAGGACATTGATCCGCAGAACGCGGACGCGTTGTTTTGGGCGATGTCGTATCGCTGCCAGCCGCAGCACGATCTCGTAATCGTGCCGCGCAAACATCCGGGCCACGGCCCGCGCGGCCCGCGCGACGGCGGCGAAACCGCTGCAGTGCTCATCAACGCGACGCTCAAAGGCACCTACGCTCCGGTCGCGCTGCCCAAGCGCGAATTCATGGAGCGAGCGAGAGCAATTTGGGAGCGACTCGGCCTGCCGGCGCTCAAGCCGGAAAGCCCATGGCATGGCTATGATCTTGGTTATTGGCCGGATGACCTCGACCGTCAGGCGCTCATGGCGGCGGCAAGCGAGTATTTCGCGCTTGGCCGTGAGACCAGCAATCAGCGGCGCAGCGACGTCGCCATGAACACGCCGGTGGAGCGCGCCGACGAGTAGGATGTGTGCTCATATGTGAAGCGGCCGACATCTGCTTTCACGGCTAAAGCGGAAATTGGACGCAAGCGGTGCGATTGGCCGCTTTTGACCCAAAGCGGACATCGTGCCGAATAATTCTAGGCGCCGGCACTGTAGAGAATTGGTAGTTGCGGCAAGCGACTGCAGACGTTTGCGAAGCGCAGACAAAAACGGGGGACAGGCTTGGCCTGCCCCCGCTCGTTGCCTCATTAACCTCGACGGCCTTGCAGGTTGGCCGCGAATTTACCTCCTACGCATTACCAAGAGGCAGGGCGACAAACCGCGTGGCGTCGCCCATCTTCACGCGCATCAAGACCTGGTGCTTGCCCTGTGTCTTCGCCTCGCTCAATGCCTTGCGCATATCGCCGGCATTCTCAACGAGCTTGCCGGCGACTTCGAGAATGACGTTGCCGACTTGAAAACCTTGTTCAGCGGCGAGGCCATCTGGTTCGACCGCGGTGACGACGACACCCTTCTCGCCTGCGCCAGACACTTCGCTCGCTGGCGCTACTTGCAGTCCGAGGTGCGGCACGCCACCGCTTGGCTGGGCGTTGTCATTTTCGGCGCTTGCCCGTTGTTCGTTTGGCACCTGCGCCAGGGTCACCGTGATGCTTCTGGGCTCGCCGTTTCGAACAATCTCGAGTTTGACCGAACTATCAGGCGCCATCATGCCGATGGTGCGCGCAAGGTCGCGGGCATCCTTCACCTGCGCGCCATTGACCGCAGTGATCACATCGCCGGCTTCGATCCCAGCTTTCGCCGCCGGGCTACCGCTTTGCGGCTCAGCAACCATCGCGCCTGCTGCTTTCTTCAAGCCGAGGCTGTCGGCGATCTCGGCAGTCACTGGCTGGATTTGCACGCCGAGCCAGCCGCGCGTGACATGGCCGTTCTCCTTAAGCTGCGTCACGACCATCTTCGCAGTATCCGCTGGAATATCGAAGCCAATGCCAACCGAGCCGCCTGACGGTGAAAAGATCGCGGTATTAACGCCGATCACGTTGCCGTTGACGTCAAAAGCCGGCCCGCCCGAATTGCCCTTGTTGATTGGTGCGTCGATCTGCACATAGTCGTCATATGGCCCGGCGCCGATATCGCGGCCGCGCGCTGAGACGATGCCAGCCGTGACCGTGTTGCCGAGCCCGAACGGATTCCCGACTGCAACCACCCAATCGCCGACATGCGGTGCATGCTCGGCGAATTTCACGAAGGGGAAGTCCTTGTTGCCGTCGACCTTGATCAAGGCGAGATCGGTCTTGGGATCAGTGCCGACCACTTTTGCGGGAAAGACTGTGCCGTCGTCGGTGGTGACCTGAACTGATGTGGCGTGATCGACCACGTGGTTGTTCGTCACCGCATAGCCATCTGCCGTGATGAAGAAGCCGGAGCCTTCTCCGGTAACTCCATGTCGCCGCGGCGCCTGAGGCCCGAACTGACGGCCGAACTGCTGACCAAATTGGTCGCCGAATTGTCGAAAAAATTTATCGAGCGGCGAACCGGGCTGAACTGGGATTTGCCGCTCCCCATCATCGCTGTCGTCATGCAAAACCGCTGGTTCGGCCGAACCGGATACTTTAACCCGCACTGAGACCACTGCGGGCTTCACCTTGGCGACGATCTCGGCAAAGCCGACCGGACGCTGCATGCCCAATTCAACAGCATTCGCTGGCACCGCGCCTGCTGGAGACTGCCAATGACTGGCCGGTCCCGCCAGCAGGACGGTGGCACCAAGGGCGCCAACCGATGCCAACAGTGTCAGCCGGCGAATAGTAAGATACCGAGATTTTTGGGTATCCGAGTTAATCTGCTTCATTACCTTCTCCATCAAGCAATAAGTCCAGCGGACCCTTGCGACGCACAAATGGCGAAGGCTCACTTACAAGAACATGGAGAGTACATTAATTCGCGGAAATTATTTTGGATGAGTCTTTTGTTGCCAAAAATTAATCCGAGCGCCACGTCCGGGTAATTCTCTTCCCTCTATTTGTTGCCGCAGTGGTACATTGTGCGATTTTATCCATGCTCAATGACTCTGATGACAAATCGGCAGCCAAGCCGCCGCGTTGTCCAAAGTGCGCGCAGCCGATGCGACTCGTTCGAAGAACACCGCGATTCGGCGGATTGCCGGAGCTTTTTACGTTTGAATGCCCGGCCTGTGGCGTGTCTCATTTCGAAGCATCATGACGTTGATGGCTCTCGCTATAATGTTTGTAGCCATCGTGACGGTCACAGGTGTGGCCTGGCACGGGCGTGGTCGCTGGTACTAAGCAAACTAGCTTTTGTTCGATGACCGCTTTTGACCCAAAGCGGACATCGTGCCGAGTAATCGCGGATCTAGTGCCGGGGATACTCTGTCGCAAACTCCCGTTCATTTTGTAACGATCGGATAGCCAATGTCTCTTGATGGCACGGAACAGACGTCGGCCTTGGTAAACCAATGTCCTCTTTCATGTGTGAAGCAGACATCCATCGGACGCCGCGAAATTATGACCCGAAGCGGACATGCCCGAAGCCGCCTCACAAGGTGGCCACCGCCAAGAAAAAAGAAATAAGGCCGCACAGGGCGGCCTAAGTTTTTAAGAAAAAGAGAGCAGCCCTCGTCCTCGCGTCGGAGTTTGTTGCCTCACTTACGCTTCCGGCCCGGCAGGAGATGGACCGTCCAGGCTGACCTAATGCGCGAAAGCGTTCCGCATTAGTGCGAATGGCGATAACGATGGACACCGGCAGCGGTGGCATAGATATGGCGTCTGACAACGGGGCGATAGGCAGCTCTGTAAGCCCCGTAAGCCGGATAGCTGTAACCGGTCCCATATCCATAGCCGTAAGCCGGATACCCGTAACCGGTCCCGTATCCATAGCCGTAAGCCGGATAGCCGTAACCGGTCCCATAACCATAGCCGTAAGCCGGATAGCCGTAACCCGTACCGTAACCATAGCCATAAGCCGGATAGCCATAACCATAGCCATAAGCCGGGTAGCCGTAACCGTAGGATGACGCGGCGATCGCGGTACCGATTAACGCTCCAGCAGCTAGGCCAACGCCGACACCGCCCCAGCCCCAGCCACCGCCACGCCAACCCCAACCCCAAGCGTGAGCAGGACTTGTGAGCGATGGAACTGCAGCTGTCATCAACGTCGCCGCAAGAGCTGTAGTGCGTAACAGTTTCATGAAACTCTCCTACAAAAACAGCCCGTCACACCCTTGTGCAGCTGGAACGATTTTGCCAGGGGCATTGTCCAGGCGCGCCTATACGCATGTATCAATTCGTCAACCAATAGATATGGCCTCTCGAGCGTCAGAGAAAAATTGCCGCAGCCAGCAGCGCAAACCCATCGACAGTCCGGCGGCGATGCCTGACCACCACAGCGACATGACCGGGCGCGCCATTTCCTCGTCGCCGTGGCGGCGGAATGACCGCGTTTTGGCCGCCCCGGCGGCTTGGGAAGTACGGCTTTGCGAGGCTTATGAATACACAGCCTAAACGGCGGGCAGCTTAGAATGCGAAACGCTTGCCGACAGCAGTGGGTGTTACAACCTTGTCCCCGAAAGCATTAACGAGCGCCGTCATCGCACGCCAGCCAGTGCAGTGTCCTGCGGCAATGTAGGCGAGATCGAATTCGCGGAGCGCCGCGACCGTATCCGATATGATTTTTTCGGTTGGACCGGAGAGATGCAATCCGCCCACCACGCAATGAAGCGGCAGGCCGGCAAATCGCGTGCGGGCGTCTTTGAGCACATTGACGACGCCAGCATGCGAGCAGGCGGTGAAGACGACGAGGCCTTTGCCGGCGACGTTCACGCCCAGCCAGCGCTCGTCGATGATCCAGGGGTCCGGTTCCCAACCGGTTTCTGTTTTGGCGAAGTGCAAGGGGAGCCCGGTTTCGAATGGCGTGACGCGGGGTATTTCCCCGCTCAAGTAAAACATGTCATCGAGAAAGGCTTGCGGCTCCCGCGTGCTCACTACGCGGGCACCGCGGGCGGTAAGCTCGGCAATGCTGGGAATGTCTTCCATCGGCTGCATGTCGCCATTCGCCATTGGTCGGCCACGGGTGCGGAACATGCCGGGATGGGCGTAGTAGGGCAGGTCGCGGTTTCGCCCATCGGCGCGAATGAGATCGATCGCCCGCAGCATGCCGCCGGCATGATCCCAATGGCCGTGCGACAGCACGACGCTTTCGACGATCGCCAGATCGATTCCGAGCTGACGAGTATTGCGTTCGAACGTGTCAGGCTCCGGCCCGGTGTCGAACAGGACAGTGTGAGCGACACCATCGCGGTGCGCGGTGATGAGGCACGATAGTCCGTGATTGGCGCAACAAATGCACTTGCCGGACAGGATGCGCATCCCCTTGCGAGTCAAATACGCAAACTCAGTCTCGACGTGGGCGGGAACCGTTGACAGGCTGTCGGTCGCGTTGTCGACCAGGATGTGAACTTCCAAACGCTCGACCGGGCTCGCATTGATCATGACCTTCAGCTCCGCTCGTCGACGACATGCGCACGCAAGACGCCGATGCCGGCAATCTCGACTTCAAGCCGGTCGCCGGGTTTCATCCATAGCGGCGGCTTGCGGCTGTGGCCGACACCCTCCGGCGTGCCGGTGGAGATGACGTCGCCGGGCGCGAGCGCGGTGAAATCCGAACAGAATGCGATGATCTGCGGGATCGAATAGATCAAAAGATCGGTCCGTGAGCGCTGGACCTCTTCGCCGTTGAGCCGTGTCGTCAAGGTGAGCCGGCCAGGGTCGGGAATTTCGTCGGTCGTCACCAGCCAAGGTCCGAGCGGGCCGCTGCCTAAAAAATTCTTGCCCGAGGTCACCGAGAATTTCTGGTAATCGCGGACGCTGCCGTCAACAAAGCACGTGTAGCCGGCAACATGCTCAAGCGCCCGCCCGGCCGCGATGTGGCGACCGCCCTTGCCAATGACGAGCGCAAGCTCGCCCTCGAAGTCGAAATTGTCGGACACTTTGGGGCGAATCAGCTCGCCGCCATGCCCGACCAGTGTGTCGGCAAAGCGAATGAACATGCTAGGCTGTTTCGGCAATTCGCGCGCCATCTCCGCCGCATGCGAGCGATAATTGATGCCGGCGCAGAGAATCTTCCCAGGCTGCGGGATTACCGGCAGAAATTTTATGTCGTTGAGCTTGCGATCCGGCGCGGCGCGTTGCGCGATGCCGCACATCTTTTCCATCGCGCCGGCAGCGAGCGCCGCGCGGAGACTGGGCTGCCCGACTTTATCGTTGAGCGTGACGACGCCGTCATCGCGCAGCGCGCCGAACCAGTCCTTGCCGTCGGCGGTGAAACTCAAAAGCTTCATGCGTTACTTTACCTTTTCCTGTCGCAGACTTTGTCGCAAATAATCCTTCGCACGGCATAAAGCATTTGTGTCACACTAAAGACGCACCCTAAGGCGGCCCTCTGAGCGCTGCGGAAGGGCCACGAAACCGGGGGACGGAAATGGACATCAAGGTGGGTAGAAAGGCAATCGCCGAAGCAACGGAGAAACTCAAAAACTGGGGGCGGTGGGGAAAAGGCGATCAGATCGGCACGCTCAATCACGTGACCTCGCAAGATATCGTCAAGGCCGCCGGCCTGATCCGCACCGGCAAGGTGTTCGCGCTCGGCATCCCCCTCGACATCCACGGACCGCAGACCGGATTATTCGGCGGGCGTTTCAATCCGATCCATCAAATGCTCGCCACCGGCACCGATGCGATCGCCGAGCGGCAGGATTGGAACAAGATCCGCTATGCCGACGATACGCTGATGCTGTGCGTGCAGGGCGCCACGCATTGGGATGCGCTCGGGCATATCTTCTATGAGGACAAGGCCTATAACGGCTATGACGCCAAGCTGATTGACGCCAAGGGTCTGAACGTTCTCGGCATCGAACATTCCAAGAGCAAAATGGTCGGGCGCGGCGTGCTGCTCGACATCGCGCGTTATCGCGGCGTCAAATGGATGGCGGACGGCGAGAGCATTTCCAATGATGAACTCGACAAATGCGCCAAGGACCAGAATGTCTCAATCGGCCT
>Ga0126384_10002379_pt1 | contig 11388 bp, 8 predicted proteins | sample PanSoiMetPlot_36_FD_92543 | JGI IMG/M metagenome (GOLD analysis project Ga0126384, IMG submission 92543) | Tropical forest soil microbial communities from Panama - MetaG Plot_36 | ecosystem: Environmental > Terrestrial > Soil > Tropical forest > Bulk soil | place: Panama | collected 2016-02-17 | reverse complement strand
GCCAGTGCCAAGCACGAAACTGAACAGGCAGCCGATCGAAAAATTCCTGTCGCGGAAGGTCCGCAGGTTCACCAGTGGGTTTGGCGATCGCAGCACAAGAATGACGAACATCGCCGCGCTGACGAGGCAGAGCGCGAGGAGGCCGGCGGCGATCGGCGAAGTCCAGCCGCGCTTGGGCGCTTCCTTGATTCCTATTTCAAGTGCCGCGAGTGCGACCGCGCCTAGCGCGAGTGAAAACACATCGAAACGGCGGATCAGATCGAAAGATGTGCGCTCTTTTAGCAATGAGAGCGACGCAACCGACGCGGAGACGACCCCCGGCAACACGTTGATCAGGAAAAGCCAATGCCAGGAATAGGTCGAGGTGATCCACCCGCCCACGACTGGGCCCACGGTAGGGGCGAGGACGGCGAGAACGCCGGCAATCGTCGTTGCAAGCGGCTGCAGCCGGATCGGAAAGAGCAGAAAAACCGCGGAGAAGACAACGGGGATCAGAGTGCCGCCAGAAAACCCTTGTACGATACGCCACGAGATCAGCGACGAGAAGTTTCCGCTCATGGCGCAGGCGATCGACGCAAACGTGAACACCGAAACGGCGACGACGAACAACCACCGCATCGTCAGCAGCCGCGTCAGGAACCCGGTGAGCGGGATCGCGATGATTTCCGCGATCAAATACGACGTTTGGATCCAGCTCATCTGGTCCTGAGCGATGTTCAACGCTTCCTGGATGGTTGCCAGCGATGTCGCGACGACCTGCACGTCGAGGATCGCCATGAACATGCCGATGCACATCATGGCGAAGCCTATCCAGACCGTTGCTGTGACGGCCTGTGTCGCGTTGTTTTCGTTCGCGGAGGTCATTGCTGGTCCAGTCGAGGACTCTTGCGGCAGGGCGCTCGATACCAACCCATCCTGTTCGGCACAAACCGGCCGCGGCGGACATGCAGATGGGAATGGGAGTATTGCGCTGTCCGATTTTGGGTCAAAGCGACAGCGGCCAAGCGAATTCTGCGAAATTCAGCCGATTTGACCGCAATGTCGGCGGTAGCCGGCGATGGCGAAACGCGCTTGTGCCTCATATTTGTCACGCTAAAGCAGGATTATGATAGACCCTTGAGGGGCAGGGCCCGATGGAATTACTGGGCGAGAGTCTTTTCATCAGTCTTTTGGTCGGGCTCATCGTGGCCTGGTCGCTGCACAAGATTGTCCGGCTCACAGGTTTCGGTCCGATTAGCACTGTCGTGGCCGGCATGCTTGGAGCGCTGCTCGGCATTTGGCTGACGCCCGGAGCGCGCGACATCCTACCGGCGGTCGTCGATCTGCAGCTTCCCAAATTGCCGACTCTCAAACTGCGCCTGGCCGCGGTGCCGGCCCCAGAAGTGCCGGAGAGCGATCTGCTGAGCTGGGCACCAGCGCCGTTCGAGGTGGCCATGCAGCCGATGGCGCAACTGCGTCCGATGATGAAGCCGATCGTCTACCGTTCGCGCGAGGAAATCTGCGCTTCGCTGGCCGAGGCGATCCGCAGCAACGATCTGCCGCCGCACTTTTTCATTCGCCTGCTGTATCAGGAAAGCAGTTTCAGACCTTATGTGATCAGCTCGGCGGGTGCCTTGGGCATCGCGCAATTCATGCCGGAAACCGCCAACGAAAGGGGCCTCGACAATCCGTTTGATCCTGCCCAGGCGATCCCGGCGTCCGCGCGTCTGTTGCGCGACCTGTCGCGAAAGTTCGGCAATCTCGGTCTTGCCGCCGCCGCTTACAACGCGGGCCCGAAGCGCATCCAGGACTGGCTTGCCAACAAGGGGCCGCTGCCGCAGGAGACCCAGGATTACGTGCGAAACATCACCAGCTGGCCTGCCGCGACGTGGACCGGTGCGCAGCAGGCGGGCAGTCCGGCGGTGAGATTGCCGCAGCAAGCGCCGTGTCAGGAACTCGCCGGGCTTCTCGCATGGAATGGACCCGACGCGATTCCGATGCCGGCCCCCAACCCGCTTGTCCTGGAGGCGCGCCAGGTGAAATTGGCAAAATTGGCGCACCGGGTGGCGCGCGGGAAAAAGCCGCGCACGGACGGCGAAGCAGGCAAGCAAGGGCAGGACGGCAAGACGAACGGAAAGACCGACGCAAAGGCAGACGCTAAAGCGGACACCAAAACGGACCCGAAGTCGGATGCCAAGCCTGACACAAAGACCGCGGGTAAATCGAGCAAGTCGAACGCCGTCGTCAGAAATTAGCGTACATCAGGATTTGAAGCACGGCCTGTTCGCCATTCCGCCGGCGTCGCCATCGTCATGTCTTTCGCAAGTAGCGGGGTCTCATACCCGCCTGCGCGGATCACATCGTCGCGACGCTTGCGTGCCAGCGCGGCTTCGCCGCCGGTGGTCTCGTGATAGAGCGAGAGCCGCTCGAACTCGTCCTTTTCCGGCGGCGCGATCGCGACGTCTCGGTAGGTCCACCGATCGGGGGCGGCGAGCGCCTCGTCTAATATCGCTTTTAACCGGCGATACATCCGCACATAGACCCAGACTTTTCTTGCCGATTCCCACGCATAGCGCGGATAGAAGATCAGCGGAGTCTCCAGCTTCATGCCGAAGCGGCGATCGCGGCGGAATTTCAGCCGGAAGGCGCCGCCCTCAAGCGGCTGCACGCCTTCGACCTCGATCGTGCGAAAGAAAAACGCAACGGTCCATAAGGTCATTTCGGGCCGGCTCGCTTTGTACGCCGCTGCCCGGCGAAAGATCGTGCGTGCGTGCTCGGGCGTATAGTAGCTCGCCCATGCCGTGTGGTAGGCGTCTTCCCATTCCGCATCGCTCATCTTCAAATGATGCGCGACGCGGTGGTTGAGGTCATATTTGTTCATGTCCGGATCCATCCAGCTGCCGTTCTGCAAAAGCATCTTGTGGTCTTCCGAACCGGGCAAAGGCGTGAGGAAGAAGAACTCGAGGATATCGAGCGGCAATTCGCGCTTGATGATCTCGACGTCGCGAAGGATCGACTCTTTGGTGTCCGAGGGAAAGCCAAGAATATAGCCGGCATAGGTGATGGCGCCGTGCTTGCGCCATTTCTGGATCATTTCCCGGTATTCGGTGATCTTGTTCTGACGTTTCTTGGCTGCGATCAGGTTATCGGGGTTGATATTCTCGAGACCGATGAAGACGTGGCGAACGCCTGCCTGCGCCGCCTTCTCGATGAAATTCGGAATCTTGTGACTGAGCGTGTCGACCTGGATCGTGAAAACGAGATCGGGGAATTCCGTCTTGCGCAGATGAATGACGCGATCGAACAGCACTTCCCAGTCCCTGTTGCGCGCGAAATTGTCGTCCGTGACGATGAAGCAGCTTATGTTCTGCGCATGGTTTTCGCGGATAATTCTTTCAACGTCATCCGGAGTCCGGCTGCGGCTCTTGCGGCCCTGCACATTGATGATCGTGCAGAACGAACATTGGTAGGGACAGCCGCGGCCGAGATCCATGCTGGAAGCGGCACCTGTCGTGCGCCTGACGTGCTTGAGCGGAAGGAAGGGCGTCGGCTCGCCCGTCAGTGCCGGCAATTTATCCATGTAGTTATAGATGGACTTGAGTTTGCCGTTCCAGGCATCCAGCAGCACTTCATCGAGCCGGCCGTCTTCGCATTCGCCGGCGAAGAATGAGATGCCCATCGCCCGTGCCGCTTTGAGATCGGACGGCAGCTCGGGAAGCATGGCAATGCACCCGGACACGTGGAATCCGCCGGCCAGGACCGGCAGGCCGGCCGCCAGGAAGGGGCGCGCCAGATCGATTGCGCGCGGAAACTGGTTCGATTGAACCAACCAGACCGATCACAGCGCGGCCGCCGCTTTTACGGATCGTGCGGATGATCCGGTCGGGCCGTACACGGCGGTTGGTTTCATCATAAGTGTGAAGTCGGATATCTACATCCGGCCCCAGAATCTTGCGCCGGCGCGCGTCCTCGGCGAGCGCGTTGAGGCAGGCGAGGGTATTCGAGGGAATGGCGGAGCGGATCCACTGGATCGGGTAGCCGTCGTCGTCGTAGTGGGACGGCTTGATCATCACGAAGTGGAACACATTCGACGCGGTGCTGCGCATCGTACCCCACATGCCCGCCACAACCGTGGCGACGCGTCGCTTCAAGTTAGCACAGCCGATATTGCTGCACAGTGACTCTGATTTTGGCAAATTGTTCTCAGGCCGCCTGCCTTTCGAGCGCAAATCCATAGAGAATCTGATCGTCGTGCAGAGGGCTCACGGCGCCTGCCTCGTGTGCAAACTCCGCCTTGGCGAAATCCAGCAGTTCTTCGTCGAGAGCAAAATGAATGATGGTGTCGGGTTGCAGGGCACCGTTTGACCATTTCGACCAACCGTCCGTGTAGGCCTTGACCGCAGCCGGCGTGGCGTCCTGACCGGCATATTTGCGAGCGAGTGAGGCAAGATCGAACTGACCCGTCTTGCCGAAACCGTAGCGGTTGGACAGCAGAAAATACCATGCCGCGATGCCTTGCTCGGGTGTCTGATAGATCGCGGTAATGTTTCCGGCTGCATCAGCGGACGTCTGCCCGACAAAGCCCGGCCGCGACCGCTGCCAGGTGGATACGTTGAGCGCGCCAGGATTGTTGGTGCGAATGGCGCGGGCGATGTCGGTATCATCGGGCGTCGCGCTGAACCAGCCGTAGTTGACCAGTGTTCCAAAGCGGATTTTCCGCCCTTTGTTGTAGACCGATGTCGCCAGCCCGTCGGCAGGAACCGCCTGTCGCACCGCCTTGGATCGCGTTCTTTTGGCCATGGGGATTTCGCAGAACCCGGTTCCTGGCGCTTGCTTTATAGCATTCGCTGAGTAATGGCAGCGGTAGAACACTGCTCCTTTTTCGGATGGGCATCAGGCTTGCCACGGCACAGGCGCCGCGTTGATGATGGTTGGTGTTGAATCGTTTTTGCTTGAGGCAGACTGTGACGCGCATACTCGTGACCGGCGCATCGGGTTTTGTTGGCCGCGCCCTGGTCACCGAACTGGCCAATATTGGACATCCGGTGCGCGCGGCGATGCGCCAGCCGGCTGATGTTTTCCCCCGGTCGGTCGAGGTGATTGCCGTCGCGGATCTGACGCGTCCGGTCGAATGGCGCACGCTGCTCAGAGATGTCGGGACGGTAGTTCATCTGGCGGGCATCGCACACGCCGGGCCCGACATTGCCGAACAAGCGTACGATCGCGTTAACCGCCTGGCGACCGCCGAATTGGCGAACGCCGCGAAGGCAAGCGGCATTGGCCATCTCGTTTTCATGTCATCGATACGCGCGCAAAGCGGCGCGGCATCGGCAACCGTCCTGCGGGAAACCGATCGGCCGCGCCCGACCGATGCCTACGGACGCTCCAAGCTGGCCGCGGAGGAGGCGGTGCGGGCGGCCGGTGTGCCCTTCACCATCCTGCGGCCGGTGCTGATCTATGGTGAGGGCGTCAAAGGCAATTTCGCGCGGTTGATGGAGCTTGCGCGCAAGCCCTGGCCACTGCCGCTTGGTCTCTGCCGCAATCGCCGCTCGCTGCTGGCGCGACGAAACCTGATCGATGCCATTCATCTCGCGCTGGCATCGCCCAGGGCCAAGGGCGAGACCTATGTCGTGGCCGATCCATCACCGCTGACACTTGCCGAGATTGTCGCGGCCTTGCGCGCAGGCGAAGGGCGAAGCGCAGGTCTGTTGCCGGTCCCGCCGCCGTTCATCTCGCTTGGCGCGGCCGCGCTCGGACGCACGGACGAATGGCAGCGCCTCCGCGGGAAGATGATGGTCGACCCGGGGAAGCTTCTGAATGTGGGATGGAAGCCTACGCTCGACACGCGCGCGGGCCTTGCGGCTTTAGCCCGCGCCAACGCGTCTTCGACTATGAACTGAATTTGCTGCGCAGCCCAGTCGTTACCAACCGCAATGACGGTGGCCGTGGCGCCACCAGCAGTGACGATGGTGGTGATGGTGACGATGGGAATGCCGATGGTAGTAATAATGTGCCGTCACACGAGCATCGTTCGCATTTGCGTTGCCGACCGGTGCAATTGGAGCCGCGACGGCGCCGGATGTCGCCGCAAGAGTCAAACCGGCGGCACAAAGTGCCGCCATTACGTACGACCGCATGTTCTCCTCCCAGATAGCTGCGGCTATGCGCTAGCTGAGAACTTGCAGCGGCTGTTTTGGTTCCGGTCGTAGAGCTGCGTTCAATCGGCCAGCGATGTCAGCACGGCGGCGTAGTGACACGAAGCAGCGGCAAGGACGAAACCGTGCCAGATCGCATTCTGAAAGCGCAGACTTCTCCAAACGTGAAAGATCACGCCGATCGAGTAGAGGGCGCCGCCGGCCGCGATGAGCCAGAGCGTGCCTGGTGTGAGCGCGGCGACGATCGGCCGGACTGCAAAAAGGCAGCTCCAGCCCATTGCGAGGTAAAGTCCGATTGATGTCCCGTCGAACCGGCCGGGCCAGAAGACCTTGATGGTGATGCCGGCGAGTGCAGCGAGCCAGATGGTTGCCAAAAGGACGGCAGGAGCGGTGCCGTGCATCGGCAGGATGAACGCGGTGTAGGTCGCTGCGATCAACAGATAGATCGCCGAGTGATCTAGACGGCGCAGCCACCATTTGATCGGCGAGATCGGCCACAAATTGTAGGCGGCGGAGAAACCGAACATCGCCAGGAAACCGGCGATGTAAACGATGACCGCGACGACCTCGGTGACATTGTCGTCGTGCGCGGCCACCACCACGAGCAGCGCGGCAGCCGCAATCGCCATTGTCACGCCAAGGATATGGACCACCGCATCGGCGACTGTCTCCCCGCGGTCATAGTCCCATGAGAATTGGATAGTCATACCTCCAGCTTGGTTGTGCATTGCGGCAAGGAAAGGGCCAGCGGTACCGCACTATCGGAACGAAAATCCCGGGACTAGAATTATTCGAAGGCAACGGGCTCTTTGCGAGATATACGGGCCATGAAGCTTCAGCCAGTCATGCGGATTGCGGCGATGTCGGCGCTTTTGTGTGTGGGCACGGTCTTCGGCGCGCAAAAAGCGACCGCCCAGGTGATTGATTTCGGCCAGATCGAATCGTTCGAGACCCTGGGCACGGGGACACAACACGGCGGATCGCCGCCGAAGACGATCGTCGACGACGGTGAGTGGCACACGGTGGTCTTCACGATTCTGGATTCCAACGCCGAAGCCAAGATCTATTGGCGCTCGCCGGAAGGTCCGCAGACGATGATCGTCCACGGGCGAAGCGTGAAAGCCTTTCAGACTGCCGGGGAGTTCAGGATCGAGGCGCTCGGGGACGCAAACCACAGCTTCAAATATGGCTACGTGCAGTTTCGATTGAAGAACAAGGGCGGCGTTTAAGGGCGGGCTTCACTTTTTCTTTTTAGCCGCAGCCTTCGGCCTTGCCGCGGGCGGCGGTGTGTTCTCCGCCGCCTCACGGTCGGCCGCTTCCTTTGCGAGCCGCAAAGCCCTCAACCGTTCGGTCTTGGCGCGTTCAGCCAGAGCGGCGGCCTTGTATTCCGCCGTGGCCGTAGCACCCTCACGGGCCTGGACCTCTTTCTTGTGGAACGCGGCCTGCGCGCGTTCCATGTCTTTGGTGCTTTTGTTCACGAACAGCCCGTTGTGCTCCCGCAGGTGTCGCACTTCATGCAGGTGCCGTTACGCACCAGCGTAAAGTTGCCGCACTCGCCGCAGGCTTCGCCCTCGTAACCCTTGGCGCGCGCTTCAGCACGTTTTTCGGAAGCCGCCGCTTTCGCGTGCGCGCGGGCATCCTGGGTGTCGACGCGGTGCTCGAGTTGTTCGGCGGGTGAAAGCTTTGCTTCCGGTTCGGTCTTCAGCGCCGTGGTGCCGGCGACCTCGGCACGCGCGCCCCCCACCGAGGCGAGGGCCGTGATGTTGCCGCCCGGGGAGGCTGTCGTCCCTCGTACGACCGACAGGCGATCGGTGCGCGAACGCGTCAGGCCCTTCGACACATAGTTCGTAGCGGGTGTCGGTTTGCCTTCCTCGACGCCCTTGCCGAGCGCGTCGAAACCGCCGGCTTCGCTCGGGTCGACGTGGGCGAGATCGAAACGCTCCAGGTAGGAGACAGCGAGCTCGCGGAACACATAGTCGAGGATCGAGGTCGCGTATTTGATCGAATCGTTGCCCTGCACCGGACCTTGCGGCTCGAAGCGGGTGAACGTGAACGCGTCGACATATTCCTCCAGCGGCACGCCGTATTGCAGGCCGAGCGACACAGCGATGGCGAAATTGTTGATGATCGAGCGGAGCGCCGCGCCTTCCTTGTGCATGTCGATGAAGATCTCGCCCAGCCGGCCATCGTCATATTCGCCGGTGCGCAGATAGACCTTGTGGCCGCCGACCACCGCTTTCTGGGTGTAGCCCTTGCGGCGATCGGGCATGCGCTCACGCTCGCGCAGGACCGTGACGCGCTCGACGATCTTCTCGACGATCTTCTCGGCGAGCCCGGTGGCGCGCGCCGCCGCCGGACGCTCGAGGAAGGCCTCGACGACATCGTCCTCGTCATCCTCATCAGCGATCAGCTGCGCGTTGAGCGGCTGGCTGAGCTTCGAGCCGTCGCGATAGAGCGCGTTGGCTTTCAGCGCCAGCTTCCAGGAGAGCAGATAGGCTTCCTTGCAATCCTCGACCGTCGCGTCATTCGGCATGTTGATGGTCTTGGAGATCGCGCCGGAAATGAAGGGCTGAGCCGCCGCCATCATGCGGATGTGGCTCTCGACCGATAGATAGCGCTTGCCGGTGCGGCCGCACGGATTGGCGCAATCGAACACCGCATAGTGCTCGGCCTTCAGATGCGGGGCTCCTTCCACCGTCATCGCGCCGCAGACGTGGACATTTGCAGCCTCGATCTCGCGCTTGCCAAAGCCCAGGGCAGCGAGCAGATCGAAGGTGGGTGAGGCGAGGTCTTCGGCCGAGATCCTAAGCGTGTCGCGGCAGAAATCTTCGCCCAGCGTCCACTTGTTGAAGGCGAACTTGATGTCGAACGCTGTCGGCAGCGCCTTTTCGATCTTGGCGATAGCCTCGTCGGTGAAGCCTTTGGCCTTCAGCGTGGTGTGGTTGATGGCCGGCGCCTGCGCCAGCGTGCCGTGGCCGACGGCGTAGGCCTCGATCTCGGCGATATCGGCTTCGCTGTAGCCCATCGTGCGCAAGGCCTCGGGTACAGCGCGGTTGATGATCTTGAAGTAGCCGCCGCCAGCCAGCTTCTTGAACTTCACCAGCGCGAAATCGGGCTCGATGCCGGTGGTGTCGCAATCCATTACCAGTCCGATGGTGCCGGTGGGGGCGATCACGGTCGACTGCGCATTCCGGTAGCCGTGCTTCTCGCCGAGCGACAAGGCGCGGTCCCATGCGGCCTTCGCGTGCGCAATCAGCGCCTGATCAGGGCAGGAGGCATGGTCGAGCGGCACGGGTGGTGTCGCCACCTTCTCGTAGCCGGTGCGCTCGCCATAAGCCGCGCGGCGATGGTTGCGCATCACCCGCAGCATGTGCTCGCGGTTCTTTTTGTATCCCGGGAATGGGCCAAGTTTTTCGGCCATTTCGGCCGAGGTCGCATAGCTGATGCCGGTCATGATCGCGGTCAGCGCGCCGCCGATGGCGCGGCCGGCATTCGAGTCATACGGGATGCCCGAGGTCATCAGCAGGCCGCCGATGTTCGCATAGCCAAGGCCGAGCGTACGGAATTCGTAGGAGAGTTCGGCAATCTGCTTGGAGGGGAATTGCGCCATCAGGACTGAGACTTCCAGCACAACGGTCCAGAGCCGCACGGCATGCTCGTAGCTCTCGACCTGGAATTGGCCGGTCTTCTCGTCGCGGAAGGTGAGCAGGTTCAACGACGCCAGATTGCAGGCGGTGTCGTCGAGGAACATGTATTCCGAGCACGGATTGCTGGCGCGGATTTCGCCCGAGGCGGGGCATGTGTGCCAGTCATTGACCGTTGTGCGATATTGCAGGCCCGGATCGGCAGAGGCCCATGCGGCGTAGCCGATCTTCTCCCACAGCGCGCGGGCATCGAGCGTCTTCGCGACCTTGCCGTTCTTGCGATGGGTGAGGTCCCACTTGCCGTCGGCTTCGACCGCTTTGAGGAAGCCGTCGGTGACGCGCACCGAATTGTTCGAATTCTGGCCGGCGACCGTGAGATACGCCTCGCTGTCCCAGTCCGTGTCGTAAGTCGGGAAATCGATGTCCTTGTGGCCCTGCTTGGCGAACTGGATAACGCGCTTGATGTAGTTGTCGGGAACCATCGCCTTGCGCGCGAGCTTGATCTCGCGCTTGAGCGCTGGATTTTTCTCGGGCGAGAAGCAGTCGTCACCCGAGCCCTCGCAGTTCACGCAGGCCTTCAGGATCGCCTTGAGGTGCTTCTGATTGATCTTGGAGCCGGTGACGAGCGCCGCCACCTTCTGCTCTTCCATCACCTTCCAATCGATGTAGGGCTCGATATCGGGGTGATCGACGTCAACGATCACCATCTTGGCGGCGCGACGTGTGGTGCCGCCCGACTTGATCGCGCCCGCTGCTCGGTCGCCGATCTTGAGGAACGACATAAGCCCCGACGAGCGGCCGCCGCCGGAAAGCTTTTCGCCTTCGCCCCGCAGCGCGGAGAAATTGGTGCCGGTGCCGGAACCGTATTTGAAGAGGCGCGCTTCGCGCACCCACAGGTCCATGATCCCGCCTTCGTTGACGAGATCGTCGCTAATCGACTGGATGAAGCAGGCGTGCGGCTGCGGATGCTCGTATGCTGACTTGGACTTGGTCAGCTTGCCGGTGAAGGGGTCGACGTAATAGTGGCCCTGGCTCGGGCCGTCGATGCCGTAGGCCCAGTGCAGGCCTGTGTTGAACCATTGCGGCGAATTCGGCGCGCACATCTGCGTTGCCAGCATGTAGCGCAGTTCGTCGAAGAAGGCCTGCGCATCCTGTTCGGACTTGAAGTGGCCGCCTTTCCAGCCCCAATAGGTCCAGGTGCCGACCAGACGATCGAAGACCTGTTTCGAGGATTGCTCGCCGATGTAGCGATCTTTCTCGGGCAGCGTCGCCAGCGCATCAGTGTCGGCGACCGAGCGCCACAGGAACGAGGGAACGGAATTCTCCTCGACCCTCTTCAGGCGGGCAGGGACGCCGGCCTTGCGGAAATATTTTTGCGCCAAAACGTCGGCCGCGACCTGCGACCAGAATTCCGGAACCTCGACATTGTTGAACTTGAAAACCACCGAGCCGTCCGGGTTACGGATCTCGCTGGTGGTGAGTCGGAACTTGATCCCCGCGTAGGCCGACTGTCCATCCTTGGTATAGCGACGCTCAATTCGCATGTGTCTCTAGCCCCAAATTGCAGGACGGTTGAAAACCGCCCTTTTGCTTCTGACGGACCTGTCCCG
>Ga0126384_10002378_pt1 | contig 11390 bp, 10 predicted proteins | sample PanSoiMetPlot_36_FD_92543 | JGI IMG/M metagenome (GOLD analysis project Ga0126384, IMG submission 92543) | Tropical forest soil microbial communities from Panama - MetaG Plot_36 | ecosystem: Environmental > Terrestrial > Soil > Tropical forest > Bulk soil | place: Panama | collected 2016-02-17 | reverse complement strand
GTCGGCTACGATCTCGACGGCAAGCCTGCGGCCGACGTCGCGGCCGGCGCCGCCGCGACCGCCGATCTCAAGCTCAAGAGGGCGCGAAACATCTCGGGCCAGCTCACCAACGCGGAATGGCTCGAAAGCGTGCCGGGCACGCCGGTGCAGAAGGATGCGCTGTTCAACTGCGTGAGCTGCCACACGGTCGAGCGCATCGTCAAATCGACGCACGACGCCGACGAGTTCGTGCAGACCATGAAGCGGATGGCGACCTACGCCAATCAGAGCGTCCCGACCCGCCCGCAGAAGCGGATGGCCGAGCGGCTGCTCGAGGAGCGCGGCGACCAGCGCGAGGCGCTGTTTCGCAAGCGCGCCGAATGGCTCGCCTCGATCAACCTGAGCGAGGGCACCACCTGGGAATATCCGCTCAAGACGCTGCCGCGTCCGAAGGGCCGCGCCACCCAGGTCGTCATCACCGAATACGACCTGCCGCGGCCGTCGATCGAGCCGCACGACGTGATCGTCGATAAGGACGGCAACGCGTGGTACACGAATTTCGGCGAGCAGAACATCGGCAAGCTCGATCCGAAGACCGGCAAGGTCACCGAATATCAGCTGCCCGAACTCAAGAAGGGTTGGCCGCAGGGCAGCCTCGGCCTGCGGCCCGACAAGGACGGCCATCTCTGGTTCGGCATGATGTACCAGGGCGCGATCGGCCGGTTCGATCCCAAGGCCGAGAAGGTCACGACCTATTCGCTGCCGCCCGAGATGAACAAGGCGATGGCGCAGGTGAACATGGTGCGCGCCGAGTCGGCGGCGGTCGACGGCAAGGTATGGTCGCAGAACAACGGCTTTGCGGCGATCCACCGCCTCGACCTCGCGACCGGTAACATCGAGACCATCGCGCCGTTCAAGGATTCCCAGGTCGGCGAGAACCACAACATCTACGACATCGTTCCGGACTCGCAGAACAACGTCTATTTCACCGACTTCGCCCAGGAGCATGTCGGTCGGATCGACGCCAAGACCGAGAAGGTCACGATGTACGAGCTGCCGACCAAGAAGTCGGCGCCGCGCCGCGGCATGATGGACGCGCAGGACCGCATGTGGTTCGGCGAATATCGCGGCAACAAGATCGCGATGTTCGACACCAGGGCGGAGAAATTCACCGAATGGGAAATGCCGTTGCGCTGGGCCGCGCCCTATGACGTCGTGGTCGACAGGAACGGCGAGGCCTGGACCGGCTCGATGATGAACGACCGCGTCACCCGGCTCGACCCCAAGACCGGCACCTTCGTCGACTACCTGCTGCCGCGCGAGACCAACATCCGACGCGTCTTCGTCGACAACTCCGCCACGCCGGTCACCTTCTGGGTCGGCAACAATCACGGCGGCTCGATCGTCAAGCTCGAGCCGCTCGATTGAGCGTCGGGTCTGATCGACTGAGGTCGAATCGATCAGCCCCAGACTAGAAGCACGTTCCGTTCCTCGGAATCGGAACGTGCTCTAGATTCGTTGTTTGGCACATATTCCCATCGAGGAACCGGTGCCCACCCCGGATCAAGTCCGGGGCAGGCTTTCGCCGGAACATGCGCCAAGCTCCGGATGCGCTTTCGCGAACCATCAGCGCGCCGCCGCCTCATTTCATCGGCAGGCCCGCGTAGTTTTCGGCGAGCGCAGTCGCCGCCGCGGTCGAGCTTGCCACATAGCCGAGTTCGGCGAGCTGGCGGCGCTGATCGAACGGCACTTCATCGGGAAAGCGGTGGAAGATCTGCGTCATCCACCACGAGAAGCGCTGCGCCTTCCAGATCCGCGTGAGGCAGGTGCGCGAATAGGCCTCGAGCAGGTCGGTGCGGTTTGCGCGATAGAAAGCCTCGATGGCGCGTGAGAGCACCAGCACGTCGGCGAGCGCGAGGTTCATGCCCTTGGCGCCGGTCGGCGGCACGATGTGCGCCGAGTCGCCGGCGAGAAACAGCCGCCCGACCTGCATCGGCTCGACCACGAAGCTGCGCATCGGCGTGATGCCCTTCTGCACCATCCGCCCCTCGGCCAGCAGGCGGACACCATTGAGCCGCACATGCAGCTCCTCCCAGATGCGCGCGTCCGGCCAGTTGTCGATGTCCTCGTTGGGCGCGCATTGCAGGTAGAGCCGCGCCAGCGTGGGCGAGCGCATGGTGAACAGCGCGAAGCCGCGGTCGTGATAGGTGTAGATCAGCTCGTCCTCGGGCGGCGGCGATTCCGACAGGATGCCCAGCCAGCCGAACGGATATTCGCGCTCGAAGGTCTGCAGCACCCCGGCCGGAAAGCTCGGGCGGCAGATGCCATGGAAACCGTCGCACCCGCCGATGAAATCGCAGTCGATCTCGCGCGCCGCGCCGCCGTGGCGGAAGCGGATCTTCGGCGCGCCGCGCTCGAAATCGTGGATGCTGACGTCCTCGACCTCGAACAGAATCTGTTCGCCGTCGGCGAGAAGCCGCGCCACCAGGTCCTTCACGACCTCCTGCTGCCCATAGATCGTGACGCCCTTGCCGATCAGCGAACGGAAATCGATGTGGTGCAGCGCGCCCTCGAAATTGAGGTAGATGCCGCGGTGGACCATGCCCTCGCGCCGCATGCGCTCGCCGACGCCGAGCTCGATCAGGAGGTCGTCCACCCACTGCTCGAGCAGCCCGGCGCGGATGCGGTGCTCGATGTAGTCGCGACTGCGGTTCTCGATGATGATCGAATCGATGCCGATGCGGCGCAGCAGCAGTGCGAGCACGAGCCCGGCCGGCCCGGCGCCCACGATGCCTACCTGGGTGCGCATGCTCCCTCCTCGGTGTGTTTCTTGCATTTGCCGCGACCCTATCGGGCGCGTTGCAGCGCGGAAGGGACGGAAGCCGGAAAGACTTGGACGTTTTCGGTGCCGCTCGCGCGGTGGGGCCGGACCGATACCGGTTCGCCGACAAGGACATGCGTCGGCAAGCGGGTTCCGGAACCGGCCTCGCGGGATGCGGGCGGTCGGCCTTCGGCGACGCGTCAAGGCAGCGTCAAGGCCGCATCAATTGCAAAAAAATCGTGACACCGGATTAACTTAATGCCCCCCGGCAGCATTGACTTTGCGCGCCGCAGCACTATGTTCGGCGCGAACGGCACGATGACATTCGGCCGCCTCCCCCGCGCACAACCAACGTCGTTCACGTTCCGGCGCGGCCTGGAATATCCGGGCGGTCATAATTCGAGGCTACATGTCCTTCGCCCATCTCGGCTTGTCCGACAAGGTTCTCGCCGCCGTTGCCGCGGCCGGCTACACGACCCCCACCCCGATCCAAGACCAGGCCATTCCGCACGTGCTCGCACGCAAGGACGTGCTCGGCATCGCGCAGACCGGCACCGGCAAGACCGCGGCCTTCGTGCTGCCGATGCTCACGATGCTCGAGCAGGGCCGCGCCCGCGCGCGCATGCCGCGCACGCTCATTCTCGAGCCGACGCGCGAACTCGCCGCGCAGGTCGAGGAGAGCTTCAACAAATACGGCGCCAAGCAGAAGCTCAACGTCGCGCTGCTGATCGGCGGCGTTTCGTTCGACGACCAGGATTCCAAGCTCACGCGCGGCGTCGACGTCCTCATCGCGACGCCCGGCCGCCTGCTCGATCACTTCGAGCGCGGGCGCCTGCTGCTCACCGGTGTCGAGCTTCTCGTCATCGACGAGGCCGACCGCATGCTCGACATGGGCTTCATCCCGGACATCGAGCGCATCTGCAAGCTCGTGCCTTTCACGCGCCAGACGCTGTTCTTCACCGCCACCATGCCGCCCGAGATCCGGCGCATCACCGAGCAGTTCCTGCACAATCCGGTCAAGGTTGAGGTCGCCCGCCCCGCCACCACGGTCGCGACGACCACGCAGAACCTGGTCAAGACCGGACGCGAGCCGCACGACAAGCGCGACACGCTGCGCCGGCTGATCCGCGCCGCGGACGGCCTCAAGAACGCGATCATCTTCTGCAACCGCAAGCGCGAGGTCGCGCTGCTCCATCGCTCCCTCGTCAAGCACGGTTTCTCGGCGGTCGCGCTGCATGGCGACATGGACCAGCCGGCACGCATGGCGGCGCTCGAACAGTTCCGCCGCGGCGAGGTCAGCCTGCTGGTCGCCTCCGACGTCGCGGCGCGCGGGCTCGATATCCCGGACGTGAGCCACGTGTTCAACTTCGACGTCCCGCATCACCCCGACGACTACGTCCACCGTATCGGCCGCACCGGCCGCGCCGGCCGCAGCGGAACCGCGCTGACCATCGTGGCGCCGGCCGACCATAAATCGGTGGTCGCCATCGAGAAGCTGATCGGGCAGTCGATCGCCTGGGCGGGCGAGCCGCCCGCGGCCGACGATGCCGAGCCGCGCGAGGAGCGCGCGCCGCGCCGCGGCGGTGGCCGGCGCGGCGGGCCTGGCAAGCCGCGCGGTGAGCGGCACCGCACGGAACGGCCGCGCGAGCACAAGCCGCGTGAGCGCGAGCCGGCACGTGAACGGCAGCCCGCTGCGGTCGCCTCGCTCGAGGCCGCCCGGCCACGGCCACGCCCGGCGCCGCAGCGCGAGCGCGCAAGCGATGACGCCGCCGAGCAGTCGCACCTGCCGGCTTTCCTGTTTCGCCCGACGCGGCTCAAGGCCTGAATCGATCAGACTCCGGGGCCTGGACCGGCGGAGTCGCTCGCCGGTACCGATCTGGGTGGATCGTAGGGCCCGGACCCATCATCTGCGAGACCGACGCGGAGGTCTTGCCCGCTTCGAAGACCCAGGTCGCCTGAGCGAAGCCGCCGCCACGCGCGGCCCGCGCTTCGGCACGGCGCGTTTTGCCTTGGGCTCGACGTTGGGCTCCTTCGCGCGCCGCGCCACGGTCAGCGCCGCGTGGGCCCAGCCGGCGAGCTCGTCGGGGTCATCGTAGAGCCGGTCCGGCAGCCGCCAATAGGACATCACCATCCGCTTGCCCTTGGCGCCGTAAGTGAACGGGCCCTGCCCTTCGCGCGCGAAGGCCGCAGCGGTCTCGTCATCCGCCTTGAGGTAGATCACGCCGCGCGAGGCGAGCGCGAACATCGTCCCATCGGCATAGATGCCATACCCGCCAAAAAGCCGGCGCACGCTCACGCGACCGAAGGCAGCAAACAGCTCGATGATGTGCTCGGGATCCATCGCCGGCCGGGCGGCGCGCGCCAGCGCGGTCAATGCGCGTCGGCGGCGTCCTCGGAGGCCGGCGTAAGCGCGACCGATTCGCCACAGCCGCAGGCCGAGGTCTGGTTCGGATTGTTGAACACGAATCCGGCCGACAGCTTGTCGACCTTGAAGTCCATCTCGGTGCCGAGCAGAAACAGCACGGCCTTGGGATCGATCAGCAGCTTGACGCCCTTGTCCTCGACGATCTCATCCCGCGGATGCGGGCTCTCGGCATATTCCATGGTGTAGGACATGCCGGCGCAGCCGCCGTTCTTGACGCCGACCCGCACGCCGGCAATCGGCTTGTCGGCCTTGCCGAGGATGTCCTTGATGCGATCTGCCGCCGCATCGGTGAGCCGCATCACCTGCGGGCGCGGCCGGGGGCTCGCCATGTTCGTCCTCCTTGCACCGGGTTCAAGGCCCGGCGAAACGGATATCCTTAAGATAACAACGATTTCTCACCTGTGAAGACCCTCAATAGATTGCCCAGAGCCCCGGTGTCGCGAGTTCGACCAGATGGCGGTCGGGATCGCGAAAGTAGAGGCTTCTGCCGCCGGACGGCCAGTCGGTGCGCCCCTCGATCGTAACGCCCTGCGCGGCAACCTTCGCCTCCCAGGCGGGAAGTTCGTCCGCCGCGACCGCGAACGCCACATGCAGCGGTCCACGCCCGTCATGCGGCGGAATGGTTCCGCCCGGCAGGTGGACGGTCTCCAAGGTCTCGCCCCGGCGAAACAGCAGCAGCACGCTCTTGCCGCCCACGTCATAGGCGCGGAAGCGGCGGTCGCCGGTCATCGCCGCGAGCCCGAGCACCCCTTCGTAGAAGGCGCCCGCACGGTCGAGATCGTCGACATACAGGCATGTCTCGATCACGCGATCGAGCCGGGGCGCGGACGCGGCGCGGCCCACGGCGCTCACCACATGTTGAGCACGACCCGCGCCTCGTCGGACATGCGGCTCGGCTCCCACGGCGGATCCCACACCACATTGACGGTGACGGGGCCGACGCCCGGTACGCTGGCGACAGCGTTCTCGACCATGGTCGGCAGCTCCTGGGCAGACGGGCAGTTGGGGGTCGTCAGCGTCATGTCGACCGCCACCGCGCGGTCGTCGCCGATGTCGATCTTGTAGATCAGGCCGAGCTCGTAGATGTCGGCGGGAATTTCCGGGTCGTAGACCGTCTTGAGCGCGTTCACGATCTCGTCGGTGAGGCGCGCGACCTCGTCCTGCGGCAGCGCGGTGCCGGTCTCCGGCGCCGCAACCTCGGCGTCCGGCTTGGGCATGTCGTTGGGGGCGTCGTCGGTCATGAGAGGAATTCCTGCGCCTTGCGGAGCGCCTGCGCGAGGATATCGACCTCCTCGCGGGTGTTGTAGAGCGCGAACGATGCCCGGCAGGTGGCCGTGATGCCGAAGCGGGCGAGCAGCGGCATCACGCAATGGGTGCCGGCACGCACTGCGACACCGGCCCGGTCGATGATGGTCGCGACGTCGTGGGGGTGCGCGCCCTTCATCTCGAACGACACGATCGCGCCCTTCTGGCGCGCCTGGCCGAAGATGCGGATGGAGTTGATCTCGCCGATCCGCTCGTGCGCATAGGCGACGAGACCGCTCTCATGGGCGCGGATGCGGTCCTTGCCGATCGACGTCATGTAGTCGAGCGCGGCGCCAAGTCCGATCGCCTGCACGATCGGCGGCGTGCCGGCCTCGAACTTGTGCGGCGGCTCGCCATAGGTGATCCGATCCTGAAACACCTCGCGGATCATCTCGCCGCCGCCGTTGAACGGCCGCATGGCGGCGAGATGCTCGTACTTGCCGTAGAGCGCGCCGATGCCGGTCGGGCCGTACAGCTTGTGGCCTGTCACGGCGTAGAAATCGCAATCGAGGTCGCGCACATCGACGTCGAGGTGCACGGCGGCCTGGGCCCCGTCGACCAGCACCGGAATGCCGCGTGCATGGGCGAGCCGCACCACCTCCTTGACCGGCACGACGGTGCCGAGCATGTTCGACATGTGGGAGATCGCGACCATGCGGGTGCGGTCGGTCAGAAGCTTCTCGAACTCGTCGAGCAGGAAATTGCCGTCGTCGTCGACCGGCGCCCATTTGATCACGGCGCCGTGCCGCTCGCGCAGGAAATGCCATGGCACGATGTTGGAGTGATGCTCCATGATCGAGAGCACGATCTCGTCGCCCGGCTCGATCCGCTCACGGCCGAACGTGTAGGCGACGAGGTTGATCGCCTCGGAGGCATTGCGGGTGAAGACGATCTCCTCGGGCCGCGCCGCGTTGAGGAAGCCGCGCACCTTTTCGCGCGCGCCCTCGTAGGCCTCGGTCGCCGCATTGGCGAGATAGTGCAGGCCGCGATGCACGTTGGCGTATTCGGACGTGTAGGCCTGGTCGAGGCGGTCGAGCACGGCCCGGGGCTTCTGCGCCGAGGCCGCATTGTCCAGATAGACGAGCGGCTTGCCATAGACCTCGAGCGCCAGCGCGGGAAAATCCGCACGCACGCGCGCGACGTCGTAACCGCCATTGGTGAGTGCCGGATGCGTCATCCGCGTGCCTCCAGCCAGGCGGTGACGCGGCCCGTGAGCATCTCGCGCACACCCTCATGGGCGACGCCGTCGATCGCCTCGCCGACAAAGGCCTGGATCAGCAGCGCCTCGGCGCGCTTTGCCGGAATGCCGCGCGCCCTCAGGTAGAACAGCAGGTTCTCGTCGAGCCGGCCGGAGGTCGCGCCGTGGCCGCATTGCACGTCGTCGGCAAAGATCTCGAGCTCGGGCTTGTTGTCGGCCTCGGCCCTGTCGGACAGCAGCAAGGCCTGGGTCATCATCCGCCCGTCGGTCTTCTGCGCGTGCGGGCGCACCACGATCTTGCCCTGGAAGACGCCGCGGCTCTCGTCGTCGAGCACCGACTTGAAGATCTCGCGACTCTCGCAGCCGCGCGACGCATGATCGATCACCAGGGTCGAATCGACGTGCTGGCGGTCTTTGAGCAGGTTCGCGCCGGCAACGCGCACCTTCGCGCCGTCGCCGGTGCAGCGCAGGAAAAGCTGGTTGCGCGTCACCGCGCTGCCGGTCGTGAAGGTGAGCTCGTTGTAATCGGCCCGTGCGCCGATCGCCCCGGTTATGGTCTCGATGTGCAGCGCGGACGCACCTTCGCGGCCGATCTTGATGCGCTCGACCCGGGCGCCGTCGCCGATCGACAGCGTCAGCGCCGCGTTGACCTGGTAGTCGGAGCCGGCCGGCCCCTCGAAGGTCTCGATCAGCGTCGCCTGCGCGTCCGGCTCGACCAGGACGATCGTGCGCGGATACATCGCGGCGGGCTCGCCGCAAAACGCATAGGCGAGATGGATCGGCTTCGCGACGCGGGCGCCCTTTCTGATCCGCACGACGACGCCGCCGGTCATGAAGGCCTGGTTGAGCGAAGTCGCGAGATCGCTCTCGTCCGCGACCAGATCCTGCCAGGCGGACAGGTTGTCGCCGACCCAGGCGAACAGGTCGGTCAGCGTGACGCCGAGATCGGCCCCGGCGAGATCGCTCCAGGCCGGCAGATAGGTGCCGTTGACGATCGCGACCCGGTGCGCGTCGACGCCCGGCAGCGCATCGATGAGCGACGGCTTGCCGCGCGTCGCATCGGGCGGATCCGCGAGCGGCTTGGCGTCGCGCATCAGCGCGCGCAGGTCGGTGTATTTCCACTCCTCGACACGCCGGCTCGGCAGGCCGCTCGCCTCGAAGCGGCGGAACGCCGCCTCGCGACTTGCCGCGACCCCGCGGCCGCCGGGCAACCGCGCCTTCGCGGACGCGAAGGTCGCGGCGAGGGCCGCCTCAGCGTCAGTCTTGAGAAGATGAAGCTCGGCCGTCATCGCATCCGCCTCACGCAGCCTCGTCCTGATAGGCCGCATAGCCCTTGGCCTCGAGCTCGAGCGCGAGCTCCTTGCCGCCGGTCCGCACGATGCGGCCGCGCGACAGCACGTGCACGATGTCGGGCACGATATGGTCGAGCAGGCGCTGATAGTGGGTGATCACGACCATGGCGCGCTCGGGCGAACGCAATCGGTTGACCCCGTCCGCCACCACCTTGAGCGCGTCGATGTCGAGCCCCGAGTCGGTTTCGTCGAGCACGGCGAGCTTCGGCTCGAGCAGCGCCATCTGCAGGATCTCGTTGCGCTTCTTCTCGCCGCCCGAGAAGCCGACATTGACCGGCCGGCGCAGCATCTCCTGATCGACGCCGAGCTTGGCCGCAACCTCGCGCACCCGCTTGATGAACTCGGGCGGGGAAAGCTCGGCCTCGTCGCGCTTCTTGCGTTGCGCATTGATGGCTTCGCGCAGGAAGTTCATCGTGGTGACGCCGGGAATTTCCAGCGGATATTGGAACGCGAGAAAAATGCCCTTGGCGGCCCGTTCGTCGGGCTCGAGCGCGAGCAGGTCGGCGCCCTCGAACGTCACGGTGCCGCCGGTCACCGCGTATTGATCCTTGCCGGCAAGCACATGCGCAAGCGTCGACTTGCCGGAGCCGTTCGGCCCCATGATGGCATGGACTTCGCCCTTGTTCACGGCGAGGTCGAGTCCCTTGAGGATCTCTCGGCCGTCCACCGTGACCTGCAGATCTTTGATCTCGAGCATTGCCACGTCGTTGTTCCTCGCATCCCTTACAGGCTGAAATGGTTGATGATCTCGGCGATCAGCGCGTTCCTGATCAGCTCGTCCTTCCCGGCGGTCTCCTCGCCGGCGTTCTGCCGGCCGAGCGACTTGCCGCCGACGTCGATCTCGCCCTGCTCGCCCACGACGATCAGCAGGCCCTCGGAAAAGTGTCCCTCCTCGGGCCGTTCCAGCACCAGGCGCGCGCCGTCGAAGTGGCTCGCGATCCCGCGCTCCCGGAGCTTCGTCGAGGGCGCCACGTCGGACTCGTAGAACCCCTTGAGGAACGCACAGGCCGCCACGCGTCGCCGCCGGCGCTCCGCCTCCTCCTCCGATCGCCGCGCGTCGAGCGCGGCGATCGCCTTGTCGAGCTCGGACACCCCTTGCTCCGATCAGCCGACCGAGCCTTCGAGACTGATCGAGATCAGCTTCTGCGCCTCCACCGCGAACTCCATCGGCAGCTGCTGCAGCACGTCGCGCACGAAGCCGTTGACGACCAGCGCCACCGCGTCCTCCTCAGACAGTCCGCGCTGCATGCAGTAGAACAGCATGTCCTCGGAGATCTTCGAGGTGGTCGCCTCGTGCTCGAACACCGCGGAGGAATTCCTCGCCTCGATATAAGGCACCGTATGCGCACCGCAGCGGTCGCCGATCAGGAGCGAGTCGCAGTTGGTGAAGTTGCGCGCGCCGGTCGCCCGGCGCTGCGCCTGCACCAGGCCGCGATAGGTGTTGTTCGAGTGCCCGGCCGCGATGCCCTTGGAGATGATCCGGCTCGTGGTGTTCTTGCCGAGATGGATCATCTTGGTGCCGGAATCGACCTGCTGGTGCCCGTTCGAGATGGCGATCGAGTAGAACTCGCCGCGCGAGTTGTCGCCGCGCAGGATGCAGCTCGGGTACTTCCAGGTGATGGCCGAGCCGGTCTCCACCTGGGTCCACGAGATCTTCGAATTGTTGCCGTGGCAGTCGCCGCGCTTGGTGACGAAGTTGAAGATGCCGCCGCGCCCTTCCGCGTCGCCCGGGTACCAGTTCTGCACCGTCGAATACTTGATCTCGGCGTCGTCGAGCGCGATGAGCTCGACCACGGCGGCGTGCAGCTGGTTCTCGTCGCGCTTGGGCGCCGTGCAGCCTTCGAGGTAGCTCACGTAGGAGCCCTTGTCGGCGATGATCAGCGTTCGCTCGAACTGGCCGGTGTTGCGCTCGTTGATGCGGAAGTAGGTCGAGAGCTCCATCGGGCAGCGCACGCCGGCCGGCACGTAGACGAACGAGCCGTCGGAAAAGACCGCCGAGTTGAGCGTGGCGAAGAAGTTGTCCTTCACCGGCACCACCGAGCCGAGGTACTTCCTGACCAGCTCGGGATGCTCGCGGATCGCCTCGGAGATCGGCATGAAGATCACGCCGGCCTTCTTGAGCTCTTGCTTGAAGGTCGTGGCGACCGAGACGGAATCGAACACCGCATCCACGGCGACCCGCCGATCGCCCTGGGGACGCACGACGCCGGCAAGGATCTCCTGCTCGCGCAGCGGGATCCCAAGCTTTTCGTAAGTCTTGAGGATTTCCGGATCGACTTCGTCGAGCGAGGCCAGCGTCTTCCTCTTCGG
>Ga0126384_10002376_pt1 | contig 11391 bp, 13 predicted proteins | sample PanSoiMetPlot_36_FD_92543 | JGI IMG/M metagenome (GOLD analysis project Ga0126384, IMG submission 92543) | Tropical forest soil microbial communities from Panama - MetaG Plot_36 | ecosystem: Environmental > Terrestrial > Soil > Tropical forest > Bulk soil | place: Panama | collected 2016-02-17 | reverse complement strand
AGACGCAGATCTGCGGCGCTAACGTGGGCGGCTTTGTCGCGGCCCCTTCTGGCGTGGTGCTGAGCAACGTGACGAACTGCAATCCCGACTCGAGCTGGTTCCAGGTCGGTTCGCGGACGCAGTGGAATCCGCACCCGGATCTCGATATCGGCTTGGAAGTTCTCTACACCAAGCTGAACACGGCGTTCAACGGACAGGCCACGCTCCCGTCCAGCGGCGCGCGTCCGACCGGCGTGTACAACATCGACGATCAGGACATCGTGTCGGTGCTCTTCCGCATCCAGAGAAACTTCCTGCCCTGACTGCTCGATCGCAGCGTCCGCTCGCGCGGCGGTGACGTGGCCCTCGCAAAAGGGCAACTTCACCGCCGGTTGCGCCAGGACGGGCGTTACGCCAAAAGCGCCGGCGAAAAACCCGGTGAAAGTAGGACAGGTCGCCGGCCGCGGCGGCAGCCGCCGCGATGGTCCGGCCGGCATATCGCCGTCACCTGAACCCGGTGGCCAGCTCACCAGAATTTCCAAAACGGCCTTCTTGCCGAAGCAACGGAATCGAGCACGACAAAGACGCCCTTGTCCCAATCGTAATCTCGATCGTAGGTAAAGCCGGTCAACTGATCGCCCAAGCGAACCGCGATGTCGAAGAAGTCGCCATCAAAGCCGCGCGATATCTCTTCGCGCCGCAGCGCGTCGAACAGCTCCGGCGGCTCGCCCGTGAACGTCAGATCCTTGTCGTCGACGTCGCCCGCGTGACTGACGCTCCATCGCTGTGCGCCACCGCGCCAATATTCGATATGGGAGAACATCACGTGTTCCTCGAGGGACTGGAGAGCGACTTCGCCACGTTCCGAGAGCTTCGCGCGCGCTGCCTTGGTGAAGCGGCGTTCGTCGCAGGTGTTCGACCAGAGCATGTGAAATCCCGACGGCAGGTTCACCAGCGCGATGGCGCGGCGCCGCTCCGGCGGCAGGCCGCTGCGCTCGGCGGTGACGATCAACGCAAGCGCGCTCAGCGTTTCCTCAACGGACGGTCCGCGCACGAACAGCAGGCTGATCGATACACCCACCCGAGACCCCCATGCCGGCAGGAAGCATCTTGCTCATGATGGCGCGAACGGCGATGGGCGTCCGGCGATGTCGTCCGGGCGGCCTGACGGGCGCGTTCACGCGCCTCGCATCTCGGCGGCCGCATCGAGGACGGCGCGGATGACCTTGTCGTAACCGGTGCACCGGCAGAGGTTGCCGGCGAGCCAGTAGCGCGCCTCGGTCTCGGTCGGGTCCGGATTGCGGTCGAGCAGCGCCTTGGCGGCGACCAGCAGGCCGGGCGTGCAGAAGCCGCATTGCAGCGCCGCATGCTCGAGGAATTTTCGCTGCAGCGGATGCAGTTCGTGCCCGCGCGCCATGCCTTCGATCGTCTCGATCGCGCGGCCTTCGGCCTCCACGGCGAGCATCAGGCACGAGCAGACCAGGCGGCCATCGACCGTCACGCTGCAGGCGCCGCAGTCGCCCGAGCTGCATCCCTCCTTGCTGCCGGTCAGATTCAGCTCGTCGCGCAGCACATCGAGCAGGGTGAGTTGCGGCTCGCACAGGAACTCGGTCGGCTCGCCGTTGATCGTGGTCGATACGTGATGCTTGCTCATCGACGCTCCCCTCAACGCTGACCTGAACGCTGGCTTGCGCGCTCGTAGGCGATCGTCGCCGCCCGGCGCGCCAGCACGCCCGCCACCTTGGTGCGGTACTCGATCGTCCCGCGCTTGTCGTCGATCGGCCTGCAGGCGCGTTGCGCCGCCTGGTCGAGCCCGTCGAGCGCCGCGGCGTCGAGCGTGCGTCCGATCAGGGCGGCGGCCGCATCCGCGACCAGGAGCGCGGTCGGCGCCACGGCGCCGAGCACGACGCGCGCGTCGGTGCACGCGCCGCCGGCGTCGAGCGTGACGCTGACGCCGGCGCCGACCACCGCGATGTCCATCTCGGTCCGCGGGATGAAGCGAAGATAGGCGTCCGCCGAGCGGGGCGGGCGCCGTCCCAGGTGAAACGCGACGATGAACTCGTCGCGGCCGAGCGAGGTGCGTCCCGCACCCGTGACGATGCTCTCCACCGGGACCTCGCGCCGCCCGTCGGGCCCTGCCACCACGCAGGTCGCGCGCGCGGCGATCAGCGCCGGGACACTATCGGCCGCGGGTGACGCGTTGCAAAGATTGCCGGCGAGCGTCGCGCGCCCCTGCACCTGGGTCGAGCCGATCAGGTTGGTGGCCTCGACCACACCGGGCCAAGCCTGCCGCAAGCCTTCGTGCTCGCCGATCACCGCCCCGGAGGTCGCGGCACCGATCACGAAGCCGCCGTCGCGTTCGGCGATGCCCGACACCTCAGGGATCTTCTTGATGTCGACGATCAGGTCCGGCCTGGCCCGGCCGGACCGCAGCTGCACGAGCAGGTCGGTCCCGCCGGACAGGACTTTCACGATGCCGGAAGCCCCGGCGAGCGCGCGGACGGCGTCCTCGACCGTCGTCGGGGCGGTGTAGGCGAGCATGGGTGCGGCCCTCCCAGATGGTCCACGACGCTATCCCATCTTCCGCCGAAACGGAAAGCGCGAACACGGCGGCGGCGGCGGTTTGGCACGGCGCTCGCGCTCCCTCTCCCCGTAAGAACGGGGAGAGGGGGGCGCGGGCGCAGTGCTCACCTCACATGTCGTCCGCGGGCGCTTGCTTTTGTGCGCGGGCCGCGCGACCGTCAGGCCCGCAGGCGCAATCGGGCGGAGGCGGGCATGCACGACGTCACCAGCAGAGACACAAAGGCCTTCAAATGGGTCGGGACCCGGCCGGTGCGTCCGGACGGCGTGCCGAAAGTGACGGGACGGGCGCTGTACGGGTCCGACATGAGCATGCCCGGCATGCTGGTCGGCCGCATCCTGCGCTCGCCGCATGCCCATGCGCGCATCCGCTCGATCGATATCGCCAAGGCGGCCGCGCTGCCCGGCGTCAAGGCGGTGGTGACCTCGGCGGATTTTCCCGAGCAGAAGTTCGAGTATGTCGGCCCCGAGCGCGTCGCGCAGAATTTCTGGCACATGACCCGCAACATCATGGCGCGCGAGAAGGTGCTCTACGAGGGTCATGCGGTGGCAGCCGTGGCGGCCACCAGCAAATCGATCGCCGATGAGGCGCTGGCGCTGATCGCGGTCGACTACGAGGTGTTGCCGCACGTGATCGACGTCGACGCGGCGATGCAGCCGGATGCGCCGCTCCTGTTCGACGACCTCATCACCCGCGGGGTCGAGCCGCCGCCGAAACCGTCCAACATCTCCAAGCGGGTCGAATTCAAGCTCGGTGACGTCGCGGCCGGCTTCGCGGCGGCCGACGAGATCGTCGAGATGTCGTTCAAGACCGCGCCGGTGCATCAGGCCTATATCGAGCCGCAGGGATGCGTCGCGCGCTGCGACGCCGACGGGCAGGGCGAGCTGTGGAGCTCGAGCCAGGGACATTTCGTCGTGCGCGCCTACACCACGCAGCTCGTCGGCATGAAGCTCGCCGACCTGCGCGTCTATCCGGCCGAGATCGGCGGCGCGTTCGGCGGCAAGACCGTGATCTACGTCGAGCCGGTCTGCGTCATGCTGGCGAAGAAATCGGGCCATCCGGTGAAGCTGGTGATGAGCCGCGAGGACGTATTTCGCGCGACGGGCCCGACATCGGGTTCCTCGATGACGGTGAAGATCGGCGTCACGCGCGACGGCAAGATCGTCGCCGCCGACGGGCTGTTCAAGCTGCAGGCCGGCGCATTTCCGGGCTCGCCGTTCATGAGCACGTGCATGTGCGCATTCGCTCCCTACGACATCCCGAATGCGCGCGCGATCGGCTACGACGTTGTCAGCAATCGCCCGAAGGTCTCGGCCTACCGGGCGCCAGGCTCGCCGATCGGCGCCTACGCGGTGGAGAGCGTGCTCGATGTCCTGGCGCGGAAGATCGGGATGGACCCGCTCGAGCTGCGGCTCAAGAACGCCGCCCGCAAGGGGACGCAGATGCTGTCCGGCGCTAAGCTCGGACACGACGGCTATGCCGAGACCATCGAGGCGATCCTCGCCCATCCGGGCTACCGGGCGCCGCTCGGCAAGAACCAGGGGCGCGGCGTCGCCTCCGGCTACTGGTTCAATGGCGGCGGCGAGTCGAGCGCCACCGTGCACGTCAACGAGGACGGCACGGTCGTGCTGGCGACCGGCAGCCCCGACATCGGCGGCTCCCGCGCCGCGATGGCGATCATGGCGGCCGAGACGCTGGGCATCGACTACGACCTGGTGCGGCCGATCATCGCCGACACCGCCTCGGTCGGCTATGCGCACCTCACCGGCGGCTCGCGCGTCACCTTCGCGACCGGCATGGCGGTGGTCGACACCACCAGAAAGATCATCCAGGAGCTGTGCGTGCGCGCCGCCAAGATGTGGAAGGTCGACCCCGAGGGCGTGGTGTGGGAGGACGGCCACGCCAAGCCGGCGAGCAGCAATGTCGGCACGTTCGCGCCGCTGTCGCTCAAGGAGATCGCCGCCAAGCGGGCGACGACCGGCGGGCCGATCGTCGCGGCTGCGGCGGTGAACCCGGCGGTGGCGGCGCCCGGCTTCGCCACCCAGTTCTGCGACGTCGAGGTCGATCCGGAGACCGGCAAGGTGACGATCCTGCGCTTCGTCGCCGCGCAGGACGTCGGCCGCGCCATCCACCCGAGCTACGTGGAGGGGCAGATCCAGGGCGGCGTGACGCAGGGCATCGGCTGGGCGCTCAACGAGGAGTACATCTACGACGCGAAGGGGCACATGGAGAACCCGGGCTTCCTCGACTACCGTATCCCGGTGTCGTCCGACCTGCCGATGATCGAGCCGGTGATGGTCGAGGTGGCCAACCCCAACCATCCGTACGGCGCCAAGGGCGCCGCCGAGGTCAACATCTGCCCGCCGATGGCGGCGATCGCCAACGCGATCGAGCGCGCCGTCGGCACGCGGCTGACCGAGCTGCCGATGTCGCCGCCGAAGGTGCGCGCCGCGATCGACGCGCGGGGAGGGCAATAGGCGAAGGGACGAAGCGTTCTCTGTGGGGAACGCTGTTTAAGGTGACGAAGCCGCATTGTTGACGGGAGGAGTGATGCACAAGCGGATTGCATTTGCAGTACTGCTTGTCCTCAGTGGCGCAACTACCGCCAGTGCAGCGGAGATCAAGATTATCAGCGCGAAGGCCGCTCGCCTCATTCTGGAAGACTTGGCCCCGCAGTTCGAGCACTCGACCAACAACAAGGTCACCATCAGCTATGACGAGGCAGGCTTCGTAGGAAGCGCATTCTGGGTGGCGAAGCATTCGATATGACTTTCTTGCCCGCCGGATGGGATGAAGTGCGGGCGAAGATCGCGGGTGAGCCTGTCGCCATCGGTCATAGCGATCTGGGCATGGCGGTGCTTGCCACGGCGCCCAAACCGGACACCACCTCGAGCGATGCCGTCAAACGTGCGCTGCTCGCGGCCAAATCTATCGTCTACACCGATCCGAAGAGCGGCGGCATCGCGGGAGTGCTGTTCGCGCGCATGCTTGAGCGCCTTGGTATCGCAGACGAAGTCAACAAGAAGAGCAGACTGGTTACCGGTGAACTCAACGCGACCTATGTGGCACGCGGCCAAGCCGATATTGCGGTACAGCTGTCGAGTGAGATTCATGCGGTGGCCGGCGTGCAGTTTGTCCCAATGCCTGCCGAGTTCCGAGCCAGCGTCACTTTTTCGGCAGCGCTCGCATCGACGCAACCCAACCCGACGCGGCCAAGGCCTTCCTTCACTTCCTCACTGCCCCCGGTGCCGCTGCGGTGATCAGGTCGAAAGGCTTCGAACCCGGTTGACGGGAAGGTTGAGTCTGTCCGGGATCCGAAATTGACCCCCGTGTATTGACAATGTCGGTACAACGACTATGGTTTCCCCTTTGCGATCGCCGAGCCGAGCCATGCCCGCACCTGTCCGACGCAAGGATGACGTGATCCAGATCCGCGCTTCCGGCGAGGCGAAGGCGATGCTCAACCGCGCGGCGGCCTTGCGCGGCCAGAAGCTGTCGGAATTCATGCTGGAAAGCGCCCGCCGCCAGGCCGAGGAAACGATCCTCGACCAGCGCACGTTCTTTCTGGACGAGAAAGCCCATGCGCGGTTTCTGGCCCTGCTCGATTCGCCGCCCAAGCCATCCGCCAAGGTCCGCGCGCGATTGAAACGCAAGGCCCCGTGGGAGGGATGAGCGCTGCGGCGCCGCGGCTGCTCGCACCGGAGCCTCTCGCCGCCAGCCATGATATCTCCCGGTTCTCGAATGGCGTTCATCCCTCGCTCGACCAATGGCTGCGCGAGCGGGCACGATCGAGTGAAGGGCTCTCCGCACGAACCTACGTGGCTTGCGCCAGGGACGATCCGGCGCGCGTCGTCGGCTATTTCTCGATCGCAGCGGCTGTCGAGCAGCGCAACGCACTGACCTCGGCGAAACTGCGGCGCGGCATGCCCGAGCAGGTCCCTCTCCTGTTGATAGGCCGTCTTGCAGTGGATGCGCAATGGCGTGGCCGAGGTCTCGGGTCGGCGCTATTGGGGGACGCATTGAGACGATGTCTTGCGGCATCCGAAATTGCCGGTGTGCGCGGAGTTGTGGCACATGCTATCGACGAAGCGGCCGCTGCATTTTACGAACGCCACGGCTTCGTTCGGTCGCCACTCGGCGAACGTGTGATGCTGATGCCGATCGAAACGGTTCGGTCCTTGGTCGCAGAGTAGCGTTGCGGGCAAGGTCCTGCTTGTTTGAAGCAGCGAGGTATCGGATGGCAGTCGCACGTATCTCCTAGCGGGCGAAGATTCCCCCACTGCCAAGCAATATCCTCCGTTAGGTGTATGAACGGGACACGGGTGCGTAAACATAGGGCGTGGCGTGATGGGTGCGAAAAGTGCGTTCGAGGGTTTCGATTTCGAGGGGTTATGGGACGATTCCGAATACTCGCTGCAATATGTGGAGCCGGCGCCCAGCGATGAACTGATTGCGTCCATCGAGGAGGAGCTGGGCGGTTTCCGGCTGCCTGCGGCCTACGTTGAACTGGCGCGGATGCGCAACGGCGGGGCGCTCAAGCGAAACCGCCATCCGATGGACGAGCCGACGGGCTGGGCGGAGGATCACATCGCCATCAGCAACCTGTACGCCATCGGCCGCACCTCGTTTTATTCGCTATGCGGCGCGGTGGGGTCGAAATTCATGGAAGAAGAATGGGGCTACCCGCCCATCGGCGTGTGCATCGCCAACACGCCGACGGGCGGGCATGAGATGATCGTGCTCGACTACCGCGAATGCGGCAAGCAGGGTGAGCCGCGCGTCGTATATGTCGATCAGGAGGACGATTACAGCATCACTTTCGTCGCTCCCGATTTCGCGACATTCGTGCGAGGCTTGTTGATGAGGACGAATACGATACTTCCGAGGAGGACCGTCACGAAGCTGTCGCAACGGTGGAGAGCGGCACGCTTTCCCCGATCGTGCTGCGCGCGCTGGAAGCGGCCGGCGCCCGCCTGCCGGATGGCGAGCCCATGCTGCGGACGCTGGCGCGGCAGATCGTCGATGAGAAGGGTCACTTCTCGCTGCACGCCGACGAGCGTTCCCATCTCATGTATGACTTGATGTTCTGGCTGTATTCGCAATTGCGCACGGCGAGTTCGTTCGAAGACTTCGTGGACCGTCCGAAGGACAGCGTTTCCTATGACAGGCCCTGCTACGAGCTGATGATCGTTTTCGGTCTTGTCGCGGATCCTTATGGCTTCCGCACCGGCGGGTACGCACCGGGTTTCGTCCGCGACTGGTGGACTGCCCGGATCGCCGCCCGCGAGATCATCGAGACGCCCGGAGGCTACCGCTTCACCCCGCAGGCCGAGGCTGCCCTGCTTCACAGGCTCGCGGTCGTCACCGGGATGCCGGAAGCGGGTGCGTCTTGATGGACAAGCCAGTGCCTCGTGTGGCGTGACAGGACCGTGGTTGGCATCCGGAGGATCAGCAAAATGATCAAACGAGACTACATCACCGCGTGGTCATCAGCATTGTCACAGTGATTGCGTTCATCGCTCTCATTGTTAACCGCCATGAGTGGTCAGCCTTCGCCCTTTTCGCGAGCGCAGCAGCCTTCGGAACATCACGGTCGGTGATCATCCTTCACTATGCTGATCATGCGTTCATCCTCCAGCCTTATGGCAAGGTCGAGCGGTGTCCTTCCGTTGACGTCTGGTATGTCTGTTCGTGCACCGGCCCTCATCAGGGCTTCGGCACTACGATACTTTTTCTCCTGTACCGCGTTGTGCAAAGCGGTCCTCCGTTCCGGAAGGCACTGCTCGTTGATCGGCACCCCGCGTTCGACCAGGCGAGTTACCACCGAGGGGTTGTCGCTGGCGTAGCCTCGTAAACAAAGGATCTGCTTGTCGAAGCGGGCTCCGCGCAGGAACAGGGCCTCCAGCAGCAGCGTCGGACGCGCGGCAGATTCCATCTGCAGGTTCACGGAGTTCGGGCCGGGACCAAGGAGCAAGACCGCAACTGCAGCGTAGTAGTCGTCGGAGGGCAGGTAGGACGCAAGGCTGGCAAGAAGCAGCGCATACCATTTAAAGAACGTCCGGTGAGGAAAGGCGCGGTCCTTCGCGTTGGCCAGCCACCACGCGCCCACGACGAGCAACAAAAGGATGTTCACGAGGATCACGATCCCCAGCACCACCGGGATCGGGTCATGAATCATCTCGTACTTCTCGCATTGGCCAGCCGCCACACGCCGACCACCAGCAACAAGAGGACGTTCGCGAGCACCACGATTCGCAGCACGCGGAGGATTGGGCTATTCGGCGCACCTGCCCACATGTCGATCCAAGCGCCGTGCCGGGACCATCGGACCCACATCACCCAATACAAATAAAGGCAGGCGGACATCACACAAAGGGCAGTCGGAACTGCGAGAAGGCGCATAATGATCCGGCCGCCGCGGCTCAGCACGTCCTGTCCCCCGACAACGATGGTTTGCTCTCAGCCGGTGCCAGAGCGCGATAAATCCGCCGGCATATTGCAAGCCGGCATCGATGCAGCGCAAGATCGAACTTCAATTTTTCACGGGTGGCTCATGCCATTGACCGATCAGGAACGCGCCGATTTCGCAGCGCTCGCCAGCGGCCAGATCAGCGACGCCATGGAAATGCTGGGCCTGCGCCGGTCGGTCGTGACCGGATTCATGATGCTGGCGTCGCCCGGCGCGAAGATCGTCGGCACCGCGGTGACGGTCCGCCAGGTGCCGAAAACCGGCGGCGAGGACCGCGACGCCAGGCTCACCCGCCACCAGGAGGTCACCCGCAAGATCGCCCGCAGGGGTGACGTCGTGGTGATCGACAATGGCGGGCGCCTCGACGTCGCGACCTGGGGCGAATTCCACTGCTATGCGTGCAAGCAGAACGGGGCCGCCGGCGCTGTCGTCGACGGCGCGACCCGCGACGCAGCCGACGTCCGTGCCTCCGGTTTTCCGACCTTCGTGCGCGGCCTGAGCCCAGTGAAGAGTCAGTGGGATCTCAAGACCGCCGCGGTCAACGAGCCGGTCATGCTGGGCCCCGTCCAGGTCAACCCGGGCGACATCATCTTTGCCGACGAGACCGCGGTCGTGGTGATCCCCGCGGCGGAGACAGCGACGGTGCTGGAGAAAGCGAACGAGATCCGCAAGTCCGAGGACGCCAACCGCGCAACGCTCATCGCGCGCGCCTGACCCCGCGCGCTCCCAGCTGTCGGCACCTGCGCGCCTTCGACCGGGCTGAGCCATCCGGGCTATCAGCAGGACCGATTTGGCGGCTGTGGCAGGCACGGCAGTGTCGAAATTTCCTTCGTGTGACCGAGCGCGGCAGGAACCGTAGCCCGGGCGTGAGACCCGGGCGCGTCGCCGTACGCATGGGAACTCCCGGATTTCGCTGACGCTCAATACCGGCTACGCGTGCTCCATCAACGATCGCGCTAGCGCATATTCCGGCGAAAGCCTGCCCCGGACTTGATCCGGGGTGGACACCGGTTCGCCGATAAGAAATTGCGCCAAACAACGAATCTCGCGCACGTTCCGATTCCGTAGGAACGGAACGTGCGCTAGTGCTCGCGATCGCGCTAATCCTCGTCGTCGTCAGCGTGCCCATTCTTGCGCGGGGGCCGGACGATCAGGGTCACCTTTCGGGTGGTGTCGCCGAGGCCGTTGCTCGTATTGGTGAAGGCGATGATTGCGGTGTAGGTGCCGGGTTTGAGATTGGCGACGTTGATCAAGGAGAACGTCACGGTCAGCGGCAAGGTGGTGGCCTTGCCCGAGGTGAAGTCGGCGTTGAGCCAAGGCGGAATGCCGGAGATCGCGAAACCGACGCTGTCGAACGTGGACCGCAGCCGATAGCGGAAAAACGGGCGCGGGGCCGGCCGGCCAACGGTGTCCGAGATCGTGGTGCCGCTTGGCGGCGAGACGCGCAGGATCGGCTGGACGAAGACCCACGCCGCGCCTTGCGCCGCGTTGTCTTGTTGCCCACCCACGATCGCGGTGCCGGAGTCGGCGGACAGCGCGGCCGAGAAGCCCTGGAAGGCGTTGCCGATCGCGCCGGTGCCGACCAGCTTGCTGCCGAACTGGGTCCAAACACCGGCGCTGCGTTTGAACACCCACACCGCCCCGGCCGCCGCATTGTCGCCGCGCCCGCCGACCAAGGCGGTGTTGCCGTCGCCGGTCAGTGCGACGGACGAACCTTGGTTGGCGGTCCCGACCGCGCCGGTGCCGACCAGCTTGTCGCCCTGCTGGGTCCAGACGCCGGCGCTGCGGGTGTAGACCCACGCCGCCCCGACGTTCGCGTTGTCTGTAAGCCCGCCCACCATGGCGGTGTTGCCGTCGGCGGACAGCGCGACGGACAGGCCTTGTCCGGAGCGCCCGACCGCGCCGGTGCCGACCAGCTTGCTGCCCTGCTGGGTCCACACGCCGCCGCTGCGGGTGTAGACCCACGCCGCCCCGACCAGCGCGTTGTCGAAGGACCCGCCGACGATGGCGGTGTTGCCGTCGGCGGACAGCGCGACGGATCGGCCTTGGCCGCCGATCCCAACCCCGCCGGTGCCGACCAGCTTGCCGCCTTGCTGGGTCCAGACCCCGCCGCTGCGGGTGAACACCCACGCCGCCCCGGTCGCCGCGTTGTCGGCAGGCGCGCCGACGACGGCGGTGTTGCCGTCGGCCGACAGCGCGACGGAAATGCCTTGCTCGGCGGGCACAACCGTGCCGGTGCCGACCAGCTTGTCGCCCTGCTGGGTCCACACGCCGCCGCTGCGGGTGAACACCCATGCGGCCCCGACGCATCCGGAGGCGGAGCAATTGTCGGTGGGTCCACCCACCAGGGCGGTGTTGCCGT
>Ga0126384_10002375_pt1 | contig 11395 bp, 7 predicted proteins | sample PanSoiMetPlot_36_FD_92543 | JGI IMG/M metagenome (GOLD analysis project Ga0126384, IMG submission 92543) | Tropical forest soil microbial communities from Panama - MetaG Plot_36 | ecosystem: Environmental > Terrestrial > Soil > Tropical forest > Bulk soil | place: Panama | collected 2016-02-17 | reverse complement strand
CGAGATAGATCTCCTGGCCGGCGCGATCCCGGGTCGCGATCTGGTGCTCGTCGGCGAAGATCGTGCTGGTCGGCTTGGCCGAAACCTCAATCTTGGCCTTTTCGGTGTAGAAGGCCGCGATGCGCAGCACGCGTGCGTAGGTCGGATCCTTCTGCATGTCCTCCGGCAGATCGAACTTCTCGAGCAGCCACGGCCGAACCAGCGTGTTGACCAGGTTGCGGTCGAAGTCCGTTCCGCCGAGCATGTTGACCCCGGCATGTCCGACGATGTTGACTGTCCCGCCGACGCTCTGGACGATTGCGGCGTCGAACGTGCCGCCGCCCAGGTCGTAGACCAGGAACTGGCCGTCGGCGAGCGCCGCGTCGGCACGTCGCCGCTCGGCGAGCGACGCCATGGCGGCGGCAATCGGCTCCTGCAGCAAGCCGACATTGGATATGCCGGCGAGACCGGCGGCGCGCATGGTGGCTTCGGACTGCATCTGATTGAATGCGGCCGGGATGGTGACGATCGCGCCTTCCATCTCGAACGCGTCGGCGCCCATCTGCGCATCCATCTGCGCCTGCGCCAGCAGCGCCTTGAGCACCTCGCTGCTCGCCTCCTCGGGCGACATCGAACGGTTGGCGCCCTTGAAAGTGATCGGGCTGTTCGTCCCCATCAGGCGCTTGAAGCGCTTGCCGACGTTCTCCGGCGAGAAGGCATCCTGATCATAGGCGCGCTTGCCGACGAACATGGCGCCGCGCCGGTCGATCATCAGCGCGCTCGGCAGCACGTCGTAGCCGTCGGTGGTCTTGAACACCCGCAGCTCGCGGCCGTCGTTGCCGGCAATGGCCGAGTTCGACGTGCCGAGATCGATCCCCAGATACATGTTCACTCCTTGGCTGCCAGGAACACCTTTCCGGGCAGCACCACACGCATGTCGCAGATCACCGCCGGCTCCAATGTGCGCTCGACCATGGACGTCGTGGCGTCCGCGACCTCGTCGCCGTTGATCGGCGACGCCGGCAGATTGACCTCGAAACGCATTCCGTCGAACACCTGAAGCGACATGTTCTGCTCGTCGAGGAGCGTTTCGAGCTGGCCGGCGGCGTAGCGTGCCTGCGACGCGATCCGCTCGCGGGTGCCGTCCGGCGCGGTCGCGATCACCCGCTCGACGAGCCGCAACAGCTTCCAGTATTCGACCGCCAGCCGCGCGAGCGTCGTCTCCGGCGCCGTCATGACGTCCTCGCCGACGTTGATGGAAAAACCATGACCGGGTCACCGCGCGGTGGTATCGGGAGCGCGACCGACGGCGCCATCATGTCGCCACCGCTCGACGACGGCGCGCCCCTCGGCGCCGAGGCGCGCCCTCGCGGCGGGAAGCTCGCCATCCACCGCGTTCTGGTCGTCGAGACGGTAGCGCAAGTGAGCGCACCTCTGCTCCCGATCCTCGACACGTCTGCTGAGCTCATCGAAATCGGTCTGTGTCTTGACCAGCGGCCGCATCGCGTCGATGCGGACCCTTTGATACTCGCAGTAGCGCAGGTTCCCGCGTGTGGCCAGGACGCTGCCCCGGTCCGGCATCTCCTCGGCGAGACCCGCGGAGGCGCCGACGCCGGGCGCTGCGGTCCCGCTCGATTGCGGAGACAACGGCGCCGGCAGGAAATAATGCTGGGTCGACGGCGGTGCCGGCATATAGGTCGGCGAAATTTGCGGCGCGACGCGATTGCCGACGGACCCTGTGGGCACCGATGGAGAGAACGGCGCCGGCAGGTAATACTGCTGCGTTGACGGCGGACCCGGCACATACCGCGACGTTTGCACGACCCGATTGCTGCCGTACCCTGCGGGCGTTCCTGGCTTGATGATGCTCAAGGTCCAGGTCAGCAACCCCAGGGCGGACACGGCTGCTGCTATCGACCGGCTCGCGATCAGCCGCGAGCGCTTGCCGCCGAGCTCTTTTTTTGCCTGCCGCAATCGCGCGATCATTGCCGGATCTGTCTCGCGCTCCAGCATCTGATCGACGATGGCAATCGCCTTGCGGAATTTGTGGCTGGAGTTCGCCTGCTCGAATTCGCCTTGCAGGACGGTCTTTTCGATCACCAGGAGATCTTCGCGCACCTGCGCGAGCGCGCGCGGAAGGAGCTTGAACAGCTCCACACAGGCCTGGGTCAGACGCCGGGCGGTGGGATATCGGCGCCTCTCGTTGCAGAGCCAGATCCACAGCCCGCGAACCTGCAGGAAGACTTCCTGCGATGCGGCCTCATCGCGGTTGAGATGCGACTCGTAGAGTTGCAGCGGCCGCGCGACGTCGATCCAGCCCTGAAGGGCGGCGATGATCTGCTCGGTCGCTCCCAGGTCCGCGGTCGCCTTCCGCTGTGCCTCGCAGGCTGCTGCGATCTTTTCGCGCCGCCGCGACAGCTCGGAAGCCGCCGCTTGACCATAGACGCGAAGATACATGTCGAGCTTGTCGATCGCGGCAGCATCCTGGCCGGCCAGCGTGCGCTCCACCAGCGTCGAGACGTTCGCCGCAAAGGCTTCATCCCCGCTCGACGCATAGACCACGGCCTTGGCCTGGCGTTCCGCGAGCTGTGAGAGCGCGAGCTCGACGGCCGCGCGGTCGACCTTTGCGGCGCCGGCGGCGTCACGCGCCTCGCCGATTGCCTCTACGACGCCGCCGGCGGCGACGGACGCCTGCGCCTGCAGCAGGTCGAGCATGGCGTCAAGGTTCGGCGACCGCGCGCCGAGATGAGCCAGCAGGTTCGACTTCGGCAGCGCATGCAGTTCGGCGATCTCGTCGGCCATCGTCGCCCGGTCCGCCCCGGACCTCAGCTTGGCGACGACCCGGCCCGCAAGCCCAGGATTGACGTCGAGCAGCCCGCCGACCTCGGCATCGACGCGCAATTTCGGGGAGAGCAGGCACTGCAGCGCGCGCGCGAGCACGTCGGTCGGCGCGACGCCGTCCTCGACGGCGTCCTCGTAGGCATCCTTGATCGTCTGGGCGCTGGCGTCCACCGCAACCCGAAACAGGATGAACGGATTCGCCAGCAGGTCGAAGCCGGCGTCATCGAGCACCGCTGCCGCGCTTGCCGCCCCTTGCGCCGCTGACGTGCGCGCGTCCGCTGTCGCTCCGGCGCGATCTGGCGAGTCATTCATGGTCCGGGCCACGACAGCAACGTCGGCGCAAGCCAGACACGGCCCCCGACATGGCCGCCCGCGACCACGATGTGGCGTCGACACCCCCGCAATGATGCGCCCCCCGATTTTGGCGGCTGCGTCCTGCGACGTAGCCCCCACGTGACGGCGTCTTCGACGATCTCGCTGGGCATTGTCGGCGCCGAGCTCGGCATTCGTCGAGCACCCCGTCCTCGACTGCGTGATCGGTCCGACTTCAAAGGTACGCGCGGCGTCCGACGCCCCACCCGACGCCGCTCAATGGGCCCTCGAATCAAATTATCATCATGGCGCACGCCGATGGAAGAGCCCTGCGGCATGGACCATCCCACCCTGGGGCCCCGAGCGGCCTGCGGCCAAGCTGCCGCCCGGCAGCACCGCGAAATGCCCGCGCGCGTGGCTCCGGTGTCACGGCGCCCTCAATAAAACCCGAGCGACTCGCAGCCGGTGCCGGCCTGGAACGTGTGCTTCACGCGCCGCCCCGGAATGTCGACCACGTGCACCGAGCCGTCGCCCTGGCAGGCGACAAAAAGCTCGTCGCCACGGAACGCCATGTCCATCGGCTGGCTGCCGACCTTGATGGCGGTCTGCTCCGAGAACGACGGATCGATCAGGCTGACCGTGTCGCTGTTGAGGCTGGTGACGCCGATCAGGCTGTTGTCGGGTGCGTAGCGCGCGATCTGCGCCGGCTTGGGCACGTCCTTGAGCACGACCTCCTCGCGCACGGCGCCTTTTTCCGTGTCGATCAGGATCAGCTTCGGCTCCGCGTCGTCGACCGCCACCACGGTCGCGCCGTCCGCCGAGATCGCGATGCCGGCGAGCGGGCGCGGGGTCTTGATCTTGCCGAGGAGCTTGCGCCGCGGCAGGTCGATCACCGAGACGGTCGCGTCCTCCTCGTTCTCGGTGTAGAGCCGCACGCCGTCCGGCGCGATGATCAGGCGGTGGCCGTTGGTCGAGCCCGAGTCGATCGCGCCGACCACCTTCCCGGCCTTGCCGTCGATCACCGCCACCACGGCGCTGTTCTCGCACGTGATGTAGATCAGGCCGTCCGGCCCGAGCTTGAGCGTGTGCGGCGCGATGTAGGGCCGCAGATCGATGGTGCCGACATGGGCGCGCTTGTCGAGGTCGAACACGAGCAGGAGATGCTGCGGATTGGGATTGCGGCCATGGATGCCGTCGCCGAAGATCGGCACGAAGGCGCGCCCGATCTCTGGCATCACCAGTAGCTCGTGCACGGTGCGTGGAAAGCCGTCGATCACGACCTCGGTCGCGTAGGTCGCGGGATCGAGGAAGAGCACCTTCCCGCCCATCTTGTCGACCGCGATCAGTCCGCGCGCATTGCCGTCCATTTACCGTCCCTCGTTCGATCAGCCGATAGGCCGCGAGTGTAGCCAAGCGCGGGACGCAAGTCCCCTGCCCGATACCGTCGTCCGGCGGGCGCGCGAACGCGCGGACCGCGGACACGAGCCGGTTCCCGCTTGCGTGTCAGAACGGCAGTTCTCGGCAAAACAATCCACAATCGGCGCATCGTTACATGATTGTTACATGCGCTTTCTAAAGTCCCGCCCGTTCTACCGTTTCCACCCCTCACTCCTCTCTCGCAATCACGGCCTCAGGTCCTCGCGTGCCGTAGCGAATCCCACAACTCGGGAGCGATAAGTCATGAAGCATCGCATCGTCTTAGGTAGTCTTGCGCTCGCTGTCGCGACCGCCGGCGTCGTGCTGGCCGACGACAATCGCGGCAAGGACAACGACAAGGTTTTCACCGCAACCCCAATCAAGCATCTCGTTGTCATCTTCCAGGAGAACATCTCCTACGACCACTATTTCGGCACCTATCCCCACGCGCAGAACAACCCGGGCGAGACGCCCTTCAAGGCAGCGCGGCACACGCCGATCAACAACAACCTGCTCACGCCGCTCGACGTCGACAATGGCTTCAAGCCGCTCGTCGGGGTGGACCTGATCAACCACAACCCGAACAGCAATCCCAACGCGCCGGCCGCGCCCAACAATCAGCGAAAGAACGGCGCCGATGCCGCCAACCCGTTCCGGCTTGCGCCGAGCCAGGCCGAGACCGCGGACCAGGGCCACAACGACATGCCGGAGCAGAGCGCCTACAACAACGGCCAGATGGACGGGTTCCCGGCGTGGGTCGGCACCGCCGGAGGCTTGGCCGCGAACGGCCCGCTGCCGCCGCCGGCCGCCGTCGCCACCAAGGGACTGGTGATGGGCTACTTCGACGGCAACACGGTCACCGCGCTGTGGAACTACGCCCAGCACTACGCGATGAGCGACAACAGCTACTCCACCCAGTTCGGTCCGTCATCGCCGGGCGCGATCAACCTGGTCTCGGGCCAGGCCAACGGCTTCTCGGCCACGCTCAACGTTCTCGACGCCAGCGGCAATCTGCTCCACCCGACCCACGAGGCGTTCGGCGACGCGAGCCACACCGCCAGCAACATCACCATGATCGGCGATGCCGATCCGCTCGCGGACGTGTGCTCGAACCCGACCATCGATCAGGTGACGATGGCCGGCCCGAACATCGGCGACCTGCTCAACCGCCGCAACATCACGTGGGGCTGGTTCGAGGGCGGCTTCAACCTGCAGACCGTCAATGCCAACGGCAGCACCGGCTGTGCGCGGTTCACGCTCCCGACCCAGCCGCACTTCCCGTTCTCGTCGACCGATTACATTCCGCATCACCAGCCGTTCCAGTACTATGCGTCGACGCGCAACCCCACCCACGCGCGGCCCGCGTCGATCGCCGCGATCGGACACAGCACGGTCCCGGGCACCAGCACGCCCGAGCCGGCCAACCACCAGTACGACTCGGACGACTTCTTTGCGGCGCTCGCCGCCGGCAACCTGCCGTCGGTGAGCTTCCTCAAGGCGCCGGCGTTCCAGGACGGCCACGCCGGCTACTCGAACCCGATCGACGAGCAGGCGTTCATCGTGAAGGCGGTCAACGCGATCCAGCAGAGCAGGTTCTGGGAGGATACGGCGATCGTCATCCTGTATGACGATTCGGACGGCTGGTACGATCACCAGATGCCGCCGATCGTGAACCCGTCGCTCAACCCGACCGTCGATACGCTCAACGCCATCGGCGTCTGCAATCACGGCCTGCAGCAGGGACGTCCGACGCCGGCGACGTCGCTCAACGGCGCCTTCGGCCAGCCCGCGTGGGGCCGCTGCGGCTACGGCACCCGCCAGCCGCTCCTGGTGATCTCGCCGTTCGCCAGGCGCAACCACATCGACCACACGCTGACCGACCAGAGCTCGGTCCTGCGCTTCATCGAGGACAACTGGCTGTCCGGCGAGCGCATCCAGCCGGGCGGCTCGCTCGAGGCCATCGCCGGCAAGATCGAGAACATGTTCGATTTCGACGGCCGCGGCGACAACGACGACCGCAAGCTGATCCTCGACCCGCAGACCGGTACGATCGTCTTCGCCAGCCGTCGCGACGACGACGACGATCAACACTGAGCACGCGTCATTGCGAGCGAAGCGAAGCAATCTCGCTTCACTTACGCATGCGTATGCGGGGGAGATTGCTTCGTCGGCCTTCGGCCTCCTCGCAATGACGCTGACGCAGTGGATCTAGCGAAAACATGCCACGCACGGGCCGGGCGCCGCCCCGGCCCGTGCAACTGCTTTCAACGGACATGACGAAAAGCGCAGAGCGTTGCATAATCGGATTGGGACGCCGCTGGTGCGGCGATGCCGATGGGGTCGGCGCGACCGGAAGGATCGAGATGTGACTTGGCGGCGAGGCGCATGCACGGCGGCCGCGATCGTCCTCCTCCTGCTGCCACATGCTGCGACGTCGTTTCCGGTCGACGGCGATCACGCGGCACTGCCGGCGGGCAGCGAGCTCAACGAGGATGCAGTCGACGTACCGCGCGAGGTGCTGCGCTCCGAGTATCGCGGCGACCGCACGTCCTATGTGGTGGCGCTCGGCGACCTTGCGTTCAACTCACCGGCCATCCTCGGCGACGTCGCGCGGCGCGCCGGCATCAGCTGCGGGACCTGCCACGTCGGCGGCGCAAGCAATCCAAAACTGTTCGTTCCCGGCATGTCGACCCGTCCCGGCAATTTCGACACCACCGGGCCTCTCTTCAATCCCAAGGCCGACAACCACGTTTTTGATCCGGTGCGGATCCCGAGCCTGCGCGGCGCGCGCTATCTCGCGCCCTACGGACACGACGGCCGGATGGCGTCGCTGCGCGACTTCATCCGCAACGTCATCGTCGGCGAGTTCGCCGGGCCGGAGCCGTCGCCCGCGGTCCTCGACGCCATCGTCGCCTATGTGGTGGAGATCGATTTTCTGCCGAACCCGAGGCTCGGCGCGCGCGGCCGGCTCAACGACAGCGCGAGCGCGGCGGAACGGCGGGGCGAGGCGCTCTTTTCCAGGCCGTTCCCGCACGACCCGAACCTGAGCTGCGCCGGCTGCCACGTGCCGTCGGGTGCCTTCGTCGACCATCTCCAGCACGACGTCGAGTCGGGCGGCCTCTACAAGACCCCCACCCTGCTGAATGCCAATTTCAACGCGCCCTATTTCCACGACGGCCGCTACGAGACCTTCGCCCAGGTGGTGGACCACTTCGACCGCGTGTTCGAACTCGGCCTGTCGGCGCAGGATCGCGACGACCTCGTCGCCTATCTGCGCGCGATCGGCGACGGCCGCCAGCCGTACGACCGCGACAGCGTCATGGTGCGGTTCAAGGACATCGGCAACTTTTCGCTGCTGCTGTCGCAGGCGGTCGCGGCGCCTGATCACGAGGCGATCGAGCTTGCGGTCGACACCCTGGGCAACGAGCTGCGAGACCTGAACGAGCGGTTTCCCGACCACAGAGATGGCACGGTCGCCGGCGGCCTGGTGGAGCGCCGACTCGCGCGCGCCGCCGTCAAGGACGCGGTGATCAGCCTGCGCCGCGTCGCGATGGCGGCGTCCGCCGGCGATCTCGACGCCGCCGCTGCCGAGTACCGGACCTACTACGATCTGACGTTTTCCCGGGCGATGCCGCTGCTGCGCGGCACCGAGCCATGGTCGCTGTTCAATCCCGCAATGCGTGACGCGCACGATGCGGAGCGGCGGAAAATGCTGCGTACCCCGGCGCAGGCGCAGCGATAGCCGGTCGCCGGTCCGCCACAAATGCGTGCGAGAGGACGCTGGGCTTGACCGGCAGGCTCAGGCAGGGGGGCGCCGATGCCGCACAAGGGCTTCTACACACAAGGGCTGATCATCCTTCTTCGCGCTGCAGCGCCGTTGCAGGCGATCGAAGACAGCCTCCGCGATTTCAACGTGGTCAAACGGATCGAGGACTCCTCGCACTGGACACTTGGAGGCCCCTCGGTCGTGGTGGCTTACAGGCCCGACGTCAACGGATATGTGGCGGTCGACACGGTCGACCATACATGGCCCGACAGCATGGGAGATCCCAAGGCCGACCCCGAGGTGTTTGCCGGGTGGAGCATGGGCCAGTTCGGCCCTGGAACCTGGCCCGGCGGCCTCGAGCGCTCATGCCAGCAGTCGTGGGGCTGGCCGGACGGCCGTTCCATTCCGCTTCAGCATCAGGCTTTCGTCCGCATCCGCAGCAGCTATGTCTTCGGCGCCAAGGATGCGCTCGTCATGCCAGGCGACTACGATCCGGTGGAGGAACTGGAGTTCGTGACACGCATTGCCGCCGCATTGGTCGGTCTTCCGGACGCCCTCTGCTTCTTCAACCCCAACGGCGAGTGCGTAAAGAGCGCTTCCCAGTTTCTCGAGGCGCTGAACCGGTCAGCCGAGCAACTGCCGCTGGATCTCTGGTCCAACGTGCGCATGTTCAGATTTACCGACACCAAGCCCGAGTGGATCCTGATGGATACGGTCGGGATGAGCCAGCTCGATGTCTCCGATCACGAGGCCTGCTTTCCGCCGGACGCCTATGACCCTAACGAGGTCGCCGGTTTCTTGAGGGACGTTTCCCTGTATGTGGTCGAGCAACGGCCCGTGATAAGCGATGGCGACACGGTTGACGGACCTGGCGACACGAAATGGCAAGGCTTCAACCTCGACGAGGGTCGCGTCGCACCGCCGCGTGAGGTCATTCGTTGGCTGCCGCTCGATGGGCGCGAGGCGCCGCCCGAATTGAGGCCGTCATCCGCGCAGGGGACGGCATGATGGCGGGCCGCGCGCCCAACGGTGTCGCGGCCCAACACCTTCGCAACCCGCAGGGGCTATTTGCGCGCGATCACCGCGCGATCTGAAAGCCGACGGTGACCCGCACCCGCAACGTATCCTCACCGCTCATGATCGGCGGCGGTGCGGGCATCGACGCCGGCGCCGCGCGCGACAGCAAGTGCGATATCGGTGGTGCGCCGCTGGTGTCCTCGGTGATCCATTCGACCCGGCCGAGATGCACGCCCGAGGCGTTCGCATAGACCTCGGCCTTGCGGCGCGCGTCCGCAATCGCCGCCTCGCGCGCCTGGTCGAGCGCCTTCGACGGATCGGAGACGAAGAACGACACATTGCCGACATCGGTCGCGCCGGCGGCGACGGCACGGTCGATGAGGTCGCCGATCTTGCCGATCTCCCGGACGGTCACGGTCACTTGGTTGGAGACGTTGTAGCCTGAGAGCCTCGGTTCCGCGCGCGCGTCCTGCGAGACCGACGAGCCCGCCGGAGCATAGACCGGCTGGATCGAGAAGCGCGCGGTCTGGATATCCTTCTCGGCGATGCCGGCGTCCCTGACCGCAGCAGTGATGGCGGCCATCCGCTTCGAGTTGGTGTCGACCGCCTCTTTCACCGTCTTGGTGCGGGTGGTCACACCGATCCCGATCTGCGCGTAATTCGGAGGCACGTTGACGCTGCCGTCGCCCGTCACCGTGATGCCCGCCTCGGACGCCGGTTGCGGCTGCTGGGCGTAGGCACCACCGCACAAGGAAAGAAGTGTCGTGATCACCGCCAGGTAACGCGCCGCGTGGCGCGCAAGCCGATGCGCGCCGGTTGCAACGAATTGAATTGCATTCATTATAGTCTCCAGGCTGTGTGGGCACGCTGCCATGAAAACCGCGAACACGGCCGAATCGTCGAGGCTTGTGCGAGATCGCACATCGAGTGTTGCGACCGTGACCGGGTTGGTACATGGTTCCCAACCTGGGAGGGCAGCATGCGGATCATCATCTTAACTCTCGCGACGCTCGGCGCAATTTCGCAAGCGACCGCGGAAACTGGCTGCCTTTGTTACTTACCGGGGCGGTACGGCACGGCGCGGTGCATGCCAGGCCCTCAGTACTGCTATTTGGATCAATTCCGCTGCATTGGGAGTTGCGAGCTCCAGGCCAAGAAGCCACCCAAACCAACACGAAAGCCTCGGCAGTAATTCGCGTGTTGCGGCCCGATCAGTTGTTCGGCCTGCGGCCCGCGAGGTGCCATTCGCGCCAGCGTCCTTGCACAGCCTTCGCTTGCGCAGACCATCAAGAACTCAGATTGTGCGTTCCCAGGCCGCTTGATCCCCGGTCGCCGCGGTTCCTTGCCGCCTAGAGCACGATCCCGAAAAGTTGCAGACTTTTCGAACAAGATCATGCTCCAGAATGAATGAGATTAGAGCAGGATGCGATTCTACCTAATCGCATCGTGCTCTAATGGCTCGGCGGCACCAGCGAATAACGCGGGTCGGCGGCGAGGCAGTCGGCCACCGGCAGACCGAGCTCGCGCCGCACGATATTGGTGCCCTGCACCAACGCGACGATCTTGTAGAAGGCATGGCGCCGGCTCATGCCTTCACGCCCCATGCCGCAATCGGAACTGATGATCAGCCGCTCGGCCGGGATATGCTTGAGCGCGCGGCGGATGTGATCGGCGACCTCGTCCGGGCGCTCGACCTGCAGCGTGTGGTGGTCGATCACGCCGATCGCGATCTTCTTGTCGGTGATGATCTTGCCGAACGCTTCGAGATCGATGCCGCCGGCGCTGCATGATTCGAAAGTGATCACGTCGGCATCGACCTTGTTGAGCATCTCGAGCGCCGGCTGGTAGCTCATGACTTGCGTGAACATGCGCTGCTGCGAGGGATTGCCCCAGCAGGTGTGGCACCAGACCTCGGTCTTGGCGCGCAGTCCCGCGACCGTCCGGTTGAACACGTCGACGCTGAACGCCGGGTTGATCACCTCGTTGACGAGATTGCGCGCCGCCAGCATATGGATCTGCGGCTCCTCGAACTGGATCACCGGGCAGCCGGCGTCGGCGAGGTCG
>Ga0126384_10002374_pt1 | contig 11395 bp, 10 predicted proteins | sample PanSoiMetPlot_36_FD_92543 | JGI IMG/M metagenome (GOLD analysis project Ga0126384, IMG submission 92543) | Tropical forest soil microbial communities from Panama - MetaG Plot_36 | ecosystem: Environmental > Terrestrial > Soil > Tropical forest > Bulk soil | place: Panama | collected 2016-02-17 | reverse complement strand
TCGGCAGACTTCGCGCCTGGTCTTCGCGAATACCAAGAAACACTTGGTAGACTCCGGAGCTAGTCACGTTTCTAAGTTGCTGCCGAACTTCTTTCGGTGTGTGATCGAGGCCCACCAGTTTTCCGTACGTGTCCCAGACAGTCAGATTGCTAACCACCGCTCTTGAAGCAGTCAATGCTTCGCCGGTCAACAGATCAACGCCGGCTATAGCGCCGCTCGAATGGTAAGCCAATCTCAGTGCCTGCGTATTCAATCGAATTGTGCCGCCACTGCTCCTGATCGAAGTTGCTAACCTTTGCGCAAGGGCAGCGGCGCCGCCGCGAATTCCAAACAACCCGCCGCTGCGCATGGCTGCAAGCACACATGCGTACAAGTAGCTGCATTCGGCTGCCGGGCACTGCGCAAAGGTTTGCAGCTGAGCATCGACGAAGAGTCGAAAGCGCTCTGAGGTCCCACTTAAATGTTGGAGCACTGTGTCGTTAATCAAAGAGCGCAGTCGATTAGCGCCGAGAAGATCGGGAAAAAACGCGCGCAGCTGCTCACTAGGACCTGCTTGCATTAGATGTGGAACACGCTGCAATGCTCTTAACAGGCGCTTACCGGTCTCCTCGGCCTTTTCAAAGAATGAAATGCCGTCAGCAGCACATTCCGGAAAGTTGCGTCTGAGTTGGTCGAAAAAGAGATCGCTCTCCCTTCCGACGACGAAATCCCCGCCAACACCTGGACGCACTACGTATGCGGGCTCGAGTGCGGCAACTTCGGGAGCTCCCACCGGCAGCTCGGAAAAGATCCGCTCATGAATCTCGCCCGCGCCCCAAAGTGGATACAGGCCCGCAGCGCTTTCAAATGAGTAGCCAAACTTTTCGAAAGCGGCTACGCAGCCTCCGACGGTCGGCTGCCTCTCGAGCAGGCATACGTTTACACCACGCGCTGCGAGCAGGGCAGCCGTGGTCAATCCACCGATACCGCCTCCGACCACGACGACCTCGTAAGGCATTTCAGTTAAGAAAATGCAAAAAGTGAAGAAGCGGCAGCACCAGAGAGGTGACTTGATCCGGCGTAATCTTAGGCTTTTGCCCAGAAACTCCGAACACTATCAGAATGGATTGAATACCGTTGAAGACGAAATGAATAACGATACACGGCAACAGCCTGCCTGACGCAGCGCGGACGATCGTCAAAGCGATACTGAGGAGTCCGACGGCGGCAATCACGCCCCAGTTTGGCAAGTACTGCGGCACGTGGACCAATGTAAACATCGCCAGCACGATTACAACGGCCCCGACTTTCCCAATAAGCCGCTGCAGAGAGGCGTAAAGAAGACCGCGATAGATGAACTCCTCAGCGAATGGCGCAGTGAATGTTGCCAGAAATAACAGCATGTAGCGCGACGCCGGCGAGCTGTTGATGATGGCGTCGAGCGTTGTGGGCTTGTCACCTCCGAGCAGATGCGCGACCACGCTGCTGAGAATGAATAGGACCACCCCGATGCCGATACTTTCCTTTAGACCGATACGTTTTCCCCAGCTGCCGCCGATCGTTTGCCAAAACGGCAGCTTCCCAAACCGCGTGACCACAGCCCAGACCGCGACAAACGTCAAAAGGTGCGTCGGCAGCGTAGCGAGCACCTGAAGGAAGATTGCAGTCGTATCCTTCAGCGCAAACTCACTCAGCGCGCGCGGATAGTCCGGCGTCGTGGGAGTAATTCCGCGGTGAACTGCATAAGGCAGCAAGAAAATCAGTGGTATGAAGACGAGCAGAAGAAACGAGAATACCCAAACCAGCAAAGCCATGGGAAATCCCCACGGTGGATTGTCTGGATCGATGGTTCGTCTAGCTGGTACCGGTTGGTCGGGAATTGGTCTCAGGTTTGGCTCGACTCGCGAGTCGAATTCTTGAGGTGTTTGCACGACGAAGTCAGTTTAGGTGAGTCGTTGCAGGCGGGTCAACGAGAAAGAGCAAAGTGCTAAGAGCAAAGCGCAAAGTCCTGGCGTTTGGATATGCCGTATATAATTTCAGATTTTTCATATTTCATTTTTCAAACCTTGATTTCGCGAGTCAACGACTCTCGTGGCGATCGTCACGCATCGCTTTGTGTTTTTCAAAAATGAAAAATAGGAAATGCGAAATGATATATGGGAAATTCTGATATATGGGAAGTACGGAGGCTGGTCCTGCCCTTAGCTCTTACCTCTTCGCTCTTTGCGTATTCATACCGCCGGGTACGTAGCTTCCAGCATAGCGGGTCCGAAACGTGGCGCGGCAAGCATGAGCCCGATGATCGTTTTTGCGTCTTCAATTTCACCAGAGCTGATCATCTCGAGCGCACGCGTGAACGGTAGCCTCACCGCTTCAACAATCTCGTCCGCCTCCAACCGTTGCGCCGTTTCGCTGAGGTCTGTCGCCAGGTAAACCCACATTTTTTCTCCGCAGAATCCCGGCGAGACGAAGAATTCGGTTAGCTTTTCCAGATTCCTTGCGACCAGACCGAGCTCTTCCTCCAGTTCGCGAGCAGCTCCGGCTTCTGGTCTTTCGCCGTGATCCAGAGTGCCCGCAGGTACCTCGAGCATATAGCGAACCGCCGGATGCCGGTACTGTTTTACCAACGCGATGGTACCGTCTTCGTAAACCGGAACTATGACGGCGCTGCCGGGATGGTGAACCACGTCTCGCATGTAGGTCGTCTCATCTTCAAGGATGGTATCGACTGTAACGGAAAACACGTTTCCTTTGAAGACAGTCTTGCTGTCGAGAATCTTTGGTGGTTGTTTCGACATATTGTTTATTTGACAGCTTAAAACTCCGGCGTCCGCTTTCGCAAACTACTTCAGGCGGTCACGAACTTCTCCAACGAGATAAAGGGAACCCGTGATGCAGACAAGATCGGTAGCCCCACTGCTTTCTATCGCGAGATCGATGGCTTTTTTTGATGAAGGCTCGACGATGACGGTCCAGGCGCTGTTCAGCTCTGCAGCGTATTGCTGCAACATCGAGGCACTCGCGGCTCGAATGTTCCGCGGCTCAGTCAACACGATTCGGCGGGCGCGTGGAAACAAGACTCGCATCATCTCAGTGAGCTGTTTATCGCGCATTCCTCCAAAGATCAACGTGATTGGCTGCGTGACGAATTCATCCAGGTACGCGCGCAGCGCTCGAGCTCCCGCGGGATTGTGCGCTCCATCCAGGAGGATTGGTGGATGTCGTTCGAGTAGCTCCAGCCGTCCAGGGTGGCGGACGCGTTCAATTCCTTCGACGATAGCTTGATGCGGAATGGCAAAACCGCGTTCACGCAGAGACTCGGCCAACTCGATCGCCAACGATACGTTGATCACCTGATGCCTACCGCGAAGTCCCATCCAGACCTTTTCATACGTATCCTGGGAAGACTGGAATGTTAGCTGAAGGCGGCCGTCACTGGTTGAGTTCGCGCGCATGGCGTCATCGCTAACCAATCGCGGAGTAACTCCCGAGCTCCTACACGCCTTCATCACCACGTCGAGCGCGATGGGATCCTGCGGAGCAATGACAGCATTCACGCCAGGCCTGATGATGGCAGCTTTCTCGGCTGCAATTTCCGCAAGCGTCTCGCCCAGGTATTCCTGATGATCTATCGAAATAGGAGTGATGCCCACAGTGTCTGCGCGCGCCACCGTGGTTGAGTCGAGCCGGCCGCCGAGCCCTGTTTCCAAAATCGCCAGTTTGATCTTGCTTTCCTTGAAAGCAAGCAGGGCAATCGCAGTCACCTGCTCAAAGAACGTTGGCGGCGCCGCCAGTTCTCCCGCCTCAATCAGATCTTCAATACGCTCTCGAACAGTGGTAGCGAATTGCGCGAAGGCTTCGCGCGAGATGTCGGCGCCGTCGATACGAATGCGTTCGGTAATGCTGGTCAGATGAGGCGAAGTGAAGAGTCCCGTGCGAATTTCTGCGGCGCGACAGATGGAGTCGAGAGTGACGGCAGTCGAGCCTTTGCCGTTCGTGCCGGCGATCTGGACTGCAGCATAAGCCGTTTGAGGATCACCGAGAGCTCGGAGCAGTACTTCGGTGGTGTTAAGGCCTAACTTTAGCGCAAGAGTTTCGTGGCCCAGGCTAAGCAGATAACGAACTGCTTCATCGAAGGTCATCTTACGATGCGGCGCGCCGCTCTCGTTCTATTTCCAGTTCAGCCCGAATCTCCGGATTGAGCGTGAAGTTTAGAGTCTTGATGATGAAATTGCGCAACTCGCGGCGGTCGACGATCGCATCGAGCATGCCATGCTCGAGCAGAAATTCAGATCGCTGGAAGTCCTTCGGCAGCTTTTGTCGAATAGTTTGTTCGATCACGCGTGGCCCAGCGAAACCGATGAGGGCTTTGGGCTCTGCAATAATCACGTCGCCGAGCATTGCAAAGCTCGCAGTGACGCCGCCCGTGGTCGGGTCTGTGAGGACAGAAATGAATGGCAAGCGTTTCTCTTCGAGCTGGGCCAGAGCAGCGGCGATCTTTGCCATCTGCATCAACGAAAGAGTGCCTTCCTGCATTCGCGCTCCCCCTGAGGCTGCAAAGGTGATCACGGCGGAATGCTCTCTGATCGCATGCTCGATTAACCGCGTAACTTTTTCGCCGACCGCGGAACCCATCGAGCCACCAATGAACAGCATGTCCATGGCGCCGACAAATACGGGATGCTCGCCGACCTTGCCGCGGGCGCTGATGATCGCCTCCGGCAAACCAGATGTTTGTTTGGCCTGTTCCAAACGTTTCGGATAGGGCTTAGTGTCGACAAATTCCAGCGGGTCGGTGGAAATCACTTCTGAGTCGAGCTCTTCGAAATTGCCATCGTCGAAGAGCAGTTCGAGGCGCTCGCGAGCGCCGATGCGAAAGTGATAACCACAATGCCGACACACTTGCAGCGACTCTTCGAGCTCACGCTGAAACAGGTGTTGTTCGCAATCGTCACATTTGACGAAGACGTTCTCAGTCTTTACGACGCGCTCTTCCGGCGGAACTGCTTCGATCCGCTTGTTTTTCTTGCTGAACCAGGGCATGTTTCTGCTCAGTTATGCGTGGCGAAGGGTTTTAACGATACCACAGATGTGAGGTCAGCACGAATCAACACGCGCCCTCACCACCTTGCGCGAGGATATTTCCCTAATTCAGTCAGCGTTGATCGTACTTCCGTTCGACTCAAAAGATTCAGTCGCAACGCTACTTCGGTTGCTCGCCCAATAGACGTTAGTGACAGAATCACACCCTGTTCAACGCTAAAGTGCTCCGTCCACAAGTCAAGTCTTGGATTGAAGAGTGGGGATAACTCACCGCTCAAGGGGTCGATTGAAGCAATATTTGATCCCTTAAATCGATTGCAGTCGAAACAAGCGAAGCAAAGATTTTCGAGAACCGTTTGGCCCCATGCTTCTTGGCGATGATGTGATCAGGTTCGTGAGGAAAGAACGCATCCTCTTCTGCAAGCAGGCAATACTCACAACATCCATCAGCCCGTTCTCGCACTTGGTTTCGAAGCTCCGGCGAGATATAGCGCGGACTCACTCGTGACTCCCCAAGTAGGCTTGGGCTCGTGCTTTGACTAATTGCATGAGGTGCTCAAGTTCGCCGAATCGCTCCAATTCCTCAGATTCGTCATCAGTCAAATCACCCTCTTTGTTCTTCTCTAAGAGATAGTTAACACGAGCCTGCGATTCGGTAGACGGTCGGAAGGCTAGAATCTCCGCGGAACTCGTTCGCGCGAACAGGTCGACAATTTCATCATAGCTTCTCCGTGGAACGCTCATCAGACCCTCCACAATATTGCCAGTTCGAGATCAAACCACATGGGCCGTTAAAACTCAATGCCTCTTTGGGCGCGGATGCCGGCCTGAAAGGGATGTTTGATTTCTTTCATTTCAGTTACCAAATCAGCGGCCTCTATCAACTCAGACGGAGCATCGCGTCCCGTTACAACGATGTGCAGCGCAGGCTGTGAGCTACGCGCCTGTTGCAACTCCGCGAGCACCTCATCGAGCGGCAACATTCCGTAACTCAGAACGTAGACCAACTCATCGAACACCAGCATGTCATATTTTCCGCTGCGCAATTTTTCGACGCAGAGCCGCCACGTCTCACGAGCAGTTTTCCGATCCTGCTCGGGATTTTTTGTGTCCCAGGTGAAACCGTCGCCCATCGTGTGGACTTCAATGCCCAGTTTCTCAGCGGAAACATGTTCACCATAGCGGTCATTGCGAGACTTCATGAATTGGATCATGCAACAGTTAAGACCCTGGCCAGCGGCACGCGCCATCAGTCCCAAAGCGCACGTCGTCTTACCCTTGCCATTTCCGGTATTGACCATCAGCAAACCACGAGTGTTCTCCTGATAGTCCACGCGCCGCCACTTGTATTTCTTTTCCATAAAAGTAATCAGCAATTAGTAATCAGTAATCAGCTAATACCAAGCTGATCATGAGTGATGCCTCCAAAATTACTAACTGCTGACTGCTGATTGCTGATTACTGATTGCTAATTACTGATCGCTTTTTCCGTTGGCGCGGTTGACGGCGTCTCGAAGCAGCTCGATGATGCGTTGCTCGGCGTCATCCCACGGTCCGGTCAATGTGCAACCCGCGGCGTTGCGATGCCCACCGCCGCCGAATAACTCAGCCACCCGGGCTACATTTACGTCGCCCTTTGAGCGAAGGCTGGTGCGATAGACTTCGGGAGCGCATTCCTTGAGCAGCGCCACCGCTTCGACCTCTGCTACGGTCAGCGGATAGTTAACAAAGCCGTCGGTATCTTCGTCGGCCGCCGCGGATCGCTTCTGCATGTCCAAAGTCTGGCGCATGCAAGCCACCTTCCCAGAGGCATCGCGCCTGGCCGTAGAGAGCACATCTCCCATCAGCTGAATACGACTCCACGGATAACTGGCGAACACAGACTCGGCTGTCTTCGCCGGCTTAACACCGGTGCGCACGAGTTCGGATGCGACTTTGAAAGTGCGTTCCGTTGTGTTGGAGTAATGGAAAGAACCCGTATCGGTAATAAGCGCCGTGTAGACGCATTCGGCAATCTCCTTCGTCACCCGTACGCCGGTTGCCTTGCACAGGTTATAAATCATCTCGCCCACCGCCGACGCGGTTGAATCGATCCAATTGATAGTCCCGAAGAGAGCGGTAGTTGAATGATGATCGATATTGATGACGTACTGCTTTTCCAGATTGATGAGACCTGGTCGAGAGATGTCCGAACACTCAATGACGAACACCGCGTCGTACGGGCGATCCACGCTGGGCGTGACGCGGACCTTTTGCCAGGCCGGAAGATGCCGGTAGGAATGTGGCACCGGATCGTGCATGACGACTTCCGCGTCTTTCTCCAGCGCCTGAAGTAACCAATATAGACCCAAACTGGAGCCTAAGCTGTCACCGTCGGGTCGTATGTGTGAGGTAATTGCGAAGCTGCGCTTCGATTCAATAAGTTCAACAACTTGACTGAGCATCAAATAACAAGGATGAAGGACGAAGGATGAAGTATGAAACGGACCGTCGCCGTCACATCTTCATCCTTCATCCTTCATCCTTCATCCTTTCTTTCTTCCCATTCCTGCTCGATGTCTGCGAGCAGTTTGTCCACGCGCTCACCCTCTTCCTCAACTCGGTCACGGACAAAGCTGATCTCCGGAACGCGTTTAAGGTTCAAAGAGAGTCCCAGCTGCTTGCGCACGTAGGGAGTTGCATGGCGCAGAGCTGCGAGCGCTGCCTTATATTCCTGTTCATCGCCTGCGACGGTTATATAAACGCGCAGGGCTTTCATATTGTCGGAAAGCCGCACATCAGTGACGGTGACCGGTGTCAAACGGGGATCTTCCAATTCGTAACCAACTATCTGGATAATCTCCTCACGCAGTAAGTCAGCGACTCTTTCCGAGCGATGCATGATTCAAGCATGAAGGTTGAAGGATGAAGAGGCCGTTGCCATCACAAATCCTTCATCCTTCCTAAAGCTCCGTAGCGGCGACCTTCTCGACGATATAAGCTTCGATTTGATCGCCCAGCTTGATGTCATTGAAGTTTTCGAGGCCAATGCCGCACTCATAGCCATCACGAACTTCAGACACGTCTTCCTTGAAGCGTCGCAGGGAGGCAATATTGCCTTCCCAGGTAACAACCCCATCGCGAATCAGCCGCGCGCGCGCCGTGCGTCTGATGATTCCATTGACCACCATGCAACCGGCGACCGCGCCAACGCGAGGCACGCGAAACACTTCGCGTACATCGGCTTTGCCGAGAATCTTTTCTTTCTCGATCTTTTCGAGCATGCCAATCATCGCCGCCCGAATTTCTTCCTCGACCTTATAGATAATCGAGTGCAGCCGTATGTCGACGCTTTCCTGCTTGGCCAAATCGCCGGCACGCGACTCAGGTCGCACGTTGAAGCCGATGATAACGACAGCGGTGGACGCAGTTCCTGCTTGCGTAGCTGACGCGAGGAGTACGTCCGATTCAGTAATGGCGCCCACGCCCGACCGGATTACCTTGACCTTCACGGTGTCGGTCGAGAGCTTCTGCAAAGTCGACTTCAAAACTTCGACTGAACCCTGCACGTCAGCTTTGATAACGACCAGAAGTTCTTTCACTTCGCTCTGGCCCAACGCTTCGATACCGCGCTTGGTTGTTTGCAGCAACGCCGTTTGCCGATTTACGACTTGCCGGTGATGCGAAATCTGTTGCGCGCGAATAACGTCTGAGACTACCTGGAACGTGTCACCGGCCGCGGGAACACCCTGCAACCCGAGCACCTCAACTGGCGTGGCTGGAGGAGCGGCAGTAACTTGAGCGCCGTGGTCGTCGAACATGGCGCGCACCTTGCCGAAAATCTGCCCAACGATAAATGGATCGCCGATTCGCAGCGTTCCCTGTTGCACCAGGGCTGTCGCTACCGGACCACGACCACGATCCAGTTTGGCTTCGAGCACGACGCCGGAAGCAAGTCTGGTCGGACTCGCGCGCAGGTCGAGAATGTCGGACGTAAGCAGAATCGTCTCCAGCAAAGTGTCGAGATTCTCGCGTTTCTTCGCGGACACCGGGACCATTTCCGTCTCGCCGCCCCAATCAACCGGATTCAATCCCTGACGAGCAAGCTCCTGCTTGACTCGCTCGGGATTGGCTTCAGGCTTGTCGATCTTGTTAATAGCCACGACGATCGGAACGTTTGCTGCGCGCGAATGCTCGATCGCCTCGATTGTCTGCGGCATCACGCCATCGTCAGCGGCTACTACCAACACCACCACGTCGGTGGCCCGCGCGCCACGCGCTCGCATCAACGTGAAAGCTTCGTGGCCAGGCGTATCGAGGAAAACTACGCGGCGCGTTTCAGTTGGATTGTCAGGGTTCGGGACCTGAACACTGTAGGCCCCGATATGTTGGGTGATACCGCCAGCCTCACCGCCAGCTACGTCCGTAGCTCGAATAGCATCAAGGAGCGAAGTCTTGCCGTGGTCGACGTGGCCCATCACGGTGACAACCGGAGCGCGCGGCAACTCTACGTCGTCAGCGTCCGAAGCAACGAGTTCTTCAAACTCCTCTTCGGCGACCATCTCTTCGAATGGCACGAATGTCACTTCGTAGCCGAAGCGCTTGGCCAGATCGATGGCCACATCGTCATTCAGTGGTTGATTGATGGTAGCGAAGACGCCGCGTTGCAACAGGAGTGTTACCACATCCTTGGGCTTGATGCCCAGTTTTTCCGCGAACTCTTTAACCGTCGAACCCTCAACGACACGAACCGGTTTCAATTCGCCGGGAACAACGGGTGTTTCCAAACGACCGGCGATTCTATCTTCGAGAGAGAGTGCCTTCGGCGGTGGAATGAAATCGTTCTTGTCGAAACGTCCACCCTTTTCATTCGGCTTGCGACCGCCGCGAGGACTAGCACGTCTCGAGCGTCGTCGCCCGCTATCGGGTGGTGGAATGTAGGTAGTTTGCGGTGTCGCAGTCTCACCCGGAGTGCCGCGATACTCCGTGCGTGTCTGCTGAGTATTGCGTTCGCGCCGTCGCTCATCCCGTTCCCGCGGTGTCGGCGGGGGAGGTGGAGGTGTCGGCGCTGGAGCGCGCTCTCCAGGCCGTATACCGGCATCGAGCGCGGCTGCAGTCGGGCGTAACACTCGAATCTGCCTGGAAGGCGGTGGCGGTGGCGCAGGCACTTCCGCCGGTCGGGCCGGAGCCGGCGCGGCTGCTTCTGCGATATGTCCCGGTTCAGGGCTTGCAACTGGTGCATCGATTACAGGAGGAGCTTCGGCAGCAGCTGGTGGCGCTGCAGGCTGCTCTGCTCTGATAGCAGGCGTCAGCTTTTTAACGAGTCGAGCCGTTGCAGCCGGCTTAGCGGCTGGCGTTGGCGCAGCGGGCGAAGGCGGCTCGGGAACAACGACGGGAGGTTCCGCTTCCGCAGCCTCGACCGCTTGCTCGGGCTCTACAGCCGCCGTCTCTTCCTCGGCTATTGGACGAACGGCGCGCTTTACCACCTTTACCGTGCGCTTAACAACCGTTTCTTTTTTCGGGAAATACTTGACGCGAATCTTTTCCGCCAATTCCTTGGATACGGAGTTGGACGGCACACTCACATCAACACCTTCACGACGAATCTCCTCGATTAGTCGCTTGGTATCGAGCTTCAGTTCCTTAGCGAGGTCGTAAATTCGAACTTTGGAAGCGGTCATGCACTCCTTACTCGAACGCCCTCGGGCGTTCTGACTCTTTCGAAAAGTGGTTAGAAAGAACTCTCGCTCTCAAACCACTTTCCGGAGCCACAGTCAGAAGTGCAGCCCGAAATTGGGGTATGAGGGCGAGCAGCGATACGTGCTGTGAATCACAGCACGCTCGCCTGATCTAATTTGCCGCATCAGGGGAAGCATCTTGCTTCTCGTCTTCACTGCTCTCGCGCTTTGCGGCTTGTTCAGCACTTTCGGGAGCAGGCTCAGCCGTCGAAGCCGAAGCTTCCATGGCGCTTTCTTCCACGGACCAGTCAGCCTCGTTCAGCGATGCCGGAACGGGACCGGACAAGTCCGGGGACGGGGTGATTGTGTCAGGGCGGAGATCCTTGCCCGCCTCTTCGAGGATCAATTCATCCTCCGGTATTGGCTCTACCTCTGTCAGAGCTACCGGTTCGGCTGCGTGCTGGGCGAGCACCTCATGCTCGTTGGCATACGGCTCGCCTTTGGCCACGGCTTCGTCATAGCCTTTGGCAGTGTCGTCCTTCTCAACCTGGTTTGCTTCAGCCATCGCAGCCTCGTCAGGCTCTACTGAAACGGCGTGAATATGTTCAGCTGTTTCAGTTGTTACCTGAGCGGTTTCTTCCGGATGCTGGCTGCGTTCGCGGATCGCTATTACAGCCTTCGCCTGATCGAGGATGACCTCTGCTTCATCAAGACTC
>Ga0126384_10002373_pt1 | contig 11397 bp, 10 predicted proteins | sample PanSoiMetPlot_36_FD_92543 | JGI IMG/M metagenome (GOLD analysis project Ga0126384, IMG submission 92543) | Tropical forest soil microbial communities from Panama - MetaG Plot_36 | ecosystem: Environmental > Terrestrial > Soil > Tropical forest > Bulk soil | place: Panama | collected 2016-02-17 | reverse complement strand
GCCGGTGTGGTCCAACCCCGAGGTCAGCATCCGCGGCGTGCCGGCGGGCTCGGTCGGACACGACAACGCCCGCGTCATCGCCGACAATGCCCTGCGCGTCGCGGCCTTTCGCTGACGCCACAAGGCAACGCCAAGAAAGAGCGCCAGCCAAAAGAGAGAGCGCCAGCCAAGTCGCGGAACAGCAAGCCGGTTGCATGCCAGCTGGGTTTTCGGTGCAGCGCCGATCCGGGGCACCGCTAGCAGCCGCGCGCCAAAGGACGGCGGTCAGGTCGTCGATCGGCTGCCGCTTCATTTCGTGTGCCGCCCACCAGTGGCCGCCTCGGGTCAGGCACGATCGCCGCGCCCAGCCATGCAACCGGTACCAGGGATGGCGCAGCCGTCGGCAACCAAATCCAGCTCGATCATCCGCCAGCCACCCGGCAATCAGCAGTTCTCGATGCGGGCCTTGAAGAGCGGACGCAGACGCAGCGCTTCCCAGGCATGGTGCGCTCCCCCGTATATTTGACCTCAACCCAGCGTTGCCTGGAGCTTCTGGAACGCGCGAGGGGCTGCACCAATCGCTGGGCTGCTTATCCCCGAGCGCATCCGTTACGCCTCGCGGAGGTGTGACAAGCAGCTTTTGCGGGCGACGCGGAGCTGCTGGCAGCGGTTTGCCATCTAGGCCGCATCCGCGGAAAATGCGTTCTCCACTGCGGCCGGTCACGCCTCCATACAGGCATCGCCGGCCGCCCCGCGTGGTCGGCACACCCGACCTCCGTTCACTGTTCGTCACGGCGCTGTGAGGCACCCTTTATCCTCGGCCGAGGCCGACCACATAAAGTGGCAGGCGGCAATACCGCACCCCAACCCCCCAGCGATAATCCTGGAGAATGGTCATGAAGCGCATCCTTTCGGCACTGTTCGCCCTTTCGGTCCTCGCCGGCGTAGCCGGATCGGCCGCCGCGGATTCGGTCGGGCCGCCGACGCAGTGGGAGCCGCAAGACGTCTCCCGCTCGATCCACTAACAACTACCAATCCTAGCCTGGCTCCGCGGCATGAGCCGTGGAGCCAGGCTAACTCGTAACCGAGGAGGTCACCATGACACGATCGCTCAAAGCCATGGCCCTTGCCGCTCTGCTGGCGCTCGGGTCGGCAGCTGCCGTTACTGAGAGCGCGGCTCAGGGCGGTACGCACGCGGGGTACATGGTCGCCCGTGCCCAAACGGGCGGTGAGATCAGCACAGGCGATACGTCGACCGGGCCGGTCGGCGGCGGCTACTAAATACGGGAACCCCGCAAAAGCAAAAGCAGGCGCTGACCGGCGGCGAAGCCCGCTCAATAAGCAACGTGTGGCGCCGATCCACACCGAGACGCCCGCCTTGAGCGGCCAACGCCGGGTCAGTTGGCGAGCAGCGGCAGCACTCCATCCCGTGTTAGCGACACTGTTGGGGGTGGCGCCTCCACCCAGCTAGTTCCTGAATGTCGGCGGTAGGCATCGGCGCACCGCGGACCCCGACGTGGAGGAGAGCGGCAGCCACGCTGGCGCCGATTTCGCCGGCCGCCCACGGCGCGAACTGACCCAAGAAGCGCGCGCTACCTGGTCGGATGGGACACCAAGCTCCCCAAGACCTCGCGCGTATCGATCTTACCGCCGTTGCATAAAGATGCTGGTGCCGCGCGCGGGTATAAGCAGCACGCGACCATCACCGTAGCTAACACCGCTGCTGGAAACCCCGATCGCGGTTCATGGTGCAACGACCATGCTGTCGGTCGACCACTTGTTGAGCGGCGGTTGATAGGATTGAAAGCCCGCGAGAATCGACTCGATGTTGTCGGAAAACATGAGCATGGTCGCGAACTGCGGCAGCAAGAACCCTTCGGCAACCATCTTCTCCACCATCCCCCGCAGCGGGTCGAAGTAACCTTTGAGGTTGAGGAACGCACACGGCTTGCGGTGAATCCCGAGTTGACCCCACGTCCACTGTTCAAAAATCTCCTCCAAGGTGCCGGCGCCACCTGGAAGCGCTAGAAACGCGTCAGCCAATGCACTCATTGTGGTTTTACGATCGTGCATGGTCTCCACGACCTCGAGCCGATTGAGGCCGCGATGGGCAATCTCGCGTTGCACGAGCGCGCGCGGCATGACGCCAATGACTTCACCGCCGGCGCCGAGTGCGGCGTCGGCGATCACGCCCATAAGACCAACCCGCCCACCACCAAAGACCAATGTGGCCCCAGCGAGAGCAATGGCGCGCGCCGCCGCAGCCGCGCCATCCCTGTAGATGGGATCGTGCCCGCTGCTCGATCCACAGAAGATGCAGATTTTCATGCCAAGGGCCCTTGCAACACGCCATGCAACGGCGCCGCGCTGATCACGCTGAGCCGCCCCACAAGGCCGGCTCCTGACCATGCAAGAGGTGATCCGCTCATGGTTTTTGCGGCCTTCCCTTAGGGTTCGGCGAGCGTCGCCGCGCCGGGCACGGCGCGGCAGCTCTCGTCTTATTGTCGGCCGCGGCCGTCGCCGGCGTTGCCCTGTGGCAATCGCCAATTGAAGCCGCTACGAGGCGTATGACAATCGAAGGCAGGGTCCATGCGTCGACGCGATTTCGGCTGCGCTATCTCAATCGATACCGATCATGACATCGGATGCCTTGATGACGGCGTAGGCCTCCTTACCCGGCGCCAGCTTCAACTCGTCGACTGCAGCGTTGGTGATCGATGCGGTAACGATCGTGCCGCCGACGTCGATCTTGACGTGCGCCGTCGTCGCACCCTTAGTCACCTCGACAACCTTGCCCTTGAGGGTATTGCGTGCACTGATCTTCATTGCATGGCTCCTGTCTTCGCCGGTTTCAGTAACAACATCACGGCAGAACTCCAAGCCCAAACCTCGCCGAGGGAAGCTGGGGCCAGCGCCGGCGAACGTGGCGCCGGGCCCGGCATGGTTCCGCCCTGTCAGGCAACGCCGGTCCAACACCAACCGACTCGATACCCGGGTCGATCGGCACACGCGCGTCGCGCACCATGCGCGGGCGACCCCACTTACAAATAGACCGATGACATCGCGGCGGTTGGATACCGGCTGCCTGCTGCCGCGCCCACCGGAACCGCACGCGAAATGCTCGCGATCTCCTCGGGCGTCAAGTGAACGTCGAGCGCGCCGAGGTTCTCTTCGAGCCGCTTCAGATAGCGCGTTCCGGGAATGGCAACGACGTCGTCGCCCTGGCCCAGCAACCAGGCCAGAGTCAGCTGCGCCGGTGTGCACTTTTTCGCAGCGGCGATCTGTTCGATCTTGGAGACGAGGTCGCGATTGTGCGCAAAGTTGTCGGCTTGGAACCGCGGGTGCGCGGAGCGACGCCCATCGACATCGTCCAATGTCTTGAGCATACCCGTAAGGAAACCTCTGCCTAACGGCGAATAAGCCACAAACCCGATCCCAAGCTGCTTCGTGGTCTGCCGTGTCTCCTCGGCCTCGGTCCTGTAGAGCAGCGAGTATTCGGTTTGAACGGCCGAGATCGGATGCACCTGGTGCGCCCGCCGGATGGTTTCCGGGCGGGCTTCCGACAGACCCAAGAACCTGACCTTGCCCTGTTTGATGAGCTGCGCCATGGCACCGACGGTATCCTCGATCGGCACGGTCGGATCGACACGATGCTGGTAGAAGAGATCGATCACATCGACGCCAAGTCGCTTCAGGCTCGCCTCGCAGGCCTCGGCCACGTATTGGGGGCGGCCGTCAACCCCGTTGGCCTGCCCCTCGCGTCGCGTCTGCCCGAACTTGGTGGCCAGCACCACCCGATCGCGTCGACCGCGGAGGGCTCGGCCAACAACCTCTTCGTTGTGTCCCCACCCGTACATGTCCGAGGAGTCGAGGTGATCGACGCCGCGCTCGATGGCGGCATGGATGAGATTTTCCGATTCGCGGTCGTCGGCGGCACCGTAGATGCCGGAGAGCGACATGCATCCGAGACCGACGGTGGAAACCGCGAGCCCCTGCGATCCCAAAGACCTGTGTGCGAGCGTCTTCATAAAACGATGCCCTTTGCTTGCAGCGAACAGTGACACGACCACATGACAAGGCGAGGGGCCGCCTGCAGCCCCTCGTTTGATCACTTCGCCTAGGCCGGCGAAGGCCCAGCAATGGCCTTCACCTCCAGAAACTCCTCAAGGCCGAATTTGCCCCACTCGCGGCCGTTGCCCGACTGCTTGTAGCCACCAAAGGGCGCGCTGCGCTCGTTGGGAACGCCGTTGAGGTTGATGTTGCCGGCACGCAGTTCGGTGGCGACTTTGCGGGCGCGCTCGACATTCCCCGCCCACACGTAGCCGGCGAGCCCATACGGTGTGTCGTTGGCCATGGTCACCGCATCGGCCTCGTCCTTGTAGCCAATAATGGACAGCACGGGACCGAAGATCTCTTCGCGGGCGATGGTCATATCGTTGGTCACGTCCGCAAACACCGTCGGCCGTACGTAGAAGCCCTTGTTCAGCCCCTCGGGGCGCCCAAGGCCCCCGGTCACAAGGGTCGCACCTTCATCGATGCCTTTCTTGATAAGGCCCTGAATCTTATCCCACTGGATCTTGTTGACGACCGGACCCATGGTGGTCCCCTCGGCCTTCGGATCGCCGGGCTTGGCCTTCTCCGCCGCCGATTTGGCGATCGTCATCACCTCCTGCATCTTTGCCTGCGGCACCATCATGCGGGTTGGCGCATTGCACGACTGACCAGAGTTGTTGAAACAATGGGCAACGCCGCCGGCAACCGCCTTCTGCAGGTCCGCGTCATCAAGGATGATGTTGGGAGATTTGCCGCCGAGTTCCTGGCTGATACGCTTGACGGTCGGGGCCGCTCGCTGGGCGACATCGATGCCGGCCCGTGTCGAGCCTGTGAAGGAGATCATGTCGATGCCGGGATGCTCGCTCATTGCGGCGCCGACCTCCGGGCCGAGGCCGTTGATGAGGTTGAATACGCCCGCCGGCACACCCGCCTCGTGTAAGATATCGGCGAAGATCAACGCCGATGTCGGCGTGTATTCCGACGGCTTCAAGATCATCGTGCAACCGGCAGCGAGAGCGGGAGCCACCTTGCAGGCGATCTGATTGAGTGGCCAGTTCCACGGGGTGATCATGCCAATGACCCCGACCGCTTCACGCACCACCGTTGCCGAGCCCAGCGCCTCTTCAAACTTATAGGTCTTGAGCACATCGATGGTGGTCATGATGTGGCCAAGGCCGGCTCCCGCCTGCGCTCTTTCTGCCAGAGCCATCGGCGCTCCCATTTCATCGGAGATGGCGGTGCCGACCTCCTTGATACGCTTCTTGTAGACCTCCGCAATGCGCGTGAGCAGCGCCACACGCTCGTCCCGGCTCGTTCTTGAGAAGGTGCGGAATGCCCGCCGCGCAGCGGCAACCGCCTTGTCCACATCTGCCTTCGATCCGAGCGCGATTGCGTACATCGATTCTTCCGTTGCCGGGTTGATGACCTCGCGCGTGTTGTTGCCGGTTGGGTCAACCCAAGCACCGTCAATGTAGAACTTCATGCGATTGACCATGATGCCACCTCTGTGTAGCGCGATGAGAGAGAAGGTTCTCAATTGAAGCAGGAACACGACCTAGGCGCCAGTGGGCCAATGCTTCCAGCAGGCCGTAAATGCTGCGCCATCGCGACCCAGCAGTTGAACAAAACTCTCCCCAACTCCGGCATGGGTGGCTTCGGACATCACAACACAAGTGGGCTTCGCCCACTGGCAACGCGAGCGGCACCGTCACCGGGTCCCCAGGGGCTTAAAGGAGCCTCAACTAGCCGGTGGCGAATTGCTCATTGCGCACATCTTGCTGTGTTCAGGCTTTGCTGCGCCCGGTTCCGCGCCACCGGCCCGTCCGGGCCGCAACCAACCGATCGGCTCAGCTTGCAGCCTCGTCGATTGACGGCTGCGCATGGCGCGGTTTTGGCCACGAGAGCAAGGCCTCGTGGCCCGTAGGTTCCCAAGGCGTTGGCAAAGGCTGTTGGCCGCGAGCTCGAAAGCACGGACATGCGCAAAAGTCGTTCTTCCGGCGAGCCGGCCGCCGTCGAGCTGGTGGTAACGACCGTGAGGCGATGCCGATGCGTCGCTATAAGTTGCGCCAGCCGTGCCGATTGCCATCATCGACCAGACTGGCGCCACGGCGGCAACGGGCGACGCGGTTGAGGTCGTGAGGCGGGCATCACCGAACCAGCGGCGGTGAGTGCTCATACTGCGTCACGGAGCCTGTCGGGATGCCAACCCGCAGCGCCAATATCTGGCCGCACAGGCAGCGCCCGCGCAAGGTCCGCAGATCCCGATCACATCCTGCTCGCATGCTGCGAGGCTGGCGGCCGCCAACAACCCCGCCGGAGACGATGCGGGCTCGGCGCCGCCGGGATCGCTTTGAGTCGAGGCGAGAGGCTGATCGCCCGCGACACCGCGCTCGGTCCATGACGGGTTGCGGCGCCAATGCCGAGGCGGTGGCGCGCACCACTGATCCTAAAAAAGATAGAAGCACCCGGCCCCGCGAGCCGGATGCTTCCCCAGGGCTCTTGGCTGCCACGAGTGCACCCGCGTCCATGGCATCCAAGAGGCAAACCCGTTCGATAGGACTCCGGCGGCCGCCAAAATCTTCCCGTGCCGATGCGACCGGCGCGGCCTATGTGGCAAATTGGCCACAGGAAGCCCATTTGGGGCCGAGAACGTTGGGGTTGCATCCCCGCGTCAATCACCGACAGTGCGGATGCCGCGGAGGAAGCAGCCATACGGGCCCCCCCGATTGCTGGCGCAGGCGTGAGCGTCGCAGGCGCGGCGTTGACGGCGCGGCTGGGGCGGCGCGCAGGGCCCGTTGCCAGCGAACGGCGGCAGCGAAACACGGGAGATCCGCATGCGACTGGGCTTTCTTGGTGTCGGCAACATGGGCCAGCCGATGGCGGCAAAGCTGCTCGACGCGGGACACGAGTTGTGGGTGTGCGATGTGCGCGAGGAGGCAGTGCGACCGCTGCTGGAACGTCAGGCGCGGCGGGCACAGTCGCCCAAGGAGCTGGCTGACAGCTGTGATACGGTCGTCATCTCGCTGCCGACGCTCGAGATCTTTCGACAGGTCGTGAGCGGCGCGCAGGGACTGCTCGCGGGCACTGCGCTCAAGACCATCGTCAACACGTGTACGGTCGGCAGACCTTTCCTGGCCGAGATCGAACAAATCTGTGCCACAGGCGGCGTGACCGTGGTCGACGCACCGATCAGCGGCGGTCCGGCCGGGGCCCAAGCCGCGACCTTGGCGGTCATGGTGTCCGGTGCCGCGGCGAAAGTCGCCGAGCTAATGCCGATCTTCCGGCTGTGGGGGCCAACGGTGGTGATTGCGGGTGACACGCCGGGTGCGGCGCAGGTCATGAAGCTCACCAACAATATCCTATTTGCGGTGTCGCTGATCGCCACATCGGAGGCCATGACGATGGCAACTAAGGGCGGCATCGCGCCCGACGCCATGCTCGAGATTCTCAACAATGGAACCGGCCGCAACTTTGCAACCGTCAGTCTATTCCCGGCAGCCGTGTTGCCGCGCACTTTCGAGTTCGGCGCCACCATCGAGATCCTGATGAAGGACGTTGATCTCGCCATCGCACAAGGCGAAGCGCTCGGCGTGCCGATGTGGGTGTGCCAGGCTGCGCGCCTGGTCTTGAAGCATGCGGTGTTTCAGGGCCGCGCGTTACAGGATCTGTCCCGCGTCGTGCAAATGATCGAGGATGGCACGCGGCAGGCGTGAGACACCGGCACGCTATCGGCCGCGACCAGCGACGTCGCAAGCAACGTTTTGGCCCCGCCCAGAAATTGCGGGTGCCGCCGAACGGTCACCGGCGCCCCGGTGTACGACCGAGTTTGACTCAAGGGATCGCCGCATCGGCTCCCGGCGGATCGGGCCGCAAATAACCGACCAGGCAGCAGATACAAACGGCGAGCCCAGCCACCGGGTACTGCAGTGCCAATGCCGCCGCTGCCCCGAACAGGCACAAGGTGACCGCGGATCGGATGCGCATGACCCGGCGCACCCTGGCTGGAATGACAGCCTCGCTGTTTCGATCAATAAGCTCCCCAATCAACCAAATGTACGTCACGTTGACGAGGAAGAAGACGGCGGCATAAAACGCAACCGGTTGCGGCGCCAATCGGCTGACGGCCATCCAAGCGGTCGACAGCGGAAGCAGCGACATGGAGAATAAATGCGCGAAGTTGAACCACAACAGACGCGGGGTCGCTTGTGTCGCATAGCGCATGAGATAGTGATGGTTGGTCCAGACAATGGCGATGAATAGGTAGCTCACCGCGTAACTTAGCCATGTCGGCCACAGCAACAGCAGCGCCTCAAAGGTCGGAAGCTCCGGCGGCCGCAACTCCAAAACCAGCACCGTTATGAGAACGGCGAACACTCCGTCGGAGAACGCGCTGACCCGCTCTGGCGTGGCTCTGCGCAGGCCGGTCACATCAATCCCTGCCACAGGCACCTCCTTAGATTTGGCGGCACTCGAAAATCAACCTAACTCACCTTTGGGGCGAGCCACAGAGCAGGACCGCCCAACAACGATCATTGAAGGCGCCGACAGATATCACCCTGCCTTACGGTCGCAACATCCATCCGAAACAGTCGAACTACGGCGGGGGTTAGGCTGGCGCCCTGCCCGAGCTCACGGTGCCCGATGACCCAAGCGCCAGGTAGGCTCTCCGCAGCGGCCAACCCCCATGTCGAGGAGGCGTTGGGCTCCGATCACCGGGGCAACATGGCAAGCCCAATGCGACCGACGCTGCTGGCCAGCTTCTAACCACGATGATCAAATTCTCCACAGCAGTTACCGGATCAGCGTGACATGACAACCGACTTGGCGCGCATGATCGCTGAGGCCTATCGGTGGCAACGCCGCCTGGGTGGTCAGCACATCGTCGGCACCCACTGCCACATTGTCGCCGATCGGGATCACCCGAATGTTTGGGATACGAACCACGCCGACAATGTAACGGCCCAGAGCGAACCCGAGTTCGATTCTGTGTTCGCGCAAATGGACGAACATCTAGGCCATTGCCGCTGGCGGGTGATTCACACCGATTGCTTCGCGCCCGACCGGTTTGTCGCCCGCCTCGCCCTCGACAACTTCGAAGAGCGGCCCGTTACGATCCAGATGGCGCTGCGCGGTACCCTCACCGACCGCGGCGCCGCGATCGATCTGCACCCCGTTGCCGGCGAGGCCGATTGGGCGGCGCTGCTCCAGCTCGTACGCGCCGACCATGCCGAGGGACGCCGCACGCACGGCCTGAGCCTGTCGCCCGAATTCAGCGCGGCGCAGGTCGCCACCTTTCGTGCCAAGAGCGCGGCCTATCATTTTCATCTGGTGATCAACGCGGGTGTTGCCGTTGCCTATGGCGCCTATGCCGCCGCACCCAATGGCGTCGGCATGATCGAGGACCTGTTCACGCTGCAAGCGGCGCGGCGGCGCGGCATCGGCACGGCGATGATTGCCGCCTTTAGCGATCGCCTGCGCGGCCTGGGCTGCCACCCTATCTTCCTTGGCGCTCTCGCCAGCGAGCAGCCCAAGCACCTCTACGCTCGTTTGGGCTTCAGGCCGGTGATGCTTGCGCGCACCTGGGTCCGCGCCGTGCCCCAGCACATCTGACGCGGGTCAGGGCTCGACGCAACGTCCCAGTCATGGCAGGGCGCATGTTGCCGCCAATGCTGTGCGCGCCTCAGGCAGTCGACGAGCGCGAGCGCTGCCGTCCGACCACGCCGGGTTTGCGAGCCGCGTTGGCTTGCAGGCCGCCCGCCGTGGCGGTCGGGCAGCCGATGTGCCTATGGCGCGCGGCATGTTTGTGCGCCCTCCGTGGTTATCGGCCATCGGCGAGGGCCGATCGCGGCGCTCGCTTCGGTGATTGCGTGACGGGGCCCCTCGCATGCACCCCATTGCTGCCCGGCCGGCAGGATAGGGTTGCGAACCGCGGCGTGGCGATTGGCCATCGCGTGGCGCATCAACTATGCTGATCGCTCCATCCTTGCTGAGGACAAGGCGATGCAAGATCCACCCATCGCGCGCGGCTTTCGCGGCAAGCGGCCGCCGCCCACGGCCAATGATCGCATTCCGCCGGGCCAGCATCTCACCCATGATTTTCCAGTGCTGTCGGCAGGGCCGACGCCGACCTTGCGGCTCGAAAGCTGGAGCTTCGCACTGCAGGCGGGCGGCGCTTTGCTGGGCAAGTGGAGCTGGAGCGAGTTCGAGGCGCTACCTCAAACGCAGGTCAAGGTCGACATCCATTGCGTGACCACCTGGTCGAAGCTCGACACGACCTGGCAGGGCGTGACAATCGATACGCTGCTGGAGGTGGCCGGAATTTCCGAGCCGCCCCAACCCTACGCAATGCTTCATTGCGACGGCGGCTATACCACCAATGTACCCGTTGCTGACCTGCTCGCTGGCAAGGCCATGATCGCCACGCGCTACGAGGGAAAGCCACTGTCACCAGAGCACGGCGGACCGGCGCGCCTGTTGGTGCCACATCTCTATTTCTGGAAAAGTGCAAAATGGGTGCGCCGGCTGCGCTTCATTGAGCATGACGAGCCGGGCTTCTGGGAGTCGCTGGGCTATCATCTCTACGGTGACCCCTGGCGCGAGCAACGCTATGCGGGAGACTGACACAGCCCTTGCCGACCGACCGCGGCTCCAGTGGCGCACCGCCGAGGTGGTGCGCGTCATAGACGAGACACCGCGGGTCCGGAGCTTGGTTGTGAGCGTGCCGGGGTGGCCCGCGCATCGAGCCGGCCAGCATGTTGACGTACGCTTGACCGCCGCCGACGGCTACCAGGCACAGCGCAGCTATTCGATCGCCTCTGCGCCCGAGGCGCCGCAGCTCACCTTGACGGTGGAGCGTATCGATGACGGCGAGGTTTCGCCCTATCTCGCAACCGAAGCGCGGGCCGGTGATCGCTTCGAGGTACGCGGGCCGATCGGCGGGTACTTTGTTTGGACCGCTGCGCTCGGAGGTCCGCTGTTGCTGATTGCCGGCGGCTCCGGCATCGCGCCGTTGATGGCGATGCTGCGGCATCGCGCGGCGGCGGGGAGCGATGTGCCCGCCGTGCTGATCTATTCGTCGCGCACATTCGCCGACATCATCTATCGCGAGGAGCTCGATCGGATGGCGGCGCTGAGCGACGGACCGCGGGTGTTTCATACTTTGACGCGCCAGCAACCAGCAGGGTGGAGCGGCGGGGCACGTCGGATCGATCGGGAGATGCTGGCCGAAGTGGCGATCGCGCCCGGTCGGCACCCGCGCGCGTTTGTATGTGGTCCAACGTCAATGGTGGAGCAGGCGGCGCGGTCGTTGCTGGCGCTCGGCCACACGGCAAACCGCATCAAAACCGAGCGCTTTGGACCAACAGG
>Ga0126384_10002371_pt1 | contig 11404 bp, 13 predicted proteins | sample PanSoiMetPlot_36_FD_92543 | JGI IMG/M metagenome (GOLD analysis project Ga0126384, IMG submission 92543) | Tropical forest soil microbial communities from Panama - MetaG Plot_36 | ecosystem: Environmental > Terrestrial > Soil > Tropical forest > Bulk soil | place: Panama | collected 2016-02-17 | reverse complement strand
GTCTTCTATTCGCCGCGTGCGTGGGTCGCGGATCAAAAAAACTACGTGCCCACTGACTGGCGCCACGCGGAGCAGTGGCCGCCGCCGGGAACTGTCCAGCAGCGGCTGTATCTGACTGGTAACGGTCGCCTCAGCGCGGACGGCCCCGGCGGCGACGCGAGAAGTTACCTCTACGATCCCAACCGCCCTATTCCGACGCTTGGCGGTCGCAATATGTTGATCGACAGCGGGCCACGGGATCAACGGCCAGTGCACGCGTTGCCGAACTATGGGTTATGCTACCGGAGTGAGGTGCTCGACGAGGATCTGACTATAGCGGGAGCGGTGGACGTCACGCTCCATATTCAATCGAATTGCCGGGATACCGATTTTGTGGCGAAGTTAATCGAGCTACAACCGGATGGCTGCGCCCTGCTGTTAATGGACGGTGTGGTGCGCGCAATGTATCGGGACAATCGGGACGCGGCGGCTGGGCCGCAGGTCTTAGCGCCTGATCAGATCTACCAGGTGAATATTCATCTGGGCGATATCCATCATACCTTTGCGGCCGGCAGCCGCCTACAAGTGGATATTACCAGTAGCAACTTTCCTCGCCGTGCCCGTAACACGAACAGTGGCAACGCCGTGCTGGCGAACGACACCGCGGCAGACATCCAGATCGCCACCAATGTCGTCCACCACAGTGAGGAGCGGCCGTCGTTCATCGTGCTCCCAGTGCTACCCATTTCAAGGTAAGAGGTCGGCGCAAGCCAAGTGGATCATTGACGCGCACGATGAGCGTCAGCGGGCCAAGCAGAAACAGGTAGAGCACGGTCAGAATGACGCGACCCTGCCATTCGCCGATGCGCCGAGCTACGCGCTGCCACTGATGCCAGAACTGACTGAAGGAGTAGTTCATAGATCAGAACAGAGTATAAATGAACGGAGCGATGGCTGAACTTTGGGTCAATATCAGCAGCGTACCGAACAACACTAGGACGACTACCATAGGGATCATCCACCATAGTTTTTGTTCCCAGAGGAATTCTATAAACTCGGCAAGAATACCAATCCGATCACTCACCCGGTTCCACCAGGACATGTCTGTCCTCCTCCCATTGTCCTGCCCTCTTTTCAGCACCGTTGCGGAGTGCCGGTAAAAGCGTATTGGCAATGAATGCGTGAATTGTCGCGGTGCTGATTTTCGGTTCCGTGCCTTCTTTTTGCGCGACACAAGTTTGCAGATCTTGAGACACGAGTGCTGGAGCGTCAAGCCAATTCTGCAACATCCACCGAGCAATCACTTGGCCAGCGAGCGCGTTGCCTTCCAAGTTCCAGTGCGTGTTGCCCGGGTGGTACAGGGTCTCACCAGCCTCGGCACGGCACTGAAAATATCCGGTCAGGTCAACCACGGGAATGCGAGCATCGACTTGAGTCCCGATTTCCCGAATGATCCTCGCTGGCAGGCTCCAATCATAAAGAGTAAGGTCGATGTGATATCGCTCCTTTAACCGTGCCCGTAGAGCAGGGTCTGCTTGCGATTCGCTCGGCGCCAAGGTGATGAGCACCTGCTTACCATTTTGCCTCAGGTCTGACGCAAAGCGCATAAACTCATACACCGCAGCGTAGCCGGCTAGTAGCGTGTCTATGCGTGAGAAATCAAAGCTTATCAATTGCTCTTTGTTGATCGTGAAAAACAATTCTTCTGGGAAATGAGTGAACTCGTTGTCCGCGGCGATATTGTAGCGAGGGTCAGGGACCTTCGCTTCTGTGGCCCGCTGGGCATAGAGAAAGGCACGCGAGTAGGCATAGGTGTAATCGAAAATCCGCAAAGGAAACTTGTGCGGGATATGACTCCGTGCGCTGCCATCGGCGATATTGAAATCTTGCTCGTTGAAGAGGCTGTTCGGTGTCCATTGCGGAGGCGTGTATTTGAATGCAATATCGGAGAGGTCGTTGCCGAGGTAAATGTTAAAGATTGCGACGTCGTGGTGGAGAATCGCGGCCCAGTATTGATACGCAGCGCGATAGTCGTTCACGGACGTTGCCGGTTCTCCCAAGTTAACAATTCTCACTTTTGGTCCGACTTTTGCTGCATTCACCATTCCAGCGGCAACTCCGCTGTAGGAATAGTCGTACGTCGTGATGCTGTACGCAAAGGAATCACCGAAGCTTAAGACGCGCCATTCATCAGCAGGTTTGGCCACAGGCACGGTCGTATCGTTGTAATTCAAGGCGTGCAAATCCACAATGCCATGTTCGTCCATATATCCAGCAGAGAAACGTGCTCGTTCGTAGACCAGAAAGAGCCATTCTGCGCAGCCTAGCGAAATCACGAGCGCGAAGAGAGACAGCACGCAGTTGAAAACGAACCTGCTGAGTCTTGGTTTTGTCATACCATTTACGTCTCGCGTCCGTCCGCGATTACTGGTTCTTGTTCCCTCACTCCTGCTACCTGGTTTCCTGCACCTCGTCAAATTTCCTTATTTCCTGAGAATCACCCCTCCCTCAATCAGGAGGTCGCTTTTGAGATCTGCGGAAAAGGACTCATCATATTGTTGAATAATCTCCCATGCCCACTGAGGCAAAGCCTCCCGATCTTTTCCTATACCTAAACGCAAGAGCACTTCTATCTGCTTCGCAAATTGGCAATCGGTCGCATGTAAGGGGTAGATTATGCACTCGGAAAAGCCCGCCTTGGCTGTTATCTCTTCGAAATAACGTTTCGTGAAGAGCCACTTATCCTCCATCTGTTGGAAAATCGGCAACGACTTATCTCTCCCTTTTTGCACCTCATAATCCTGGGCCATGGAACGCAACAGTCCTTGTACCTCTAAAGAAAGGGCCTCCGACTGGTCGTGATGGAGAATAGTTCTGTAGATAAGGTTCAGAATGGCATTCCCGTTTTCGAAAGGCTCAAAGAAGATGGCATACCCTCCCTGCTTCAGAATATGAGCACACCCATTAATTGTTTTTTCAGGGGATAGAAGATGGTGAAGAACAGCAGCGCCAACAACAAGGTCGAAGGTTCCATGAGCGAAATCGAGTTCTTCCGCATTGAGTTGGAGTAAAGCATAACGATGGCTGAGTCTTTGGGCAAAAAGCGCCTTCTTCAGGAGCACTAGCAACTCAAGACTGAGGTCACTCGCTATCACCAACGAATCGGGACAAAGTCTCAGGAGAGGAAAGATCGAATTTCCTGCTCCAGAACCGATGTCCAAAATAGCAAGCCCTGAGCGATGGTGCACCTCCCAGTCAATCTTGGTAAAGGCATTGGAGAGTAAAAGATTAAAATACTCAATGGCGGTATACTTCTCAGCGTAGGTCTGAGCTTGCTCACGAAACTGCTCGTGAATGTAGCGGTTGACACTCTCTTCATCGTACAGAGGCGAGAAGATGCCCTCCAGAGGCTCGCCTCCGAGAGTGCCAAGATCTACAAGAGGTCGCTTGTACCAACTTTGCCAATTAGGGTGCTGGAAAAAACGAGAAGAGGAAAATACGGACCGTAGCTGATTGACAACCGATCTGATCTTTTTTCTTCGATTCACGCTATTTTTCCTTTTTCCTGGGAGTATTCTCTATTTTTCAGGATCGTTAAGAGACAGTGATGGACAATAAAAGACCGAGACATAGAACTAGGCGAACCTTCTACTTCGTGGGGTTCCTCTATGGCGTAGCGGTGACCACCATTGTTGCTCTTTTGCTATACCGCCTCATTCAGACGCTGGAACAGAAAGCCTCCTTTCAGCAATTACCGGATTACGATGCGCTGGTTCAGTTTGATCCAGAGCGGGAAGGCGGGCATTTACTGCCGAATCTGAATCTCGATGTCCGAGGAGAATTTGGTGCGGTACGTTTTATCACCAACTCTAAGGGCTTTCGCAATACCAAAGAGTTCGATTACCTGCCTTCCCCTGGGGCATCCAGGATTCTCTTATTGGGGGATTCTTACGTGGATGGGATGCGCACCGACCAAGAGCATACGATCGGCGCCGTGCTACAAGCGGAGCTTAACTCTCGCGTCAAGCCTGATCGGCAAGTCGAGGTGATGATTTCTGGGCATAACAATCCGGCAAACGCGTGGTACTATTATCAGGAACATGGCCATAACTATCATCCAGAACTAGTCATTTTAGGACTCACCATTGGCAATGATTTTACTGGCCACAACTACTGCTATGGTGGTCTTTTCCCTGAGACTGAGGAGAACAATCATCGCGTATTGCGCAAAGCGAACTCCTCTCTTGGTCCAGTATCCCTTAGTATGCTCGTCCTCTTACCTGATGCGGCGTACCGGCAATCTCATAATGGGGAGTGGATAGAAGACAAAGAATACCAGTTGCGGCATTGGTTAGCGGAATACTCTCGTATTTTTGGCTACGCCATTCCGCCCTCCTTCCTGATACCCTGGAACAGGCGGCGGCATGTATATGCGACAGACCCTTTTCTTTCTTTGGGATTGTTTTACCAGCCGGGCATGCCGGAGGTCCAGGGGGTGTATCAGGACATGGATGAAATGCTCACCGGGATGTACCAGGCAGTGACAACTGAAGGCGCTACGTTTCTTGTCGTTCTTTTTCCAGTCCGTATACAGGTGGCTGAAAAGGAGTGGGATCTTCTCGTACGTTTTTACGCTTTAGATCGCGACAAATTTGACCTGCAAGAACCGAATCAGCACATCCTTGCACTGTGTAAGCGCTACGGGATTGAGTGTCTCGATAGTTTGCCGGCTCTACGTCAGTGGTACGAAGCACATGGGGAGCCGGTGTATCGTACGCGTGGAGATATGCATTTTAATGAAGTCGGGCAACGAGTAGTGGCAGAACAGATCGCGGCATACGTGCTGGCTCGCCATGCGCAAAAGCTCGGGCTCTCTCCAGAATAATTCTTTCTTGTCAACTTTTGCCATTCCACTTTGAGGAAAAGGCCCTTGGCATCACGCGTTCTGTGAGGCATGGTAAAAACCTTTGGCGAAGCTTCTGGAGTAATTAAGGAAGTGGCGTATTGGGAGCAGCTTGGCGCTAATGTCAAACCCGAATTTCTCTGCAACGTCCTCTAGTGTTGAAAAACTTACTAGAAGGCTCTAGGCTCTCACAAAAGTAGGGAGCGTTTATGGCCCAGGTATCTGGAATAATGGAACTGACGGCGCCGCTCAGGATGAACGTACGGAGGACAAATTTGACCGAAGAGCAGTTCATAGAACTTTGCCAGGAAAATCCTGAATTGCGTCTGGAACTGACCGCTCACGGGGAGTTAGTGATCATGCCTCCAACAGGATCAGAAAGCGGGTGGCGGAGTGGGCAAGTTTTTCTTTCGCTTGGAACCTGGGCCAAGCAAGATGGCACGGGATTGTCCTTTGATTCATCGACAGGTTTTACACTTCCCAACGGCGCAATCCGTTCGCCGGATGCCTCATGGATTCAGCGCGAGCGGTGGACTGCATTGACCAAAGCTCAACGGGAGAAATTTGCCCCAATCTGCCCTGATTTTGTGATAGAGGTGCGTTCGGTGACGGATAGATTGTCAGATCTCCTTGAAAAGATGCAAGAATATCTCGACAACGGCGCACGGCTTGGTTGGCTGATTGACCCTATAGACAAACGCGCCTATGTGTACCGTCCTGGCCAACCTGTGGAAATACTCGAGAATCCTCAGTCGCTCAGCGGCGATCCGGTCTTGCCAGGCTTTCGTTTGAACGTCCAAGAGCTGTGGTAGAGACTGAGCGCTCTTCACTGCGGAAAACACGGAATCGCCACAAGAAGCTTGCGTGCCCGTGAACTTCACACGGGTGAACAAGTCACCCGTAAAGTGATCTTTGCCCTCGTCTTAGCCACGGCTATTGGGCTCATTAGCTGGCTTGTCCAAAATTACCAATCAGCGAGCAAGCTGTTTCTTTACGCCGATGTCTTGCTGGTCGTGGTCTTGGTCATCACCTTGATTCTTATCAATCGGAAGATTTTGAGCGACATCAAGCGACTGAAGGAGGTGTAAAAATGGAAATGGTTGTGGTCATTCCCATGACATTCTTCATTGGAGCGTTGGTGTATATGGTAGGTCAGGCGCTCAAGCACTAAACCAAACGCCATGAGATTGGCACACTAGAGTTGTCACCCTGAACCCTTCGCTTCCACTCATCCTGAGCGTAGGCGCGAAGCGCCGAAGTCGAAGGACGCTCAGGATCAACTCCGTCGAAGGGTTCATCAGGGCTAGGGGGCTACGTTGCTTCGACATGAGAAAGCAAAGACCTGACCCTCTCTTCCCTGAGGTCGCCAGACAGCTTACGACACACCTCGTCAACGCTTCCAACCAGCGGCATAGGCTGCGTCCACGAGCTTCATCGTTGCGGCCATATCATCAAGTGAGGCACTTGGAGGTTTTCCCTCAGAAAACCGGGCCAGCACATTGCGCGTGAACGGCGAGTAGTATGGGACATTGGTTGTCGCAATCTTAAGTACCTCGCGATTCTGCTGGTGGTCAGAGATTTCGAGCGTCTCCGTATCCGTCGCGACGAAGTAGTGCCTGTCGGTGCGAATGCTGAAGCGCATGTCGAACACACCTGACGGCGCGGGGTAAAGATAGCCTGTTTCGATCACACAGAGAACGCTACCACCGTCTGCGCGTAGTACGACCAGCGCGTGATCTTCCACGCCTTGTTTGCCTGCCACCTTTGACATCACCGCGGACTCCAATTCGACTGGTGCTCCCAGAGTGAGCACGTGACACAGGTCTACGAAATGAACTCCGAGATTGAGCAGACAGCCACCCCAAGCGATCGACCGATCGAGCATCCACGCGCAGCCGGCGTCAAGGTAGCGCGACACCGGGCCGGCAATGAAACGGAATGACATGAATTGGACTCGCCCCCCATCCACGCGTGATCGAATGGCTTCAAGGAGTTGGCTTTCCCGTAGGACGAAGGGAACGGCGGCAAATACGCCTCGCTTGCTAGCAAGGGCAGCAAGTTCGCTCACTTCGGTAGCGTTAATTCCGGCGGGCTTCTCGACGCAGAAGGCGATGCCACGCTCGATCATGAAGCGACAGGCTGCGGCCATGTCCGCGTGCGTGCCCAGTACAAAAGCGAAGTCCGGCCGCACTTCATCACACAGCTTCCGGTAGTCGGTGGACCACGCGCACTGCAGGGGGGCGGCTTTTTGTTGCGCCACACTACCGTCAGGATCGGATACCCCGACGATCTTCACTTCAGGCAGGCCGAGCACTGGATCGAGATAGAGAGACATGTGCCAATGCGACACACCGATAAACACCACATGCATCTGAGACTCCTTTCGCCGCCTTGCGATTTGCCCGGGCCAGAGAGATAGGGCCAAGCCTTTCAGTAACACCTCCGCTTGGCAGCAACCAGTGGAAGGGATGTTAAGCAAACTTCGGCAGGAATGCGGCGTACTGATCCACCAATGGCAATACCTGCTCTCGCCCCTCAGACGGCACCGCCAAGACCGCCCGCTCAACTCCCAACTCTTGGTACTATGGAGACAGTCTTTACTTGAGAGCGACTGGATTCACGGGTGATCCCACCGCACCGGAGACGCGGAGCGGTTGCGCCACTAGCAAGAAGGCATACGCGCCATCCTGCGCGCACTCTTGACTCAAGGCTTCCAGGTCCCAAATCTCCCCGAGCATCATCCCCATGTCACGAATCGTGAGGAGGTGAAAGACCAAAGCCGCATCTTCAAACTCCGAGGCGAACACCTCGACGGCGATATTGTCAGACGCAACGGCTGCGGCTTGCTTGTTATGCAGCCACTCCGCACAGCGCCAACTCAAACCGGGCGAGTGGATCGTCCATGCTTCGCCGTCGCGGGTCTCAAGGAAGTTCACCCGCCAACCGGTACGGACAATGACCACATCGCCAGGTTCGATACTCACCCTTTCTGCTGCCGCGACTTCCTCCAGGTCTTCTGGGGAGATGACCGTCAGTGGGGCGAGGTATTTGACGCGGCGATGATGGGCGACGTCGAGCAACACGCCACGGGTAGTGATGAGCCCTCGTTCCGCCACCTGATCGATACTGTCCTTGGTGGCTCCGAAACTGTTCACCGCTGAGGCCGGGTAGCCGTTATACAGATGTCCGTCGTAATAGACGTGCGACAGTGCATCCCACTGTGTACTGCCCTGCAGCGGCATAATGATGTAGTCGTCGTTAAAGCGCATCGGACCTTTCCAGAACTCGCAAATCTGGGCTTCGGTACTTCCTCCCCATCCTTCGAGGTGACGTGCGATGTTTTCATCGCCACCATCTACCGACATGATGTGAATCGGATTGCGACGAAACCCATGTGCCCCCTGCGGCCCATACGCATCGATAGGAATACTCAGCGGGATAATCCGTCCCTTCCGCACCAGTTTTGCTGCATCCACAATCTTTTCCGGAGTGATGTAGTTGAGCGTCCCCAATTGATCGTTCGGGCCCCATTTGCCCCAGTTCCGTACCCTCTCGGCAACGTCTCGCCAACTCTCTGCCATAGTCCACTCCTTTCTTCTTCAGACCACACACTTAGCAGATGGGTTTCCCCACGTATATGGAAGAGGAAAGAGAAAGTAGGCCGGAATAAGCGTAGCGTCTCCGGCCTAGACGATCATTCCAGGAACGGCCTGCAGCCTTGTCGTGATGTGGATGATAGTTTCATCCAGAGAGTTGGTGTCATTAAAGTGACCGAGAGAGTCTCTTTTGCCGATGCCTTCGCCATCTATCTGCTGCCCAGCTTTTTTTTGCATTGAGCACCCTGTTCCTTTAAGTGAAATACTTGCCTTCAGGGTCCCAAACCAGACAATTGGCGTCAAGACGCCCGATCGCTTTGACGTAGTATAGTTGTATAAATGAGAGCAAGGTAGCAGCTTCGAGCTTCAGTCTAGAGCCTCCAACAGCGCCCTCGCCTCTTGTAAGTCTTTCGTGTCAAACCCCTCAGTGAACCAGCTATAGATCCAGAACAACATCTTGTGAGCTTCTTCTCTCTTCCCTTGCTGCTGCCACAGCCGCGCCAAGCTCATCTCCGCCCGCCACCGTCCGGCGGCGCAGCTGCGCGCCGTCACTAAAAGCGACTTGTCCCTTCTTCTCACTCAACTCCAGCGCCATGTACAATACCTGCCCTTTGCCATACCCTTGTCGCCGTAGGACCGCTTGCAGTGTGCTAACCTCCTTTGAAGAGCTTTCGTTTACTATCGCGGAGGTTAGCCCAAGCGGCCCGGCATAGCATCTACCCGGCTACTCTTCACTGGCCCCTCCCGTTAGCTGCGCCAACAAGGTCCGCACAGTCGTGAGGAAATCGCCCGGACGTTGGACGATAATCTTCTCGCTGCCAGGCGTGTAATGACGGGTATTGAACGTCAGCAAAAATCGACAGCCTTGCTGCAAAGCAGCAACCAGAATCGGGAGGTCCTTGGGATCAGCCTGCCCTTTGTAAGGAGCTAATTCCTGTGGTGCTGGATCGGGCACCACGCGGAGACTGCGACTCAGGATCAGTCGTAGTGTAAGCAGTTTCTCGGGCAACTTCTCAGCAAGATTGCGCTCGACTTCGGTGATAACCTGAGTGGAAGTGACACAATCAAGGAGCGTGATTTCTCCCAGACGCAGGACCACATGACTGGCGCCATGTTCTGTTGGGGCAGCGGCTCCGGCAAAGATGACATCCGCATCGAGGAAGACGACCGGCTTGTTCATGCACGTTTGCGGCCGTACTTCTCTCGCACATAGCGCTCACGCTGCTTACGCAGGGAGGCAAGCATCTCCTTGATACTCAACCCCGCCTCAATCCGGGCGCGCTCTATTTCGCGCGCCAGTTCAGGCACCATGGGGACCATAGGGGTAAGGACCAGAATGCCGTCCAAGTCCAGGACTCTGAACGTGTCGCCCGGCTTGATATTATAGCGTTCTCGCAAATTGGCTGGCAAAGTGAGCGTTCCCCGTTGCCGGACTTGCACAGTGGTATCCATATGCTGACTTTTCTGACTTTCTGCTGATACTGATTTTCTGATAAAGAATTTAGCCCACCCCTCTTCTCCCTGCAAGGCGGACAAAAGCTGAACACGAGCAGGCGCTCTCAACACCCTGCCAATTCTTCCAGCAGCACCTTCGCCTCTTTGAGATCTGCCGTGTCAAACCCTTCAGTGAACCAACCGTAGACCTCCGCCAACAGCTTGTGAGCTTCTTTCCGTTTACCCTGGCTCTGCCACAACCGCGCCAGGCTCACCGTCGCCCGCAGCTCCCACGACTTCGCTTGTTGCCGACGGGCAACCTCGATGGCCTTGTGAAAACACGCTTCGGCTTCGGATTGGGCATCAGGGATCGGGGATCGGTAACTTTGAACTTTGAACCTTGAACTTTGAACTGTTGGAGCGTTAGTTCCCCTTTCAGCCGATACATCTCGCCTTCGTACCAACGCTCCCCAGTTTTGTCCACTAAAACCAGCGCCTCATCCAGCACGCTCAGCCCTTCCTCTACCTGTTCCCCTTTACCATACGCCCCGGCCAGCAGCGCAAGAAAATACGGCCGTGACAGCTCTGTCCCCATAGCCTGCAAGGCGCTTAAACCCTGGCGTATCTGGGGAATCCCCTCTTCTCCCTGCCCCTGCTCAGCCAGTGCCCAGCCCCACGATATAGTTCCCGACGCCAACCAATACGGAAACCCCTGCTCGCGAGTAAGCGCCAGCGACGCCTCGGCCCACTCTTGGGTTGCCTGCACTTCCCGGCGGCACAGATGGAACCTGGCAGTGAGGTCCAGAGCAAAAGCCAGGTAGTAGGGACGAGACAGCTCCTGAGCCAGGGTCAGCCCCTCGTGGCTTCTCTGCAGGGCCTGGTCGGGATAGCCCAGAACCCACAAGACCAAGGCAGCAGTGCAGAGGCAGTCCACCCAGGGGTCGTCCCGGGCAGTGAAGTCATGTTGCTGGGGGTCGTAGAGCGCAATCCCTTCTTCCAGGTGCTCTTGGGCCAGGGCAAACTTGCCAAAATAGTACAAGGTATTCCCCAGCATCAAGTGAGCCCTCACAGGAAAGATCGGGTCGTGGATATTCTGGGCCAGGCTCAGACACTGCTCTGCCCACTCACGGGCCGTCCTGAGCTCCGCCCGTAGATGATAAAACGTATACAGCCCCGCTAGTGCCCCGAAGAGTTCAGGGGTTTCCCCTACCTGCCGGCACAGCGCGAGTGCTCGGGTGTAGACTCTTTCCACTTCCGGGGCCGTAAAGCCCTTGGTGATTATGAGTGGAGCGCCCAGGGCGAGTTGCAGTGTGAGTTCTTGTTGGGCACGTTCGGGCGTGTCCGGGAGGGTCTTGAGCAACTCTAGACCTTTGGTGAGGAGAGTGACCGCTTCCTGATGGGCACTACGCCGCAGCGCATTCTTCCCCGCGTGCTCCAGATAGTGCACCGCCCGGTGATAATCGCGCCCTCGCTCAAAGTGCAGCGCTAGCTC
>Ga0126384_10002369_pt1 | contig 11406 bp, 6 predicted proteins | sample PanSoiMetPlot_36_FD_92543 | JGI IMG/M metagenome (GOLD analysis project Ga0126384, IMG submission 92543) | Tropical forest soil microbial communities from Panama - MetaG Plot_36 | ecosystem: Environmental > Terrestrial > Soil > Tropical forest > Bulk soil | place: Panama | collected 2016-02-17 | reverse complement strand
GGCCTGTATATCTGGTCCATCCCGACGTAATGCAGGCGCCCAAGCCAATTCACACGCCCGACCTGTGTATACGGATAGTGCCAGGCAAAAACGCCTCACAGGTAAAGCCACGCTCCTAGCTGTTATCAATGAACAGGGTTTTCCCGAGATCCTCGAAGTTATGAAAGGTCTTGGCGAAGGCCTGGACATGCAGGCTCTCATCGCCGTTTCCGATTGGAGATTCAAGCCGGCAGTGAAGGATGGTCAGCCTGTCGCTGTGATTATCAATGTTGATGTTAATTAATTTCGAGTTGTACTAACGCGGAGGTCCTTCTTTGCGTGCAAGAACGCCCGCGCCGCCCTACAACTAGTTCTGTTTTCTGCGTTCGTCGCCGGCGATGACGCCGTCCTTGATGTGGATGACCCGATGGGCGTACTCGGCGATATCGTGTTCGTGAGTAACCAGAACGATGGTGTTGCCCTGCGCGTGCAGGCGATCGAACAGCGCCATGATCTCGTTGCCAGTCTGCGAATCGAGGTTCCCAGTAGGTTCGTCGGCCAGAATGATTGACGGTCGACAAACCAAGGCACGAGCGATTGCGACGCGTTGTCGCTGGCCTCCCGAGAGTTCGTTCGGCTTGTGCGTCATGCGCTGTTCCATGCCAACCGCACTGAGCGACTGCTTGGCGCGCTCAATGCGCTCCTCCGCTGGTACTCCGGCATAGATGAGGGGAAGCTCAACATTGTGCAGCGAGGTGGCGCGCGCGAGCAGGTTAAAAGTCTGAAAGACGAATCCGATTTCCTTATTGCGAATGCGCGCGAGCTCGTCGTCATCGAGTTCGCTGACCAGCTGGTTGTTGAGCCAGTATTGGCCTTTGCTCGGGGTATCGAGACAGCCGATCAGGTTCATCAACGTTGATTTTCCCGAACCCGACGGTCCCATGATGGCAACGTATTCATTACGCTCGATACGGAGATTGACGCCGCGAAGAGCATGCACCTGCTGCTCTGAACCCATATCGTAGGTCTTCCACAGATCCTCGGTGCAAATCATGCAAGACGCCGGCGGAGCCGACACGATTGGTTCAGCGATGTTGATTACTTCCGCGGTTGCCATTCTCTTCTCCTTCTCGTCCGGCGACACCAGGCGCTCCGATCATTGGCCCGTGGATTGGACGGACCATCACCGCTAAGGTTATGAAGTTTCTTCTTTCTTAGGAGCCGAATTGTCTATTTTGACGCTGGCGCCTGGCTTCATCGTACGCAAAACCTTGTAACTACCGGTAACAATCTCGTCACCCGGTTCGAGACCAGTAAGAACTTCGATGTCGGTAGTGCCCGAAATACCGGTGTCTACCGGGACGAACTCCGCCTTGCCCTTGCGGATCACGAAGACGCCCTGGATATCCTCTTTGTCTTTACCCTTTGCATCTTTCGATGCATTCCCCTGAGGTGCAGCGGCTTGCACTGAATTCTTGTCTGGACTCTTTTTGGCCTGCTCAAGATCGGCCTTGCGGCGGATCGTGAGAGCCTGAATGGGAATGCTGATGACGTTCGAACGTGTCGCAGTCGTAACTTTTGCAGTGGTGGAAAGCCCAGGACGAAGATTCTCGGGCGGATCCTGCAGGGTTACCACAACCTTAAAATCTTTGGCTTCCTGACTCGATGCCGTTTGCTGGGTGGTGGCGACCCCGGTCGAGCGGACGATCGCGTTGTCTCCAATTTCTGTCACTACGCCCTTGAAGACCTTTTTCGGAATGGCATCAATGGTCACGTCCGCAGGCTGACCGAGCTTCACGTTAACGATATCGGTTTCGTCAACGCGGACCTCAGCCGTGATGACGGAGAGATCCGCAATCGTCATTAGCGTACTGCCGGGCGAGTTCTGAATACCGATGACCACGGTTTCCCCTTCTCGCACGGGAAGATTTGTAACGACGCCATCAAAGGGAGCAGCGTAAGTCGTCTTTTGTAGTACGTCGGAGGCGCGCGTCAGGTTCGCACGATTTAGATGAATGCGACGCTCGGTCGAATCAAGCTGAGCTTTGGCCTGGGCAATCCGAGCTTGAGCTTGGGCGAGTCCAGCCTCGGCGACCTGCCAAGCGCTCTTGCGCATGTCATATTCAGACTTGGCAATGAGCGCTTCGTTGTAAAGGCCCTCGGCGCGATCCCAATCCAGCTTGGTACGCTCGGCGTCGGCCTTGGCCCGGTTCAAGTCAGCAAGCGCAGTCTTGTACGCGGCTTCGGCTGCTACCGTGTCGGTCTCGGCGGCTTCCAGCGAGGCGCGGGTCGCTGCCACATCCGCTGACGATTGTACGTTCTCCAGTTGCGCCAGCAATTGGCCCTTTTTCACTCGCTGCCCTTCCTTGACGTATAAATGGATGATCTTGCCGAAGGCATTGGCACCCACATTGACGTACGTCTTGGGCTTGATTTCGCCGGAGGCCGTCACTACGGCGGTGAGATCCTGCCGCTGTGCTTTGCCCGTCTGAACCGCAACAACGTTTCGGCCGCTGAAATAAACCGTGGCGGAAATGATTCCGACGATGACAAGGAGTGCGCCGATCCCGAGGAGAACTTTTAACCACGTCTTCATTGCGTCCCTATCACGCTCCCGAGCGGTATGTGAGCCCTAGGCCGGAACTCAGCCACTCTGCTCCCCACGCCAGAACCGGGAGCACGCCGGAGGCATGGGTACACGGGTCGCCGGCGTGACCGGGTGCACGTTAGCAGGTACGACGGCAGAAGGTGGAAAGTTCCCACGCTTCCGCCCTTCGAAACAGCCTGGTTATGCCAAAACGAAGCAGGTAGCGGAGTTAACCAAACATTATAGCGTGGAGCAGGGCCCGGCAGGTGGGGGAATCGGCGAGATTGGGAGCTTGGCCGGCAGCGCTGGTAATAACTTCACAGGGCACGGGTTACGTGCGTAAAACGGGAGGCACCCGGCTATCTAAAGGTTGCCTTGCCGCATCCTACGACTTACAATGTTCGAAGAGAAAGTGTCCGATAGGAGTGCCTCCTTCATGTTCCGGGTAGGATTGAAGTCCTTTCTTATCGCCCTTGTCCTCGCCTCGATATTCCCATTAGCCCAGGCACTGGCTCAGGAGTCCCAAACGGACACAAGCGGTAACGCCTCAGCTCAAAAGGGCCAGGAAGAACAAGATCCACTCAAACGGCCATTGAGCGAGAAGCAAAAGAAAGCCAATGCCAAGGCCCTGAAGCAAGAGTTGGGCAAGACCTACAAGAAATGGCTGGACGAGGACGTGCGCTGGATCATCACCGACGAGGAACGGGCGGCGTTCAAGCAGCTCTCCAACGACGAGGAACGCGATCAGTTCATTGAGGCATTCTGGGCACGTCGCGATCCGACTCCCGATACTCCCGAAAACGAATTCAAAGAAGAACATTATCGTCGGATTGCCTACGCCAACGAGCACTTTGCGGCTGGGATCCCCGGCTGGAAGACGGATCGTGGCCGGATTTACATCATGTATGGTCCGGCCGACGAGGTAGAATCCCATCCGTCCGGTGGAACGTATGAGCGTCCGATGGAAGAAGGTGGTGGAACGACCTCCACGTATCCGTTTGAGCAATGGCGTTACCGGTATCTGGAAGACATCGGACAGGAAGTGATCATCGAATTCGTCGACACTTGCATGTGTGGCGACTATCACATGACCATGGATCGGTCAGAGAAGGACGCGCTCCTCTACACGCCCAATGCTGGACTGACGCTCTACGAGCAAATGGGTATGGCGAGCAAAACTGCGCGCTTCAATGGAGGAATCGAGCGGCTGGGCTTGGGACCATTGTCCGCATCTCAGTCGGCGAAGCAGTTCGATCGCCTCGAACAGTTTGCCAAGCTGAACAAGCCGCCGGCCGTGAAGTTCAAGGACCTGGAAGAAGTTGTCACTCATAAGATCAACGTCAACCTCATGCCCTTTGATGTGTTGACCGATTTCGTAAAGGTGACGGGAGACACTGTCCTGGTTCCGATTACGGTTCAGATCAAGAATAAGGACATCACGTTCGTAAACAAGGAAGGCGTGTCACGTGGGACGGTTAACATTTTCGGCCGCTTGACAACTATCAGCGGCCGGGTGGCACAGACCTTCGAAGACACGGTCCAAGTCGATGTGCCACCGGAGCTACTGCCCAAGACGACCGAGAACGCGTCGGTGTATCCGAAAGCAGTGCCACTGCGTCCCGGCCGCTACATGCTGGAAATCGTGGTGAAAGACGTGAATGGTGACCGAGTCGGAACGTGGCGTCGTGGCATGCAGGTCCCGGAATTTGCGGAGGACAAGCTGGCGACCTCGTCGCTGATTCTCGCCGACAAGATGTATCCCGTAGCCTCCAAGAATGTTGGCACAGGCAATTTCGTGATCGGTGATACGTTTGTTCGTCCACGAGTACCGGGCGCGGATGGGAAACCGGTTAGCTTCAAGCGCGATCAGAAGTTGAATCTATGGTTGCAGGTGTACAACTTGGAAACCGACGAGAAGACCCACAAGCCATCGGCCACCGTGGAATATAATGTTGTCAATACAGCCACCAACAAGCCGGTTATCCACACTGTGGAATCAACCGATCAGATGGGAAATGTTGGGGATCAGGTGACCCTGAAGAAGACACTCTCGGCGGCCAATCTGCAGCCGGGAGTCTACAAACTGCAGATTAAGGTGAACGACAACATCTCTAAGCAGATGGTTGACCCCTCGGCGACGTTTGCTGTCGAATAAACCGTCAGCTTGGACTGCTAGGCAAGGTGGTGGGCGATGCTCCATAAGCTCGGTTACTTGGTGCTGACGTTAGGGTTGGTACTCCCGACCGCAGCTTCCGTGAAGCCGGGGTCGATCTCAGGATACGTCCGCGACACCGCGGGCGTGCCGCAGATGGGGGCAGTTGTCGAGGTATTAGGTTCGGCCTCCCACAGCTTGCGAGTCTTTACGAACGAGAAGGGCTTTTACACGGCCGCTGGCTTGTTGCCCGGTTTCTATAACATTAAGGTATCCGCTCCATCTTTTCTGCCCAGCCTGAGGGAACGAGTAGGGCTGCGGCCGGGTTCCAGTGTCCTCGTCAATGTGACTCTGAACACGGTCTTCGAATCGTTTCAATTGGCCCCGGTGTCGGGTACGTCGCTAGACGACGATTGGAAATGGACTTTGCGGTCCGTGGCTAACCGGCCCGTGCTGCGTATTGTAGACGACTCTCCCGTGGTGGTGTCGAAGGGAGAGTCTAACGAGCATGGGTTAAAGGGACAACTGTCCTTCCTCGCGGGAGCAGCCTCCGACAGCTATGGCTCTTCCGATTTGACGACCAGTTTCGCGCTTGAGCACTCACTCTTCTCGCAAGGTGTCTTGGCGTTCAACGGCAATGTCGGCTATGGCGCGGGTGAACCAGCCACGGCCATTCGTGCTTCGTATTCCCATAATTTGCCGAATGGTTCGCATCCCGCGATCGCCTTTACCATGAAGCGATTCGCTACGCCCGATCCCAATCTCCACACATTACAAGCGTTGACGCTTTCTGCGTCGGATGGCATTACGATTGGAAATTTCCTGGATCTGAATTTTGGTAGCGAGTTGCAGAGCATTCAGTTCATGGGCAAAGTGAACGCCTTCCGGCCTTATGGGTCGGCAGATCTTCACCTATCGCCCAATACCATCATTGAATATCGATACGCGACGAGCGTTCCCAATACCCGATTGTCGAAAGGGTTCGACTCCGCGCCCATGGATCTGAGCGAAACGGATCCCCGCATTACGTTGGTCGGATTTGCGCCGGCTGTTGAGCGCGGGCAGCACCACGAAGTGTCTGTTTCGCGACGCGCTGGCAAGACCAGCATGCAAGTAGCCTTCTTCTCCGACCGGCTTTCGAACACCGCACTGCTTGGTGTGGGGAACGTTACTTCCGACGGAGGTGAAGTCCTGCCGGACGTCTACTCCGGAACATTCGCCTATCGGGGAACAGACCTTTCGACACACGGCATGCGCGCGGTGCTCGAACAAAAGCTAAACACGAACCTTCGCGGCACTGTGGACTACAGCTACGGCGGGGTGCTGGATTTGGCAACGCCTGGCCAGGCACTGGAAACGGCTCGTGCATCCCTGCGAACCGTTTCGCGACATGCCTTAACCGGCAAGATGGCCGGCACGGTGCCTCGCACCAAAACAAAGTGGATGGCATCGTACAAATGGACCAATGGTCAGGCTTTGACGCCCGTCGATGTGTTCAACCTGTCAGCCGGTCAGGCTGACCCGTACCTGAACTTGTTCATTCGCCAACCGATTCCGCCAGTCGGTTTCCTCCCGGCTCATATGGAAGTCCTGCTGGAAATCCGGAACCTGATTGCGCAGGGGTACGTGCCCGTGATGGGCCGCGAGCGTCAGACCCTCTACCTTGTTCAGTCCCCACGTACCGTACGTGGCGGCGTAGCGTTCAATTTCTAGGCTTCAGGCTTTCAGGCTTGCTTCTAATTCTCTCTCGCCAGCGATTGTCAAAAGAGAACAGCTCCAGGCAACAGTCGCCACCAGATGTTTGGCAGGAGTATGCTCTCTGGCCATGCCGTTATTTCCCTCGGAATCTTGTGCGGCTTGATTTTAGGGTTGTTGTCGGTCGCGATCATGCTGCCGATGCAATTTGCCGAAGCGAGCCGCAATGCTCGCCTCATTTTCCCATCGATGTGCCATTGGAGTCTGTATCGGTCTGATGAGTCCGGGAAGAATCGGATGGGCAACAGGACTCTTTCTGGAATTCTGCTTAGCCTGCCTGACGCGATCATCACGAAAGCTTACGTACCAATCATGACGTTCGGAGCGGTGGGTGGAACGACTATTGGTTGTGTGCTGGCGCGGTTTGGAACGTGACAAAGAGACCTCGGGCTTCAGAAAGAGCCGTGATGCTTCGTATTGTTCCGCCCCCGGGGAAAACCGCCCAAATAGAGCTATAATGCCGGGATTCAAAACAGCGCTGATCATCGTTGGTGTTACGGTCCGGAGTGACCGCGGCGTGCTTTTTTGCGTCGGGGACAAAGGAGACGAGTCATGAGATTGCGAGTGGTTCTGGCTTTCGTCGTGTTAACGGCTGGCTTCCTGGTTGCGCAGACCTTCCGCGGAACGATTCTCGGGACAGTAACCGATGCGACGGGCGCTCTGGTATCGGGCGCAAAGGTCACGGCGAAGAATGTCGCCACGGGCTTGGAACGCTTCACTCAAACCAGTGCTGACGGGAGTTACAGCATTCCTGAATTGCCCATCGGGACCTACACGGTCACGATCTCGCAGACAGGATTTCAGCAGTCGGTCACGACAGGTGTTGTTGTCGACGTTGCGGGCGAGCGGCGAGTCGATGCTGCGCTGAAGACAGGTAAGGCGACTGAAACGATAGAGGTTTCCGGCGAGCTTTTACCGCAAATTGAAACCACCACTAACGAGTTAGGCGGGGTGCTGACGAGTCAGACGGTCGAGAATCTCCCGGTAAACGGGCGGGACTACACCAAGCTTATCTTCCTAAACCCGGGTGTTGCAGGGTCGCCCGATCAAATCACCGATTCGCCTGGGTCATTTGGGGAGTTTTCGATGAACGGAGCGCGGGGACGCTCTAACAATTATCTGCTCGATGGCACCGACATGAATGACGGCTACCGCAACGATCCTGCCATTAACCAGGGCGGAGTCTTTGCCGTGCCCTCCGCAATCTTGCCGATTGATGCCGTAGCCGAAATGCGCGTGCTCTCCAATTTCGAGCCGGAATACGGGCGAAACGCCGGCGCAGTGGTCAACATCGTTACGAAGAGTGGTACAAACACTCTTCATGGAACCGCATTCGAATATTTTCGGAATCATGCGCTCGATGCGCGCAACTATTTCAATCCCACCGGTCAAGCCCGCGCTCCTTTTCACAACAACCAGTTCGGCGGCTCACTCGGCGGGCCCATCAAGAAAGACAAAACGTTCTTTTTTCTGGATTACGAAGGCCAGCGCGAATCGGTTGGGACAGTGACGCTGGATTGCGTCCCAGAGCCGAACCGGATCGCCTTCGACAATGCCGCTATTATCGCCGCCGGTGGAACTCCCAGCCCGGTGACCGCTGCCTTGCTGAAGTTTTGGCCGCAGCCGAATCTAGGAACCCGGCCAACCTCGACGGATCCAAACTGGGCTGATTTCGATACCGGTTGTCCCAATGGTCCAAATGCCTCGTTGATTACGCCTTCGTCTAACAACCTGAGTAGCGTGATTGCCAAAATTGATCACAATTTCAACGCCAAGAACATTGTTACCGGCCGTTATTTTTTTGGGGACAGCACACAATCCTTTCCACTGGCACTGACAGCTTCTGGTGGACAGTTGCCGGGCTTTAACACCGTTACGCCCACACGCGTCCAATTAGTTTCCCTCTCCTACGTACACACGTTTGGTTCGAACAAAGTCAATGAGCTGCGCTATGGATGGAACCGGTTTGCCGAGGGATTTTTCCCGCAGGACCAGAACTTTCACCCGAGTTCGATTGGCATGTGTGCGGCCAGCTCCACTGCCGAGTGCTCAGGCTCGGGCCCTCACGACTCCGGACTTCCTATCATTCTCGTGTCGCTGACGCCGACCGGAACCAGCTTTTTCGCCCAACCCGGAGCTACCTCGGGTGATCCTCGGCAGCGCGTCGACACCAATAATCAGTTCATCGACAACTTTTCTTTGAAGATTGGTAAGCACGATCTCAAGTTCGGCTTTGAATTCCGGCGCACCAGCATCGAACAGTACTTCAACAAGTATTTTCGAGGCAGACTGCGATTTCCAGATCTCACAGGTTTCCTAGCGGGCAGTCTATCCAACGGATTCCAATACTCCGGCAATTCGCGGCGTCATACTTTCGAAAATGGTTATGCTTTCTACCTCCAGGATAGTTTCCGTATCACCCCGCGTTTGATGCTGAACTACGGCTTGCGGTGGGACTACTACGGTGTAGTTGCCGAAAAGAATAACTTGTTCACGAATTTCCTTCCAACCAGCTTCGACCCAACCACAGACACAGGCACAGGAACGTTGGTTCAGGTGGGATCTTCCGGTCTGAGCAGGTTGTACGAACCGGATTACAACAACTTCTCACCGCGTGTCAGCATTGTCTGGGATGTGACGGGCCGAGGTAAGACGGTGATCCGCGCGGGATTCGGCCTTTTCTACGATGCATTTTCTCAGGACGTTTTCCTGGGTCACTTACCCTATCCAGCTTTCTACGCGCCAGGCCCGGCGTATGCCAACTTCGGGCCAGCTCCGATTACTGCAGCCGGCGCTAACGTCAGCACTATCACTGCGGGCACGCCTATTTACGGGTCTTCCAATTGTGCCTCAACCGCCAACACGTTTGTGGAATGTGACCTATTCGCGGCCGACCGGCACCTAAGAACGCCGTACATGGAAAACTACAATTTGAATATCCAACAACAGATTACAAGCAAGACAGTGCTCCAGGTTGGTTATGTGGGATCGCAAGGGCATCGGCTGTTTCGTTTCTACGACATCAACCAGCCCACACAGGCGGCCATTACTGCAGCCGACTGTCCTAATGGAATTGCAACCTGTGCAACCACCGGCGCGATCCAGGATTTCGGTGTTCCGCGTGTGTATGGCGATGCCGGCGTGGGTGCCGTATACATCTTCCAGGAAAAATCCACGGGGAATTCGAACTACAACTCGCTTCAGGCGAGCTTGCGAATAAACGGCTGGCGGGGCATCACATCGGCCGTCAACTATGTGTTCTCGAAGTCGCTGGACAATTCAAGCGATGGAGAGGACTTCGTAGTGAACGCAGCGCAGCCCCAAGACAGCAACAATCCCCAACTCGAATACGGCCCCTCAAACTTCAACATCCCTCATCGCTTCACTTGGGTTTTTCAGTACGAGTTTCCTAAGATTGGTGGAAGTATGCCGCGATTAAAGAACGGCTGGGGCTTCGACAGCACTGTGTCGCTGCAGAGCGGGCAACCGTTCACCCTCAACTTCAATTGTGAGGACGATTTTAGCGGGGGCGGCGATTGCTTCGATCGTCCCGATATTGTCGGACCAGTCGTCTATGACAAGCGCCATCCCAATAATTTTCTGCAGCTCAGTTCCTTTGCTATGCCCTGCACCATCGCTCCCGGTGTTCTAGCGTCGGGCATATCGGGCTTCGCGAGCGATTGTCAGCCCGGCACTCGACACTACGGAAACTTGCGCCGCAACTCGCTGACTGGACCAACCTACAAGCAGTGGGATCTGGCAATCTACAAAAATACCGCTATCAATGAGCGGGTCAATTTGCAACTGCGAGCGGAATTTTTCAACGTCCTGAATCATCCGAATTTCGCCAATCCGTTGCTGCCTTCCTTCATAGCTGATCCTGCCTCGAATCTCAGCAGTAGCGGTTGCAAGTGCGGGTTTACCGCAAGCGGCAACCGCGAAGTGGGCAATGGAGCCTATCAGATCACGGCTACCGGCGATGTAGGAATCGGAAACCCCTTCCTTGGGGGTGGTGGTCCGCGGGGGATACAACTGGCCGCGAAAATCACTTTCTGACCTGATTGGAGCAAGAATCAAGGGCTCCCACCAACCAAGTGCGGAACCTTCATTTTTGTCCTGTTAGGGCTCGCGATTTGCATCCTATCTCTAGTATTCTCTCGCAAAAAACGAGGACTAAACCGAGCCATGCTTGCCAAGTTATGACGCGTTCAGTTTCTAGCATCAGCTGAGAACGATATGATTTTCGATTTCACTCAAACTTCCGTCGTCGCTGCTGAAGATCGGCTGAGACCCGACTTCTGGTGTGCCTAACAAGGAGAATTGGAATGAGATTGCGGATGATTGTGACCTTCGTGGCGTTGGCTGCGGCCACCCTCGCTGCCCAGAGTTTTCGCGGAGCCATCGTGGGCACGGTGACAGACAGCACGGGAGCGGCCATCGCAGACGCCAAGGTTACAGCAACCAACACAGGCACTGGCCTGGCGCGTACGACAGCGACGGGAGGAAATGGCAATTACAGTTTTCCCGAACTTCCCCTGGGTGAATACACTATCGCTGTTGCAAAGGAAGGTTTTCGCACCCAGAGTTCGACAGGTGTTCGCGTCGTGGTGGGAAATCCGCCATTGGTCAATGTAGTACTCACGCCGGGCCAGGTGGAACAAAGGGTGGAAGTGAGTGCCAACATTCCGCTTGTCGAAACCACCGACAACACCCTCGGCGCCACCCTCGAAGCGCAACAGATGTCACAACTGCCGGTGAACGGCCGCGACTACATGAAGATGTTGACCGCAATTCCGGGAGCGAATGCAGATCCCAGTGCGGTCAACGATTCCCCTCAGTCTTTTGGCGTATTTTCGGTCAATGGAAATCGAGGCCGCTCCAACAATTTTCTGCTGGATGGAACGGACATGAATGATGGCTACCGCAATGATCC
>Ga0126384_10002368_pt1 | contig 11407 bp, 14 predicted proteins | sample PanSoiMetPlot_36_FD_92543 | JGI IMG/M metagenome (GOLD analysis project Ga0126384, IMG submission 92543) | Tropical forest soil microbial communities from Panama - MetaG Plot_36 | ecosystem: Environmental > Terrestrial > Soil > Tropical forest > Bulk soil | place: Panama | collected 2016-02-17 | reverse complement strand
TGACCCAAAGCGCCCCCCGCCTCGAAAGGCGCCCACATCGCAAAATCGCCAGGGTCGAAGGTTAGTGAAAGGCGCTTGAGCGAGCAGGTCGTGCGAGGCTAGCGATGGATTTGGACGCGTTTTGGAGGATTGTCGATGGCGCGCGCTCGAACGCGTCGAGCGACCAGGATTTCCTGAGGCGGATCGAAGCTCGCCTTTTGGAACTGCAGCCCGATGAGTTGATGGGGTTCGAGCGTCAATTCGAAAAGATACATACGGGCTCGTGCTCCTGGAATTTATGGGGAGCAGCTTATCTCATGAACGGCGGCTGTTCCGACGACGGCTTTGAATACTTCCGCGCTTGGCTAATGGCGCAGGGGCGACGGACGTTCGAGAAGGCGGTCGAAGACGCGGATACGCTCGCGATGTTGCCCGACCCGCAGGGGGGAAGGTCACGCCGCTATCGAGAACTCGAAGAGTTCATGTACGTCGCGCGGGAGATCTACGAAGAGAAGACCAGCGAGGAAATGCCAGTATCCGATAGCGACTTTCTTCAAGGTGTGGACTGGCGCAATTTCGATGTACGTTGGAATTTCGATGATCCCGTTGAGATGGAGAGGCGATACCCAAAGCTATTCGCTATTTACAGAGGCTCGCCCTAGCTTCACGGCATGCCGACTGCATACGCGATGTTTGCAGTGGTGTCTGCTGTTGGCAGATTTTGTTGTAAAAGTCGCTCCGACGTCTGATAGATGGCTCTACTGATAAAATCCTATTCGGCGTCGCTACCCTCCCGGAGAATCCCAGCTCGCTATCCAAGCCTGGCAGGAATCATTTTCTGGCCTCCCTCGCTTGGGCGAGCTCCAAAATACTTTTGCAACAAAATCGGCACAGAGCAGCCCCGCGCGAATGTCCGCTTTCCCAGTCACCGCTGGAAGATCCGCAAGCCCGGCGAGGGCGACCGCGCCGAGGACATCGTGGTGCGCATCAAGGCCGATGCGCCGGTGCTGAAACCCGACGAGCCGGTGCCCGCGCAGCCAGTGCTTTAAGGGCGTAATTGGGTTAGTCAGCCGTACTCTTATAGACGCTTAGATCTTCCTCGACCTCCAAGATTGCTTTCCCGGAATTGAGGCGTTTTGCTAGTGCAACGGCTTCGTTCACGCTCTCCGCTTCAAGAACACCCCTGCCTACAGTGAGCTCCTGTATAATCCATACCTTCGCGACATCGTGGCCATCCACGCGGAAAATCGCTCCCTTGTCTATATTCTCTTTGCTGAATTCCCAGAGTGCGCGCGCCGACTGCTCCGTCAATACAAACTCAACGGTTGGCTTTCCAGTGACCCAATGTTCTCCAACGTTGGCTTCTTTGACCTCAAGTTCGAGTGCCATGGTTGCTCCCCCTTTGACGTCAGGACCCGAGACAGTTTAGCTCAGTTGGCGCGGAGAGCTGCAAATGAGCGGTGCACAACGCACGCGCCGGCCCTCCACGCGCATTCAACTGTCGGCCAAGCAGGCGGCCCCTGCTTTTAGCGGCGAGGTTCCCTGATGCCAATCGACGAGCGATGGAACCAATTGGACGCTTCGGACTGGGATGCATTCGCGCAATCCTGGCGCCACTCGCCGGTCCAGCGCTCCTCGTCGGCGTCCCAATTGCCTTTCTCGATGGCGTAGCCGACCGGTGAATCGCCATCCTTGATGGCTAGCAGGATCTCGCGGTCGAGCGGCGCCGCGTCCATGTCGTCGTTGAAGTAGGTATCGGTATCTTCGTCTTTCGCCATAGCGTTGGCTTCCCTCTGGTTTGACGCTCACGCAATGGATGGCGGAAACAGTGCGGACTCGAGCCGCTGGCAGACCTCCGGGCATTGGCCGAGCGCCTTGAGCGCGCCGTAGGCGAGCATCGAGACTTCGCGCAGCAGGGCGACTTCCGCTTGGAGCTGGGCCTTCTCACGCACCAGCGTTTCGATGGGGTGGGGCGTGGCCGTATCGCCCTGGTAAGCCTGCTCGGGCACGATCATGCTCATTGCAGGCCGCGCTGGGCTTCGTCAGACTTGAGCATGGGGCGCATCTCCGAGATGGCGTTGGCCTCGCCGTAGACGGGGATCGTTGTGGCCACGATGTTCTCCCGGGCCAGTGCGTGAACGGCCATCGGGATCAGGAACCGCAGATTGGGCACCAGCGCCTGCAGCCCGCCGCCCAGCACGGCGCCCATGTTGTGCCGATAGATCCGCTCGTCGGTGAGCTGGCGCGCCTGGTCAAAGCTCGGCTGGCTGCGCGAGCCGAAGAAGGCGATGTGCGCCTCGGGATATTCGAGGTTGACGTAGTGCAGCCAGATCGGGCGGACCCCGATCTCCTCGGCGGCCTCACGGTGCATGGCGGTGTGGATGTCCTCACCGGCCTCCACCCTGCCGCCGACGCCGTTCCACCGCCCGGCCTGCCACGCCGGCCGGCGCTTCATCATCAGCACCACGCGGTCGCACGCGGCGTTGAACAGAAAGCCGACAACATAATGTTGCATGGCTCACCTCCGGCCGGAGGCGAACAAAAGGTTAACGCTGGGGTGCAAATGCCCCCCGCTTTCACCCCAGATGTTCTGGGGTGCGGCTGGGGTGTAACCTCGCAATGTTCGCGCCGCGTTCACCCCGCGGGGCTGCACTTGCGCCCCGCGAAACCACCATGTAAGTCGGGCCCTCAGGCCTGTTTTGTGTTGGGGCGTAGCCAAGCGGTAAGGCAGCGGATTTTGGTTCCGCCATGCGGAGGTTCGAATCCTCCCGCCCCAGCCAACAGTTTCAATCGCTTAGCCATTTTCTACCTGGTCATCAGGTTATAGAGGCGAGGCGCCTCCCAGTCAGGGTACTTTGAGGCGCAGGCTCTGGTTCAAACAACACCAACGGGACGACGAGCCGGAGGTAGGCGAGCGGCAAATGATCGTCTCTGGGGCTCGAATGTGTCGCTCGATGATGTCGTCTGGACGCCAACAACATGGTGGCGCTCGCCCGCGCTCAGCCTCGGTGTCAATCGCCATCCGAACTGCCCCTTTGCGTCAATAAGAACTGCCCCACCCCTCGGCATTCAAGATCTCGACTGATGGCTGTCTAGGTCGGTGACGGCGGCTTGATGAGACTGCTCTTGCGTTTGGCACGCAGCCGGTAGCATCGCCGCCGATGGTCAGTCCGTGGCTATGGTGCAGGAGCCGGTCAAGGATCGCGGTCGCGACGAGCGGATCGGCGAACACCGTGCCCACTCGGAGACCGAGCGGTTCGAGGTGATTAGCATCGCGCCTGTCTCGTAGCGCCGGCTGACGAACTGGAAGAACGGGTGTGCCGCGTCAGGTTCGAGCGGCGGGTAACCAAGCGCGCAAACGCGAATGGCAACTCACTTAAACCCAACAACCATAGACTGGTCATATGTCAATCGTTCCACGCGTACCTCCCGAAAACCCGCGTCCTGCAACCAATCAACGCAATCGGCCCCCGAAAAGTCGAAACCGCCTTCGGTCATGATCAGCATATTGAGGCTCGAAAGCATGCCGGTTGCGCTCGTGCGACGATCATCGTCGATCAGACGCTCATAGACGATCAATGCTCCACCTGCCGGCAACGCCGTATGCGCCTTCCCGAGAAGAAGCCGCTTGGTGGTCAGATCCCAGTTGTGCAGAACGCGCCCCATCACCAGTACATCCGCGGCCGGCAGCGGGTCCTTAAGGAAGTCGCCAGGATGGAAGCGAAGCCGCCCGGAGAGGCCGTTCTCTGCAACATATCGCTCGAAGGTCCTGGCGACGGCTGGCAAGTCGAACCCACCGCCCGTGATATGCGGGTGAGCGACAGCGATCGCGACAGGTAGGCAGCCCTCGGCTGATCCTACATCAATCAGTGTATGGTAATTCCGCCATGGAAACTGGGTCGCCAGCGCTTGCGCTGCAAGCCGACTGGCCCCGCTCATGGCCGCGGCGAATGATTCCGCGTCGACAGGATTAGAATAGAGATCATTGTAATGTCCCTCAGTCCTACAGAACTGAGCTTTCCCCGATCGCAATGCCTGAGTGAGACGGCTCCAATAGGGGTATTCGCGATCATTGAGATGGCGCAATAAGCCGCCAACGTAATCCGGAGATCCTTTAACGAGACACTGCGTGGCGGCGACCGTGTTCGCGTATCTGCCTTGCTGATCGCGATCGAGCAGACCAAGCACAACTAGTGCGTCCACAAAGTCGCGCACGCCACGCCGGTGAAGACCGACGCGCTGGCGGAGGGTCTCAAGCGGAAGCGGGCCGTCAACCAGGGCGTCAAACAATCCCAATTCAACCGCACTGAGGAGAACCTTGGCTTGCCTGAAGCCGTAGGCCGACGTGATGATGCGCTGAGTGATCTCAGGGGCGTCGCCACCATTCACCATTTGATCGCATATGCTCATTTGATCAGGGCTAGCGTGATACTCGGAAAGGCGATGATGAGCGAGACGCGCACGAACTCGGCGAGCAGGAAGGGTACAACTCCTTTGAAAGTGTCCATCATGGAGACGTCCCGTGCGATGTTGTGGATGATGTAAACATTTAGGCCCACCGGCGGATGGATTAATCCGAGCTCAACCACAATCAGAGCTAGGATGCCGAACCAGATCGCCGTCTGCTCGGGGGTCAGGCCGAAGTCGAGGCCGCTCACAATGGGAAAGAAGATTGGGATCGTGAGCAGAAGCATACTGAGGCTATCCATCAGGCAGCCGAGCAGAATGTAGATCAGCACAATGACCGCCATGATCAGGTAGGGCGATATGCCGAGGTTTGCGACCCAATGCGCGGCAAACTGCGGCATACCTGTACGCGCAAGAAAGGCGTTGTAGAGCTCCGCTCCAAGCAGGATGAGAAAGATCATGCCCGTTTGCTCAGCCGTTGCTCTGACAGAGAGAACGATGTCTGAAGTCCGCATGCCTCCGACGGTCACCGCCGCAAGCAGGGCCAAGAACGCTCCCAGGGCGGCGCCCTCGGTGGGGGTGAAGAGGCTGCGGCCGACGAAGAAGTCTCCATTCATTCCGACGAATACGATGACAAAGATGACGACCACGGGCCACGTCGCCAGGATCGCGGCGACGCGCTCGGAAGGCGGCAATTTCGGCGCAGCCGGACCGGCCTCTGGGTTAATTGCGACATAGGAGCGGATCGCAAAGCAGAACCCGGCCAGGGCCAGTCCGGCCGGAATGAATGCCGCCAGAAATAACTTGGCAATGTTTTGATCGGTCAGGATCGCGTAGATTACGAGAGGCACCGATGGCGGGACAAGGATGCCGAGCGTGCCACCCGCGGCCATGCAACCCGTCGCCAGCCCGCCGGCGTAACCGTACTTGCGCATCTCCGGCAGCGCCACACGTCCCATCGTGGCAGCCGTGGCCAGCGATGAGCCACAGATCGTGCCGAACGCCGCGCAGGCACTGACCGCCGCCATTGCCAGGCCGCCGCGGTAGTGGCCGACCAGCGCATTGGCACCCGCAAACAGCCGTTTCGAGAGCCCGGCGCCCGCTGCCACATTACCCATCAACAGGAACAGTGGGATCACCGATAGCGTGTAACTGGCAAAGGTCTCGAACGGTGTGGTCTTGAGGAAACTTAGATAGGGAAGCAAGCCTGCGATCCAGATGAAGCCGCCGGAGCCCACCGCGAGCATGGCGACACCAATGGGGACCCGAGCTGCCAATAACGCGAGCAGAATCGCGAAGCTCAGCATGCCAGCGGTGAAGCCACTCATCAATTTGGCTCCCCTGCCGCTGCAGGCCCGATAGCCTGACCGCTTCGAATCTCACACCAGCTGCGAGCTACTGTGTAGGCAGTGACGAAGACGAGGAGCCAAGCGCTCGGAAGCGCAAGCGCGTACGGGATCCATTCCGGGATCCGGAGCACCATGCTCGTTTCGGCGTTGGCCAGTTTGTCGAGCGCCCCGCGCGCGAGCTGCCAGGCAATAACAACAGCCAGCAGGAGCAACAACCCGTTGGCTGCGACATCGAATTTTGCGCGGTGGTGGACCGGCAGGCTCTTGGTGAAGAAGCCCACCAGAACGTTTGACCGCTGCAGTTGGCAGAGCGGAAGAAATGCGAACACCGCCACCGCAAGCGCCATTTGCTCGAGTTCAATGTCACCCTTAATGCCGAGGCGCGGAACCTGCACGCCAACCGCGCCAAGAAGCTCGGGCAAGCTCCGCCCAATAACCGAGAAGGTCGAGATCAACATGATCCCGACCAGCAGGAAGCCACCTGTGAGCGCCAACGCTTCACACACACGCGCCAGGATGCGCCCCAATAAGAAATCCGGCTCCCGTGATGAGGCGTTCACCATTTCCATGGTTTGTTACTCAGCCAGAGTACTTGCCGATGAGATCGCTTGCAGCCTTGACTAGCTCGGCTCCGTTGTCACCGGCTCGATTGCGCTCATCGATCCATTTGGCAATGAGCGGTCGCGTTGCCTTTTTCCAGGCTTCAAGGTCCTCGCCGTCGATGCGCGTAATCGGCGTATTTCGCTTGAGGATTGCTGCCCGACCGATTTGGTCCCACTCATCCCATTTCTTCCCGAGGTCCCGCGCGAGGGTCGCCCCTGAATTGGCGTCAATGACCCTCTTAAGGTCATCCGGCAGGCCTTCGTACTTCGCCTTGTTCATCGCGAATATGAGCACGGAGGCGTAGAGCGTCCGATCGCCAGCAAACTCGGTGACGCGATTGGTGAGCTCGTCGAGCTTGAAGGCAATGACCGCGTCATATGGGAAGATGACGCCGTCGACGACCCCCTTTGCAAGGGCCTCAGGAACGCCCGGAGGGGGAATGGTCTGGGGATTGGCGCCGATCAGCGCAAAGACATCATTGGTCTGCCTGTTGGAAGCGCGCAACTTCAGACCTCTCGCGTCCTCGGGCCTCTTGATGATCTTGTCCTTAACAAACAGGGCGCCCTGGCCGAACGACCACACCGCAAGCGGTTTGACGTCTTTCAGTTCGTTTTGCGCGAACTTCTGATAGAAATCCCAAACCGCCGGGGCCGTTCGCTCACCCACCGAATGCGCGAGGAAAGGTAGTTCGAACACTTCGAGCCTTGGAAAGCGGCCGGGGGTTGTGCCGGCGACCGTCCAGACGATGTCGACGACTCCGTCTTTGACCTGGTCATAAAGCTGGGGCTGCTTACCGCCGAGCTGCATAGAGGGAAAGATCTCCACCTTGATCCGTCCGCCTGAGTCCTCTTCAACTTTCTTGCCCCAGGGCTCGAACCAGTACTTTTGCTGATTGGACTGGGCCGATACAAAATGATGCAGTCTGAGGGTCACGGTGGATTGTGCCGCAACTCTCCCCGTCCCTAAGGTTGGCAACATGAGGCTTGTACTTGCCCCAAGTAGCAGCTTCCGCCGTGAGAGCGTCATGTGGGTCTCCTCTCGTTCGCAATTGCCATATGAGAGCATGAGACGGGAGCTGCGCAGATCCCATGTTGCGAGTTAATTCCACCGCTCTCGGCGCCGCAACCAGATACCCCGCATGGACAGTATGCACGCCATGCATATAGAGGACCTTCATCTCACGCAGATTCGCTTGCTAGCTGAATTGTTGCGGCTGGGCAGCCTCTCGGCTGCCTCCGAAAAAATCGGCCTCTCACAGCCTGCGGCGAGCCACGCGCTTGGACGGCTGCGTAAGCACTTCGCAGACCCATTATTCACGCGCACCGCGCGCGGCTTCGAAGCGACGCCCTTCGGCGAGAGGTTGGCGACGGCCGCGCGCGAGGCTGTTGACGTCCTAATTGCTGGCATCGCCTCCAATCGATCCTTTGATCCTAGCACCACCACCCGCCAATTCGGGCTTTACTTGAGCGACGTCGGGCAGACCGTGTTCCTGCCGCGGTTGGTTACGTTCCTGAAGGCAGAAGCCCCGCGAGCAACCGTAAAGTCCTTTCCCATCCCGCTCCAGGACCCGGGCTCTGCGTTAAGTGCCGGCGGGGTGGATTTGGCGATTGGGTACTTCAACAACCTAACTACGGGTTTTCGGCAACGCTTTCTCTTCAATGAGAATTACGTCTGCGTCGTCCGCGCCAACCATCCGAAGTTCCGCGCTGGGATGTCAATCGAGGCGTTCAAGGCGACCCAGCACGCCATTGCGGATGCGACGGGCATGGCGCACTCGGCCATCGAGCAGTTTCTGCATGAACACCAACTGCATAGAAGCGACACGCTTCGCGTGCCAACATTCCATGTGTTGCCATCGATCGTCGCCAACTCGGATTTGGTGGCGATCATTCCAAGCCGATTAGGCGAAGCAGTTGGTCCCCACATGCGCGTGAAGGTTTTGCCAATGCCAGTGCCCGCGCCGCCTTGGGGGATCCGGATGTACTGGCATGAACGCTACCACAACGATCCCCCAAGCGTTTGGCTCAGAAAGACCTTCATTGAACTGTTTGCCAGGAACGGCGCAAAAAGGTCTCCACGCTCAAAGCGGCCGAGTTAGTCGAGGGCCGACAAGAGAAGAGGCCCAGCAACAGTTTGCCGAGGCTGGCCGACCTTGGTGGTCCAAGCTCGAGAGCGAGATGAGCGTCTTGCAACGATAGAAAAAGCTGATGCTGGCTCCGCCCGACCAGCAGATACGCTGACCGTCTCGACAGCCCTCGATGGCGCGTGCATTGCCAAAGTTTTTCCCCCGCACCTTCCACGCTCCGCGGCGCCTCAAGTGTTCGAAAGATAGTTCGGCAATTCGTGCTCAAAGTCAGGGAAATACTGGGAGATCACCGCGACGTCGAAGTTCTGCAGAATCGAGTCCTTCGATTCCCGGTCGAGGAGAAAGCGGAAAGAAGCCTCTACACAGGTTTCTGGCGCATACTTGCTTGCGGTAAGCTGTTCGTAGGTCGCGCGGCTCAACGTAACAGCGTGTCTGCTCTCACCCTGCATGTCCTTAACCATCACGTCGAACTCGAACAGGTCGCCGTCGCGCTTACGCAGAACAACAATGTTTGCTGGGTCTTTCATGTGGTCCTTGGTCAGAAGTAGGAGTGGCGTAAGCGCGACAATCTGGATGAAAGCGCTCGCCTTGATTGTCGAGGGTTCGAACTATGTACCGTTGCCGCTCCTCGCATATGCGTAGGAGAACGCTGCACGACCTTATCGAGTTGCCCAAATCGGGGTGGTTTTTGGTTGAAACCCGAGCTTAAGAACCGCCGTTCGCTGATCGCTTCGGCTCAGGTTCTGGTCGATCTGCGCCGAGATCAACCTCGATGCTCTTGAATTCGGTATTGACCAGTTCAGTCGGGCGCCGCTGATGAGCGTTCTGCGCTTTAGGAGCACGCTTGCACACGGATACCCGCTTCCTCGCCGTGCCACGCTCGGTGCTTATTTTCGATGTTCGGGTGTTTCGGGTGGTCTCTGGCGCAGAAGCAACCAGGATTGGCGAGCGGTCCTCCGCGCCTCATCAAGCACCTTGAGCTGTCTAGCAATTTCCTTGTTGGATTTACCTTCTGCAAGCATGGCCATGATTTCGGCCTGCCGAGGGGTGAGAGCAGTAGAAGACGAGGACATTTTGGTGCCAGCGGATTTGGCGGCAGGCTCGCGCCTCCACGAAACGCGCTAACCGGGATGTAGCGTTCCCCTAACATTATGAGCGGCAACGCATGCTGCAGCACGCACGATTTTGTCGAAAGCGAGAAGTAGCCTCGCGCGCCATTGGAAATGGCATCAACGATTTCGGCACGCCTTTCGCTGGGCGAGGTGACGACAACGGGCACATCCGGTACCAATGCCACGATCCGCTTCAACCCAGCGAAATTTTCCATCCCCGGCATCAGCGTATCAAGCAGGATAAGATCGAGGTCTGGTGATCGGCTATCCGGGCCAGCACCTCGTCGATGTTATCGGCCGCAATCAGGGAAACATCGCCCCGCAGCAAGATCAACGATCGCACCAAAGCGCGACACAACATGTATCCGTCAGCAGCAAGAACTTTCATGGGCGAACACTTATTCAAATATGGCGTTAGCGCGCATCAACTCTGAGCGTGGCGCTGCGTCGTCACCGACGATACGCACACGCACGGCTTTTATCCTCGGCAACTGCTGGCGTGCCCGATTTCTGACACTCGCCGGCAACGTGCAATGGAGCGGCCTCGCACAATCCGGCGCGCGCCTGGGCGCTTACCCTTGCAATTGATTGACCCATCCGACGGCCTGGGGCAGCACCAACAGGCGTGCGGTTGGCATTCAGTTGTGTGCCTCCTCTATCTAGGGATCGGTCCGACCACCGCGTCGTTGCTGGTGGCCATGAGGGATTGCGGTGGCGGAAAGGTCCCGTCACGGACCGTGCTGACGCCTCACAAGCTGGGCGAGCTTGATTCTCGAGCCGGGCCAGCCCTCGGTCGAACCCCTGTCCGCAATTTTGCTGAAACTAGCTCAGCTAGGTTGGTGTTGACGCTAAACTCGGTGCGATCAAACAAGCGGTGCCTGCTGCCCTGGTCGGCAGCGCGACTGGCTCCAGCACTGACCTTCGGCAGACGCGGGTTGAGCCGCGGCATCGGCGTTTCTCTTAATCGAATCCTGGACGCTTTGCCTGACAGCTGCATTTTTTCAAGGCTACTACCTTTTGCGCATTATATGTCCGGCGTCGATTGAAATTCCAGTACGATTAGAGTCGTTCCAAGGTCTGTCAAAATACACGTAATCGTGATTACAATAAAACCAGTGCATCCCAAACGTCGACAGGGAATTTTTTGGTATTCTGTTCTGTAGCGTACAAAACATCACGCCGGTCGCGCCTGATGCTTATTTCATATAATTGGCAACTGATTTTGCACTTTCAGGAGCTTGGCTTGGTTGGCTCGCCCGCTATGTCACGAACACGCTAGCCATCGCGATCTCGTGCGAAATAAGGGGGCACCGAGCCGCACCGTCGGGGGCGTTTTGCACGCGTCTCCGGGCCATTTCTGGGTCGGCCCTTAGCGCGGGTTTTTGTCGGTATTTTGGCCCCATTACCGGGTCGTGCTTTGAGTAAACGTTAAGCGCAATAGGTCCGCGCGATTGGTGTATTGGTCATAGCCGGTGACGGGTTATCCATTGCTGCGCATCGGCTTTATTATACTTTTGTCTTATCAGATCGAAAAACCGTGAAAAGGTGCGAAACTGCATCGATAATATGCACTTGTCGAGCAAAAATCTTACTGGGTTTCAGCGTTTAGGTCGTTGGACTAAGAAACCAGAAAGCGGAACAGAAGCATCGCCCGCGGGCACACTTTTGCGACGATTGATCAAGCACAAAATCGTCGTTGTCAGCTGCTCGTCAGATTGTAGGCTCCGTAGACTGTGGTGGGGCTTGGCCGAGCGCAGGTGCCGCCGCAGGGTCGCAGGAGCCGGTGATTTTAGTCTGCTATGGGCGGGGTCGGCATCTTCCCAACCCAGCTCATCGGTTTGCCGCGGTTGGGTGTGTTAGGACAGCGCCCG
>Ga0126384_10002367_pt1 | contig 11413 bp, 7 predicted proteins | sample PanSoiMetPlot_36_FD_92543 | JGI IMG/M metagenome (GOLD analysis project Ga0126384, IMG submission 92543) | Tropical forest soil microbial communities from Panama - MetaG Plot_36 | ecosystem: Environmental > Terrestrial > Soil > Tropical forest > Bulk soil | place: Panama | collected 2016-02-17 | reverse complement strand
GGAATATATTTCACTCACTCGGACCCGCGAAAAAATTCTGACATTCGTACGCCATTTACCCTCTTCATGACCTACAAAAAAATTGGCGCAGCCCGGCAATCGATCTTCTGCGACCACATGAGCACGAGGATTGGTTCCCACAAACTGCAAACGCACCTGAGCTTTTTTGCGTCTCCACTCCGCGGTCTGTGATCTGATCATCCGCCTCTGGACGTTGCCCGATGACATCGACAACTCGGAATCACACTGTGTCGTGTCCGCCTCGTGCAGGTTGATGACCGCTTCCGATGACTTGATGCCGACATCAATTCCAGCGCCACGGGCAGTGAACATGAAGCCACTTCCCAATTTTGTATCGCTCTCCACAAAATGCAGCGGAAGCCGATCTAACATAGCGCCGCTTTGAATTTTTGGTTCGCCAGCTGAGTGTTGTTTTTCCTCGTGGCGGATATCGCGAATACTAGCTCGAGGCATCTTTAAAACGGCGGGTGGTAGGAAGAGCGAAATGATGATCGCAACATCGATTACGCTTCGTTTATGAAAGAAGGTCATACGATCCTTTGCGCCAATCCTGCCCTGATACTAATTGGAGTCAAATCCAACGTGTAACGAGTCCATTCATTGTTTACGCCTTCTCACAAAAACAATCTGACAGGTTGCGATACTAACCCATCCGAGTTTCGGACCTGAACGTTCACTTGGCCAGTTGTTACGTTCGGCACCGACTTCTTGCCGATCAATATCGTTGCCGGATGTTCAGGGTCGTGCTTAGTTCTCTGTTCAACACCGTCGACAAGAATTACAGCACCGCCGTCGAATCCCGTCCCGTTTACAATCAGATTCTTCCCAGATACCGAAACAGCGGTGACGAGCGGAGGCGACGAGATTTTAACGACAAAAGCATCCAATCCGCGGAAGACGCCCTGAGGCGAAATGCCTGTGCGGACCACGAATCCCGGTCCTGCAGTCCCGACTATGCAAAGCCTTCCAGATGGATCGACCGCGAGTCCGGACGCAGCACTGGGGTCGCTGCCTCCTACATAAGTCGAGAACAGGATTGCTGATCCGGCAGGCTCGAACATCGTCAAGAATGCTGCTGAATCAAGCAGCCCGCTGGGTTTTGTTGCTTGTAATGGCTCTCTTGCGATGAAACGATCAGAGAACGTTCTTCCTGTGACATAAGCGTTGCCCACCGCATCAACGCCGATACCCGTCCCAACATCAATAGACCGTGTTCCAAGATAAGTGGAATAAGTCAGGGCCGAGCCGGTTGCATTGATCTTGACAACGAAGCTGTCAACATCAGAGTCAACGCCGGCAAAGACCGTCGAAGGATTTATCGGATCAATCGCAAGAGTGTTAACTGAAGCAGCTACTAGATCGGTCAGATTCCAACTCTCACCACCATCAATGGTCTTGAACACAGCACCCCCGCGCCCTTTGACGCCGGTGGCAGCATAAACATTGGTGGGAGTTATCGGATCGACCTGCAAGTCGTTGGCTGCAATGCCAAGGTCAACCAACTTGCTAAAGCTGGCTCCCCTGTCCGTAGTTTTAAACAGACTCCCGCTCGAATCGCTTAGATAAAGAGTAGAAGAGTGGATAGGGTCTATCGCGAGTCGCGAAAAGTTGCGAGTTCCCTGATATGGAATCCGCCACGTAGCTCCGCCATCGGTGCTCTTATAAAAATCGCCAAGCGTAGCAAATAACGTTGAGGGGTTTTGCGGGTCCAGCACTGCGGACGTGGCTGTGAATAGATTCGTACCATTACGGACGTGTTCCCACGAGCCACCCGCGTCAGTACTCTTGAAAAAACGAGGAGGAAAACCGACGTCGCCTGCAACCCCGCCACGGGACAGCAAGTACACAGTCGAACTGTTCACTGGATCTATCAGAAAATGAGCAGGTCCGAAAGGAATGTCCGAAGGAAACTGCATTAGCTTCCAGGTCGCGCCGCTATTGGTAGTCTTATAAAGATCAGTGTAGACGACCGCGGGATTCTTGGGGTCGATCCCGATTCCCTGTGCGGAGTTACTAGGAAATGAGACGAATCCTGGACCCTCCCACGACGCACCGCCGTTATCGCTCTCTATAAGGCCCCGGCCACCGCCAAACCTCTCAGTTAAAGCAGCCAGAACTCGAAGCGGGTTGACAGGATCAAACACAACCGAGTTGATGGGCGAGTTGAAAAGTCGTGGGACCGGTCTCCAGGAAACTCCTCCGTCGTTCGTAATGTACAACGCACTTCCACCCAAATTCGGCTGAATCGGTGAGACCGTTGGAAAATTTTCTGAATCTGTCTGACCTGTCACATAAGCATTGCCATCTGCATCGACTGCGACTGAGTTTCCCAAATCCTGGCCGCGCCCATCTATCAGGCGCGAATAAACAAAACTCCGACCCGACGCGCTGATCTTTGTAAGAAAAGCTGCAGCGCCGTTGGCATTACTGTCAGATGAGCAAGTTGTCCCTGTAACGTACGCACTACCACTTGAATCCACGGCAATGCCGTATGCCTCATCCGCGCCGATCCCCCCAAGATAGGTTGAATAAACCAGATTGGAGCCCGCCGGGTTCACCTTTGTCACGAATGCATCCTCCAGTAATGGAGGCGCTGGAGCCGTAAAGTGCAAGCAATCGATGCCCTGATTAATATTGCCCTTATTGAAGTCTGGCTGGGCCGCTTTCTTGAGCGGGAATCTATCGGAATATGTATAGCCCGCCACGTAAGCGTTACCGTCCCGATCGACCGCAATTCCGCGTCCAACATTGCTATTGAATCCGAACATGAATCCGAGCGCGTTGCGGCCGCCGAGATACGTCGAGTAAGAAAGGCGGTTCCCCGCAGCATTGAGCTTTGCAATAAAGGCGTCACCCGCTCCACTCGCCGTCGTTTGGAATCCATTAGGCGTGGTTGGAAAATCGTTCGACAAAGCAGAACCGGTGACGTATGCGTTACCCGATGAATCCACTGCGATGCCATTTCCGACATCGCCGCCGCTACCGCCCAGGTATGTGGAGTAAACAAGCGCTGTGCCTGTGGGATTGAGCTTGGCTACTAAAGCATCGGAGGGACTGCCAAACTGGCCTGACTGTAGACCACCCTGAAAGGCGTTGACTGAAGGGAAATCCAGCGAAGTCGTGGCTCCGGTGATGTAAGCGTTTCCGAAGTCATCTAGCGCCACTGCGTTGCCCTTGTCATCACTTGATCCACCAATCGAAGTTGAATAGACAAAGACCGGATCGATCACCAGTGGTAGACCTGGATCATAGCTGGGAACGTCAAATCCAGCTTCAAGTGTGCCCTGTATCACATAGTTACCCTCAAGCTCCCGTTTAGCTCCAGCAGTTTCCTGATAGATCACAGGCTTACGCTGACGAACCTCACCAATGGCTGTTTCGATGAGAAGATCACCGGTTTCATCAAGCGTAACTCGCTGTGAACCATCGAATCTGAGTCGAATGGGCTTCAAACTGGCTCCCGGAGCCACTATGAAGTCATACTCGAGCTCACGGCCGTTGCCGTAATAGGCGAGGTCAACGCCAGGGTAAACGCTATGGAACTTGATCCGCAAATACGTCGGAATGTTAGTCCGCCATTTTCTCGGATCACTGCCGATAAAATAATTGGATTTCCCTGGCAATTCACCGCTCGCGGTTATGTGATTAGAATCACTCGCCCCGATCAGGTTCATGCTTAGCGTCAGAGCCGGGATAATTTCGATTTGTATATGAGAACCGTGCACTTGTGTTGAAGAATCCGCAGGGTTGCGCATTTTCAACCAGGCTGCCGTTGCGCTCAGTTGAAAGCTGCATCCGATCGCGCGAGAAAGATATTTAACGTTTGCTGTGGCCTGACCCCGATTAGGCTCAAAAGTCAGCGGCAGTGCGCCGTAAAGCTCAGCAATTCGATCTCTCGTTGCATGACTCGCTCGTGGCACTATGGTGTTTCGACCGGGTTTTCGTGCTTCAATTGACTGAAGACTTGCGTTGAAGAGAGGCGATACAGGTACGACAAGTAATGACTGAAAAATGAGTAGAACAGTGATAACGAAGAAACGAAAGAAAAGATGATTGCGATTCATCTTTGGCCTCACGAACCTCGGCGTTTTTCAGATGAATGAGCTACCCGGAGCGGGTTTCGGGTCGGCACACGCGAAATGATATGCGATAGCTATGCCACCAGTTTTGAGAAGGAAGTAACCAATTGCGGACTCTAAAGTGCCGGTGGCATTAACGAATAAGTTCAGGGTAAGCGAATGCGGAACGCTGGTGGGAACCATCGTTCCGGGAACAAAGTAGCAATTGGAACGGGGCTATACAGGACTTTTATGGCCAACAGCCAGATAGGACAGAGAGGACTTATAGGACTTATAGGACCTATCAGTCCTATTTGGTCCTATTAAAAATTACAAAGACACGAAGACAGGAGGAGGCGAAACTGTGTCTTCGTGTCTTTGTATCAAGCACTTCACACCAAAAGTCGGCGTGAGTGAATTGAAGGTTTCTAGAAGCTCACTTCTATGATGCATGTGTTTAAAATATTGGCGGATACTGGTGCCTTACTCGCCGCGGAAGGTCACGCTGCCGCTTATCCCGGATACCGAAATAACCGAGCCGCCGCCACCAATTCTCCCGGCAAAGTGGTCCTCACCGACTTTGGTCAGAGTAATGTTCGACGCAGCATTGTTAACGTCGCCATTGACCCCGCTTACGCTTAGGTTAGCATTCAGATTGCTTGCGAGCCTCAACTCGAGTTTTCCGCTAATACCACTGACTCGCATTCCTCGATCACTTAGTCTGAGTATTGAGATCGACAGTACGCCACTTATTCCGGAGATGTCCGAGTACCCGAGCGCCTGCGCAATGTCTACCCTTCCGCTTATCCCGCTTAGTCGCAAGCTGCCGTCGATCTCACCGATCCGTACCGGCCCGCTGATGGCATTGAGCTTCAAATCCACATTCCGCGGAAGCCGCAGCGTAACCTGCTGCTTCGCCCTTATGTTTGAACAGCCGCCGGTTCGTTCCTGCTTGTGACGCATGATCAGACTGTTTGGAGTGTCTTCGATGTCGATGGTGTAGCAATCGAGATCCTTGCGGGTCTCCGCCATCCGAATGATATGAACCTCAGCCAGGCTGCTGTTGCTGGTTTCCACATCTACTGATCCGGAAATCACCGACAGCTCAACTCGAGAACCCGGAGCAATCTCATAGCTCTTGTTGATCTCTTCGCGTTCTGGATAGTTTCGATCGTCTGCGTCCCGTCGCTGTTGCGAGGCTGCGGATAGAGACGCCAGGAGAAGCAGTAGAAGAGTGACGATGCACGGGAAGACGAATTTTTTCTTCATAGATTCAGTGCCTCCATAGGGTTCTCAGTTTTGCCGCCCAAGCTAAACGTGATTTCAGATTTTCGAATCTCGGATATCTCAGATTTCAAATTTCAAAAACATTTCAAAATTCGAATTTCGGATTTCAAATTTCAAATTATTTCAAATTTAAGATTTCAAAGCATCACGCCGCTTTGCTCTGTTCTTCCACCACCTGCCCGTCAAACAAGTGTACCTTGCGATCAGCATACGCAGCGTAACGCGGATCGTGGGTTACCATGCATATCGTCGAGCCCGCGCTGTGCAATTCTCCAAGCAATTCCATCACCGCCTCGCCGTGTGCTGAATCGAGATTCCCGGTCGGCTCATCCGCCAGCACGATCAGAGGATCACCCGCTACTGCCCGGGCCACCGCTATTCGTTGCTGCTGCCCTCCGGACAACTGACTCGGAAGGTGCCGCTCTCGATGTGCCATACCCACCCTCTCGAGAGCCTCACGTACACGATCGCGACGCTCCCCGACTCGGAGACCACGATAAGTGAGAGGGAGTTCAACATTTTCGAACACCGTCAGGTCGCCGATAAGGTTGAAGCTCTGAAATACGAACCCGACCTCACGATTTCGAATCTGTGCGCGTTCCGCCGTAGGCAGATCCGACACACTTTTTCCCGAAAGCGTGTAAGAGCCCTCAGTCGGCGAGTCAAGCAACCCAAGTATCGCCAGGAGCGTTGACTTGCCACATCCCGACGGCCCGGCAATCGACACGAATTCGCCCTTGTTTATCTGCAGATGGATCCCCGAGAGCGCGTGCGTCTCGACCTCGTCCGATAGAAAGACTTTGGTCACGCCTTCCAGACGCAGCAACGGCTCGTCAAACAGATTCATATTTTCTCCCAACCAGTCGGGTCAGAATCGACCCTTAATGACTAAAACGTAATGTAAGTGAATCCGGGCTCAAAAAGGTTTCAAAAAGGCGATTGAAAAATAAATCAATCGCATTAATAGGTCCTACTGGTCCTATCCGTCCTATTCATTGACACAGGATTCCGTCTATTTGGTAAGTATTTCTTTAAAGAACTCGAGCGCACGCTCGTCGCCGGTTTGCCCGAGCCAGAACATCGCCTGTTTGCGCACTGCGGCTTTCGGATGCGTCCGCGCAATCTTGATTAGCAAAGGTACCGCTTCATCCTTGGGACGCTGGCTAATCGCAAACACCGCTTGCTTTTGTACTTCGGTGTCGTCATCGGATTTTTCAACCACGTTGCCCAAAACCTCGAGACTGCGCTTGCCGGCTCGTTGACCAAGCCAAAACAGGGCCTGTTTTCTCAGTTCGCGGTCTGAGTCTCCTTCGGCAACTTTGATCAGAAAGTTAACGCCCGCATCATCGCTTCTGCGAGCCCCGCTATCGTCATTGTTGTTGATTGAAGCCGCAAAGATGATCTGTTTTTTCACCTCACGACTGGTGCTTGTCTGGTAGAGACTTTCGAGCGCTGCCATTGTCCCAGGGTCCTTGCTGACTCCAATGGCGAACGCCGCCTCTTTGCGAAGCGATACACTCTCCTGTTCGTTGCGAACAAGATCAGTCAGGAATTGGAGGTTTCCCGGGACCTGTCCAAGCCAGAAGACCGCACTGCTTCGGACCTTATCTGACTTTGAGTTGCGAACGAAATCCTGGAGCATTCCGCCTACGCGCGGATCATCGTGCAACCCGATCGCGACAATCGCGTGTTTAGGCGCGTCACCGGTTTGAACTGTATCAACAATCCCTTTCAGATAATTCAAGCTCTCTTCATTGCCGGCGCGCCCGAGCCAGTAAACCGTGTAACCGCTGTATTCACGCTGGCGATCGAGGTTATAGATCTCAACTCTCGCCGTCGAACCATCAGCCGGTTCATGCAAAACAAAAACGCCAAGATTACGAGTTTCTATTTTGGAACCAACCGAAACGCTTATGCCGTTTACAATGGTAGTATTTCCATTTGAGTGGTATTCAACATCGACTGCCACGCCTGGCCTGACATCAAACGAATAGGCAGTCCAAAACCGAGTCTGTTTCGTCCGGCCTTGCCTGATTGCCAGATCCATCCTTGTCCTCAAGTCCGGTCCGTCCACAGGTATAAAGCCCTGTCTTTGCGCGCGCGAGCTGGCGGAGCTTAATAACACCAGCGCGCTTAGCAGCATCAGTCGAGAAATAGTTTTGATCATTTTCCATCCCCCAGGATTCCGCGTGATCTGATCTATGTTCAGCCACAGATTACGCAGGGATTGTTATTTCAGAATCTCTTCTAAAAACTTTGCAGCCTCGGGATCTCGGGATTGACCGAGCCAGAAAATCGCTTCCTTGCGCACCTGAACCGACGAGTCGCGTTTGGCTATATCCATCAGCTTCTTCAGGGCACGCTTATTGCCAATTTGACCAAGCGAAAAAACCAGTTTCTTCTTTACGTCTTCAGCAGTTTCAGAGTCATACAACTGAATCAGGTAGTCGGCGCCTTGTTCGCCGCCTGTTTGCCCGATCCAAAACACCGCCTCGCTGCGCAGCGCGGGATCGCCGCCACTCTTCGCGATATCGAAGAGCTTCGCTTTAGCGCGCGAATTGTTCATCTGGGACATCGAAAAAATGACTCGTTTGCGAATGTCGGCGCTGTTATCAGCATCGTAGATTCTCATGAGTTCATCAGCGCTCTGCTCATCGCCTCGTTGGCCAATCCAGAAGATAGCCTCTTTTCGTAACTCGGGCTCGGCGCCGGAGCGTGCGATCTCGCTGAGCTTGGTTCTCGATGACGCAGTGTTTCGTTGCGACAATGCGAAGATGACTTTTTTGCGGATCTGGGGGTCCTGATCGGAGTCAAAGATTTTTATGAGCTCGCCGTCGGCTGTTTCGCCGCCTCGCTGACCCAGCCAGAAAATCGCTTCCTCACGTACTCGTTTCGACGTCGCAGTGCGCGCGAGTTCGCTAAGCAGTGTTCCCGCTCTCGGACTCCCGTGTTGCGATAATGCAAAGACTGCCGCTTTGTTTACTTCGTTATCTGTTGAGGTCGTGGCAAGGTCTTTCAGAAGATCGAGAACACTTTCGTCGCTGGTCTGCCCGATCCAGAAGATTGCCGTTTTCTTAAGTTGAGGATCGCTTGAACTGCGTATGATCTCACGCAGCACATCAGAAGATGCTTTAGTGTGATGTTGGCCGAGAAGGCTGATGGCAGATTCTTTAAGCCTCCGGCTGGCTTTTGGATCTTTGAGCAGCTCCGCGGCGATTGCGGCTCCGCGCTCCGGGCTACCCTGGAAGAGGCTCTGGAGCGCTACGATCTTCATTTCTTCAGGGTCGTCGGCGGAGATGTTGCGGGGAGTCGGCCGATTTGGAAGATTGGATGAGACTTCGATTCGCATCGTGGTGGCGTCATCCTTCCATTTCGAGTTCGGGTAGTTACTGATAAGCCGCTCGAGAGTCCGGTCGGCCTCCTGATACTTCTCCTGCTTCTTAAGAGCAAATGCGAGCCAGTAGAGCGCCGCATCGGTGTCCTTACCCTTCGGATATTTCTGGACGTACTCGCGGAACTTGCCCGCTGCTCGGTCCCAGGATTCTTCGCCAATAAAATCTCGGCCTTCTCGGAAGATTTTCATCTCGGCTTCGGAGCTGTTGGAGGTCTGGACGAATCGGTTGAGCCTTTCGATCTCCTGAGAAAAGCCGCCAGCCCGGCCGGTCCCGGGTAGCACGAGCAGGCTGATGCTCAACAAAATAATGAGGACAGAAAAAAGTCGAGATGTTCTTACTCGAAACCTTTTAACGAAAGTAAGTGAATAATTGTTATTAGAGCGATGCATTCTTTCTCCTAGTCGGGGCAATCTGAACTCTGAACTCTGCAATTTGCAATCTGCAATCTGAATTACTTTACTGACCTTGCCAAACTCAGCCGCGTCAGCATCCCTTTTTAAAACACTTGCTCAATGTCGGCTCTTTAAAACACTCTGCTCAATGTCGGAGCAGAATAAATCTGCAGCGCAGAAATGATTTCTTTCTTCTCCATCCGCTGTTTGATCGAGCGAACTTCTTCGTTCGACGGCTTGTCCGACAAATTTGCAATATCGAGGAGGAACGGCTCGAGACCGCCGAGCAGCTCTTCTACGGGCATATTTCCTTTCGCTTCTGCGTCTCGCCGCAAAAGAATATTCCTGGAAAGCAGTCCCCTCGATTGCTGTTTCTCGTAAAGAATCTCCGGATCGATCTGTTTTCCTTCGTCACGTGTGTTCCTGAAGGATCTCAAGAGCACCTGAGCTCGTTCGATGTGACGAGCGGTCTCTGCGTCGACAAACGGATTCATTAGGGGCATCCGTTCGGCTACCAGGTCGGCCTCGTGTTCAGGAGCAGCATTTTCCACAGTCTCAAGCGGCGCCTTCGTCGAAACCTTCTTCCGAGGTTTTGGCGTGTTTACAGCAACCTGCAGTTCCGGACTCTTCTTAGGCAAAGGCTGAATATCGGGTTGCTTTTCTTCTTTCGGGAGTTCCTGTGGGCCCTGACCCACGATTTCCTTTGGCGCCACGGCGCGCTGTTGAACCTTAAAGATCCACAGTCCCGTCAGTATTACCAGAATTGCCGCAGCTATTGCAGCGAGCTTCATCCAGGCGGCCGGCCGTCGAGATAACTGAGATCGTAGAGCTGGACTTACCGGAGTGGGTTGATATCGGTATTTGCCGAGCACGCGCTCGAGGTGTTCGACTTCCGGATCGGGTTCACCGGATCTGTCCCACAAATAGTCGTCGTTCATTTTTGCTCCTCCAATCCCAACTTATCGCGGAGTAGCTTCATGCCGCGGTAAAGATTCACTCGAACAGACGCGGGTGTCAGACCGGTGCGTTCGGCGATCTCGGGTCCGGTCATGCCTTCGACGAGTCTCAGTACAAGCGTCTCGCGATAGGCCTCTGGAAGACCGCAAATCACGTCAAGAACATTAGCGGCCTCCCGATCAGCTTCGGAATGACTGCGTGTCGCAATATGATCGCTGAGTTCCTCGGTCTCGCGTTTCCTGCGATGAAAATCCATAGCCCGGTTTCGGGCGATCATCGCTATCCAGCCGCCGAACGCACCGTCGTCGCGCAATGTGTGGAGCTTTTTCAGCGCCACAAGAAAAACGTCCTGCACCAGGTCGTCGACTTCGCGCCAGGGTACTCGGGACAGCAGTATTCCGTGCACCACGGGCGCAAAGAGGCTATACAGCTTGGCGAACTCCTCTTGCTCTCCGTGACGCACAGCCTGCACGAGTAAGGCTACTTCAGACGTTTCGGTCACGCGAGGGAGGGTCGCCGGCTGAGTTTGTCTAGCCACAAGCAGTAGGCCGTTACTCTCAATCTCGTACATCCTTACCCTTGTCCGGTCATTAAGACGAGACGCGGGGCAAATCGTTAACAAACCCCGTTCCTGGTTGTTGATAATCACAGGGTTGAAACGCGGCTTCAAGCCCCAGAAAAGACGGATTACCAAACAATTCGGTGTTTTTTCAGAACGCCGCAGTTTTCTGTTAGAACTCGGGTCGCGCAGAACCTTTCATGTTAGCCGTCCCGTGTAACATCTTAAACTACTGAGGTTGTTAGGGTTAAGCAGTACGAGAAACCAAAGTTCGGCGTGCCCTGATAGGGGTACTACTTTTTGCTTTTCAAGAGATCACGGAGACAGAAAACGAGGTCTTTGGTATAGTGCGCGCAACTCGGCAACCATGAGGGAATTTGGATTGTGGCTGTCAAATAACCTCCTCTTCTTCTTTGGTTGAGGGACACAACCATAGAAGGGACGCAGAAAAAACGGAAGGGAGACTCGCCCGAGCTTCCCTTCCGTTATTTTTTTCTGCGTCTTCGCGTCTCTGCGCCTTTGCGTGATCTAACGAACATGCAAAGCCTAGACTTCCACTAACGACGCCAATATTAACGACGCAAAGCCTTAACTGATCTGGATCTTTGTTCAAATGCGATGCAATCGTTGAAAATGACGAAACTTGAAAAGCCGATGAGCGGCCGTTTATACTCGATTCGATTTAGGAGGGGTATCCTAATGGTAAGGAAGCGGTCTTGAAAACCGCCGGGCGAAAGCCCTTGC
>Ga0126384_10002366_pt1 | contig 11416 bp, 10 predicted proteins | sample PanSoiMetPlot_36_FD_92543 | JGI IMG/M metagenome (GOLD analysis project Ga0126384, IMG submission 92543) | Tropical forest soil microbial communities from Panama - MetaG Plot_36 | ecosystem: Environmental > Terrestrial > Soil > Tropical forest > Bulk soil | place: Panama | collected 2016-02-17 | reverse complement strand
TGGCGCTCTCCACCGAGCAGGGATTCGCTCAACGGCTCGCGCAGGGGAAGATCCTCCTCGGATGGGCGCTGGTCGAGCAGGGACGGAACGCCGAAGGCGTCGCGCTGCTGCGACAGAGCGTGGTGGCGTACGGAGCCACCGGCGCCGATTTGGGTCGCTCATCGTACCTGGCGCTCCTGGCCGAGGCCTATGGAAAGGGAGGGCAGGCCGAGGAAGGGTTGACCACGCTCGCTCAGGCGCTGCTCGTGGTTGATCAGCAGCGCATCCGGTTCAACGAAGCAGAGCTCCATCGATTGAAGGGCGAGCTCTTGCTGAGGCGGGCGGCCGAGAAAGGGATCTGGCGCATCGATCCCCATGAGCCGATGCCCCCGGCCGAGATCGAAGCGGCGTCTCCCGTGCTCGTCGAAGCCGAAGCATGCTTCCGGCGAGCCCTCGACGTGGCTCGCCGCCAGCAAGCCCGGTCGCTCGAGCTCCGCGCGGCCATAAGCTTGAGCCGGCTCTGGCGACAGCAGGGCAAGTCAGAGGCGGCCCGTGAAGTCGTGGCCGAGATCTACAAGTGGTTCACGCAGGGGCTCGACACGGCGGACATCCAGGCGGCCAAGGTGCTGCTGGAAGGTTGGGCAGACGCCCCAATGTAATGGCCGGAAGGGCGAGGAAGCTGGCGAAGGTCAGCGGCTCGTACTGCGCGGGGATGTCGAGCCGGTTCTTCTGCTCCGTGAGAGAGCGGTGCTGGACGGTGTGCTTCGCAAACGAGGCTGCGGGGCGCCGGCCGCGGCCAGCCCGGGGCAGACGGCCGTGAGGGCGACGCGGTAGGCGCGACGTGGTCGGTCTCGCTTTCGCGGCCCCTTGGGCGGCGCTGTGGCATCGGCTTCGGGGGCGGCCAGTGTCTTGAGTCTGGCAGATTACGTCACGATGAGGGGCGCCGTTGGCTTCGGTCCGGATCTGGCGAAGCGGCGAGAGGTCGTGTGGCTCTCGAAGGAGGAGCCAGGGGTGGTGGGCGAGATCGCCGCGTTGGTGCCTGCGCTGAGCGAGCTTCGGTTCTTGCTCGGGCGAACGTGATTCGGCGACGGCTGACGCCGGGACGAGCTGCCGGCGCTGTCTCACCCGCACGGCAGTCAGTTCACGTGGCAGTGAGCGAACGCTTCCGACGAGTCGACGCGCTGATCTACTTGTGAAGCTGGAGAGCGTAGGCTATCTTCGTGTCCTCGAGAGCCGGACCTGGGAGATCGATTGTGCTGTCCGTGAGCGACGCACGTGCGGCAGCCACTGATGAGGTGAGGTGCCATGCGAACTTGTTACGTCGCGCTCCCGTGGGGCGTTCGATCCGCTCCGGACGGACGGAAGCTGGACTTCGACTATCTGTACAACGAGGTGCTGCAACCAGCGATCCGGAGAGCCGGCCTGGATTGCCGCCGGCTCGAAGAATTCTCGCTGGAGAGTGACTGGCGCCGCGGCCTGTTCATGGCCATCCTGTCGAGCGACGTGATGATCGCCGACGTCTCGACCCACAACCCGAACGTGATGTACGAGTTGGGCATCCGGCACGCCCTCAAGCGGGGCCGCACGTTGATGATCTCGGCGGGGGGCCGATTGCCGTCGAACATCGAGGACGTCCAGGCGCTCTTCTATCAAGTCGATGACGCCGGGCGGCTGACCGGAATCGCGGCTGAGGAGTTCCGTGAGCGTTTGCTGAGCCTGCTGCAGGTCAGCGGCCGCGCGACCATCAGCGACAGTCCGGTGCACGCGTACTTCCCGGAGATCGACGTCATCCTGCCGCCGGACGTCGAGGCGCAAACGGTCTGGCGCACGCGCGCGCGGAGCCGCCGGGCCGGGACCGGTCCCGGCCGGAACCAGATACGAGCCCCCGGCGGTGCGCCCGGTGCCACGTCGCGCGAGAGGAGGGTGTGGCAGACGCGGCAGCGCGAGGAGGAAGCGCGCACTGCCGGCGCCGACCCGCTGGAGTTCCTCAAGATCTTGCGCGAGTATCGCGATCAGTCGGCCTGGGACGAGTTGATCAGAAGTGCGGATGAAGCGCCGGCGAGCGTCGCGCAATCGCCGGAAGTGCGACAGCTGCTGGCGCTGGCGTTGAATAGTCGCGGCGGTTCCGGCGACCAGGACCGCGCTATCGCGGTGATGCGGCAGCTGATCGCGGAGACCAATGGCGACGCCGAAATGCATGGAGTCCTCGGCCGCATCTACAAGGACCGATTCGAGGCGGCGCGCCTGAGCGGCGATCCGGTCAGGGCCGCGGAAAACCTCGATCTGGCGCTGGGGTGCTACCGTGCCGGCTTCGAGCAGAACCCGAAGGATATCTACACCGGGTTCAACGTCGTGAACCTGCTCCTCCAGAGCGAGTCCGGTGAGGCGCGAGCGGAGCTGCACGCCTTCCTGCCGCGCATCTGGGCCACCGTGAAGGAAAAGATCGACTCCGACCGTCCTGACCCGCGGGACATAGCGATCGGCATCCAACTCGCCGCCGTGGCCGGCCGCTGGGGCGAGGCGGAGTCTGCCACTCGAGAGTTCATCGAATGGGCCCGACAGGACTGGCTGATTGACGCGGCACGACGTGACCTGGGTGAACTCGGTCGGCACCTCGGCCCGCAAGCACAGGCGCACCTCGATCCGCTTCGGGCGATGCTCGCCGCGGCGACCGCCGCGGAGATGAGCGATGAATGATCTCGAGAAGGTCATCGGCAATCTGCGTGCGGATCTCGAGCAGATTGCCGGCTATCAAGCCCAAAAGGTCCGCGCCCTCAACTCCGGCCGGTCGCTAGCCGAGCGGGACGAGGACGCGCGCCGTCTCGACGCGGAGATCAAGCGGTTGGAGGACAGGATCGCTACCGACCTCGTGAAGTTCGCCCATTTTCCGCACTGGCACATCCGACACGCGCAGCTCCTGGAGGAGTTCAAGAAGAATGGCGACTATGAGGATTCGGTCTTCATCATGACCAAGTACCCGGATCCGAACAGCCCGGCGGTGACAGATCCCGAGCTGATGCAGGTGATCGAGACGCTCAAGGCGGCGGTCAAGGCGGCCGCCTACGAGCCGCGCGTGGCGAGCGACCAGGACTACCACATGCAGCTGTGGGACAACGTCGAGCTGCACATGCTCGGTTGCCGGCGTGGTATCGCCGTCGTCCAAGACAAAGTCAAGGCCGAGCTGAACCCGAACGTCGCCATCGAGTGGGGGTGGATGCTCGGGCTCGACCGAAAGGTACTCTACCTGGTCGAGAAGGACTTCAAGCAGGAGCGCGCGGACTGGAAAGGCATGAGCAGCTCCGAGTTCGACTGGGCCAATCCCGCGCCGGGCATCGAGGCCGCCGTGAAGAAGTTTCTGCCGCCCAAGCCTCCCAAGCCGTGAGCGCGTTCTGAGCGTGTCACGGACGCCATTCGTCCTGCTCTTCGATCTCGACGGCACCTGACCGATCCGCAGCTGGAGGTTTTGCGGTGCATGCGGTACGCGCTCACAAGCTCGGGGTGGCGTGCCCGTTCACCGAGGTGCTGGCGTCCTACATTGGGCCCTCACTTCGGGCACCTTCGACGACCCTACTCGATGGCGCGGCGTCTTCCCGTGGCTGCCAGAGGCTGGCTCGGTCACATTTGCCAACTAGAGGTCAAGCGGCCGAGCCACGTGCAGATCAGCGCCGTCGGGATCGAGGAGCAATCACCCCATTGCGCGGCTGGCCATAGGCAACTCAACAAATGATCCGGAATTGTCCTCGTTCTGTTCACGGACAAACACGACCGTGAGTTCGGTCTTGCTAGCTTCGGCTTGCTTGGCGTTCTCGGCTAAATCCACACGTTCCTGCAGGGTGGCCCACGCCGTCAATGCGTCTTGAAGTACTTGCAGGATGAGGTAAACAACCGCTATGGCATCGGCGTCTGTGACTGGTTATGTCACAGGGACAGAGGCCCCGAGCCCTTGGGGAAACCCGCCGCCCTGGACTCGTTCGCCATGGCCTGCCACTCGGACTGAGGCTCCGAGCCGCCACGGCCACGTTGCCACACGAGCCGCGCACGCACGGTAGCGCCCGGCCAAGGTGAGATGGGACCCGACCCAGGGGGCCCCGGTAACCGGAATGGGCGGTTTCAGTCAGCTCTGGTTGGTTGCGCCTGGGTTGCGTGCGGTGCTACGTTCTGCCTCGATCTGCAACCATGCGACGTGCAAGATCTCAAGGTTTGGAGACGCAGCCCATTCGAATCCCTTAGCCTCCACCATGAGATCTTGCCGTGATATATCGCGTACTTGACCCCCTCGCGCCCCACCGTCGTTAGGTAGTGTGGACCCGCGTGGACGGGCCCGAAGATGGAGTCAAGGTCCGCTCATGTCGCTCCCGCTCAAGATGGCCGTAGGTCCCTCCGTCTCCTTGATACTCGCGTGGCCAAGCTGGTCCTTGGCCCACCGCAGGTCCGCCCGCCCTCTAGCATCGACGTCGCGTAGGAGTGGTGCATCGCGTGCGGCTTTCAGTAGGGGAGTTTGGCGGCCACCAGAAGTGGCTTCCAGACGAGTTCAGCAGAGGTGCCATAGCGGGTGATCCTGCCCACGCTGCTGAGGAAGACGAGCCGACGCTGCTCCGGGGTCCAGTTCTTCATGGCCTGCCTCTGCCTCTCGGCCCCCGCTACTCAGCTCCGGCTCGCGGGAACGCCCGGCGCATGGTCACTGAAGAACCTGATCCGCTCGCTCGAGAATCGACGGCGAGATGGTGAAGCCGGGGAGCCGGCCGTCCGCCGGACATGCCGAGGCGCAGAGATGACATAAACTCCGTTCCCAGCCATACCCGGCTCGATCACAATGGCGGTAGCCAGGGACTCTTCGTAGCCCGATCTCGACCAGCGCAGACCGTTCCTACTCTTTCGTCAATTCGACATCTATTCCGCCGCGGGCTGCCGCCTTCCCGGTGCCGCCCCTGCCGTGGCCGGTCATTCGCCCAGGGAACACCGTCAGTGTCCATGAAGCGAACCGGAGCTCGTTTCCTTCCAGGGTCCCCCGAAAAGACCTGCTGACCACAGGCCCATGCATCGGATATACCTCGCGCAGACCGAACACGTAGCCGCCCTCGACACACTTGATCGTGAGGACCATCTTCATGTTCAGGGATGGATCGTCCATTGCCGTCATTCTCCCGCTCCACACACCGATCAGGGACTCCGGATCGAGCGGCTGGGCCGACGCGGGAGGAACAGTACTCCCGGCAATCACAACGAAACCTGCAAGAACGATCAGACAAAGAAGGCGATCACAATGCTTCGCCCCGTGAATCCGTCGGGGTGCTACGCGGCGAGGAACTACGTGTACCGAACGGTGGGGCGATTGGCATGGTGTCATGGAACGCCCTCCTTCAGCTTCCGCCGGGCCGGGTCGAGCAACGCTGCAATGTCTCGGTTTCGGGCCTGCCCGCGCTCGGCCACTCGGCGGACACTCCTTCGACAGCGGCAGGCAGCCGAGCACGCGATTTCCCCGGCCCCGGAGCTCGTCACCTGGCAGACGGGACACCGGCTGGAGCCTACCACAGGCGCGCGCACGCTTCCGGGTGGGGCCACCCAGGAACACCGCGTCTGTTCGAGCCGGGCTCCTGGAACCCGGTCGCGAAGGGCGCCGGCCCCTTCTATTTTCCCGACGGCAAGGCCCACTTCAACGTGGCGCCGTACGCGCCCCCCACCGAGGATGTCGACGCCGAGTACCCGCTGATGCTGACGACGGGTCGGGTGGTCAGCATGTTCCTGAGCGGCAACCAGACCCGGCGCATCGGCCCGCTCGTAGACCAGTATCCGGAGCCACTCGTGGAGATGCACCCCTCGCTGGCCCGCCGCCTCGGCATCGCCGACCGCGACTGGGTCGCCGTCGAGTCACGCCGCGGCCATGTCGTGCTGCGTGCGTTGGTGGTGGCCACCATCCGTCCGGACATCGTCTTCGTGCCCTATCACTGGGCTGGGGCGCGTAGCATCAACCGGGTGACGATCTCCGCGCAGGACCCGACCTCGAAGATCCCGGAGTACAAGGTCTGCGCGGTACGTCTTCGCCGTGATTCCCGAGCCGGAGCAGGGCCGCCCGCGCTGTCCCTGCCACAACGGCTACTTCGAGATCAACGAGGGGCGTCCGATCGCCGGCCCGCCGCGCCGACCGCTGTCGCGGATCCAGCTCGCGGTGCGCGACGGGGTCGTCTATGCCACCGGGGTGGAGCTGCGCACGGTATGAGGACGCGGCTGACTCACTCGCAGAAGGCGAGCGTCGCGACCGGTATCAATCTCATCGTCACCCTGATGGTCATTCTCCAGCTCTGGTTGCTGACCGCGACGATGAACGCCTGGCTGGGTGGAGACTCGTCGGTCGTCTGGCCGGCCGCGCTGGCAAGCCTGGGGTGCTTCCTGGTTAGCCTCGGTCTCTTGCGCCGCGTCTTCCTTCTCGAGCGCCCGGGGGACTGAGACGGCCGCGCCCGCGCCGACCCGTCCTGCGCTGAGCGCGCGGGACCTGTCACCCAGCATCTTCGCGATCGTTATGGCGACGGGCATCGTGTCGCTCGCGCTCAACGGCGCCGGCTGGCTGCTCTTGGCCCGGGGTCTCTTCTCGCTCAACGTCGCCGTCTACACGATCCTGGGGATTCTTCTCGCCATCCGGGCCGTGCGCTATCGGGCCCATCTCGCCGCGGACTTCGGAAGCCATGTGAGGGCTCCCGGGTTCTTCACCCTCGTCGCCGCCCCTGCGTGCTCGGCAACCAGTGTGTGCTGCAGTTCGGCGCAACCGCCGCCGGGCTCGCCCTGTGGGTCGTCGGGGTGCTGTTCTGGCTCGCCCTCACTTACGTGATGCTGCCGGGGCTGATGGAGGCTCAGGCGAAGCCGAAGCTGGCCGAAGGGCTCAACGGGCCCTGGCTGCTGGTGGTGGTCGGCACCCAGGCGGTGAGCGTGCTCGCGACCCTGCTCGTCCCGGCCTTCGCGGCAGATGCGCCCGAGGGGCCCCTGTTCGTGGCCCTGGCGTTCTGGCTGGTCGGCAGCATGCTGTACGTGCGGCTGATCGCCTTCATCTTCCATTGCATCCTCTTTTTGCCGCTCTCGCCCGGCGATCTGACCCCGCCGTACTGGATCAACATGGGGGCGATGGCCATCTCCACGCTGGCCGGCGCGCGCCTCGTCGGCGAAGCGGGCCGGAGTCCACTCCTGGCCGATCTCTTGCCCTTCCTGAAGGGAACCACGCTCCTGTTCTTGGCGACCGCGACCTGGTGGATCCCGATCCTGCTCGCGCTCGGGGCGTGGCGGCACCTGTTCGCGCGTCCCGCTGATCTACTAGCACGGTTACTGGGCTGCGGTCTTCCCGCTCGGCATGTACACGGTGCGCACCCAGACCGTCATCCGCGTGTTCTCGCTTCCGTTCCTCGAGCCCATCGCGGCGGTGTTCGTCTGGGTCGCGCTGGGAGCCTGGGCGCTCACGTTCGTCGGCCTCGCTCGCTACGCCTTGCCGGCGCGTCCGTCGCGACGGCCGGTCCAGGCCTGATCCGGCAGGTCGGTTGCGGGGCGCTGATACCGTGCCCGCGTCGCCAACGTCAGAGAAGGCAACACACCATTCGTGTCGCTTGCCGTCGGGAGAGGCCGGCGCTCCGCCTCCTCGAGGCTGGCGTGACCCCGCTGATCGCGGACCCACCTCCGGTCTGCTCTCGCGTCCCGCCACCAGGGCCGGTATCACTTAGCCGTCGCGGTTGGCGCCGCCATCCCGGGCGGCACCGTACGCCACGGGTAGCCTTTGCGCGCGAGTTGGTAACCGTAGTCGTAGAGCGCGCGCATGTAGGCGGTGTCGAACTCCTCCTTGTGCACCATGGTGAAATCCGACCCGATGAAGGCGAGATTGAAGGCGATCTTGTCCTGCTGCGCCGTCGCATAAATTCGGTAGAGGTCGCCGATCCCTTGTGTCTGGATCATCGAGCTGATCGCGCGGCCGACGATACTGAACGTGCGCCGGTCGATCTCCGCCCAGTTTGGATCGAGCCGGCTGTTGCGAATGATGTACACATTGCGCGCGCGCTCGGCGATCCGCCCCCCCGCTGCGATGGCCGCTTGCGTCAGCCCCGGCGGATACATGAAGACCTGCGCCATCGCACCACCGTCCACGTGCATTTCCTGGTACGTTTTGCCGTCGACTTCCACGTCGATCATCATCGGCGGGAAGGCACCGGGGATGGACGCCGAGGCGATCATGATCTTCCGGAACAGGTCGAGCGCGCGCGGATCCGTGCTTGAGGCGATCTCGCCCATATTCCAGACCACGGGCCGACGCGCATCGAGATTCGTGGTCGCGATCAGCAGCATGCGGCCCTTGGCATACTCGGCCGCGATCTCTTTCAGAAACTCAGCGGTGACGTATTTCCCGAGGAGATTCCACAGCGGACGACTATCGGCCATGGCATCGCTCGTCACTGCCGCCAGCATGCCGCGCGCCTCGTAAATGTCCGACGGGCCAACCGAAGTGTAGACCTCGCGCAAATCCTTGTCGCGCCGGGAACCGAGAAACGCGAACGGCGCGATGAGGCCACCGGTACTGATGCCGGTGACGGCCTTGAATTCCGGGCGCGTGCCCTCCTCCGTCCACCCATTCAGCAGCCCCGCGCCGAAGGCCCCATCATCGCCGCCGCCGGAGATCGCGAGGAAGTTGATCGGAGGCAGCGGCTCCCCCGCCTTCCCTGACGCGGCGAGCATTGCCCGCTCGCGCTCCATCGATTTCATCGCGTCTCGCGTGAATCCCGACAGATCGCCATCCACGAAGTAGCGGGCGTTTGGCACGCCGAGCGGCACGGCCTCCGTGGTGCGATCCATTGGCACCGCCGGCTGGCGCGCGATCGGCGCGCATCCCGCCATCGCCGCACATATGAGCAGCTCCAGTACGAGCTTTCTGTATCGCACGGTCATGAGCACCTCCGTCGCCGCCACGCTGGAGTGAGACGCGGTCAAGGTGCAACGAGGAATCCGTGCCCTCGAAAAAGTCAGCCGAGCGTTGGTGATCGGTGGCGGTATCTCCCCGAGACCTCGGCACCCATCGAGTGGGGCCACGATCAATCGGAGTACGTACGACCCTGACGGATGTGAAACCGTGCAGCCTAGGCGAACGGTACCGAATCACGGGTGCCGGCGCAACCTGTTCGACGGTGGGAAGCAGACTCGAAGGGCAAGGGCTCACGCATGGGAGAACTGAACATCCTGGGGTCAGCAGTTCAGTGGTAGTCTCTTGCTCTGCCGCCGCGCCGGCCTATCGCCCCTCAGGTCGCAGAATAGACGGGAGGTCATCATGATGCGACGAACCTTCGCCCTTCTCACGGCTCTGGTCGGCGTTTTCTGGAGTGTCGCCCCCGGCCCCGCGTTGGCCGGATGCCCCGAGATTCTGGGCTTCCTCAACGGGAAGGTGGTTGACGTGGTGTGCTTCGAGAGCCCGGACCTCACGACCACTCACGTGATGGCGGCGCCCCTCGGCCCGACCACGCCGCCCGACAACTCGCTCGCCGGGCTGCCACTCTTCGCGTTCACCCCGCAGACCGATCGCGGTGTCATTTCACCCAACCCGCCGGATCGGACCCCGATCCTCAAGCCGGTCCCGGGTGTGCAGGTGCAGGGTCGTCTCGTCGACGATTCGACGGGGGAAGCCCGTGTCCTTCTGCGGCTGCCTCGGGAGTGGAACGGCCGGCTTGTCGTAGCGGGCGCCTCCGGCACCCGGAGCGAGTTCAACGGGGACTTTGCGTGGAGTGACTACGTCTTGCAAAAGGGTTACGCCTACGCGTCGCAGAACAAGCGAGTCTTGAACTTCCGCCTGAGCTCCTCGAGCGATCCGCTGGGGTGCCGGCTGAACCCGCTGTCTACCATCTTCGTTCATTTTTTCGTGAACGACCCGGTCAAGTCGTTCACTGAGTGGACCGACGCCATCATCGACACGGCACGACTGGCGCGCGACGCCCTGAAGGTGCAGTACGGGAAGCATCCCGCACGAACCTACGCCGTCGGCACCTCAAATGGCGGCTACCAAGTGCGGCGGGCTATCGAGGAGGCCCCGAACCTCTTCGATGGTGGCATCGACTGGGAGGGAACATTCGTCGACCCGCAGGGGCCGAACATCCTCATCGATCTGCCCCCGGCGCTCAAGAACTTCTCCGCGTACGTCGCGTCGGGTTTCGACCCGGCCAGCGCGGCGGCGAAGGCGATCCGGGCTGCGGGCTATCCCCCCGACATAGTCAGCGGCGGATCGTCGTTGTGGCTCTCCTACTGGATTGCTTTCTGGGAAGTGACGGCCTGCCAGTGGCAGAAGAAGCTTGACCCGACCTTCGAAACCTACGGCGCCGGGCTCGAGAACTACGACTACGCAGCGCGCGTCGCCGTGTCAGATGTGGCGGCCGCGGTCGCCGCCTTCGCCACGACGGGCAAGATCAAGAAGCCCCTCGTGACGATCGCGGGGACCATGGATGCTCTTCTCCCCATCGAGCGGCACGCGCGGGCCTACCAGGCGAAGGTCGCCGCCTCACGGAAGGGAAACACCGAGCAGCGGGAGGCGCAGTATCGTCTCTACGAGATCCAGAACGGGAACCATGTCGATAACCTCAAAAGCTCCTTCCCGCAGCTGGAGTACCTCGAGCCCCACGCCCAACGTGCTTTCGATTTCCTCGTCGACCACGTTGAGAATCGGGCGGCCCTGCCCCCTGACCAGTGCGTCCCGCGCCAAGGGGTCATCGCGCCTACCCCGGCGCAGCCGGGCCACTGCGCGAGCCTGTTGGTGCCGTAGGGCCGAACTACTGCTTCTTTATATCCCGGGCAGAGTCACGCGCGTCCTGCTTCACGTCCCGCTTCGCCTTTCGACATTCCGCGCGACTCTTTTCGTCTCCTGCCTTGCACTCGGCTTTAGCGTCGCGTGCGTTCTGTCGGCCCGTTTGCCTCGTATCGCGGGCATCCTGCCGATCCTCCCGTCGATCCTCTCGCCGCTCCGACCCTTGGGTCTGTGAGTACGCCGGTGCGGCCGCAGAGACAAATCCAGTGGCGAGAGCCAACGTCACAATGACCGTCCGAAACTCGATCGTCTTGATCATGATCACCCCCTGCGCACGGATGGTGCCACGGGACCTTGACACGGGCAAGCCTATGCCTGTTCGTGACAAGCATGCGGCAGTTGTTCGCTTGTCCGGCGCAGGAGGAGTGGCGAAAGCGGCACGGAACTATCATTGCCCGGTGCCGAAGGTATCCCACGACTGCACGCGCACTCGATAACTTGCCCCGGTGGCGGGAAGGGGCGCTTCGAAGTAGAGACGGTCGCGGGCGAGCATATTGCCGTGTGCCGTCGCCTGGACTTGGTCGACGACCTTGCCCTCGGCATCGAGGATCTCGATGAGCAGGCGCACATTTGCCACGCCTCCTCCACCGTCGTTGTAGATATAGCCCGAATAGACCGGGGTGCCTT
>Ga0126384_10002365_pt1 | contig 11419 bp, 10 predicted proteins | sample PanSoiMetPlot_36_FD_92543 | JGI IMG/M metagenome (GOLD analysis project Ga0126384, IMG submission 92543) | Tropical forest soil microbial communities from Panama - MetaG Plot_36 | ecosystem: Environmental > Terrestrial > Soil > Tropical forest > Bulk soil | place: Panama | collected 2016-02-17 | reverse complement strand
GGGAGCGGGATCCCCATGCCCGAGGACAACCAGATGCTGGGCATCCCGTTCGACTCCGTGAGCGTCCGCGTCGACCGTCTTGCGGAGTCGCTCTCACTCCTGACGCGGCTCTGGGCAGGAGAGCGGGCAACCGCCCCCGGGCCCCACTACGCCGCCCTCGACGCCGCCATCACCCCGCTTCCCGTGCAGCAGCCCAGGCCGCCCATCCTGATCGCCGCCGGGAGCCGGCGCCTGCTTGCACTGGCGGGCCGGGAGGCGGACATCGTGGCCCTCACAATGCAGCCCACGGCCCAGGAGAGCGCCGTCTCCGAGAAGGTCGGGTGGCTGCGCGGCGCGGCCGGGGAGCGGTTCGAGCAGCTGGAGCTCAACGTCAACCTGATGGCGGTGGGCGACCAGGTGCCCAGCCAGCTGCGGATGCGCATGGGCGTCACGGCCGAGGACCTGGCGCGAATGGGGGCGTTCCTAGCCCTCGTGGGGACGACCGACCAGATGTGCGAGAGGCTCCTCCGCTGGCGAGAGTCGCTCGGCATCTCCTACGTCATGGTCGCGGATGAGCTGATGGAGGGACTGGCGCCGGTCGTGGAGCGGCTGACCGGGCATTGACCCCTGGCTGCAGCACCTGGTTGGCCGGCGCATGGTCACGCCGAGTATGGTCGTTTTTCGTCGATAAACAAGCCTGACAGTCCGGCGCCTCAGGTGGCTTGGGATCAAGTTGCTACGTAACCCTCACCTGTATTAGCTGGCCGGCGGAGTGCCGTATGGATGTGGGAGCGCGATTCTTTTTCGCGCGTGATTCGGAGGACAGGTCATGGAGCAAACCAGGTCCCGTTGGCGGCGTCTGGTAAGTCGGCGCAGGTTCCTCGGCACAGGATTGGCGGTGGGCGCTGGCGCCATAGGCACCGGCATGTTGCCGGCCTTATCGGCAGAAGCAAGTGGCAGCCTCACACACGGAGATGCGGCGATCCTCAGATTCCTTGCCGCCCTTGAAATCCTTGAGACCGATTTTTGGCAGCAGTACAACGAGCTCGGCGGCATTCAGGACAGCGAAGTCCCAGGTGGTAGCGGAAGTAAGGCTTACACGAGGGCGCTGCAGCAGTTGGATGCCGACATGCCTCAGTACATTCACGACAACACTGAGGACGAGTTCACCCACTTTAACTTCATCAACCACTACCTCATGGCCAATGGTGCATCCCCGGTCAACGTCGACAGCTTCCGCACACTACCAAGCAGTAAGACGACCGGTGCTGATCAAAGCAAAAAACGGCTGACCAACCTCATGCAGCTAACGGTAGATACGAGCTGGTGGACCCGATACCGAAGCCGCACGAAGAATCCCGATCCGCCGTTCAATGACACCTTTCCGCAGGCAGTACCGGCGATCGCGACCGGGCAGCACCCCGCCATACCGAGAACCGACAAGGACCTGACTCCGACACTGCACCTGCAGTTCATCGCTAACACCGCCGGATTCCACTTCGCCACTATCGAACAGGGTGGTTCGAGCCTCTACCCATCGCTCGCTCAGCGGGTCACCAGCGTCGAGGTTCTGCGCATCTTGATCAGTATCGGACCGACTGAGACAATGCATTTCCAGACCTGGCAGGACAAAGCTGGCAACGCACCGTCAATAACCGATCCGACCACCGGCTTGAGCTTTCCTGACCTCAACAAGCCGCCCTTTGGCGGAGAGGACTTCTCCACCAGCCTGATCATGCCGGAGCCGACGGTTTTCCTCGACCGCAAGTTCCCGGTCGTCTCGATCATTCGGCCAACTGAGACGACAGGCGCGGCGCACGGCGCGGCGAGATTCCTCACTGACATGGGACTCTTCAGCGGTCAGTCTGCGCAGTTCTTCGCGACCCTGAACGACCTCGCTGCCCAAGCTGACGCCGCTCGCAAGGGCGTGTGAATGACCGACACACGGTAGAGCCGGATTAGCGTGCACTCGGCCGGCGGGGCTCGAACGTCCGAGCCCCGCCAGGCCGCTTGCCTCGACGATTCGGCCGCTCCTTCTCCCCGTCCGCCGCCGCGACCTATTCGTTCGGAACCAGCGCGTCCGCAATGGTGAAGCGCCCCGCCTCCCGGGAGGGAAGGGTCGGTCGCCAGCCAGGATCGACCGCACTGTAGGACTCCGGATCGCGGTCGATCACGCCGACCAGCACCTCGCCGACGATCGTGCCGCCCACTGGTCCCAGCCGTTCGCCGTCGGAGTGCAGCTCTGCCTCCTTCAGGACGTAGTACCAGAGCGGCGTCTCCCCCTCCCAGGAGCTGACGCCGTCGAGCCCGGTTTGGGCAGGTGTCAGCGGCTCCTCCCCCAGCGCCCGCGCGACGGCCTCCCCCGAGGGGAGACCCGTGCCGACGCCGCGCTTCAGGTCGCGTAACGCCAGCGAAGCCAGCTCCGGGTCGCGCACCGAGCCAACGATCGCCGCCGGCAGGGCCATCAGCGAGGCGCAGAGCCGGCCGTCGATCTTCTTCGCTCGCTGAGCAGGCGGCTCGCCTGGCACGTCGAAGAAGAGCCGCCAGTCGATCGCCTTCTCCGGCGGAAGCGGCTGAAACCCGACCAGATCGGGAGAGAGCCGCAATGGGGACCCGCCATGGTTGAGATGGAATTCTCCTCTGACCTGGCTGTGGCCGTAGCGGTAGGCTCCGTCGGCGAACTCCAACGGTATGTAGGGCGTCTCTCCGGCGCTGAGAAACAGGCGAGGGCCCTCACTCAGCAAACGCGCCGCCCTTTCGGGCCCGATTGCGGTCGGCAGCAGGCCGTTCAGGATCACCCACTGGTAGTGCCAGGTGGCGGCTCTCCGTGCCTCCTCGAAGAGCTCTCCCTCGGGCACGCCGTCCTGGCGCAGCCGGTCGACGAGCCTGTTGTGCATCCTGGCCAGTCCCACCTGGAGCTGCGACATCGGCACGTGAACGTCCTGCCTGGGATCGGGGCTCAGGGCGACGCCCTCACTGTTGCGGGGCAGGTCGTGGCCATTCAGCAGGAGCTTCGCGCCGTCGGCGTGGCTTTACATGAAGGGTTGGGCCGAGGGTCCGTCGCCGTAGAGACATTCCAGGTTGGCTCGCGGGCTGTGGAAGTTCACCAGCGCGTCGACGTCGGCCCGCATGGTCAGGGCCGATCGGTCGGCCGTCAGGTCGTGGGCGATGTACTGACCGAAGATCGGCCAGCCGGCAGCGACCTCGCGCGCATAGTCGAAGCCATCCGAGGCGTCGCACAGTCCCCCCAGCCGGCCCAGTGCTCTCAGCTGGTCGGGGCGAAGGTCCAGCGGGGGCGGCTCGGGGAAGAGCCGGCCGTAGCGCGCCCCTGCAAGGGCAACGCGAGAGGCCCGGGCCGGAGCCAGGCAGTGGTCGCGTGCGACTGTGTGATTCGGCTTCATGGTTGTAGTAATCATGTAATCGTAGTCAACGCTCCTCCTCCTGGTTTCGTCGAACCTCCACACAGTCGTCCCGGCAACCCCGTAACGGGACTCGAGCCCCTGTCCGCCAGCTGATGGCGTCCCGACCAGCATCTTTTACGTGGCTTTCGGCTTATCTGTACTGACTGTTTACTGATTAAATGACTTAGGCTGGCGATATCTCTGAGACCGGGTAAAGAAACCACTCCAGCGCCGCGATCTGAGCCGACGAGATCGCGCCAGGAGATGCAGCCATGCCAGCTGATACCGCAACCATAGGGCGGTACGTGAAGACCGACATCCCGGCCCGGCTCGATCGATTGCCGTGGTCGAGATGGCACTGGACGATCGTGTTTGCACTCGGCATCACCTGGGTCCTGGACGGACTCGAGGTCACGATCGTAGGCACGATCGGGTCACGACTCACCGAGGCGGACACACTGTACTTCTCGGCTAGCCAGGTGGGCGCCATCGCCAGCTTCTACATCGCCGGAGCCGTAATCGGCGCGATCGTTTTCGGATACTTCACCGACAAGCTGGGGCGCAAGAAGCTCTTTCTCATCACCCTGGGTTGGTACACCATCTTCACGGTTGTGAACGCGTTCGCCTGGAACTTCTGGTCATTCGCGATCTTCCGATTCCTGGCTGCCAACGGTATCGGTGGCGAGTACGCGGCCATAAACTCCGCGATCGACGAGCTGATCCCCGCGGAGCGCCGCGGCCAGGTCGATCTTTCGATCAACAGCAGTTGGTGGATCGGCACCATGCTGGCGAGCGCTCTCAGCCTGCTCCTGCTGGACGAGCGCCTGTTTCCAGCAGACCTGGGCTGGCGGCTCTGCTTCGGCCTGGGCGCGGCGATCGCGCTCGCCGTGCTCCTGGTCCGGCGCTCGCTACCGGAGAGTCCGCGCTGGCTTATGACCCACGGCCGAACCGCGCAGGCCGAAAGGATCGTCAAACAGATCGAAGAGGAGGTGGAGCGGAACAAAGGCCCGCTGCCACCGCCCACAGGGACCGTTGTGACCGTGGACACGGAGAGGCGCGTCGACTATGTCGAAGTCGCGACAACGATGATCCGCACATATCCGTCGCGGACCCTCCTCGGCCTCAGCCTGATGGTTACTCAGGCCTTCCTATACAACGCGATCTTCTTCACCGAGGCGCTCGTGCTGACAGTGTTCTTCAAGGTGCCGAGTGGAAGCGTCGGGCTTTACATCTTTCCGCTGGCAGTGGGGAACCTGCTCGGTCCGTGGATCCTGGGGCGACTGTTCGACACAGTCGGGCGGAAGCCGATGATCGCTCTGACCTACATCCTCTCCGGTGCGCTGCTGGTCATCACCGGGCTCTTCTTTGTTAACGGTCTGCTCACCGCCGTCACCGTGACCGCTTGCTGGGTGGTGATCTTCTTCTTCGCCTCTGCTGGCGCCAGCTCAGCCTACCTGACCGCGAGCGAGGTATTCCCGATGGAGATCCGTGCCAACGCGATCGCTTATATCTTCGCGTTCGGCACCCTCGTGGGCGGTGCCTTGGCACCATACATCTTCGGTTTGTTGATCCAGACCCACGCCGCCCGAAACGTCTTCTTTGGCTACCTGGTTGGCTCCTTCCTGATGGTCCTGGGTGGCCTCACCGAGCTCTTGTCTGGTGTCGACTCGGAGCGCAAGTCGCTCGAACAGGTCGCCGTGCCCCTGACCGCCCTGGAGGTCGGGCGTGGAGATGGACCTGCCTGAACCGCCCGCCGAGGCTCCAGCTCTGACGGACGGAATGCGAAAGAGTGGTCGGTGACGGTCAGGGTGTGGCCGCTCCGTCGGGGCGGTGGGCGGGCTGGAACAGTTCGATGAGGTTGCCCGCGGGGTCGGCGAGCAAGATTTGGCGCCCGCCAGGGCCGGAGACCATTTCGCTGCGGAAGGACAGGCCGGCCCCGCGGAGTCGGGCGATCTCGACATCCAGGTTGTCGAGGACGAGGTGGATGCGGTTGCGGCCGGCTGTGGCGGCGTCAGCCGGTGTGGCGCGGGCGCCGGAGCTGGCGGGGCCGGACAGCAGCAGCCGCAGCGGGCCACGGACGACGTCGGCGAAGGCGGGTGCGGCGCTGCTGTTCAGCGTGAAGCCGAGGTGGGTGGTGTAGAAGTCGATGGCCGCCTGCACGTCGTCAACGAGGTAACGGACGCTGGCGTACTGGTTGGGTGCGTTCATGAGTCAAACCTCCTTGCGGTGGATGGCGGCGAGGACCGGCAGCAGGTGCCCGATCCGGGTGTCGATGTCCGCCGCGGTGCGCCGGAAGGCGGGGTAGCTGGCTTGGTCGGTGTCGCCCGCCGCGGCCGGGTCGGGGATGCTCCAGTGGATTCGCCGCGGGTGGTGGGCGAACTCGGGGCAGACTTCGCGGGCCCTGTCGCACAGAGTGATCACATAGTCGAACCGGCGGCCGGTGAGGGTGTCCAGGTGTCGGGGCTGCTGATCGGCGACGTCAATGTCGAACGTGTCGCGGAGCACCCGAATGGTGTTGGGGTGCAGGCTGGGTTTGGGCCGGCTGCCGGCGCTGGTGACGCTTACGTGCCCTGCGGTGTAGTGGCGCAGCAGGGCTTCGCCAATCGGTGAGCGGGCGCTGTTGCCGGTGCACACGAACAGTACGTCGATCTGCCGGGACCCCTCTTGGCCGGCCGAGGGGATCGGTGGTGCAGCGTGCTGACGCACCGCCGGGTGGAGAGCGGCACCGCTGTCGGTCAGCGCACCGGCGCAGCGGTCCAGATCCAGGTGGTAGTAGCTGTCCCGGCCGTCGAAGCTGCTCCGTGAGGCGGTGACCAGCCCGCCGTCGCGCAGCAGCCGCAGGTGGTAGGAGACCAGGTTCTGCGGCTGGTCGACCTGTGTCACCAGCTCGCGGACCCGGTAGTCGCTGTGGGCGAGTTCGGTCAGCAGCCGCCAGCGCAGCGGGTGAGCGGCCAGCCGGACGAACACCGGCGGGGCGGCGACTTCACCCGAGGGCACCATGTGCCAGATCATACATCAAACCTGGTCGATGCATCAAACTAATTTGATGGAGGCGCCGAAGACTCGGCAGAATCACCGTGTGCGGTTGGCTGAGCCGTCCACCTTGCCGGTTGTCCCTGTTTCACGCTTCGGGTTCGAGTGTCACGGCTGAGCCTGGCTCTGGCGGCCGCCTCTCGAGCCTTTCAGGCCCGCCCTACTTACTGCGGTGGCAAGCGCTCGGCCGTTAAGGGGGCCGCCACCTGCGCGTGCAGCCGAAGCAAATCGGGGATCGTCTCCGGCGGTCGCCGCCCTAGCCCGCACTCAGTGGCGACGCCGAAGCCCGGGACCACCTGGAGCGCGGTCTTCATGCGCTGCCGCGCTCCCTCAGCGCCGTCGGTGAGATGGACCAGGCCCAGATAGAGCTCCGTCTCAGGATCGAGGCGCGACTCGCCAAGTGGAGCGAAGTACGCAGGATCGGCACGCTCGCGGGGGACCGGTAGATGCACCCAGTTGACCGGGCGGCCGAGGCTCGCGCAGATGTCGTTGGCTACCTCGACCAGCAGGCCCGCGTCTTCAGGCTCCTTGAAATGCCGGTGGCCGGCATCCCCATAGCAGAGGTGGTAGCCGAGCTCGACGTCTTCAGGCACGAGGTCGCCAAGGCGGCGGAGCCGGACCAGGACCCCGTCGCGAGCGTCCTCGAAGTGCGCGGGCATGACCTTCTCCAGGATTGCGAACTCGATGGCCGTGTCCCACTGCACGGCCAGTTCGGTGTGCTGAATAGAGGCCGTGATCTCACCAAGCTCTTCAAGGATCCGCTGTTCGTACGCGGGCTCGACCGCAGACCGGTCCTGCTGCCGGATGAAGGCTGTCACCGTGGCGAGCGGCGTCGGCAGCGAGACCTGGAAGCGGCAGCGCCTCGGGATCACGCCAGCGGCTTTGAGTTCCTTAAAGACGGGATATGACTGCGCTGCTGCAGCCGCGTACCCCAGCTCCTCAAAGTGGACGTCGCTGCCCGAGGCACCCTCGCGGAGCGAGATCGGTCCGCCTCGGGAGTAGGGCAGGTGCGCCTCGCGCTGCTCAAGAGCCGGGCAGGCGGTCAGGAAGGGTGTCTGCCAGCTGATCCAGCCCGATCGCACGCCAGTCTCGCCGTCTGGAATGCGCCGGAGCCACGGGCCCAGGATTCCCGCAACTGTTCGAAAAACCTCCTCGGCGCTCTTGAGCGGCACACTGCCGTTTAGATGCACGCCCTGCACGCGTGCGCCCAGACCGCTCCTACCCCATTCGCTGCGCATCAGCCGATACTCCTAGCACAAGCGCGCCGATCAGACCAGATCTCCGGTTCTCGCGACACGTGCTAGGCACCCCTGTCTCGGCCGCGGGCCAAACCTCTTTGTGCATGGCCTTCAGCTCGTGCCTGTACGACGACGCGCCGGGGCACATATGGCCACACGCGGGTCGTGCTGGCCAGGGACAATGCCTCGACGCGCTCCGCCCGCGTCTCTGCCGCCTTACTCATGACCTTACTTATAGCCCGCGCGGGCCCGGGTCCTTGTGTCGGACCTTGCGGGAGAGTCACAACTCGGCCGCTGCCTCCATCCACATGTCTTCGTAAGTCGTGGCATCAGACATGAGCGAGTACACGGTCCAGCGGTCGAGGTACCCGGGTTAGATCGAGGGCCTTTACGAGTAAGGCCGCAGATTGGATTTTCCGGCCGCTGTGGGTGCCGATGAAGCGGCGGAGCTGCTGTTCGGTGCTCCGTCCTCGCCACGCAGGCTGCTTTTGGAATGTGCGGAAGGATTCGAGCTCTCCCTGAGCATTGATGACATGTTCCACGGCGGCCGTACCGAGAGAGCGGATGAGCTCGTCCTCCAGGTCTGCGAAGCAAACGTAGAAACCGAGTCGTTCCATTTCGGTGCGGCTGAGACCGGAACCGAGGCCGGCACGTTCGAGGCCGCGTCGGAAAGGGCCCTCCTCAGCGGCGTCACAGAGGCCCGCCAGTCTCAGGTCAGACCCATTGGGGCCGAACAGATCCAGGAAGTGGCCAACGTTCGTCGCACCGCCCATCGGCACGATGAACACGCCTTCGCCAGCGAGGTTCCTACGCCGGCGCACCGCCAGCGCTTCGAGCGCAAACTGGTCGCTGACTCCCTCAACCAGTACGACCGCACGTTTGACGGAGCACATGCTGACAAGGTTGGCATGGCTGCGCCGAAGCGTGTTCTGCGTTACAGCCCCATCGAGTTGGTGATACTTGCGGAGCAGGTCATAAGACGATCACGGCGCTGGACCCAGGGCATCTGGGGGACGTGTCCATGGAAGAACAGGTGGCCCGTCCGACCCAGCGCGCGGACCTGGCTCGCCCGTGCCCGGCGACCCACACCCCGGCTGGCGTGGCCAAGGAGCCAGCAATCACGCCCTCGCGCCCACCGCGATGCGCCCTACCTGGGGCAGGATCTCGCGTTCGTAGAGCCGGAAGACGCTCTGCTGGTCTGGCCCGATCTGATGGATGTGGACGTGGTCGAAGCCCGCCCGCGCGTACCGCTCAATGGCCTGGATGTGCTCCGCGGGGTCGGGACCCAGCACGACGCTGCCCTTGAGCGCATCCGGGGTAACGTCCTGTGCGGCCTGGCTGAACTGGGAGGGCGTCGCGAGCTCGGTGAGGATCCCTGACGGAAGCCCCGGCAGGGGCCACTGGCGCATCACAGTCTCGATCGCCCGCTCCCTGGTCTCGGCGCAGCACACGAGAAGCTCACCGTGGCGCGGCTTGCCGGCACCGCCCGACTCGTCGAAGGCCCGGACGTCGGCGGAGGGGCTAGTCGAGATCAGACCGTCGCCGATGCGGCCTGCCAGCTGCGCCGCCCTGCGCCCCACAGCGCCCAGGTAGATCGGTGGCGGGTCAGGCGGCAGGCTGTAGATGCGGGCCCGGTCCACAGTGAAGAAGCGTCCCTCAAATGTGTGCGTGCCGCCCCTCCAGAGGAGGCGGATGAGCCCGATGGCCTCCTCCAGCATGGCCTGCCGCCGGACGTTGGACGGCCACGCGTCGCTCAGGATGTGCTCGTTCAGCCGCTCCCCCGTGCCTGCTCCGAGGAAAAAGCGGCCCTCGAACATGATGGCCGCCGTGGCGGCCGCCTGGGCGACCAGGCTCGGGTGCATTCGAAACAGGGGACAGGTGACCGCGGTTCCCACCCGGAGCCGGGTGGTCTTACGGCGATGCCGCCCAGGACCGACCAGACGTAGGGGCTCTGGCCCTGGGCGTCGATCCAGGGGTGGAAGTGGTCGGTGACCACCCCATAGGCGAATCCTGCCTCCTCGGCGCGCCTTGCGTGCTCGACCAGGTCGTTCGGCCCATGCTCCTCGCTGCTCAGGTGATATCCCAAGATCATCGCTCAAAACCCCCGCATATGGATATTATCGCTATAACCTTTTCTAAGCGTACACCCTTCGAGCCGGGCTGGCGTCAGGGGCGACCCGCATCGGCCGCTACATCAGCGCCGCTGCAGCGGCGCCCCGGATCGAGCACTCGCCGACCCGGAGAATGAGGGCGTCTGATCCGAAATCGTGCATTTGGACGTCGCGCGAGCCTGATATCAGCAACTACGGTGGGACGAGCATGTGCTGAGCCGGCGTGCCATACATGTGGACCTCCGAGCAAAGGGACTAAGCCGGCTGATGGGAATTGGGAATTGAGAGATAAGGGCAAGGGATCACGAGCCGCATCGTAAAGACGCCGAGGTGGGGCAGCGACCCGGAGGGCCTGGGCCTCGATGTTCTCGCCGCCTGGGTCGGCGCCTCGCCAGAGGGGGTCGTCGTCCTGGACAGCAATCTTCGGATCGTCTACGCCAGCCCGGCCTACTATGACTTGTTCGGCCATCCCCCCGACCCGATGGTCGGTCAGGATTTTCTCAGGTTCATCCCCGAACGGCATCGGCAAACCGTGCGGACCCACATGGCCGACGTTCGGGGTGGCATGTCCGAACCGCTGATTGGCTTCGGCTCCCGTCCCGACGGTTCCGAGATCGAGCTCGAGGTGAGGGCCACCATGTTGGACCTCCACGGCGAGCGGTTCTTCGTCCGCTCCGTCCGAGACGTGACGGAGCGGCAGCGGCAGGCACGGCAGGCGGCGGCACTGGCCCAGGCCGCCGCCAGCGTCGCCGCGAGCGACTCGATCGAGGCAGTCATCGACGCCATCAGCGAGTGCGCTCTCGTAGGAACGCGCGCGCTCGCCGCATGGGTGAAGCTCGACGATGAGGACCACGTCCCGAGATGGGTCGGCGCCGCCGGTGTGCCGGACAGCTTCCGTGAGCACCTGCGGTCGCCGGACGCGGCCTCCTGCGTCCGCTTCATAGTGCAGGAGGCCCTGGCGGCGCGGCGAGTCGTCGTATATGCGGATTGGCGGCAGCAGATAGAGCGAGCGCTCGGGTCCGAATGCCCGTTGAACTTCCCGTGGCAGCCGGCCGCAATCGCGCGTCTACTGCACCGTGGAGAGGCCGTCGGGCTGCTGACCGCTATCTTCCGAGAGGGCGAGATGCCGTACGAGGCCGAGACTACCTTCCTCGCGGCCCTGGCGGACCAGGCGGCGATAGCCGCCGCCAATGCCCGGCTGCTGGCGGCCGCTCGCGAGAAGGTCGCGCTGCGGGAACGGCAGCGGCTGGCGAGGGAGCTGCACGACTCGGTCTCTCAGTCGCTGTACGCGATCCAGGCGGGAGTGCAGATTGCACGCGAGCGGCTTGGCCAGGATTCGGCCGGGATCGCCCAGCCGATCGACTACGTCCTGCGACTCGCCGAAGCGAGCCAGGCCGAGATGCGGGCGCTGATCTTCGAACTGCGGCCCGAAGCCCTTGAGACCGAGGGCCTGGTGGCGGCTCTCAACAGGCAGATCGACGCCGTTCGTGCCAAGCAGGGCATCTCCGCCCAGACCATCACCAGCACCGAACCCGAGCTGCCCATCGAGGTCAAGCAGGCGCTGTACCGGGTCGGCCGGGAGGCCCTCTGGAACGCGGTGAAGCACGCCCGCGCCCGGCGCGTCGACGTCCGCCTGGAGGCTTATGGAGACTCGGTT
>Ga0126384_10002364_pt1 | contig 11420 bp, 8 predicted proteins | sample PanSoiMetPlot_36_FD_92543 | JGI IMG/M metagenome (GOLD analysis project Ga0126384, IMG submission 92543) | Tropical forest soil microbial communities from Panama - MetaG Plot_36 | ecosystem: Environmental > Terrestrial > Soil > Tropical forest > Bulk soil | place: Panama | collected 2016-02-17 | reverse complement strand
CGACATCGACCTGATCCAGAAGGCGTGGGCGTCGAAGCGCGATCCGCTGTTCCTGCCGGGCAACTTCAACAACCGGATCCTGATCGACGCCTGCATCCCGTACGATATGAAGCTCAAGAAGACCTTCCCGACCGTGGTCGACGTCAGCGGCGATTTGCGCGGGCGACTGCGGGCGAAGTTTCCGCATATCTTTCCGCCGATGTGACGATCGGGAACAGAGTTATGACCAGCGCGCGACACCGTCATGCCCGGGCGTGTTCCGGCCACGCACGACTTTCCAGCAGGACAAGCCCGGCCATGATGCGACAGGGTCTGCGCGCCGCCGCCGCGGCCGCGCTTGTCGCCGCCATCGTCTCTCCCGCGGGCGCCGAGAGCGTCGAGGACTTCTACCGCGGCAAGAGCATCACGCTGGCGATCGGCTACAGCGTCGGGGGCGGCTACGACCTCTACGGGCGGCTGCTGGCGCGCCATCTCGGCAAGTACATTCCGGGCCAGCCCGCGATCGTGCCGCAGAACCGCGAGGGCGCCGGCAGCCTGCGCGCCGCGATCTACATCTATAATGCGGCGCCGAAGGACGGCACCGTCATCGGCACGTTCTCGCGCAGCATGGCGGTGGCGCCGCTTATCAACGACGCGCCGTTCGATGCATCGAAGTTCACCTGGCTCGGCAGCATCTCGACCGACGTGAACGTGTGCGTGACCTGGGGGCCGTCGCCGATCAAGACGTTCGCGGACATGCTGGCGAAGCCGTTCACGATGGGCGGGCTCGGCGCCGGCGCCGATCCCGACATCTTCGCGCTGATGTTCAAGAACATCTTCGGCGCCAAGCTCAAGCTCGTCAGCGGCTATCCGGGAACGAACGACGTCGCGCTCGCGATGGAGCGCGGCGAGGTCGACGGCCTGTGCGGACTGTCGTGGAGCACGCTGGTGACGCGCCACGGCGACTGGATCGCGGGCAAGAAGATCAACATTCCGGTGCAGGCGGGCCTGCACAAGGAGGGCGACATCGCCGACGTGCCCAATGTCATGGACCTCGTGAAGGGTGAGGAGCAGACGCAGATCGTGCGACTGATCCTGGCGAGCCAGGAGATGGCGCGCCCGTTCGCGGCGCCGCCCGGCATTCCCGACGACCGCAAGCGCGCGCTGATCGAGGCGTTCGACAAGACTATGAAGGACAAGGACTTCCTCGCCGAGGCCGCGAAGATGAAGGCGGACGTCAATCCGGTGAGCGCGGGCGAGATCGACAAGCTTCTGGCCGAGGTCTACCGCACCCCGAAGGACGTGGTCGCCAAGGCCGCCAAGGCGACGAGCAACACGCAGTGAGGGATGGGCGGAGCGAAGCAATCTCCCCCGCGAACGCATGAGGCCGTGGCCGAGATTGCTTCGTCGCGCACGCAAGTCGGGCCTGCCCGACTTGCGCATCTTGGCTTGCCGATCTCGGGTAGACCCGAGATCGGTGCGCTCCTCGCAATGACCGCATCCTCCCCATGATCGGCTCGCGCATTCCGCGCCTGGAGGACGAGGCGCTGCTGCGCGGGCGCGGGCGGTTCGTCGACGATCTCGCGATCGGCGGCGTGCTGCACGCGGCATTCGTGCGCAGCCCGCATCCGCATGCCCTGATCAAAAGCATCTCGGCCGACGCCGCGCGGGAGCTGCCCGGCGTCCACGCGGTGCTCACCCTCGACGATCTTGCGCCGGTGCTGGCGCAGCGGCGCATGAACCGGCGCTCCAATGCCGGAACGCCGCTCGACAACATGTGGCCATTCGCGCTCGCGGACCGCGAGGTGTCCTATGTGGGCGAGCCGGTTGCGATCGTGGTGGCGGCGAGCCGCTACGTCGGCGAGGACGCGGCGGCGCGCGTCGAGGTCGACTACGATGTGCAACCGTCGGTCTCCGACTGCCGCCAGGCCGCGAAATCGGGCGCGCCGCCGGTGCGGCGGGAAATCGCGTCCAACCTCATCGCATCGTTCAAGGTCAGCTACGGCGATGCGGCAGCGGCCTTTGCCGCCGCGCGGCACGTGGTGCGCGAAGAGCTGTGGCAGCATCGCGGCGCCGGCCATCCGATCGAGGGACGCGGCATCCTCGCCGAATGGCGTGACGCCGACGAGACCATGACGGTCTGGGCCTCGACCCAGAAGGCGCATGATCTGCTCAATTCGCTCAATGCCTGCGTGCGGCTGGAGGACAACCGGCTGCGCGTCGCGACGCCCGATGTCGGCGGCGGTTTCGGGCCGAAGCTCTGCGTCTATTCGGAGGACGTCGCGGTAGCAGCGGCGGCGCGCCGGCTCGGGCGTTCGATCAAATGGATCGAGGACCGGCGCGAGCACTTCACCAACGCGGCGCAGGAGCGCGACCAGCACTGGTCGCTGGAGATCGCGGTCGACGGCGAGGCCAGGCTTCTCGGCATCCGCGGCCGGCTGCTGCATGACCAGGGCGCCTATGCGCTGCAGGACATCAACCAGCCTTACAACTCCGCCAAGTCGTTGAGCGGACCCTACATGGTGCCGGCGCTCTCCATGGACATCGCGGTCGTCGCCACCAACAAGACGCCGGTGTCCTCGGTGCGCGGCGCCGGCTATCCGCAGGCGTCGTTCGCGATGGAGCGGCTGATGGATGCGGTCGCGCGTGAGCTCGAGCTCGACCGCGCCGAGGTGCGTCGCCGCAACCTCATTCCGGCCGACCGTATGCCGTACCGGCTGCCGCTCAAGGAGCGCTCCGGTGCCGGCGTCGAGTACGACAGCGGCGATTATCCGGCCTGCCAGGCGGAGGTTCTCGAAGCCGCGCGGTGGGGCGATTTTCCGCGCCGCCAGGCGCAGGCGCGCGCCGAGGGCCGCTACATCGGCATCGGGCTCGCGCATGCGCTCAAGGGCACCGGCCGCGGCCCGTTCGAATCCGGGCTGGTGCGGGTCGCGCCGTCCGGCCGCGTCTCCGTGTTCACCGGCGCCGCCGCGATGGGGCAGGGGCTCAAGACCGCGCTGGCGCAGATCTGCGCCCACGAGCTCGGCATCAGGGCCGAGGATGTCCGGGTCGTCGCCGGCGACACCGCGACGGTCGCGGTCGGCCTCGGCGGATTCGCCAGCCGTCAGACCGTGACGGCGGGTTCATCGGTGCTGCTCGCCGCCCGCGCGGTGCGGGACAAGGCCAAGAAGCTCGCGAGCCATCTGCTGGAAGCCGGCGAGCACGACCTCGAGGTGGTCGACGGCGCGGTGCGCGTGGTCGGGGCGCCGAAGCTCGCGGTCAGCTTCGGCGAGCTTGCGCGCGTGCTGCAGGGCGCGCCCGGCTTCGGATTTCCGCCCGGCGTCGATCCCGGGCTCGACGCCAACGTCAATCACCGCCTCGACGCGCTCGCCTATGCGAACGCATGCCACGTCGCCGAGGTCGAGGTCGACATCGAGACCGGCGGGGTACGCGTCCTGCGCTACTGCGCCATCCAGGATTCGGGGACGCTGATCAATCCCACGATCGTCGACGGCCAGGTCCAGGGCGGCATCGTGCACGGCATCGGCAATGCGCTGCTCGAATGGATGGCCTATGACGCTGACGGCCAGCCGATGACGACGACGTTTGCGGAATACCTGCTGCCTGCGACGACCGAAGTGCCGATGATGAATACGCTCTACAAGCAGACGCCGTCGCCGCTCAATCCGCTCGGCGCCAAGGGGGCGGGCGAGGTCGGCACCATCCCGGCCGCCGCGGCGGTGATCTCGGCGGTCGAGGACGCGCTCACGCCGTTCGGCGTGCACGTCGCGCAGACGCCGCTGCCGCCGCAGAAGATCCTGGAGTTGATCGCGCAAAGCAGGACGCCGTAGGGTAGGCCAAGCGAAGCGTGCCCACCATCGCGAATGCTCGGCCAGCCACGTGGGCACGGCGCTGGCGCGCCTTCGCCACCCTACAGCGCTCAGCCGGTGGGTTACGCGGCTTCTCCGCTAACCCACCCTACGGGACGAAGTACTTCGGAGCAGCTCATGGAATTCGACAACTCGTTCGAGGTGCCGCTGCCGCCCGACAAGGCGTGGCCGGTGCTGATGGACATCGAGCGCATCGCGCCGTGCATGCCGGGCGCCCAGCTCACCGAGGTGGTCGACAAGACGACCTACAAGGGCAACATCGCGGTCCGGCTCGGGCCGGTGGCGCTGACCTTTGCGGGGACCGTCAAGTTCGAGGCGATCGACGACGCAGCGCGCACCGCGCGCGTGAAGGCCCAGGGCGCCGACGCCAAGGGCCGCGGCGGCGCCAATGCGGCGGCCTCGTTCCGCCTGGAGCCGACGCCGGCCGGCTCGCGGGTGCTGGTGCATACCGATCTCGCGCTGTCCGGCGCGGTCGCGCAATACGGGCGCGGCGTCGGCATGATCCAGGCGACCGCCGCGCAGCTGATGAAGCAGTTCGCCGAGAACCTGAAGGCGCAGCTCGCGGCGTCGGCGGCGGCACCGACGCCACCCGCACCCGCGCCGAGCGCAGCCGCAACGGCGGCGCCCGCTGGTGCGCCCGCTCCAGCCGCCACGGGCGCGCCAACCGCCGCACCTCCCGGGTCGCCCCCGCCGCCGGCCGCCAAGCCGATCTCGGGCTTCTCGCTGATGGCGCGGGTGATCTGGGACGCGATCCGGCGCCTGTTTGGTGGACGCTCATAGCCCGCATTGAGCGACCCGCCTTCGCTCGCCGCGCGAGCTACGGACGGGTTGAGCCGCCGAAGCGCGGAGCGCGTAGGCGGAAGCGAAATGCGGGACAGAGTTCCCGGATTCGCTTCGCTCAATCCGGGCTACGGCCATGCCACGGCTGTGCTATCGTTGTCCGACCGAAACTCGACATCAGATCGAGCGAGGAATCGGGATGAGGCGTCGGGAGTTCGTCGGACTGTGCGGAGCGGCCGCCGCGGCGTGGCCGTTTGCGGCGCGCGCGCAAGGCAGCGCGCAACCCTATCCGGCGCGGCTGATCAAGCTGCTGCACGGCTTTCCGCCCGGCGGCAACGTCGACGTGGTCGCGCGCCTGGTGGCGCAGGAGATGTCGAAGGGTCTCGGGCAGACCATCATCGTCGAGGCCAAGGTCGGACAGGCGGGAAGCCTCGCGGCCGAGACGGTCTCGGCCGCCGAGCCCGACGGCTACACGCTGCTGGTCGTTGCCGGCCTGCATCCGGCGGTGGCGGCGGTCTATCGCAAGCTCAAATACGATCCGCTCGACGGTCTCGCCTGGATCTCCATGGTGAGCTTCTATCCGTTCATCCTGTGCGCGCGCACAGACGCGCCCGTGAAGACCTTCGCGGACCTCATCGCGAGGGCGCGGCAGAAGCCCGGCGGCGTGAGCTCGGGCACGGCCGGCAACGGGTCGATCTCGCACATGACGACCGAGCTGATCGCGCGCGGCGCCGACGTGCGGTTCCTCAACGTCCCCTATCGCGGCGAAGCGCCGGCGATGCAGGGGCTGCTGGGCGGCGACGTCGATTTCGTGATCTCGACCTCGACGCTCGCCGCGGCGCAAATGGCGTCCGGCCAGGTGCGTGCGCTCGCCGTAACCAGCAAGGCGCGATGGAACGGCTTTTCCGACATTCCGACGATCGCCGAATCGGGCCTGCCCGATTTCGAGGTGATGTCGTGGTCGGGCTTTGCGGCGCCGCCGCGGACGCCGCAGGCGATCATCAACCGGCTGCACGCCGAGATCGAGCGCGCGATTGCGGTTCCGGACGTGCGCACCCGGCTCGAAAGCTTCGGCGCCGAGGTGCGCAGCACGACGCCGGCCGAGATGCGCGACCTGGTGGCGCGCCAGATCGCGCTGTGGACCAAGATCGCGGACGAGGCGAACATCCGGCTGGACTAGAACACTGCAAACAGGGAGGGGCGGGCCGTGCGAACGATGTCGAGGACGCTCGCGGTTCTCGCCGCGGCGATTGGCGTGCTGTCGGCTGTGGGCCTGCTCACGGCGGATCACGCGGCCGCCGAGCTGTTGTCGGGCCGTCCCATCACGGTGGTGATTCCGTTCACGCCGGGCGCGAGCTCGGACACGTTTCAGCGCCTGGTCGCCAAGCAGGTGTCCGAGAGCACCGGCCAGGTGATCATCGTCGAGTCGCGGCCGGGCGGCAGCGGCACGGTGGGCGCCATGGCGGTCAAGCAGGCGCCGCCCGACGGCCATACGCTGTTTCAGGGCAATTCCGGCACGCACGGGTCCCATGCGACGCTCTATCCGTCGCTGCCCTACGATCCGGTCAGGGATTTCGCACCGATCACGCTGATGTGGAGCTTTCCGCAGCTGCTCGTGGTGCCGGCCGACAGTCCGGTGAAGTCGGTCGCGGAGCTTGCGGCCTACGCCAAGACCAAGGCGGGCGGGCTGAGCTACGGCTCGCAGGGCAACGGCAGCGGCGGCCACCTGCTCGGCGCGCTGTTCGAACACAAGGTCGGCGCCGCGATGGTGCATGTGCCGTATCGCGGCGCCGGGCCGGCGTCGCTCGACGTCGCGACCGGCCGGATCGATTTTCTGTTCGTCTCCTACGCCTCGGTGCTGCCCTACTATCAGGCCGGCAAGGTGCGCACGCTCGCGGTCTCGTCGGCAAAGCGGCTGACCGCGCTGCCCGACGTGCCGTCGATGGCGGAGGTCGGCTTCCCGGGCTTCGAGATGGACACCTGGTTCGGCCTGCTCGCGCCCGCCGGCACGCCCGAACCGATCGTGGCCACGCTCAATGCGGCCTTCGTCAAGGCCGCGCATGCGCCCGAGGTGGTCAAGCAGATGATCGACCAGGGCGCCGAGCCGGTCACCGACACGCCGCAGCAGTTCGCCGGCTACATCCACACCGAGATCGAGCGCCTCGGCGCGATCGTGAAGACGCTGGGCATCAAGGGGGAGTGATCGCTACGCAACGTCCCTGAATTCGATTTACTCGTTTCTTGCACTCGCCTATCCTCCCAATCTCCGGATGCAGAAGGGGTGGGGTGCAATGAAGGCCAAATGGATCGGCGTGCTCGCACTGTTGCTCGCAACGGATCGAGCTTACAGCCTGGACTACTACTGCAATGCGGGCTACTCCCGCATTCACAACGGCGGCGAATATCAAGTCGATTGGAAGGTCGTGAGCTCGGGCGCGAGGCGGGTGCAGATGCCCGGGCAGACAAAGCCGACGCGCGGCTGCACGTACAGTTGGCGGTCGCTGGGCGCCTTCCATCGCCCCCCAGAGATTGTCCAGGCGCCCAGGCTTGGCCGGGCGCGGGTCGTGAGCAACTATCGCCTCTATTATGAATCAGGACACGCTGGGCAGGATACGCTTGGCGTCCGCATTCACTGGATTCAATCCAGCTCGGGGGAGCTCCAAAGCGCGGTCGTGCGCTACAACATCACGGTCACCGATCATCCGCTCTGACGCGGCTTAGGTGGCCGTCGAGATCGAGCGCTGGGGATCAAGGGGGAGGGAAGGGCGGAGCGTGGCCGCACGTTCAGCCTGCTCCCTCTCTCCGCTCTTGCGGGGAGAGGGAGCGCGAGCGCCGTGGTCAGCCATAAGAAGAAACCTCACGCCTTCTCCGCCTTCGGGCGCTGGTCGGCCAGCATCGTCCCGAGGCGGAACGGCTCGAAGGTCGGCTTGTAGCTCTTCTCGTCGAGGAACTGACGCAGGCCGGTGTTGTAGGAATCCTCCTTGTCGGCGATCTTGATCGCCTGGCCCTTGGCGGCGAGATAGTCGTAGGCCTGCGGCACGTCCATGGTGCGCACCTGACGCACCGCGTGCTTGGTCGCGCGCAGCACCGCCGGGCTCTTCTTCATCAGCTTTTCGGCGAGCGCGATCACGGCATCCTCGAGCTTCTCGCGCGGCACCGCGTAGTTGATCATGCCGATGCGCGCCGCCTCCTTGCCGTCGAACGGCTCGCCGAGGCACGCATAATAGAGCGCGTGGCGCGGCAGCACCGCGTCGGCCACCGCCTTCGACACCAGCGCGCCCGGCAGGATTCCCCAGTTGACCTCGGACAGCGAGAACGTCGCGTCCTCGGCCGCGATCGCGAAGTCGCAGGCGAGCAGCTGCATGAACGCGCCGCCGACGCAGAAGCCGTGCACCATCGCGATGGTGGGCTTGTCGTAGCCGTAGAGCCGCTCCCAGCGCCAGCGGTTGGCGGCGGCCGCCGCCTTCTTGCGCTCGCCCGGGTTCCGCTCGAGCTCGCGGAAGAATTTCTGCAGGTCCTGGCCGGCGCTGAAATTGCCGCCTTCGCCGCTGACGACGACCACGCGCACGTTCTCGTCGGTCTCGAGCCGCGCCAGCGCGTCGTCCATGTCGTAGTGGAGCTGCGGGCTCATGGCGTTGCGCTTGTCCGGCCGGTTGAGCATCGCCCAGGCGATGCCGTCCTGGATGCGGACCTTGACGAACTCGTATTTGTACTCGGCCATGGTGCTCTCCTTTTTTTCACCCATACGTGCGCAGCACGTGCCGCGCGAGCGTCATCTTCAGGATCTCGATCGGGCCTTCGGTGATCATCATGCTGCGCTGGTCGCGCCAGAATTTCTCGATCGGCAGGTCGGTCGCCAGCCCCATGCCGCCGTGGATCTCCAGGCAGCGGTCGGCGGCGCGGAACGACTGGGTGTCGCCGAAGATCTTCGCCATGTAGGCCTCGGGCCGGATGTCGCGGCCCTGGTCGTATTTCCACGCGGCGTCGTAGACCATCAGGCGCAGCTGGTGCAGCTCCATGAAGCTGTCGACCAGCATCCACTGCACGGCCTGGCGGTCGGCGAGCGGCGCCCCGAAGGTGACGCGCTGCTTGGCGTAGTGCGTGCCGAGCTCGAGGCAGCGCTCGATCACGCCGATCGCCCGCGCGCCGTGGCGCAGGCGGCCGACATTGAGCCAGTGCTGGGCGTGGCGAAAACCGTCGCCCTCGGCGCCGATGCGGTCCGCGACCGGCACGTGCACGTCCTCGAACACGATCTCCCACGGCCGGTCGTCGACGACGAGCTCCTGGGCGCGCACCAGCGTCACACCCGGCGCCTTCATGTCGACGATGAAGGCCGAGATGCCGCCATGCGATCCTTTCGAACGGTCGGTCGCGGCGATCAGCTGGGTGTAGTGCGCTTCGTCGGCGTCGGTGATGAAGCGCTTGGTGCCGTTGATGACATAATGGTCGCCCTGGCGCACCGCGGTGGTTCGCATGCTGCCCGGATCGCCGCCGGCCTCGGGCTCGGTCTGCGCCAGGCACCATTTCAGCTCGCCGCGGATGGTCGGCAGCAGGTACTTCTGCTTCTGCGCGGCGTCGAGGTGATAGAGGATCGGGCTCACGTTCGGCCCAAAGATCTCCACGCCGCGGGTCGGCAGCGCGATGGTGCGGCCGAGCTCCGACCACACCGTGACCTTGGCGACCAGGCCCATGCCAAGGCCGCCGTATTGGGGCGGCACGTCATAGCCGGCGAGACCGAGTTCCTTTGCCTTCGCCTGGAGATGCGCGCGCACCTCCGGCTTGAGCTTGTGGCCGTTGCGCGCGGTGCGCTCGATCGGGATCAGCTCGCGGTCGACGAATTTCCGCACCGTCTCCTTGAGCATCCGGATTTCTTCCGGCAGGTCGAAGTTGAGGGCGTCGGCCGCGGCCGTTGCGTCGTTCATGCGACCTCTCCGGGCTGAGCGCGCGGGATGATGCGGACATCGACCGCGCACGCGCCTTCACCTCTCGCCCGCACGATCAGCGGGTTGACCTCGATCTCCGCGATCCACGGCCGGTACGCCGCGAACAGGCGCGACAGCCCGATCATGGCCTGCGTGAGCGCAGGCGTGTCTCGACTCAGGCGCCCGCGGAAGGCGCCGAGCAGCTCCGCGCCGCGCAGCGAGAAGATCATGTCGGCGGCGCTGCCGTGGTCGATCGGCAGCAGGCGGATCGCCACGTCCTTGATCGCCTCGACCGCGACGCCGCCGAAGCCGACCGCCATGATCGGACCGAACTGCGGGTCCTCGCGCACGCCGATCAGCATCTCCAGCCCATCGACCATCTCCTGCACCAGGAAGCCGTCGATCGTGGCGCGCGCATCATGGGCGCGCAGCCGCGCCGCCATGCGCTCGGCGGCCGCGCGCACCGCCGCCTCATCGGCAAGATGCAGCGCCACGCCACCGACCTCGGTCTTGTGGCTCGCCTGCGGCGAGACGATCTTCACGGCCACCGGAAATCCGATTGCAGCCGCCTTGCCGGCGGCATCATCCGGTGACGCGGCGCGCGCGGAGCGCGGCGGTACGAGGCCGTGCTTGGCAAGCAGCGCGTCGAGCGCGCCCGCGTCGGGCCCGCGCGCCGCGACAGGCGGATCAGCCGGAGGCACGGGGTGTCGCAGCACTTCGGCATAGCGCGCGAGGTTGCGCAGCGCGCGGATGGTCTCGGGCAAGCCATGGATGAACGGCACGCCGGTCTCGGACTGGAATTTGCGGCTGATCTCGGAGACGTTCTGCGCGATGCGGCCGAACGCCAGCACCGGCTTGGTGGTCGATTCGAATACGCTGCGCAGCGGCCCCGGATCGCAGGGGTCGGTGGGATTGACCGGCAGCAGACCCTGCACGGTGACGAGACCGACCGTCGGATCGGCGCACACCACCTTGCAGATCTCGGCGAACTGCAGCGCCCGCACGCCGACCGTCGGGCCGCAGTCGAGCGGATTCTCGGCGGCGAGCCCCGGATCGATCATGGTCTTGAGCTTCGCCTTGGTCTCCGGCATCAACGGCGCCATCGCGGCGCCTTCGTCGGCCGCGTAGTCGAGCGCGAGCCCTTTCGACCCGCCCGAGTAGCAGGACATGCCGATCAGCGGCCCCTTCGGCAGCCGTCCTTGCCCGAAGGCGAGGCAGTTCTCGATCAAGTCGTCGAGCGACGGCACGTTGATGATGCCGTAGCGGCGGCAGACCGCGTCGAACACCGTTGCGTCGCTCGCGATCGCCCCCGTATGGCTCTGCGCGGCGGCCTGGCCGGCCGCGCTGCGGCCGAGCTTCACCAGGATGATCGGCTTCTTCGCCGCCAGTGCCTTCTCGGCCGCCGCCATGAAGGCCTTTGGCCGGCGGATGCCCTCGACCATGCAGGCGATGATGCGGGTCGCCGGATCGTCGACCAGGAAGCTGATGTAGTCGGCCAGGTCGAGGTCGAGCTCGTTGCCGCTCGACACCGCGTAGGAGAAGTCGAGTCCGCGCAGCGAGGCCTGCTGCAGCCAGAACTGGAAGGTGCCGCCGGATTGAAAGACGACGCCGACGCTGCCCGGCAGCAGGCCGCGCACGCGCGTCGAGGGATAGAGCAGCAGGTTTTCGCGCAGCGAGACCGAGCCCATGCAGTTCGGGCCGCACACGCGCAGTCCGTATTTGTCGCACAGCGCCCGTACCGCATCGGCGCGGCACTGTCCCTCCGCGTCGCCGCCCTCGCCGAACTGCGCCGCATAGATGAGCGCGCATTTGAGGCCGTTGGCAGCCGCCTCGGCGAGCGTGTCGGGAATCGCCGGCGACGGAATGATGG
>Ga0126384_10002363_pt1 | contig 11421 bp, 10 predicted proteins | sample PanSoiMetPlot_36_FD_92543 | JGI IMG/M metagenome (GOLD analysis project Ga0126384, IMG submission 92543) | Tropical forest soil microbial communities from Panama - MetaG Plot_36 | ecosystem: Environmental > Terrestrial > Soil > Tropical forest > Bulk soil | place: Panama | collected 2016-02-17 | reverse complement strand
GGTCGCCGCATCAGATCGTTTTCTTCCGACTCAGCCTCGAAGACCAATGTGCAAACCGGATCGATCACCATTTCCAGGAAGGCGATGTGCATCGGGCCAAGCAGGATCGGAAGCCCGAACAGCAGCGGTAGTAGCGCCAATCCGGCAATAGGGACATGCACTGCGAAGATGAACCCGATTGCCTTACGGAGATTATCGTAGATACGTCGGCCAAGCCGAACAGCCTCTACAATCGACCCGAAATCGTCGTCGAGCAGGACGATGGAGGATGCCTCGCGGGCTACATCGGTGCCGCGCCCCCCCATGGCGACCCCAATGTGCGCCGCCTTCAGCGAAGGGGCATCGTTGACGCCATCGCCGGTCATGGCGACGACCTCGCCTTGAGATTTCAGACCGTTCACGATCCGAAGTTTCTGCTGCGGCATGATCCGGGCGAACACATTGCAGCCCCGGAGCCGGTCAGCGAGCGCAGCATCGCTGAGCTTCTCCATCTCATCGCCGGTCAACACGACTTCGGCTTCGAGACCTGCCTGACGTGCTATGGCGCTTGCCGTTGCCGGGTAATCGCCAGTAATCATAATGACTCGGATTCCAGCGGAAACACATTTGGCGACCGCAGCCTGCACACTTGGCCGAATGGGGTCAGCGAGGCCCACCAGTCCGAGGAACTGAAAATCAAAGTCGCGCTGTGAAGCCGGAAACGACTCTCCCATGAATGGGGCTCGGGCAACCCCTAACACCCGCAATCCCTCTTCCGCCATTTCGGTCGCGAAGCGAATGATCGCGACGCGGCTGTCGGGTGAGCAGTGGCAGAGGTCCAGAACGGCCTCGGGCGCACCCTTGGCGGCGATCACGAGTTCTCCGTTCCCGCTGCGCCAGATGTGAGACATCGCTAGGAGGTCGGGCCGTAGCCCGTACGCGTGAACGAGCGTCCAATCCGCGCCATGCAGGTGTTTCGTTCCCAGAAGGCGCTCACGGCCAAGATCATGGAACGCTTTTTCCATCGCATCGAAGGGGTCAGGCGCGCTCGCCAGTATCCCGAACTCCAGTAGCTCGTGGAAACCTTCGGGCATCGCCTCTATGGCGGCTCCATGGGCCGACATCCCCGCCCGTCGCCGAGCCTCAGTTCGGCGATGGACATGCGGTTCTCGGTCAGCGTGCCGGTCTTGTCGGTGCAGAGCACCGTCGCCGATCCAAGGGCCTCGATGGCGGCTGCTCGACGCGTCAGCACGCGCGCCCGAGAAATCCGCCACGCTCCCATCGCCATGAAGACCGCGAGCACGACCGGGAATTCTTCCGGCAGCATCGCCATCCCGAGTGCGATGCCAGCCAACAGCGCGTCGAGCCACCCACCCCGCATCAAGCCGTAAAGCACCACTGCGAGCACGCAGACAGAAGCACCGCCGATCGCGCAAATCCGCACGAGCCGGTGGGTCTGTGCCTGTAGGCGCGGCGGCTCTGTCTCCACGGCACTCAGTGATTGTCCGATCTTGCCGATTTCGCTCCGAGGCCCTGTCGCGACTACCTCGCCGATGCCGCTGCCCCGAACGACCAAGCACCCTGAAAACACAACCGGCAGATCATCGCCACTCGGTCGAACGGTTGCCAGTTCATCACCGTCTGTCCGGGTCCGTTTCCGAACGGGAACCGACTCGCCGGTCAGGAGCGACTCATCCGTCTGAAGATCTTGGGCCTCAATTAACACCGCATCCGCGGGCACTCGGTCGCCCTCAGCGAGCACAACAAGATCGCCGCTCACGACATCGCGTCCCGCAATGCGTCTTCGTTCCCCATCCCGTATCACCAGCGCTCGCGGGCTAGTCAGGTTGCGTAATGCTTCCAGCACACGTTCTGTGCGGGTCTCCTGGATGACGGTGATCAGAATGGAAAGGGTGGCGAAGACGACCAGGATGATCGCCTCCTTCACGTCGCCCAACGCGAGATAGATCACTCCGCCAGCGAGCAGCAGGACCAGCATCGGCTCGCGCAGGACTTCCAGAATGATGCGGAGCGGGGTCCGATGCTCAGATCTAGAAAGTTCGTTCGGTCCTTCCATCTTCAGCCGAGCCTCGGCGTCGGCTTCAGTCAGACCCCGAATGATCTCGTGAGCGACCACGAGCGGCTCCTACTGCCCGCAGCGCCGTCTATCGGCGAGCCAGCAACGGAAGCATCCTTTCCAGCGTTCGGTCGCGCCAAACGAAATGATGAACCATAGCGGCCACTGCGTGGAAGGTCGCGAGGATCACCAGAATGTTGGATAGGGTCTCGTGCAGTTCCTTGATCGAGCGCGCGAATGCCCTGTCCCTTACCCAAGGAGAGGCGATTTCGACGATACCGAACAAGGGCAATGCGTCGCCTCGTGCGAATTGCAGCGCTATGCCGACAACAGGGGTCGCCGCCAGCAGCGCATACAACGCAACATGGGTCAGCTTACCAAGAAATTCTAACCGGTTTCCGAAGTGAGTTGCCTCAGGCGGCGGCGGTCGATCAATGACTCTCCAGACCAACCGAAAAACCAGCAGAGCAAGCACCGCTAAACCTGCCGAGATATGAACGAATAAACCAGCGCTTCGGGCAGATCCACGCGGGAGTTCGTCGCCGAACGTTCCCAAAAACCATGCGACGATTACAAGGGTAACGGTCAACCAATGCAGGAATCTTGGAATGACGCCGTAGTTTTGTGGGGAATTCCAAAGCTGCATGACTGCTCACCTCCAACATTCCATGGCATACGAGCTAATCACCGCGTCCGCCGTGGCGGCGCATATCCTCAATCCAGCGAGCCCGTTTCCTATCGTCAGCAAAAGCGAGGCCATAAAGGCTCTCACGGATCGGCTTGATCCCCGCGAATCTCAACATGCTGCGCTCGAAGCTGCGTATCCCGTAAGCGCCGAAATACCATCGGTAAAACAGCACCGGCATCCCCATCGTGACGACGATGCGGGCCGATCGGCCAGCGAGCAATCGTTTCGGAAAGCGGGACGCGTCCCGATCGCCCGCAGCATTCTTGGCGTAATCCATGGCAAAGCCGGGCCGGAAAATGTGTTCGAGAAATCCTTTCAGGAGTGCGGGCATTGTCCCGTGCCACAGGGGAAATACGAAAACCCAATGCTCCGCCCACCGCATGTCGTCCTGCGGGCCTACCAGGGCGGGTGGAACAGTGTCGCTCTCGAACTCCCGCAGAGTCCGCAACAGCGGAAATTCGAGTTTCGCGACTTCGACCCGGCGCAAATCGTGTCCGGCTATCATGGCGCTTTCGGCGTAGGCATCGGCCAGCGCGTGCAGCAGGTGATGGCCTGCCGGATCGGGATGGCCCTGAATGAGAGCGATACGCCTCGCCATGAGTAGATTGTGAACCGAGGTCGTACTGGTTCATTGATGCAAGTCAAGGGCCCTTGGCTCGCCCGCCGCGCCGACGTGTTCGCGCTGAGGTCGCAGCATCGCCAAAAATGGAGGGAATTATGCCCCACGCCATTATTCGCGGAGCGAACGGACGACGGCACGAGGTCGATTTTGGTAACGCGCCGGTTCGTGTCGAGCTTCACACCAGCGGAGAAATCGTCGAGATCTTCATCGAGGCGGATTGCGAGACCTTGCCCGAGGAGCGTCGGCGTTTCGCCCTTCTGAACGTTCCCCGCCACCTGTTCAGCGAAACCATCGCCGCAGCCGCGCGACGGGCTGCAAACCTTCGTCCTACAACATCGACGTGAGATCAGAATTGAGCACCAACGCTGGCCTCGGATTCGGCGCTTTCATCCCAAAGGCTGACGGCTGCCTCAGAACAAACCCCACCCCTTTCCTAAACGGGACTCCGGATTGATGGAACGATCGGCCTTACCGTAGCTCGAAGGAGGCTCGGCGGGCTCCCTTGCTTAGATGGTCGCCTGCCCGGATTCCGTGCCGAACGGGGGCTTAAAGAGGGGTGCGCAATAGGGTACCCTGCGGGGACGGTCTTTCCGGCCCTTCCGATTCGAGCGATTCACGGGCTGCTATCGGCCAGAACGGGATCGGTGATCGGCACCTCTTGTCGTCTAGGCTGTGCTCGCCGCTAAATCGAATCCCGGTTCGCGATTAGATCTTGAGGGTTGAATGAGGAACAGGCCCGCGAATCTGCGAAAGATCGCCATGCCGATTGAGAAAATTCACGGTCGACGCCGTGCAAACCCGAATTTCCGAGCCTGATCACGCTGCCGACCATCGAGCGCAGGAAGGCCGCTCACGCAATAATGAAACGCTTCCGCGTCGGCCCGCGTTTACGAGTTGGCCTCGCTGCCGCGCGAGAAGTCGACCGCTCGGACGCAGGTTTGGCGAACTATCGGCTACCTTCCGCTCGGCGGGTCTAATGGTCTTAATCGGGGAAGGCCAGAGCACGACACGGTATTCTAGTGAGGCATCAACATGTCCGGTACACAGCGATTGCCCGGTGGTCAGCCGCGCAAGAAAAGTCAACGGCACTCTCGGCGCGCGGCACCTTCGCAATTCCGGATAAGCCGCGTTTGGCGTTCTGGGGACCGGGTGCGCTGGCGCGACCGCATCGGTGTTTTCCATCGCCATCTTGGTGACGATGAACACGCCGAGATATTGATTGCAGAACGAACGTACCGAGTGCGTGTCGGGGAGCTTGCCTGAGCTATTGGCGAAAGGTAGCCGAGTTCTCCGATTACAAAGCCAGAAACCGGGTCTTTTTTCGATCGTGCTTTTTCGAGGAGATAAGCGTCATAAACGAAGCCTGAGGTGGCAACGCTCCGCCACAGAATGCAATCGAGAGGACAATGCCTTACGCGCTCATTCGACAAGCAACGGACGACGACACGAGGTTGAGTTTGGCGACACGCCGGTTCGTGTCGAGATTTATCACAGCGACGAGACCGTCGAGATCTTCATCGAGGCGGATTTCGAGACGATCCCAGAAGAGCGTCGGCGCTTCGCCCCTCTGAACATTCCCCGCCACCTGTTCAGCGAAGCTACCGCCGCAGCCGCGCGACGGGCCGCAAATCCTCGTCGTTCACGCTCGACGAATTGACAGATTACGTCACCGAAGGGTCGGCCTGGAATCGGCGCTTCCATCCGCAACGCTGACGGCGACTCAAAAACAGCCGTATCCTTTTCCTCGTTCTCATCAAAAGAAAGGGGGCGCGACGCGTGGGAAGGATGGAAGACCGAGTTGTACACGGAGATAAAGAGCTTTGCGACCAGCCCACCTCTAGGGATCGCTATTCCAGTGAGGCATGAAGCGAGTCTGTACTGCGGTCTTTGGCGATCACCGCTCGATGATCGCTGGCAGGGTGAACGCCAAATCAGCAGTCGCTCAGATCACCGAAGGGCGCGTCTCGACGATGACCGTCAGCCTGAGGCGGAACTCTCAGCAGCCGGAAGCGGGAACTGACAGTACAACACGACGATTCTGCGCCCGGCCCTGTGGAGTGCCGTTCGAAGCGACCGGATTCGCATCGCCAAATCCCTGAGCCGAGATAAGTCCGGGCTTAACACCTTGAGAAATCAAGAATTGCATCACGTCGTCGGCACGTTTTTGCGACAAGTCTTGATTGGAAGTGATGCCCTGCCGAGCCAGCGCCGGGCCGACCGGCTGATTATCGGTATACCCGCTCACTAAAACCTTGTTCTGCTGGGCCGGTGCCAACTTCGCAGCCATACTGGCGATGATCTGCTTTCCCCGATCGCTCATCTGCCAGCCACCCGAGGGGAACAGCAAGTCGCTATTGACCGTGTATTGAATCGCTCCCTGTAGTCGACAGATCTGCGCCTTATCGGCGGCGACCTGCGCTTGCAAGGCCGAGTTTTGCTGTTGAAGCTGCTGATTTTGCGCCTGAAGTTGATCGTATGCACTCTGGGAGACGCATGCGGAGAGGAGGACAGGTGCAATAAGCGGCAACAGAAGCAAGCTGCGTTTCAGGTCATGTATCATCACTCAACGGTTCCCCCGCCGGTTGATTATAGAGCGCGTAAACTGCCGCGAGTGTAGCTTCGCACTGGCGCACCCGCAAGGTTGGTTGAAGGGGACACGACACAGCTTCCGCGCTCTCGGTATCCGTGCTGCCGGTTATCGCGCTGGGTACGGCGAGCCGCCCTCCGGAAAATCGAGACGATCCAGGCTGATTTCCGGGCCATGCGGTGTCTTTTCCGTCAAGCCCAAGGGTGGGCGGACCTCCGTACGGGGGGTCATAACGAAGGACCAACTGCCGATCCGAAACACCCCCGGCCTTCCGAAAAGGGACTCCCGATTTGATGGAACGATCCACCGCACCGTAGCGCCTCACGAGGCTCGGCGGTCCCGGCACCCTGTGCGTGGCCGATCAGATTGCCATCAGAAGGGTACGAAAAGAGAGGGGTGCCAAATCCCTGATTGGGTACCCATCCGAGGAATCTTCGGCGGGTTCCTATCACGGAGAATCTGAAACTGCTTCGGTAGCAAGCCCCGAGACCAGACCGGAGGTGCTTCGGTCAAGTCGGCTGTGGCCTCGGCAAGCGGGTTTGGCAGCCTCTTAATGGAATCGAGCATCAGCCACAGTTCGTGTTCCCCGTAATTGCGCGAGTCGTCCTCGGCTGATGCAAGAGTAATCTGGGTGTGAGAGCAAATAAAACATGGTATCGACCCGTACACCGATACTCTGTCTATCCTGTTAGACTAGCGGATTCACAATCACCTCGACCGACCGCTTCAAGGTCAGCAACCAATGTTTGCCGTACCCGCCATGCGATCCCTTGCGGCCATGCCCGAGGATGTACCTCTCGATGTCCTCTTTTACGACGGGGGTGCCATCGGGGCCGAGGGTGTTCCGCAGATAGCTGGTTGCGGTGTGCCGGTGCGAATAGAACGGCTTGCGTGGATCGGTGATTCCCACCTCCCGACGCAGCCACTCGGATAGGTCCGTCGTCACCGTTCCGGCCCGCCTGCCATATAGGTCCAACTTCACGGTCGGAAACAACGGCCCGTCGCCGTGTTTCCGGCAAATCGCGTCCCGATAATCAATAAAGCCTTCGTCCAAGACCGCTTGGTGTAGGGCGATTTTCCGGGTCGAGACCGTCGTCTTGAGACCCTGATCCTTCGACCGATTGCGCTTACTGATATTGAAGACAGCTATCCCATCGATGATCTCGATGTCGCGGGTGCTCATGTCGGCGACCTCGCCATTGCGGCACCCGTGAAAGCTACAGATCCAGTTGAGCCAGTAAATGTGTGGCAGTGCGCTGCGGGCCGCGAGCAGGATGCGGCGGCGTTCATCCGGCGTAAAATCGTCCCGTTCCTCGCCGTCGCCGGGTGAGTACTTAACACGGGCCATCGGGTTCGAGGCCAGAGGGTCGTTGTCAGCCGCGTTGTCGGCTGCGTATTGGTACAGGCTCTTCACCGCTTTCAGGTGATTGGCGATCGTGCCGGGGGCTACGGTCGCTTCCGCGATCATGTCATCCCGCCAGTCGCGGCCATCCTGAAAGGTGACCCGCCGCATATTGTCGTGTTCGAGCCAGTCGATGAACCGGCCACACAGATGCTCCATCGTCCCGATCGCGCGTTTGCCCTTGGTCTTTCCCCACCGCGCGATCATGTCCTCAAAGGTGACCGACTCGGGGATTTTTTGAGATGCCGGTACCGGCAGGTTTGGGAGCGACCTAAGCAAACGGTCGAGGGCTGCCGGGGCACGGTGGATCTGTTCCGGGAGCGTGAGCTTGTCGATCTCCCGCAATTCCCCCAGGCTTCGCGCGTTGTCAATCTTCGCCATGAACTCGGCGATATGTGGCAGGCCGAGCCGTTCTGCCTCACGCTCGTTCCCGGTACCAAGGGCCTTCGTCAGATTGGCCTGACCGATAATCGGTATTAGCTCGGGCGGGACGACCACCCGCACCCGGTATTTGCCGTTGACTGGCTGTAAATAAGGCATCCTTGTGACCCGCATGTTAGTGCTCCAAGTGGACTCAAACTTGGACTCACACGGGAGGTGTCAAGCTGGCAGAACCGCTGGGCCTCAGGCTATGTCTTTGTCCCGATGGTTACGGATGCCATGCTGGACGCACGAGCTTCAGCTCACGCCGTTTCCGACGAAGCCGAGCTACTGACTTGGGCGTTGTAAACGTCCCGGTGTCTATGCGGCGCTAGCGGACGACGAGAGGGAGCGTCGCCGCCTGTCAAAAGCACTGCTGCCGCGGGTCAGGGGTTCTACGCAGGATATTTTGCCCGAGCAGCATCAGCCGTTTTACCGGCCCAGCTTCCGCACCTGAGCACATGATGGGGGCTGTGATTTCAGAACTGAATGAACTCGATCGGTTGTGCCCCGTGCCACAGGGTCAGCCGACCGAGTTCGGGCAATCGCTCGGCTCCTTCGATGATCGTGACGAAATGGTTACCGGCGAGCTGGCCGATTTTGCTGGCGAAACGGACGCCGCCATAGGCGAGCAGAATTTCGGTTTCGCTGATGCCGCCGGGATGAAGGAGAAGCTGACCCGGCGCCGGATAGCTGGTCGCGTTCTCGTAACCGAGGCCGAGATCCAGGTCGCCGAGTGGGATCCAACACGCTTCGCCGCTCCACCGCACATGGATCAGCTGCTCCCGGTATGGCAGCATGCTGGCGAATTTTGCGCAAGTTAACGGCGCGGCGGCGCGCTCGAAGCGCGCCGTAAACGAGAATGGTCCGGCCGTGATGCGAATATCAGCCACCTGACAGTCCAATAACCCAGTAATCGATATAGGCATGGAGCGGGATTACAAGGAGCGATGCGCGAAGCTCGCCGATCGCGCCGTCCTCGAGTGGAATGAGCCCTCCCGCCCCGAATTTGTGGTGCCCAGGGGCGGAATTGAACCACCGACACACGGATTTTCAGTCCGTTGCTCTACCAACTGAGCTACCTGGGCGCTCCGGCGAGAGGGCGCTTATAGAGGAGATTGTGCAATCCTGTCCAGCCGGACCTTCCATCCTCAGTCGAAGACAATGACGCCGCGGGCCACCTCGCCGGCCAACATCAGCGCGAAGCCTTCATTGATCTCATCGAACTGGTAGGTCCGGCTGATCAGGGCGTCGAGATTGATCCTCTTGCCCAAGTCGAGATCGGCCAGGATCGGGAAATCGATGCTGGGGCGAACCGAGCCGTAATAGGTGCCGCTAATTACCTTCTCGCCGTAGACGATCTGCGAGGGATTGATCGGCGCCCGGGTCGCGAAAGCCGGGATGCCGACCAAGACCGCCCGCCCGCCAGGCGCAACAGCGTCGATCACCTGCAACGCGGTCTGTTCGCTGCCGATCGCATCGAACGCATAGTCGACGCCAAGTCCTTCCGTCATCTCCCGCACCCGTTCGAGTACATTACCGGTCACTGCATTTATCGTATGCGTCGCGCCGAAGTTCTTCGCATAGTCGAGCTTGTTGTCGCGCAAGTCGCAGGCGATGATCGGACTTGCTCCAACGAGCCGGGCGCCCTGGACGACATTGAGCCCGACGCCGCCGCATCCCACGACCAGCACGCTGGAACCCGCTGCCACACGGGCGTGACGGGTCACCGCTCCGATCCCGGTCGCGACGCTGCAGCCGATGATCGCGGCATGGGTGAACGGGAGGTCGTCGCGGACTTTGACGATCTGCTCGGCCGGACAGACGACCTCTTCCGAAAAGGTCCCGATGCGTGCCATCTGATTGACCGGTTCGCCATTTAGCTTGACGCGGGCCGTCCCGTCATGCATGCGCCAGCGCGGCGTATCGTTGTGCCCGATGCACAGCACGGTCTGGCCCGAAGAGCAATACCGGCATCGGCCGCAATGCGGACGGAAAGAAAAGATGACGTGGTCGCCGGGCTTGACATTCTCGACCCCCGGCCCGTTCTCGAGGATGATCCCGGCCGCCTCGTGCCCGAGCACCATCGGGAGCGGCAGCGGCCAATCCCCGTTCATGATGTGCCAGTCGCTCATACAGACGCCGGCGGCCTTGACCCGGACGCGAACCTCTTTGGATTTGGGCGGATCCTGATCGAGATTGAGGATCTGGAGGGGTTTGTTGATCTGCGTCAGAACTGCAGCGCGCATGTCGTCCTCCTTTGGCCCGAACCAGCCCCGCTTGACCGGCTCTCGGGCATAATTCCGCATACGGATCGCTTTCGCGTCAAGGACAGCCCTGTGCCCAATGGGTCGAATTTTAGTTGACTTAGTTCCTGATTTGTTCTAGGCTCCAGAACATAAACGCACGATGCGCATTCAATGTGAATTGAAATTTTTTGCGGCTTCGGACTGCTTCGGCTTCGATAGCTGAGAGAAGAGTCCGAGCCATGTGAATAGACCATATTCATTCTGGAGTAATATAGAAATGTCACAGCTTTCTGATGCTAATTTATCATTCTTAAATTCAGTCGATGAATTTTCTGTCGCTATAAGAATGATTGCCGAGCAGCATCGCCCGTCGCGGATGCCGTTTTTTCGCAATCTCGCCGCACTCGACCGTGTAGTCGCCAGCGATCCTTCGCTTCTCGGTCAAATACACCTCATTTACCAGGCGGCGATGCATGCCACACGCGTTGCGGTTTATTATTTGCCGCATCTCGACAGCCCGGCTTTGCGCAAACGTAAGCTTCAGATCTTTATCGACGACGATGGGCTGCCCGGGAGCGACACGCATCACTATCAACTGACGAGAGCATTTCGCAGCATTGGTGCCGAGTGTGTGCTCGATGACGAGGCATTCGGCGAACCAGAGGAATTGTGCAGTAATTTGGACGGCGAAACCGCGGAATTCGTCCGCCTCGCCAAGCCGCTTTATTCACGCTCGCTCGGCCCGTGGTGCGCGATCGAAGTGATGTCGGTTGACTGGATGCGCGCGCTTGCCGAGTCTTTGTCCGTTCATTTCCCGCAACTTGCCACTGAGCAATATTTCGCGGAGTGCTTCTCCGAAATGGTCGAAGAGCGTCACGCCGAGGAGTCGTTGTCGGTCACCCAGTTGATACTGAGACAGCATCCTGAGCTGCTGCCCGCGACAATAGCGGACGCCAAGCTCATGGCGGAGGCGCTCGATGGGGTGTGGACCCATCTGAACCGAATTGTGCAGACCGCCGGCCAAGCGGCTGCGCAGTCGTAAACGGGCTCGCTGCATCCGCCGATCCAGATTGCCCCGGACCCGCCGGGTCAGCCACTCCCTGCTCTTTTGGAGCCCCGAACAGAGACGCGGCTCACAATGGGCGCGAAGCGCCCATTGACACCGGGTCAGCGACAGGTCGCCCCGCCTGAGACCGTGCTGCGTCAGGCCCACGGCACCTTGTCCGAGGAATCGATTTCAATGGGAAACATTGCACCCGCCAGGTTGGCCGTGGCCTGGCTGACCATGTTCATGGTCGGGACCGAGTTGTTTGTCTTTTCGCCTTTGCTCCCCGTGCTCGCGGCTGGCTACCACGTAGCTCCGGCGTCGGCCGGACTTTCGGTGACGACATTCTCCC
>Ga0126384_10002362_pt1 | contig 11422 bp, 14 predicted proteins | sample PanSoiMetPlot_36_FD_92543 | JGI IMG/M metagenome (GOLD analysis project Ga0126384, IMG submission 92543) | Tropical forest soil microbial communities from Panama - MetaG Plot_36 | ecosystem: Environmental > Terrestrial > Soil > Tropical forest > Bulk soil | place: Panama | collected 2016-02-17 | reverse complement strand
CAGTCGGCCACAACCAGTCATTCGACAGGCTACCAGGAATGACGAATCCCGCAGAAAAGGGGATTCGCGATTTCGGCATACGATCCGAGAATTGAAAAGGCCCGCGCGCGGCGGGCCAATTCGTCAACTTCCGCTAGGAATCTAGCACCGCCAATCATTGTTCAGCAGCCGAAAGGCCGCCGCGGACACACCAGGGTCTAGCTGATACGTTGATGCTATTCGGGAGGAAGACATTCATTACGATCTGGAAGACACCCGTACTTGGGTTTGTTTCGTAGGACACGCCCGCGAAGCTTTGAATGGAGCCCCCCGAAGAAAAAGTCGGTGTAGAACTCCAAAAATCTTCCTGGAGGGCGCCGAGGCCAGTAAATGGATGGCCCAGTGGGAGTCCTGGGGCGGCAGTGGCGGACGGGTCGAATAGACTCGCGAGTTCATTGAGCGTCGGCAATCGCCAGCCGAAACGATTTCCAGTTGTACTGCGCTTACAAATCGCGCTCGCTTCGCTCAAAAACTTTGCGATGCCGGGGCTCCGGTGCCACACCAACCCTGTTTCCCTGTCGAGCACCGCCTCGCTGTTGAAGTTCGAAAGCACGATGAACCGTGTGTTTGCCGGCAAAGTCTGATCCCACGACGGTGTGGCGTAGTACGGCCCGTTTGCAGTGGTCTGCGCACTTGCTGCGCCCTGCCAAAGCACTGCGACAGCGCCGAGACTTGCGAGCGCCAGTATGGATTTCAGTCCTTTCAACGTTTTCATGATAGAGCCTCCCTGATGATGGATGCCCGCTACTTCACCGACGCGAGGTGGGCGTGCTCGCGGCGGGTTGGACCTGCTTTGTGAGCGTCTGATCGAACATGGCCTGCGCGCGAGCACGGATCGGCTCGTCGGGATCGACCATCGCTTGGCCGAGTTCGTCCAATGTCGCACCCTCCAGCGTCCCGTTGTCAGGCGTTGCGCTAGCTGATTGAACATGGGGACCGGTGGGCAAGTCGGCGGCAGGCGGCGACTGCATGATTGGCACCGGCTGGCTGGCCACCGCAGCGCCGCGGCTGTCCGAGGCCGGCGCGGTTACCGGAGGCGGCAATATTCTCACGACGAGAGCTTGCCCGGCCGGCGGGGCCGCGGCAGGCGGTGCATTGTAGTAGAGCGCAAACGAGCGGCCTTCGAGCAAACGATAGAGCGCATCCACAAGCGGCACGTCGGTAAACGTTTTCCATACGGTTGCGTCGTCGCCTGGATCGGTGAACTGTGTCCGTACACCGGTTTTGCGATGCAGCTCCGCCAGGACCTGACGTAGAGAAGCGCCCTCGATACGTGCCGTCACTCGGTCGCCTTGAACCGAGATAAACAGATCCGGGCTCGAGTCCCGCGTCGGTCGGGCACACCAACCGGTACTCTGAAGGCCGGCTGCCAATAGTATTACCGCGGCTATCCAGCGAATCCGGAGCACACGCCCTCCGGACCGTATTCGAGGTGTTTCCATTGACCCTGCGCTTCCCGATCCCATCAGGCTGCTGGGGCGGCCTTGTGTCTTCGAGACAGTCGCAACGCGATGAACGCCGGGATAAGCAATACCAGCGTGCCCGGTAGCGGCGCCTGCTGAGTGATGTTCGGATTGTCGATGCCGAAACCGGGATTCTCGGTTTCGTGGCCGGTCTGAAACTCGAACAGAACGAAGGCGAGCAAACCATTGCCGGTGACGCCCGAAGAGAAGCCCGCGATGCTTGTCAGCGCGTCCGGCGGCACGTTCAAATTAGGAAAACCGCTCGACGTAATGCCGGACAAAGTGGTGTCTACGGCGTTGAAGTGAGCCGCGTACACACTCTGGAAGAACCCACCAAGGTCCAGCGGCTGGACAACGCTGCCGTTGTAGGTCAGATCGAAGCTCCAGTTCTGCAGGCCAGCGGCGCCCGTGATCACGATCGGCACGAGGATTTCGCCCGCTGGCAAGGGTGAAGTGAGCGTCGCAATGGGGTCGTCAAGCGCGGCAGGCACCGTGGTCGTCGGACTGCCGGCGGAGATGATGGCGGCGCGGCCGGGCGCCGCAAACAAGCCCAACCCTAGAAACACCACCACTACAAAGGTCCGGCGCAGAACGCCACCCACTCCAGAAACATGTGATTCGTTCACGAGAATTTCCCTCCCTGTTTGTCCAACCAGTAGTGGTAAAGGACCCGCTCGGCTCATGCTGCTATCACGATCAGCAGGCAGCATTTCGCCGGCTCGGTCCTCGCCACTCCGGAGGCTCACTCCCACTGATCCGCTTTTGTCGGATTCTTTTACAAATCGTCCTTTCGAGGACGATCTGCATGAGCTGAAGCACGAGGCATGCCATCTGACATAACTGACTGATCCTTTAGCCGTTACATGACAGTCGCGTAAGGAAAAATCGTTCTGCTGTAAAGTTTGCCGACAGAATTTCGTGACATGAAAAATGCATTCCATCCTGTGCTGTGTGCAGTCAGCGACATACGGGGAAACCCTAGGTGGTCGCGTCTCGACCGGAGAGACGATCACGGTGTTGCTTACTCAGAGGCTGTAAATGAAGGTGCGCATCGCTGGAATCGGCGTGACCCGGAGGCGGCAGCCGTTCGGCACGCGCTCAACGGAGAATCCAGCCGGATTGGCGTGCAAGGAAACAGCGCGGCTCGAATGTCACAAGCAGGACCGCTGGAAACGTAGCGCCTGCCAAATTGAGCGACCGCTCAGGGTCGGACTCTGCCTCTCGCCAACGGCAGTTTCAGGGTAGTTTGATTTTTCTAGCCCCGAACGGCCGGTATCTGTAAATCTGAGGAGCAGCGATATCGGGCCGGGTCCGGCCAGGAGCGGACCTCCATCTTTGTGTTTATTTGGCTCGCTTCCAAACTATTTCCAGCACACCTGCTGGCGTTTTTGGATTGATGAATCGCATTTCGTCTGCCGTTATCGACGTAACAACCCGGCTTTGATCGGTTCCAACCATGTTAGGAAACGTCGATCCCTCAACTTTCGGGACGATAGTCTTCGTCGCTTCGTCGACCGTGTATGTGCCGTAATAGGCTAGCGAACCAGCGACGATAGTTCTAGCTTCTTCCGCCGTCGCCTTATCCCGATTATTGGCTGCTAACTTGGGGAGATTATTCGCCACATTCACGAAGGCGAAATGACCGTCAGGGGCATAGATCAAGACACCTTGGCCTGGGCGGTCACTTTTCTTACCATCCGGGGCGGTAACGGTGGTCGAAACGTGAATCCAAGTCCCAACGACTTGCTCCTTTAGAGATCCTTTCTGAGCAAGAGCATCGCCAACAACAAAGATCAGCATCAACAGCAAGTCGGACGCAACCTCGTCGACACTGAAATTGGAGCCCTTCGAGGTAAGCGCTATCTCATCATCGATCGCGACGGGAAATATACTGACCAGTTCCGGCGGTTGGTGAGCGAGTCGGGAGTAAAGGTAATACGGCTGCCACCGCTGTCGCCGAATCTGAATGCCTACGCGGAGCGGTTCGTACGCTCGATCAAGGACGAATGCCTGAATCGGCTGATATTTGTCGGGCAGGCTTCACTGCGTCGGGCGATTGCGCATTACATGGCGCACTATCACAAAGAACGTAACCATCAGGGACTGGAGAACCGGCTGATTCGACCCGAACCGAGTGGGGTCGCCAACGGCCGGGTTGTCCACCAGCGGCCACGCCTTGGCGGAATGCTCAACTATTACTACCGGGCAGCGGCTTGAGGGACTCGGCCGAGAATTTGGACATCACGGTGTCGGACATCTGGACGAAATAACAATCGTCCTGACCCGCTGCGTGCGGTATGCCCGGCAGCGCCGACGCGAACAGGACGCCTACACCGCCCATCGCTGCTAGCTTGAGAGACTCCCGTCTGTTGATTTCATTGGCCATTTAGATCTCACGATACTGAGTTAATGATATGAATGCGCTTTCCGTCCCTACCTCCATAAGAACCGGGGCCGTGAGGACAATATTCGCGGCAATGCTTGAATAGTTTGGCGGGAATAAAATCAAATCCAGCCCGGTATGTATACGTCCTGCGCCCACACATAGGGTTCCTAGCCATCCGCACGCAATCTTCGGGAATAAAAGCGAACCTAAACCGGTAAGTAAAGTATGGGGAGTTACAAGCTTGGACGAACAAAACAGGGGCAAACGATTTGAAGAGATTTTCGCCGTGCACTTGGACGCTGCCTATAATCTCGCGCGCTGGCTCACGCGCGACGAGAGCAATGCTGAAGACGTGGTCCAGGAAGCATGTTTGCGCGCGTTCAAATTTATCGATAGCTTCCATGGCGGAAATGGAAGGGCTTGGCTACTCGCCATTGTGCGTAACACCTTTTACACCTGGCTTGAAAAGAACCGGCCCCAAATGCTGAACGTGCCGTTCGATGAAGACACCCTTGCCGCCAATGGCTCCGAGGTGGATGCCCTGACAATTGATGCGAGCTACGGCGTCGATCGCTTGTTGGAAAAGGAAGATAGCCGGCGCCTCGTAAATCACGCACTGGAGCAGTTGCCGACGGAATTCCGAGAGGTCATCGTACTAAGAGAGCTGGAAGACATGTCATATAAGGAAATTGCGACCATCGCCAACGTTCCGATCGGCACCGTGATGTCGCGTTTGGCGCGAGCGCGCAAATTGCTGCAACAGCACCTGCGGCAAGCCATTCTGGAGGCATGATATGGATTGCACAAAAACTCAAAGCCTCGTGCAGGGTTATGTCGACATGGAGCTCGATCTCGCAAGCGTCATGGCTGTCGATCAACACCTGCAATCCTGCGCGGCGTGTAAGAGGATTTACGCTCAGTGCTCAGCGCTGCGGTCAGCCGTCCGACAGCACACTTCTTATTACGCAGCGCCCGCCGCGCTCCGGGGTCGCATTCGCGCCAAAATGGGCAGGCCGGCAGCCGATGCGCCTGCAAGAACAGACAGGCACCGCCCGCAGTGGTTTCAACTCAGCCAGTGGTTGCAGCTCGGCACTGCGGCCGCAGCCACTGCAGTCAAAGACCGCTCGCGGTGGTTGCAGCTTGGCACTGCGATGGCGGCCACTGCTGCGGTGACGTGGATGCTGGCTCTCCAGCTAAACAGTCCATCGCAAGACGAGGCAATCTCGGAGCAGGTGATCGCCGGCTACGCGCGTTCGGTATTGACCAGCCATATCACTGACGTTGCGACTTCCGACCGGCACACCGTCAAACCGTGGCTCAGTGGCAAACTCGATTTTTCGCCGCCGGTCACTGATTTGACGACCGCGGGTTTTCCACTCGTCGGTGGCCGTCTCGATTATCTAGACAACCGGCCGGTCGCGGCGCTGGTGTACCGCCACCGCCAGCACTTGATCAATCTTTTCGTCTGGCCGTATTCTAAATCCGACAAGCCGGTCGCGATGCAGACTTTGTCGAAGCACGGTTACTATCTGCTGCACTGGGCCGATTCGGGCATGACGTACTGGGCAATTTCAGACGTCGATCCTGCCGATCTCAAGACCTTTGCTGAGATTTACGCGAGCGCAAAATAGCCCAGCAAAGAGAATGCAGTAACTTTCGGCCTGTTATTGATCCTCGGTGCTCTTGCGCCGCCAATCATCAACGGGTACCTGGCAGCCTTTCCCAACGTAGTCAACGATCTCGACATCGACATGTGCGATGTCCAGCTGACTCTTGCTGTGTTTTTGGCGCTCCTCGTCATGGGCAGCCGCTGGTTGACTGAATCTCCGACCTCTATGGGTGCAAGCCGCCGCTGCATGCCGGGCTGCTTTCATTCGCATTAGCCTCAGGTGACAGTGCTTTGGCGCTCCACACCCAGGCGCTGCTCGCCTTTTCGGTGCTTGCACGCCCTTGAGGTCAACGCCTTGGGGCTTGTCACCGCGTCCCAACTGAACAGCTCGGCTGTTGGTTTTCACTCTGAAATCCGGCTTAGGCGCCAGTATCAAGCGGATTGTATTGGGTGCAGAACGCATGCATACCGGGTTGGATTTAATTTTATTCCCGCCAAAATATTTAAGCATTTCCCGCGAATATTTTCCTCAAGACTTCAGTTTTATCAGTTAATCGGACAGAAATTGGACTCCATGTTTCATCGTATCGATTGACCGAAGGAAGCTTGCTTGTCCAGTTCGATAGGTAACGCGCAAAGCCACGTGCCAGCGCGAATTGGGGGAACTCCCTCTTAATTGGTTAGTGTTTTTTTAGGAGAACTATCATGTTGAAACGTAATATTGGCATTTTGATTGCAAGCGCTCTGTTGAGCGGACAAATGAGCCTGGCTTTCGCCGACTTCCCGCCGTCGGAGACCGATATAATCTGGCAACCGCTGCCGGCTCAGGCCAAGTACTTGGAAGAGCGTGCGGCCCGGCTCCAAGTGGCGCCGCTGCGCGGCGATACTTTTCCGCTATCGGCTGAGGAAGTAACCTGGAAGATGCTGCCGGCTCAGGCCAGGTACTTCGAGCAACGTGCGGCCACTCTCCAAGCCAGGAAGTCGGACACGTCCGCTCCGGGTAGTGAATAAAGGCTGAGGCATTGGCGGCCGCCGTGCAACCTGATGAAGGTTCGCGGCGGCCGGTTCATCTAACTGCGGCGTAATCCCGCTACTAGCCTTGCTCTGCTGTTCGGGTGCCCTAATGACGAACGACTCGCGAAGTGGAGACCCATTCGACCTGCTTCACGAACCGCGTAGCACGCTGACAACGGTGCACAGGGAAGCTTGGCCTGAATCGGGAATTCGCGTGGGTCCTACAGAGCGGCCCGTGCCTGTATTCATGTTGCAAGCAGCGCCGCGCGATAACGTGCCTGGCGGATGCGGTATGCCCGCCGGGAATAAAAGCAACGGCATACCGGTTACACGGGTACAGGGCGATGCATCGGTGCTTGTACTGCTGCGTCCCCTCCCCACTTAAGGAGATCCTCATGCATTCCCTGCTTCGAATCTCACTGGCCCGGCTGCTGCTTGCCGCGGCGCCACTTGCCTTGACTACCGGTCTCGCTGTTGCCGCGCCGAAGGCTTATGTCGGCAATTTCAAGGACAATACCGTCAGCGTGATCGATACGGCGACGCGCACCGTCGTCGCGACGGTACCCGTCGTTGCCGGTCCCCACGGCATGAGCGTGACTCCCGACGGCCGTCGCGTCTTCGTCAGCGGGGACAGCGCGTCCGGCGTGAGCGTGATCGACACGGCAAATGACCGCGTGATTCAGACAATCGAGGTGGGCAAGTCGCCGCATGGCGTTGCCATGACACCGGACGGCAAGACGTTGCTCGTCGGCGTGTATGGCGACAACCGCGTCGCGTTTGTCGACGTCGCATCGAATGCCGTTGTGGCGACGGTGGCTGTGCCAAATCCCCACGCGATCGCAATTCGCCAGGACGGCAAGACGGCCTATGTCGCGTCGCAGGAGCCTGGCAAGTTCGCGCTCGTAGTTGTCGATATCGAGTCGCGCTCGGTGCTGCGGTCGGTGGCGCTTGAGAAAGCTCCGCGCGATCCCGAGTTCAGTTACGACGGGAAAGTGCTTTACTTCACACTGGCGGGGGTCAATGCGATCGAACTACTCGACCCAAGGACGGACAAGGTGGTCGCCGAGGTGCCAACAGGCGTGTCGCCGCATCTTGCCAAGCTCTACCGCGGCGCGATGGTCGGGGCAGCGGTCGTACAAGGTCCGAGCGAACTGCAACTGTTCGATCCACTCGCGAACAAGATGGTGCGTGCTATCGCGGTGGGCAGGGAGCCGCATTGGCAGGCGTCCAACGATGGGAAAATAGTTTATGTAACGAACGAAGGCTCGAACGATGTGACGGCCGTCGACCTCGGGACTGGGCAGACTGCTACGATCCCGGTGGGTACTGCGCCCCGCAAGGTCGTCGTGCAGCCAGCTCCGCTCGAATCCGGTGGCGGCGCGAAAATCTCCATCGCCAACTTTGCGTTCGCGCCCGCCACGCTTACGGTTGCGGCAGGGGAAACCGTCACTTGGATGAATGAAGACGGCGCCCCCCATGGACTTGCGTACAACGACGGTGCCCGAGGCATCGATCCATTGTTGCCGGGTGCAAGCTTCAGCCGCACCTTCGACAAGCCTGGAACTTATGACTACATCTGCTCGGTGCATCCTTACATGTCGGGACGCGTGGTGGTGCGGTAATCACGGTGGCGCCACGACACAAGGAGGGCCATGGCCATCGCGCTCATGGAGCCCGGCGTCAGGCCGCGTCGGATAGACGCCGCGACCCGAAACCGTGTTTCTCCAGCCCCAGCCCGGAGAGTTCTTCGTTCACGAGCCTGACCGCACCGATCCCGCCGTCGATCCTGGTGCGTGCCGACAGGGTGATCGAGTAATCGCACGAACGACCGCTTTTGGGAAGACGCGACCGGCGGCTTAGGGTCGCACTCGGCCCTCCGCCACCGGCAGCTTCAGGGCGGTTCGATTGTTTGCCCGTGGAGGTCGGCTATCCGGACATCTGAGAGGTAGGCCCGCAACTTCGTTGATCGGCCACAACCGGCACTTCGAGGCGTGATTAGGATTGCGCGGCACTTGCCGTGAATAGAGAAGCTGTGCGAGCCGATCAGGGACACGGGCATTCGCAGCCAATAGTCGGGTAAGCGCTTCCCGGGAGGCGTGGCCGCTGCAAACCCGGAGTTCGTGTCTTACTCGAGAGTTGCGCTGGACGCGCCTCCTCGGCGACTGTAGACATGACGAGCATCGCGCTAATGACGGCCGCACCAGCGTGTCGGCTATAATCGTCGATCAACGTTCGCTCCGGGGTGCCAGTGATAAGACGACGCGTCGCACTGGTGTTTCTTGCAGTCACTGCAGCGCGGGCCTTCGCAGCCGAGTATCCCACGAAGCCGGTGCGCATCATCGCACCGTTCTCGGCCGGTGGCAGCGTCGATCTAGTCGCACGGCTGCTGGAGACTGACCTAGGCAAGCCGCTTGGACAGCAGATCGTCGTAGACAACCGGGGCGGGGCGTCAGGCAACATCGGCACCGAGCTCGCGAAGAATGCCGCGCCGGATGGCTACACCTTGCTCGTTAACACGCTGCCTTTCGTGACGAACCAGTTCGTGTACGACAAGATGCCGTACGACCCGATCAACGACTTCGCGCCGATTACGCTCCTCTGTTCAGTGGCTGCCGTTCTGATGTCGCACCCGTCGGTGCCGGTGAATTCGGTCAAGGATCTCATCGCGTTTGCCCGATCGAAGCCGGATGCACTCACTTACGCGACCGCAGGGCCGGCGTCCAATCCGCACATCGCGGGCGAGCTACTAAAAAATATGGCGAAGATCAAGCTCCTGCCCGTGCACTACAAAGGAGGCGGTCCTTCGATGATCTCGACCCTCAGCGGAGAGACGCAACTGCGCTTCAGCAACGGCGTGCCCCAGGCACTCCCGCACATACAGGCGAAGAGGTTGAGAGGGCTCGCCGTCACCAGCGCCACACGCAGCGCGGACGCGCCGCAGCTTCCGACCGTTGCGGAGAGCCTTCCCGGTTATGAATTCACGACTTGGCACGTGCTCGTGGCGCCCGTGAAGACACCCGCACCGATCGTGGCGACGCTCTCCGAAAAGGTGCGCACCGCGCTCAAATCGCCTGAGGGTCTCAGGCGCTGGCAGCAGGGGCACGGCCTCGAGGTAATCGCCAGCACACCCGAGGAGATGACGGCTCACTTGAAAAAAGAGATCGCGAAGTGGCGCGTGGTGTTCAAGGAGCAGGGGATCAAAGCCGACTAGCGTACCCACCAGGTTGTTGGTAGGCGTTTCCTTCGCCCCGCGTAACTGAATGCAGCTGTGGTGTGCCTTGCGGCCTAACGAATCGTTAGGCGGTCCCTGGATTCAGACCAAAATCGCTTAAGGAGGGAACATGATAAGACCTCTTGTCCTTGCGCTCATCTCCGCAGCTGCCTTGGCTGTGGGTTCGAGTGCGAGGGCACAGTCGACGGAATACGACGTGCAGCGTGAACTGGAGTACGGTCGTCATGACGGCACGAAGCTCACGGGCGACTTGTACACACCGAAGGCTCCGGGCAAATATCCTGCCCTCGTTGCGGTTCACGGTGGCTCCTGGCAGGCAGGTACTCCGCGCATCTACCAGTTCTGGGGTCCCTATCTCGCGCAGCGTGGATATGTCTTGTTCGCAGTCACCTATCGCCTCGTTCGAGACGGAAAGAAGACGTATCCCGACGCGGTGAATGATGTGCGGGCTGCGGTACAGTTCCTTCGAACGCGCGGCGAATCGATGAAAGTCGATCCGGGTCGAATTGGTCTCATGGGCGATTCTGCCGGTGCTCACCTTGCCGCACTTGTGGCGCTGGCCGGAGACCAAGCTCCGTTTGCCGGATCCTACAAAGATGACCCATACGCGGCAGCAAGCACCAAGGTGAAAGTTTGTGTGGGCATCTATGGTGTCTACGACCTGGCGGCTCAGTGGGACCACGACCTGCAGCATCGAACCTACGACAACATCGCCCAGAAGTTTCTTGGAGTGAGTTTGGTCGAGAACCGCAAGGTATTCTTTGAGGCATCTCCGATCTCCTATGTCACCAGCAGCAACAACCAAACAGCGTTTCTGTTGGCGTGGGGCACGGAAGATGACATAGTCGACCGCAGAACCCAATCGGATGCGTTCATGCGGGCACTAAAGCTCGCTGGGTTCTTCGTACGGCCTGTCGTCGTGCAGGGCTCACCACACTTCTGGTGGGGCGATCCCATCGAAGAACCGACCAGCTATCCGGGATTTGTTGCCCCACGGTTAATCAGGTTCCTTCAGCAGCGCCTGTAGTGGAGTTTCGGCCGTCCACCGAGGTTGCCCGATTTTCCGGGCTGAAACGACGTGGACCGCCGTCCGCGATTGACGGCTCGGGGTCGCACTGTGCCACCGGGCACCGGCAGCTTTAGGGCGGGTTGATCTTTTCCGCCGCGACGGGCGGCTATGCGGAAATCGGGGCCGCGAACTCATCCGGCAAGGTTCGGCCAAAACCTGTCATCCGTCATCGGGGTTTGCTACAACGAAGCAACGCCAGCGCGGGCCATGTATATCCCGTACCGGAAATTGTGTCTGTCCCGAATGGCCCGTCTAGCACTGGCACGATCAGTGACAACACCGCTATCATCGCGGAAGGTGAACGGGCAAGGACGAGGCGCGTGAAGAAGCGGGCGAGCGATCCGTGGATCCCGGGGGACCGGTACGGCCGCATGCTGCCGCCCTTCATGGCCAATCTGCTCGTCCGGAACATCGAGCGGGCGATCCCGTTCTACCGCGATGTCTTGCCTGGCGTGATCCACTATGCCGATCCTGATTTCGCTGCCATCAAGGTCGGAGCGGTCGAGCTGATGCTGCACGCTGATCACACGTACGACAAGCATCCGTGGCATGAGCGCCTTGTCGCGGGTGAGCCGCGGGGGCTCGGCGCCGAGCTACGACTCTTCGGCGT
>Ga0126384_10002361_pt1 | contig 11423 bp, 9 predicted proteins | sample PanSoiMetPlot_36_FD_92543 | JGI IMG/M metagenome (GOLD analysis project Ga0126384, IMG submission 92543) | Tropical forest soil microbial communities from Panama - MetaG Plot_36 | ecosystem: Environmental > Terrestrial > Soil > Tropical forest > Bulk soil | place: Panama | collected 2016-02-17 | reverse complement strand
TTCGCCAACATCGGCTTCGCGCCCAAGCCCGTGCAGAAGCCGCATCCGCCGATCTGGGTCGGCGGCGACAGCCCCGGGGCGTTCCGCCGCGTGGTGACACTGGGCGACGGCTGGCACGCCACGAACAAGACGCCAGGTCAGCTCACCGAGGCGCTCAGTCGGCTCCGCGCCGTGGCCGCCGCTGCGAATCGTCCGTTCGAGAGCATCGCACTGTCCATTCGTCACCCCCTCAAGGACGAGCTGCTGAGGAAAGGCACGCAGGCCGTGGTGGGCGAGCTCTGCGAGTACAAGCGCGCCGGCCTCGGCCACATCCTCCTCGACTTCCGACGCGACGACCTCCCGCGCATGCTGGAGATCCTCGATCTCCTCGCGGGCACCATTCGCCCCGCCGTCGACCGCGCCTGATCGCTACCGCATCTTCAAGCCCATGGTCTGCTTGGGCGGATAGGTGCGGAAGGTGGCGAGATGGTCGCGCATCCCATCCTGGAAGGCCTCGTTGTAGGCGAGCTTGCGCGTGAGGTAGCTGTGCGTCTCCTTCGGATCGAGGTAAAGGTTGTAGAGGCGCGGGTAGGTGTACTGCTGCGTCACCCCCGTGAAGCCGCCCGCGCCGTGCACGTCCGCGTCGTCGTCGCTGGTGGACACGAGCATCCACTTGTACTCGCCGACTCGGATGGCGGAGAGTCGCCGCAGCAGCCAGTAGTAGACGTACTTCCGATTCGAGCGGCCGTCCGGAGCGAGGAGGAAGGAGCTCTGGTCGACGCCATCGATGAAGCGGTCGGAGGGAAGCGTGTCGAGCCCACCGGCCAGGGCGAGGACTGTGGGCAGGAGGTCGGTGAAGTCGAAGAGGCCGTCGCTCGCCCGCTCGCTCTCGATCATCCCCGGCCACGTGAGCAGCCCCGGCACCCGCACCCCGCCCTCCCACGTCGAGCCCTTCGCGCAGCGGAAGGGCGTGTAGGCGGCGTCGGGCCACGTCTCCATGTGAGGACCGTTGTCGGAGGAGAGAAAGATGAGGGTGCGCTCGGCCTGTCCTGTCTCCTCCAGCACGCGCCAGAGCCGGCCCACGATGTCGTCGAGCTCGAGGATGGTGTCCTTGTAGGGATGGCGCGCCGGTGAGGCGCCGAGGAAACGATCGAGCGGGTAGTTGTCGAAGTGCGCCCCGCGCGTGCAGTGATACAGGAACCACGGCCGCGACTCCCCGGCCATCCGGCGCAGGAAGGCCTCCGAGTACGCCGCCCACATGTCGTCGAGGCGCGACAGCACGGGAATAGTCACCTCCTCGACGTTCTCGGCCACTCCGCCGCGCGCGGCGTGAACGAAGCAGCGGTTGAAGGGCATGTTCTTGATCCACTCCGTTCGCGCCTCGGAGTAGACGACCTCGGGGAAGAAGTGCGGGTCGCGCCACTCCGTGTACATGTCCGAGACGGAGAGGAAACCGTAGAAGTCGTCGAAGCCGACGTGCTGTGCTTGAGACTCAACGTTCTCGCCAAGGTGCCACTTCCCGACGGCCTGCGTCGCGTAGCCGAGGGCGGAGAGCAGCATGGCCAGCGTCGTCTCGCCCTGGAGCCCACCCGGCTCGCCGTACATGGGCGGCCGGTGCAGGCCGTGGCGCATGGGCAGGCGGCCCGTGAGGAGGGAGGCGCGGCTCGGCGTGCAGGAGGGCTGCGAGTAGCACGAGGTGAGGAGCAGCCCGCGCCGAGCGAGGCGATCGATGTTCGGCGTGGGCGCCCCCACTGCCACCCCGCCGCCGTAGCAGCCGAAATCGCCCCAGCCGACGTCGTCCATGAGGATGACGAGGATGTTCGGCCCGCGGCGGCCGGTGCGCTCGCGGAAGCGAGCGAGCTTCTCCCGGGCGACGTCGACCTCGTCCGCGAACACGAACTGCGGCTCGCGGTGGGCGGCGAGGCTGACCGCGGGCGCGGCGATGGGATCGAAGGCCTCGGACATGAGCGTTCCCTCCGTGGATCGGCGTGGGTCCGGGCCGATGGTAGGGAGTCGGCCGCGCGCAGTCAACACCACGCGTGGCCTAGAAGCGGAGGGCGAGGCCGCCCATCACAGTGCGTGGGTTGCCCGGCGTGTAGTTGATGTCGTTCACGCCCTGCACGGGCTCGCCCCGAAGTCGCGAGGTGTTGTAGAACTGCGCTTCGCGCCAGTCGACGTTGAGGATGTTCTCGATGTTCACGAAGGCATCGAGGAAGGTTGTGCCTCCGAGCTGGTAGCGGTATCGCGCCCCTGCCTCGTACAGCGTGTATCCGCGCGCCGTCTGAAAGCGGAATTCGTCGGCGTATCGGTTGCCGAGGTAGCGCATGGACACGCTGGCCTCCAGCCCCCAGGGAAAGCGGGCGGTGAGGTCCGAGAACGCCGTCACCCGTGGGGCCAGGGGCACGGCATTGCCATTGAAGAACTCGGCCGTGGTCTGCGTCACGTTGCCGGTATAGGTGAGCCAATCGAAGGGCCTGAGTTTCACGCCGAACTCGAAGCCCTGGCGGCGGCTCGCCCCGCTCGGTTCGACCGTGCCTCGTCCCCATTGAACACGAGCTCGCTGGTCAGGGTGAGCCACCAGTAGGTGAAGGTCAGCTCGGTCCTGGGCAGGATCTGCGTCTTCACCCCGAACTCCCAGCCCGTGGCCTGGGCAAGGCGGGGAGGTTGGGATCGGTGACCACCGCGCGCGCATCGTTGCTGTGATAGCCCGTGCCGATGTTGGCGAAGAACTCGGTCCGAGCCCAGGGACCGAAGACGAAGTTGGCCTTGGCGCTGGGGATGGACTTGCGCGCGCTGCCCTGGGGCTGGTCGGGTGCTGCACGTTGAAGTAGAAGAAGTCCCCCCGCGCCCCCGTGAGAACGTGCAGCCACGGCAGGGGCTGTGCCTCGAACTTGACGAAGGGCGCGTAGGATGTCTCGAAGATGCTCATGTTCTGGGTGGTGTCGAGCAGGTTGCGATCGACGGTGTGGGTGAGGAGGACGTTGGGCCGATCAGGCCGAAACTGGAAGCCCGCGGTGGTGGTGAGGGGCACGCCGAGGACCGTGTCGCGGTGCTCGTACTCGGCATTCATGCCCGCCACCTTGCGGTTACGGTCGAACTGCCCGATCTCGTCGCCATTGACGGGGTCGTTGAGGAAGAAGGTGAAGTTCGAGTAGAGATCGAGCTGGTAGTACTGGGCGAAGGCGCGCACCCTCGCCGTGTCGTTGTCCGTCACACACCACTGGAGATTCCCGTTCAGGTTGAAGCGCTGGGTGTTGCCCCCCTCGCTGTTGTCGATCGCGCCGAAGCGGTCGATGATCTTCTCGCGAACGGCCCGCTCGGGGATCTGCCCCGAGGCCCACCAATGGCTCCAGAGGTAGCTCGCCCAGATCGAGCCCTGCACGCTCTCGCTCAGCCAGCCGGAGGCCTTGACGAATCCATTGATGCGCTGGTAGTCCTGGGGCCGGTCGAAGGGGCCATTGGTCTTGTAGATCTCGACGGCGAAGAGCGTCTTCACCCGCTCGCGCGTCGGAGAGAAGAGAGTGAGATAGCGCTGCGTTCCCCAGTTTCCGCCCGCCGCTTGCACGATGTCTTCAGGCACGATATCCCGCGTCATGAAGTTGACGGCGGCTGCCGTGGAGAAGTCGCCGTACTCGACCCAGTAGGGGCCCTTGAAGACGTCCACCTGCTTGAGCGTCTCGGGGATCATGAAGTGCAGGTCGGTGTAGCCCTGCCCATGAGCATGAGAGCGCAGGTTGATGGGCATGTTGTCGAGGAAGAAGCCCGCGTCCGTGCCGTGGTCGGCGTCGAAGCCGCGCAGGAAGTACTGGGCGGCCTTGCCGCCTCCCTGGTGCTGGCTGACCACGAAACCTGGCACCAAGCGCAGGATGTCGGCGGGCCGGCCCTGCGGGCGAAGCTCGAAGTCCTTCCCGGGAATGACCTGCTCGGAGGAGGAGTCCGCCGGAGGAGGCGCGGATACCACGACCGGCTCGAGGATGGCCTGGGGAATCGGGGGAGCGCCGGGGGCCTCCGTGCCGCTCTGGGGCGGCTGGATCTCGAGTGGCCGTGGCGGTTCCTGCGCTTGCGCGACGGCGGCGCCGCCGAAGATCGTGAACGCGACGATCGCGCGTTTCATCGGTGCGCCAGACGTGGTGACGGCATGCGGACACTCCCCCGCGCTCGAGTGCAGAGAGACCATGGGCGCGTGCTCGGCCCGCGGGCAGGCAGGCGCCGGACAATCGGATGCTAGGCGGGAAGGAGAGGCGGCCCGCGGCCGCGGTTGGCCGCGACGATGATCCGCAGGGCGAGGGTGTCGCAGATTTCTACGGCCTCGCCGAGGGCGAGGCCAGGGGCTGGGTTGGGGGCGCTGGAGTCGAGCTCGGCGGCCGCCACGGCAGCCGACGCGTCGATGACGAGGCCGTCGGCGTGCCGCGCGTGCCCCAGGTGCAGGGCCGCGTGCGCCACGCCTTCCAGCGAGACGGCGAGCAGCGGAAGGAGGAAGACCGCCGCGAGCACGCGCCGTCGCTGCGGCATCGAGGCGAGGAGTGAGAGCGCGGCCGCGAGCAGGCCTGCCGCCGGGGGACCGTATCGTCGCAGTGCGTCCCACGAGGCGAGCGTACCCGCGTGGCCGACTGCCTGGATGACGTGTTCTGCGGCGCGGCTGGTGCCCTCATGCCCGGGATGCGCCCAGGCGGGAACGACGAGGCTTAGGACGACGAACGCCGTCGCAACGAGCACCCTCGCGACCCCGAGCCGGGTCATGGGCGCGATCCTATGCGCGGCTCCGCTACTTGTCGAGCCACACGTCCTGCATGCGGCCGTAGTTGTAGAGCGAGTTGTGGGCGACCAGTCCCTTCACGTAGGGCCACTGCGCGAAGTATTCCTTCCGCCAGGACAGCATGGGGCGGGCCACCTCCGCCTCGAGGCGCCGCTGGATCTCCCATACGAACTTGAGGCGCTTGCCCCGATCCAGCTCCTGCGACTGCAGGTCGATCAGCTTGTCCGTCTCCTCGTTGCAGTAATCGGTATAGTTGCGGGAGGCGCCGCACTTGTAGTTCTCGAAGAAGTACGCGTCGGGGTCGTCGAAGCCGCCCGCGGTGAGATTGGCTCCGAGCTGATAGTCGCGCCGGGCGAGCGCGGGAAACCACGCCGCGGTGTCCATCTGCTTGAGGGAAGCCTCCACTCCGACCTGGTGCAGCGGATCCGCCACGAAGGAGCCCACGTCGAGATAGATGGGAATGGTGCGAGTGACCAGCTCCACGCGCAGGGGATTGCTCGGCCCGTAGCCTGCGGAGGCGAGGAGCCGCTTGGCCTCCGCCTTGTCCACGGCGGAGCTGCGATAGCCGGGCAGGCTCTTCAAGTCCGCCTCGGGCAAGCCCCAGATGCCGAAGGGCTTGGGCATCATGGCCGCTCCACCACCGCGCCCCCGTGGCGCACGCCCTGCACGAAGGCGTGACGATCCATGGCGAAGTTCACCGCCCGGCGCACGGTGGGATTGTCGAAGGGCGCCCGCTTGTTGTTGATCACGATATTGTCGCTGCCGTTCTGCCCCACCTCGGAGATGACCAGGGCGGGTGCGGCCTGCTTCACGGACTCCGCCATCAGCTTGGTCATCTCGAGAGGCAGGAAGGCGTCGAGGCGGCCCGTCTGCAGCGCGGCGAGGCGCGTGCCCCGCTCCCCGATGATGGTGTAGCGGATGCCGTCGAGATAGGGCCGGCCCGGCACGAAGTAGTCGGGATTGCGCTCGAGCTCGATCACCTGCCCGCGCACGTACTGCTTCTGTCGGAACGGCCCCGTGCCCACGCAGTGCTGGCGCAGCTCACCGAGGGGCACATGCGCCGGAAACACGGGCGAGTAGCCGGAGGCGAGCATGAGGAGGAGCGACGGCTGGGGGCGCTTGAGCTTGAACACCACCGTGGAAGGATCGGGCACCTCGATGCCTTCCACGTTGGCGTACCAGTCCTTGCGCGCGCTCAGCCGGAGCTTGGTGGGGGCGTCGGGCGCCTCGCGCACCACGTCGAAGATGTACTTCACGTCGCGCGAGGTGAAGGGATGGCCGTCGTGCCACTTCACGTTCTTCTTGAGGAAGAACACGAGGTTGCGGTAGTTGTCCTGCCACGACCAGCGATCGGCCAACTCGGGGATCACCGTGTCCACGCTCTCCTGCGGCTTGGCAGGATCGAAGAGGACGAGGTTCGAGTAGCACGGCGACATGGGCCACACGTTGGACACGGTGGCCGACTCGTGGATGAGGAGCCCGGGCGGCTCCTCGATGAGCAGCGTGTTGAGGATGCCGCCGCGCTTGGGCGTCTGGCCCTGAGCGTACACGCCAGCGGCGACGGCGAAGGCGCCGACGGCCACGGCGATGCTGAGCGAGAACAGGGAACGTCGGGTCATGGTGTCCTCTCGGGATACGAAAGCGGGATGACCTGCATGGAGGCCTCACCTTACTACAAGAGACGTGCGAGAGGGGCCTCGACGCCGCGCTCCCGCGGCAGTATTCTTGCCCCCACCACACTGACAAGGAGGTTGCACGTATGTCTGCCGACAAGAAGAAGTTCAAGGTCGCCGTCCAGAGGCCCGCGGGGGGAATGTCCTACGATCCCTCGGAGGGCGCTTACGCCATCGAGCGAGAGGCGCTCGATCCCATCGGCGCCGAGATCGTCGAGCTTCCCGCCAAGACGGAAGAGGAGTTCATCGCGCTGGCCCAGGACGCCGACGCCGTCATCGCCCGCAACCGCCGCATCACCGCCGCCATCATCAAGGGACTCAAGAACTGCAAGGTGATCGGGCTCGGCAGCGTGGGAGCGGACACCGTCGACGTGGACGCGGCCACCGAGGCGGGCATCGTGGTGACCAACGTGCCCGACGTCTTCATCGACGAGGTGGCCGATCACACCATGGCCATGTTCCTCGCCGCCCACCGGCGCCTACGCCTCATGCACCAGTTGACGGTGGACGCCAAGTGGGCGGAGGGCCGGCCCTACTTCAAGGACATCCCGCGCCTCTACGGCCAGACCATCGGCCTCATCTCCTTCGGCAACGTGGCCAAGGCGGTGGCCCGGCGCTGTCACGCCTTCGGCCTCCACGTGATCGCCTACGATCCCTATCTCGCCGAGCTCGAGATGACCGCGGTGGGGGTGGAACCGGTGACCAGCCTCATCGAGCTGTGCCAGCGCTCGGACTTCCTCTCCATGCACGCGCCGCTGAACTCGGAGACGCTCCACATGATGGGCGAGAAGCAGTTCAAGGCCATGAAGAAGTCGGCGCTGTTCATCAACAACGGCCGCGGGCCCACCGTGGACGAGCCGGCGCTCATCGAGGCGCTCAAGCAGAAGCAGATCGCCGGCGCCGCCCTGGACGTCTTCGAGCAGGAGCCCGTGGATCCCATGAATCCGCTGCTCCACATGGACAACGTCATCGTTACCCCGCACATCGCCTCAGCCACCGCGCGCATGGCGCCGGAGACGCGTCGTCGCCTCGGCCGCGAGATCGCCACCGTGCTCCAGGGCAAGTGGCCGCGCTCCGCCGTCAATCCCGGCGTGCTCCCGCGCACGAACCTCATCCGCTGGCAGCCTTATCCCATGGGCCGCGGTCCCAACCGCTAGCTTGCTCTACGGCCTCTCCCCCGCGAGGGGGAGAGGGCCGAGCGAGGAAGCGAGGGCTGAAATGATGAGAGAGAAGGCCGTGGTGATCCGGGACATCGTACGAAGACTCGTCGAGCCGTGACGGAGGTCATCCGCCATCATCGCGAACTCGCGGCCGGACAGTGGAGCAAGCTGTCGCTCGCCGAGCAGCTCGTCAACGTCGGGAGCGAGGTGGGGCGAATGATCCGCTGGCGGAACCGCGACTCGCGCCTCATGAATCGCGCCTTCGAGCGCGCCCTCGAGCTCCTCGATCTGACTCTCGAAGATCCGCGCTGGCGGAGTCGTCTCTTTGAGATCGCTCGCGCGCGGGAGCTGCTCTGCGCGGCTGCGCTGGACGATGGGCGGGAATACAAGACCAGCCTCGAGGATCTGGATCGCTATTTCCTCGCCTTCGCCGTGGCGGCGAGGAACGCTCGCGCTCATTCTCCCGCTTGAGCGCCCCTCACCCTGCCCTCTCCCCTGAGGGGAGAGGGTGATGCGGTCAGGACAACGCGGAGAGGGTGAAGTCGATTTGGGCGGGCTCGAGCTGGGGCGGCAGGAGGAGGATGGGTAGCTCAGCGCCGGCCTGACGCCAGCGCGCGAGACGGGCCCGTGCCTCGTCGGGCGTGCCGTACACGGTGAGCTCCTCCAACAGCACCTCCGCTTCCGGCGGCACCACCGCGGAGCCTCGCGTGGTGTTGGCCGCCGCCACCGCCTGCACCTCTCGTTCGAAGCCGAGACGCGGGATGGTGCGAGGATAGAAGGGCCCCATCGAGGTGAGATAGAAGACCACGAACCACGCCGCACCCTTCCGTGCTTCCGCGCCGTCGGCCGCGACCACCGTGGGAATGCTCGGCAGGATGCGCGGCGGTTCGGCGGACGCGCCCGCACGGGCCCGACCCTCGCGCAGCAGCGCCGCGCCCTCGTGCAGGCGCGAGCGCGGATAAAGAAAGGGTATCCAGCCGTCGGCCAGCGCACCGGCCAGTCGCACCGTCTCCGGCGACAGGCCCGCGAGGTGGATGGGTACGCGCGGCGCCGGCGGAAGATTGAGGCGGAGCGCCCGGGCGGCCGCGCCCGGAGCGAGGGGAACGCGCTCGCCTTTGAGGAGCGCGCGCACCTGGGTCAGGACGCGCCGCATGCGATCCATGGGTGCGGAGTAGGGGACGTCGTGGAGCCCTTCCACGAGCTGCGCGGTGCTCGCGCCCAGCCCGAGGGCGAAGCGGCCGCCTGAGATCGAATCCAGCGTGCTCGCGGCCATGGCGATGGTGGCCGCGCTGCGGTTCCACACGCCGAGCACGCCCGTGCCGAGCTCGATGCGCGAGGTGCGCGCCGCCACCTCGCCCAGCAGCACGGTCGTGTCGTGCGCCCACGTCTCGGGAAGATAGAAGGCGGCGTGGCCTGCGCGCTCCGCCTCTATAGCCAGGCGCACGAGCACCTTGCGCCGGTTCTCCAGCGGCATGAGGGAGAAGCCGAGCGGAGCGGTCACGCCGGTGCCTTCACGTGCCGAGGATGCGGTCCCAGCGCCCGTATTCCCGTGCGGCGTCCATGAACCACTGCACGCAGTCCGGATTGGCCTGCGGGGGCAGCTCGCACGAGGTGGAGAGCACGAAACGGGAGCGGCGGCCCACCGTGTCGATGCAGCGCCTCACCTCGGCCTCGATCTCCTCGCGGGTGGCCCGCTCGAAGATGGTCACGTCCACGTTGCCGATGCCCACCACCCCACGCTGATTGCCCAGGGTCACCAGGCGGTCGAGCTGATCGACCTTGAGGGCGGGATCGGCTTGCTGGTCGAGATCGATGGTGACGGCCACGAAGCCCACATCCATCAGGTCCTCGTGGATCTGGTGCGTCGTCCCGCAGATGTGCACGGTGGTGCCGACCTTCTTCGTCCGGAAGTGATCGACGAGGTCCTTGTGGTAGGGCTTGATGAACTCGCGGTAGGTGTCGGGCCCCACCAGCGAGCAGGAGGCGGTGGGGTCGGAGTAGCTCAAGCCGATGCGCGTCTCCAGCACCGCCTCGCCCATGCGCTTGGCGAACTCCGTGGTGAAGCGCATGAGCTCGTGCACGAACTCAGGGTCGTCGATGGTGTCGAGGCACATGAGCTCGGGGTTCCGCATGAGCATGGCGATGGTCCACGGACCCACGAGCACCGCCCGCAGCGCGCTCGGCAGCTTCGCGCTCGAGAGCGCCGCGCATTGCTCGAGGAAGGCGGGAAGCCGCGCGTCGCGCTTTGGATCGGGGATCTCCAGGCGGGCCAGGCGTCCCTTGTCCTCCTGGAGCACGTGCTGATCGATGGATGGCACGACGTAATCCGAGTACTTCACGTGGCAGCCCGTGGCCTCCGCCTCCTTGGCGAGGTCGTTGAAGGCGATCATGATGTCGGGCTGGAAGCGATCGTAGTAGTTGAGCATGGCGCGGGCAGCTCGCGTGGGATTGGTGCAGTACTCCTCGATGGACAGGCCGTCCATGCAGCCGGCAAAGCAGCCCGCGATGGGATAGGCGGGGACGCGATCGGCGAACTCGCCCTTGTAGGCCGCGACCACGCGCTCGCGTGGGGTGAAGCTCTTGCCCGGCTCGGCCATGGCTAGTCCCCCAGATCCGCGAAGAGCGGCGTGCTGAGGTAGCGCTCTCCGAAGGAGGGAATGATGACCACGATGAGCTTGCCCGCGCTTTCCGGCCGGCGCGCTACCTCCACGGCCGCCCACAGCGCGGCGCCCGAAGAGATGCCCACGAGGAGACCCTCCTCCTTGGCGGCCCGCCGCGCCATGTTGAAGGCGTCGTCGTTTTTCACCCGGATGATCTCATCGTAGATCTTCGTGTTGAGCACGTCGGGCACGAAGCCCGCTCCGATGCCCTGGATGGGATGCGGCCCTCGCTGACCGCCCGAGAGCACGGCCGACGCATCGGGCTCCACGGCCACGCAGCGGAAGGTGGGCTTGCGCGCCTTGATCACCTCGCCCACGCCGGTGATGGTGCCACCCGTGCCTACGCCGGATATGAGGATGTCCACCTTGCCGTCCGTGTCGCGCCAGATCTCCTCCGCCGTGGTCTTGCGGTGGATCTCGGGGTTCGCGGGGTTCTTGAACTGCTGGAGGATCAGATAGTGCGGGTCGCTCGCCGCGAGCTCTTCTGTGCGCTTGATGCAGCCGGGCATGCCCTCGGCGGCCGCGGTGAGGATCAGCTCGGCGCCGTAGGCCCGGAGCAGCATGCGACGCTCCTTGCTCATGGAGTCCGGCATGGTCAGCACGAGCTTGTAGCCGCGGGCCGCGCAGACGAAGGCCAGCCCGATGCCCGTGTTGCCGCTCGTCGGCTCGAGGAGGATGGTGTCGGGCTTGATCTTCCCCGCCTTCTCCGCGGCGTCGATCATGGACACGCCGATGCGGTCCTTCACGCTGTGGGCGGGGCTGTAGAACTCGAGCTTGGCCACCACGTCGGCGCGGGCGCCTTCCGTCAGGCGGCGGATGCGCACGAGCGGCGTGTTGCCGATGAGCTCGGTGACGTCCTTGGCGATGCGCATGAGGTCCCCTTGCGTTATCTGGTCGCGGCCAGCTCGGTCCAGATGCCGCGGAGGCGGCTCAAGGCCGTCTCGGAGAGCGGACCCTTGGCCACCGCGGTCGCCGCGTACTCGAGCTGGCTTAGATCCGAGGTGCCGATGAGCACGGTGGACATGGTGTCCGTGCTGATGGCGAAGCGGAGCGCCGCCTCGATCACGCTGCCCGCGTGACCTTCTTTCACCAGCGGCGCGAAGGCATGGGCGTGGGCAGCGTCCGTGGCGTAGTCGGGACCCGAGGCGATGGGCTCGACGGCGGGAATGGCGATGGGATGTCGCGCTGTCTCCCC
>Ga0126384_10002360_pt1 | contig 11423 bp, 12 predicted proteins | sample PanSoiMetPlot_36_FD_92543 | JGI IMG/M metagenome (GOLD analysis project Ga0126384, IMG submission 92543) | Tropical forest soil microbial communities from Panama - MetaG Plot_36 | ecosystem: Environmental > Terrestrial > Soil > Tropical forest > Bulk soil | place: Panama | collected 2016-02-17 | reverse complement strand
GCGGTACACCCTCGATCGCAAGCAGTTCGGCCGGCCGCTCGCCGCGACGCAGCTCGTGCAGAAGAAGCTTGCCGATATGCAGACGGAAATCGCGCTGGGGCTACAGGCCGCGCTCCAGGTCGGACGCTTGTTCGACCAAGGCACGGCGACGCCCGAAATGGTGTCGCTCGTCAAGCGCAACAATTCCGGCAAGGCACTCGACATCGCCCGCATGGCGCGCGACATGCATGGCGGCAACGGTGTCCAGATCGAGTATCACGTGATGCGGCACCTGACGAACCTGGAGACAGTAAATACGTACGAGGGGACACACGATATTCACGCGCTGATTCTGGGACGGGCGCAGACGGGGCTGCAGGCATTTGCGTGATATGGCGTTTCGGCGACGTGCGGCGAAGCTGTGTGTCGGCTGACAGTGAACGAGGCGGAAACATGCAAATGGTCGGAAAAACGCAAAGCGGCATCTATCTTGCCGGCTCAGCCCGCACAACGAGCGGCCGCTTGCTCATTGCAAGCAACTTACCAGCAAGGTGCCATACAGCCCGAGATCCAGCCAGCACCACGCATATCCATATCACATGAGAATCGATCCCCCGCCCAGTAAGCTCGCGTCCACATCGCTGCGCCATCCAATGAAACTGGTCAGGCGACTGCTGCGCGTTTGAGGTCGCTTATTTCAGGGCTTCGTTGATCAGGTTCGCCAGGCGGGCGCCCGCCAGCGCGGCTTGTTGGCGGGCAATGCTCCTCGCACTGGTCTCGTATTGACGATCGAGGATGTAAGGCTGCAGGCCGGACCTTACAGGCTCCGCATAGGCGACGTCTTCGGCGAGTTTCTCGCTTTCCCTCAACCACTCGTCGGGATCGGCGTTCCAGGCCCGCGCAGGGTCGGGGTCAGGAAGCTTGGTATGATCATCTATCAGGGCGTCCTGAATTGCGCCTTCAGATGTCGAATAGTTTCCCAGCAGGCGATCCCAATAGGCGTGGAGCGAGATCGTTTCACCGGTGGCGGGGACGACCATCTCCTTGTTTCCACCTTGGTCGCCGTGCGGCAGATCGTGCGAAAATCGGGTTGTCGCGTGCAAGGGTTGGTGCACATCGCCGACAAGATGAAGGAGCCAAACCAGGTCATAGGAGCGGACATTGTCGGGCAGCCCTGATGAGAGCGCGAGCCCGGCCGTCAGCACCTTAATCTGTGTCAAAGCATTGACTGGAGGCGCATCCTCAACGGGCGTTCCGTCGATCGAAAAGCCGATGTCCTTGAAGTGCCAGTATTGGTGCATGACGTTGTCGTAGTAGCCAATATTCCGCCCCGCCCTCGGCTCGGTCGGCTCGTCGTTGGTATACCCCAGGGTCCGATTCTTGATGTCATCGGCCCAAACCGCGGCACGCACGAAGGCATATTGGGCGGCTTTCCTCGGCGGAGCGTTGGCGATCCAGCTCGCATATTCCGGATTAAGGTTGATTAAAGCATCGACCTTTTCGCGAACCGCCGGCGTCAGCCGATCATACGCCACTGCCGCTATCTGCATGTGGCCTTCGTCCCACCAAGCCAATGAACCAGCCGGCAAGAGGCTTGTGCAGCAAAGAATCCCGAACAAGAGCCCCATTCGCATCGACGTCTCCCGCTTTTGCGCGATCATTGATTGATTTTCAGCTGCGAGCTGTGAATGTATTGTGAAGGTTGCGTACCGGTCCTTATCCTCGTTTTGCAAACGAAATACTCCTAAAACACTAGCTGGAAGAGCGTCAGAGCCATTGAGCGTGACATGGAGACCCCCATGCTGCCGAGGTGCCTTCCTCTCGTTTGAGCTCGCACGAGTCTGCAGTCTCGAAGGGAATGATCGATATGAGCTGCATATCTGGCCAGTGACCCAGAAGCCAAAATCAGAGGTCTTGGTGCGCTCGCACCAGGGAAGCTACGTCTCGTTTGCGCATTGACTATTTGCCCGGCGTGGACGCAGCAGCGACCTTCGGCCGACGCTGCCCTTCTCGCAACTAGGCCGATATCGCGATGGCGTGACGCTCGCTTTGCGTACCCGACGAGGATAAGATTCCGCAACAGGACCAGCGAGTTCCCTACTAAGGTCACAATTATGACTCTTTGCAATCATTCACTGAGCTTTTCCCCACAATCCCGTGTACAATTAAGGGGAGCCAATGTTTTTCCTGTCATAGTTAAGCCGTATTGCGCTCTCTACCGTAGTAATCGTAGTAGATTTGATTCGTTTAATAGGCGCTGGGTACGCTGATCGGCTGGGATTATTAAATCACGACAGCGAGATGCGCGCGCGTAGGACTGCCTTCCATCGGGAAGCTGTGCGATGCATGGCGGCGGTCAAAACGACGGAGCGACAGAAATGAGTAACGTCGATTGGCAGAATGGAGCGACCGATCGTGGCCGAACATCACTGCCAGAATCCTACAAACCCAAGGCATTGCGCCTCGCCCCCACCGAGGCAGCGTCGCCTCCTGAGGTGAAGCGGCCGATCGTCGATTTACGCAAACTTGAGGAAGAACTGGGTCGCCGTCGCCTTGACGAAATCGCGGACGTGATGCGCGCGCTCACATACGGGGAAATGATGGAGCTTGCCGCCTCGATGTGGAATGTTAGGCCCGATGGTGGCAGCCTTACTGAACACAACTTGCCAGGCGTGCTGTATCGCTGGTCGACGACGCGCCAATCCTGAGAAACGGAGATTCGGTGGTCCACGACTGCCAGAGGGTCCGGCGTGACGTGGTGGGATCGCCGGCGGTCCGAAGGAGGTGGCTGGTCGTGCACGTTAAGTTGGCTTGTGAGATTTACAGTCGCATCAGTTCAGCGTCGAGGAGCGGTACCGTAACGAGCGCAGAAGAACGTTGTCGAGCGCGTCCGGATAATGGCGGGCAATGCGATCGACAAATCCATGCTCCAGGTTGCTGGCGCACCGATCGTTTTGTCGCAATTTGATTGCGATGAACATCAGGACGCACTCGATGAAAACGTCCTGGCCGGTGGCCCGGACGTGCCAGATGGCCTCCTCGGCATAGCGCTGACCCCGCAGATAGTCGGCAGCGCCGGTGCCGCTGGGCTCGACGGCCCAGAAATCGATCCAACGGACGATGGATGGATTGCCCTCGTGGCAGATAAGGGCACAAAAGGTTGGAAGCTCGACCAGGTGATCGACAATGAGCATGTCAGCTATTCCAGCGGTCATGGCCGATGACCTCTGCACACGAGATTTGTTCACGCCGCGCATCGCGACAAAAATGGGAGGACGATGGCCCGCCGGCCGCATCGGGCCAAGGACAAGATTATCGTCTGACGGTACGCAACACGTTCGAGGCAACATGTACTATTCGATCGTTACGAATTCATTGCGGGGCGCCCATCGAATCGCCTGACGCTTCAAGCGTGCACTATGGGCGCCGCTTGGTGTCGTGACGAGGTGCAGCTCCTCCACCGCTGCAAGCGCGATGCGGAGGCTACGTGATCCATACTGGCGAAACTTGCCGCATTCGGGAATCCCGGCTAGGACAATGACCATGATTGCCGTCATCTTCGAGGTCTGGCCGACGAGCGGCCGCAAGGCCGACTACCTGGACCACGCTGCGCGCCTGCGCGGTGAGCTAGGATATGTGGACGGATTCATCTCGGTCGAGCGGTTCCAGAGCCTTGCCGACCCCGACAAGCTGCTGTCAGTATCCTTCTGGCGCGACGAGGCCGCTGTCGCGCAGTGGCGACGCCATGCGGCCCATCGAGCGACGCAGTCTGCCGGTCGACGCGGGATCTTCCGCGACTATCGCCTACGTGTCGCCGCCGTCGTCCGGGACTATGGAATGACACAAAGTCGTGAGCAGGCACCTGGGGATAGTCGCGCCGCCCATGATGCGGTAATCTGAACTGGGCACAGGAGTTGGGATGGCAATTACAAAGATGGAAGGTGTTGCAAAATTGCAACTTCTAACGCCGTCTTAAATGCTATATTGAGTCTGGGAGTTCGCGTGCTAGGGATGCCGATGAAAAGACTGGGGATTGTAACGATCGCAGTCGCTTCGTTGACCGGCGCCGCCGCTGCCGCTGACCTCGGCGCGAAGGCGCCGCCGACAATGGTCTTGCCGTTTACTTGGACGGGCCCCTATGCGGGGGCGCAAGGCGGCTATGGCTGGTCCACATCCGGAGGTCTTGACGCCAAAGGTGGCTTCGGCGGCGGCCAGATCGGCTATAACTTCCAGACTGGCGCGATCGTGCTTGGCATCGAAGGCGACATTGCTGGCGGCGACATCTCGCAGACGGTCAACGGCACGACCGTTGCCGGCATTCCGTTTACGACGGCATTCACGAACGACACCCTGGCTTCGCTGCGCGGCCGCGCCGGCATCGCTTACAATACTTGGATGTTCTATGGCACCGTTGGCGGCGGATGGGGACACGACAAGATTTCCGCAAACGTTGGTGGCGTTCCGTTTTCAAGCGATGCTTGGCTGTCGGGGTGGAGCGCCGGCGCTGGAGTCGAATGGTCCTTCGCACCAAATTGGAGTACCAAATTCGAGTATCTGCATTATGGGCTTGGCACCGCGAACTCGTTCGGCACCGTGCCGTCGGGTAAGGTTGATATTGACACCCTTAAGGTTGGCATTAATTACCTGTTCCGCTAATCGCTCGTTCCCTAACCCGCGGACCAATGAGGGAAGGAGGGAGCTTGCCAGAAGGCACGGCGGAGTTCGCCTTTATTTTGCGACATATGGATGAACAAGGCCTTATTGAGATGGCGGCTTTCCCGTCGCCGCGATAGTTTCTCGCGTAAGAGGGTTGGTCTAACCCTAGGGTAGCCGCGATCCTTGATGCACGGGGTCGCTCCCCAATGTGCGATCAAGTAGCCCGCCCATTGTTAGACCGAGGGGCCGGGGGTCGCTCCCCCGGCTTCCTTCACGTCTCAGAAAACACCCCGCTTGCGGTCGGGAAGTCCATTCGCGGATTATATCAAATAGATCAATAATTTGGTCGGCTGTGTCGATAACGTCCACAAATTCAGGGGCGAAGATTCAGTTGCCGGACGTCCCTGCGAGATCAGCTTCCCAGCGGGCGAGATACCACACAAAGTTGATGCTCAGCGGGTTCTTGATCGAGACCGCGCCTTCAAAAAGCTGCTGACTGTACGATCGGTCTCCTTCTCGCAGAGCTCGTACGCCGCGATGAAAGCAAAACTCGATAAGCGGATGGCGCGTCCGCGTGCTGCTCCTTGCCGTTGTTAAAGCATCTTCCAGTGAGCTTGTACCGCATCCTTCCATCAACAGCGCCGCGTCATCCAATTCCCCAAAGAACCAGCGAACCAGCGGGGCGGGCCAGGCCATGAACTCAAAGCGTTTCCGTTTGTGCAGGCGCTTCAGCCATTGCCCGGCGCTGTCGATGAGCGATGCACGGTCGAGACGTACGCCGTAGTAGTAAAGGAGGAGCCCCTCCCTGCCGCCGCCCGCTGGGTCCGCATACAGCACGCTTCGATCCTTGAGGCCTCGAATGCGAGACAGCAACGAGCCGACCGCTTCTTCTGCATGGCCGTTCAGCCACTGCACCTCACTCAACTCCAACAGCAGGTTGCTGCGGTAGTCAGACTCCTGCAGCAGACTTTGGCTCAAGGTGCGCTCAGCCTCCGGCATCCGGGCTGCTGCCAGTTCGGCAATTGCCTTGGTTGCAAAGTGGCTTAACGCGACATCGACACCAGCGTCGATGTACCGTGCAAGTTGCCGGGCCGCTTCATCGTAGCGGCCCGACTCAATGAGATTCCCTGCGTCCCTCAAAGCTCCGAAGGGTCCGTCGCTATCGGGGCTGCTTGGTCCAGGGGGGCGGCGTGTAGATATTTCCTTCTTCATCATAGTGGAACCGACGCACTTCGCCGGCGTTTTTAACCACGCCGGAGTTCACCCACCTCTGCACTTGGGCATCGAACTTTTTGAAACCCGCCGCAGATCCGCTGCTGAGCTCTCCATCTTTAGCGCCTTCCAGAGGATCAGTCTTGCTGATACTTTCCGCATCTGGTCCGCGCGCATTTGTCCTGGCAAGTCCAGCCGCCGCTTTTGCGATACATCTGGCGTGCGCTTGTACCCTCGTCCGAATTACTCTTCAGCCTAAGACCATCCGGCAAAGTCGCATGGAGAACCGCAATGCCACTCTCCCCACGGCGTGAATTCTTCGCGAAACTCGCTATCCTTGGCGGATTCGTAGCCCTCGGCTCGCCCGCACGCGCTAAAGCCCAGGCCGAGAGGCGTATCAGCACCCAGGACATTGTCTGCGACAACGGAATGCCTGCGGTCTTGGCATATCCGGCTGGCGGCGGAAGCTTCCCGACCGTGATCCTGATGCACGAGCGCTATGGCCTCGTGCAGCACACGCGCGACCAGGCTATCCGCTGCGCGCGCGACGGATACGCAGTGCTGGCGCCCAACTTCTTTTTCAGGCACCCCGATCAGGCCGCTCTCAACGCCGGCAACTCGCGCTACGACCTCAGCGATCCCGAGTCCGTGGAATTGATCAGGGCCGCTCTTGCGGCCCTGACAAAGCATGCGGCCGCTGACCTGAGCAAAATCGTGGTCGCCGGATATTGCCAAACCGGGCGGCATCCGCTCGTATTCGCCGCCGACGTGCCGATCCGCGCCGCGGTGGTGTGGTACGGCGCCGCCTCCAAGCGCGAATGGGAGGTGAACAAACGGCAGCCAAGGCCGCTCGAAGCGGTGATTGCGGCGCTTCCCTGCCCAGTCTTCGCGGCCTTCGGCGAGGCTGACCACATCATCTCGATCGAAGACGTGCAACGTCTTCGCAGCAGCCTCGAGGCCAACCATAAGAGCTACGACATCCACATCTATGCGGGCGCACCGCACGGCTGGCTAAACGACACCATGCAGGGCCGTTACCGCAAGCCGCAGGCCGACGCTGGCTGGGCGGCGCAACAGCGTTTCCTGTCCAAGGTCTTTGCGGGCGATTACGACCCCAAGCGGGTAAGCTGGAGCTTCGAGAGCGAAATCGGGACAGACTATGATTTCACCAAGAACGTGCGTATGGAGTAGAGCGATACCGGCCTGGGCAGGCGGCTTATGCTCCATCGCGCAGGGTCGAGCGCTGGCGGGGAGCACTGGAGGAAGTGACCCAAAATAGACCGCACCGTCGCAGCGAAAGACATTATTCGTCACTTCGGGACAGCTCACACCATCTTGGCGTCTAGCGTGATTTCGGCGTTGAGGAGCTTGGAGACCGGGCAGTTCTTCTCAGCTTCCGCGGCCATGCGGGCAAACGTGGCTTGGTCCAAGTTCGGAACATTGGCTCGCAGAGTCAAAGCCGAGCGGGTGATGCGAAAGCCCTGGCCCTCCGCCTCTAGGGCGACGGCGGCCTCCGTGCTTAGCTCGGTAGGGGTATAGCCGCCGCTCTGCAGCTGAAAGGCAAGCGCCATGGTGAAACAGCCAGCGTGGGCGGCAGCGATAAGCTCCTCGGGGTTGGTGCCCTTCTCGTTCTCGAAGCGAGTCTTGAAAGAATAAGGGGTCTGGGCGAGCACGCCGGAGTCGGTGGACAGATCGCCGTTTCCAGCGCGGCCCGTGCCGTGCCAGACAGCTTTCGCCTTGCGGATCATAAACAGCCTCCTTTGTAAACCGCACTGGCAGCACGCCAGCGGCCCTGGTGCTCAAAGTAGCATGCGCGAGACGCCAGCCAAGGTGTGCAGGCCGTGGCAATACAGCATATGCGGTAGGGCCGGTCAGCCAACGCCGTCCAATCGGGAACGGCGTGATGCCTCGCACTGTTCCCATCCCGACGCCGTCCCCATGACGACGCCACCAGAGTTCCTGCCGCACAAAGGCGCTGTCATCCAGGTTGTGACGACGCGGCGAGGGCGCTCGGACGGCGTACCAAGACTGTACTTGGCGTCGTGGGCTCGGTGCGGCCAACGCTGCACGGTGGCAAAGCGCAGGGGATCGCTGCTCGCCGTTGCCGGGCCATGACGGCACCGCCGCAGCTTGGCGCAAGAATTGGCGCGGGATTCTGCGAGAGGGCAACCGCCGCGCCGATTGCCGGACTACCGGCTTGCTTGATGTAGTCGCGCGACCGTTCTTGACTCAATTTCCTGAGCGAGCCTGTCATAGGCATCGGCCACGCCCGTCATTGTGGCCTTGGCTTTCTGATCCGTCGTCTTTTCCGCAGTCAAGCGCATCTCCTTGGAACGCGAGCGCCAATGATCTGGGTCATTGATAAGTTTACGAAGCTTCCGCATCACTTCACCATTTGTGGAATTGTTGAGCAGCAACGTAGGGACCCGACCACTTCGAGCGGCAAGAGGGCCGGGAGCCCGCGAAACCTGTCATGCCTGCGGCGTTACGTAAAGACTCCGACCTTAGGCGGTATCGGCGTGCTCCGACGTGGCACGAAGGTCACAATGGGCAATCACCCCGAGCGCTCGCAGCATCGGGGATTACAATCGAACAGAGCCCGCCGACGAATCACGCAAAGTGCGCCTCGCTCGCGTGAGCGTGCATCAGGCTTCGCTCCCGTCATGCGCATTAGCAAGCAATAAATCCGAATCATCTTTGAGCTGCACGCCCGAAACGCGCCGCGCGCGCATACTGCGCAGAATATACGCAAGCTTGAAAACGGCATCGCCATACCCGGTACCTTCGGGCCGGATGTTTGAGATGCAGTTCCGGTCGGCATCGGTGGTCTGTGAGCAAGGCTGCCATGTCAAATATGCGCCCATGCTGTCAGGCGCTGTCAGGCCCGGCCGCTCGCCGATAAAAACCGCCACGCATTTCGCCCGTAGCGCGATCGCGATCGCGTCGCCGAGCGCCACGCGTCCGTGCCGGGCGATCACCAACGGCGCGATCCTCCAGCCTTCCATCTGCAGCACCGGCAGCACGCCGGCCAGGACAGGCTCCGCATGCGTCTGCACCGCGCGTGCCGACAGGCCGTCTGCGACAACGAACGCAACGTCAAAGCCGCTCCCATGCGCCGCCAGTGCCGCTTCCGCACCCGGCGCGAGGCGGCGGCCGAGGTCGGGACGCATCAGATAGCCTTGTCTGTCTTCGGCAGCGCTGGCAACCGCTAGCACCGGAAGTCCGAGCGCTGCGATGTCGGCGATCAGTCGCGCCGCGTCGAGGGGTTCGTGAACGGCGTCGCGCGCCCGGGCATGGGCAAGTTTGAAATCGAGTAACGGCGCGGTTGCAAGGGATGCGCCGGTCCGCTTAAGCCCGATGCGCGCCGCGGTCAGCCGCCGCAGGCTGGCCCACAGCGTGTCGTCGTCCGCCTCTGCCTTCCCTTCCTCTGCTCGCGCAGGGGGGTGGGGTGAGGGCGAGCGATCGGTCGGAACGGCTGTACGGCGATCATCCATCATGAGCTAGCCGGGAGCAGCTCGCGGAACCGGTTCGGCATGACGTGCGGCCGGATACGGCCGCTAGTGTCTACCAAGCCCTGCCTCCTGAGCCATGCGTCAAATTCCGGCGCCGGACGCCGGCCGAACAAGTCGCGCATCGCCAGCGCGTCGTGAAACGAGGTGCTCTGGTAGCCCAGCATGACGTCGTCGGCGCCGGGCACCCCCATGACAAAATTGACGCCGGCCGCAACGAGCATCGTTAGCAGCGCGTCCGCATCATCCTGGTCGGCTTCGGCGTGGTTGGTGTAGCAGACGTCGACGCCCATCGGCACGCCCAGGAGCTTGCCGCAGAAATGATCCTCCAATCCCGCGCGGGTGATCTGCTTTCCATCGAACAGATATTCCGGTCCGATGAACCCAACGACCGTGTTGACCAACAGCGGCTTGAAGTGGCGTGCAACTGCGTAGGCCCGGGCTTCGACGGTTTGCTGGTCGACACCGTGATGGGCGTTGGCGGAGAGCGCGCTACCTTGCCCGGTCTCGAAATACATCACGTTGTCGCCGACGGTGCCGCGGTGAAGCGACAGCGCGGCTTGGTGGGCTTCGTTCAAAAGGGTGAGATTGATCCCGAAACTCCTGTTGGCAGCCTCGGTCCCGGCAATCGACTGGAAAACGAGATCGACAGGGGCATCGGCTCGGATCAGTTCGAGCGTGGTCGTAACGTGCGCCAACACGCAGCCTTGCGTCGGAATATCGAGCCTGGTTCTGATCTCGTCGAGCATGGATAAGAGCTGGTGCGCGCGATCGACGCTGTCGGTCGCAGGGTTGATACCAATGACGGCGTCTCCTGAGCCCAATAGCAGGCCATCAAGAATGCTCGCCGCAATGCCGCGTGCGTCGTCGGTCGGATGGTTGGGCTGCAATCTCACCGACAGGTGGCCGGGCAGACCCACCGTGTTGCGGAACCGGGTCACCACCGAGCGTTTTGCCGTCATCACCATCAGGTCCTGCAAGCGGCTAATCTTGCTGACCGCGGCCGCCATCTCCGGTGTGACTCCGGGCGCCAATGCGGAGAGGGCGCCTGATGTCGCTTCGTCCGACAGCAACCAATCGCGGAATCCGCCGACCGTCAAATGAGCGATCGGGGCGAAAGCCTTGCGGTCGTGGGTGTCAACGATGAGGCGGGTCACCTCGTCGGTCTCGTAGGGAACGACATGCTCGTAAAGGAATGTGGCAAGGGGCAGATCGGCGAGAGCATATTGGGCGGCAATCTGCTCCTCGCCTGTCACGGCGGCAACACCGGCCAGTTGGTCGCCGCTGCGAGTCGGCGAGGCCTTGGCCAGGAGTGTCTTGAGATCGCTGAACGCATAACGGCGGTTTCCAATCGTCGCGCTGTACATCGTAGGCCCCGAAGGATTGGGTTGCGCTCCATTGCAGCGAGAGCCGCTCGGACACGGCGCGATCCAATGAGGTGATACCGGCCTCGTCCGGGGTATCCGCGATCGGCATTTTTGGCCGGTTTCCGCCTGTTCCCGCTCGCTGGTCGGCATCATGGTCCTGATGACGTTGCCGAGACAGCACATGTTGCCCGAATACCACGGAATCGCGAACGATCGTGTCGGGCCACGCGAGATCCTTTCGTCTCAACTTATGATATAGTATTTCATATTTTGCGCGCAATCGGATATATAAATGCGGGCAGTGCAGCGAACGCCGCCCGGTAGCCGTAACCACACCAAGAAAGGACCTCGTCATGGCTGAGCCAAAGTTTACGCCGAATATGAGTGTCGCCGAAGTCCGCGCGCTCGCCGACCGCCTTGAGGCGCGGGGAACTAGCGTATTGATGAGGGATCAACCGGCGCAATGCGCCGACTTGGAGTGCGCAGCCCACCTGCTGCGCTTTTTCGCGGGTTTGGGCGCACCCCCGCACAACGGGCGCTAGCCGCTTTGGCACCAGGCGCTGTTCCCAACAACTCCCAAGGAGGGTACCCTGCACTTCAGTTCAGGTGCGAGATTTTGCTGGTTGGCAACCGATTTCATGATAGATCACAATTTTGTATGGAGAGGTGGCAGAGTGGTTGAATGCACCGCACTCGAAAT
>Ga0126384_10002359_pt1 | contig 11423 bp, 12 predicted proteins | sample PanSoiMetPlot_36_FD_92543 | JGI IMG/M metagenome (GOLD analysis project Ga0126384, IMG submission 92543) | Tropical forest soil microbial communities from Panama - MetaG Plot_36 | ecosystem: Environmental > Terrestrial > Soil > Tropical forest > Bulk soil | place: Panama | collected 2016-02-17 | reverse complement strand
GTTCTGGATGGGGCGCAACACAGGATTGAAGTCGTTTCGAACCACCGTGTTCCGCAGGTTTCCGCGAACTGGAATCCCGGAGCAGTTCGAATCGTGGAGTGCCTACGAAAACTTCGTGAATTTGTTGGTCAAATTGAATTGCATTGATACGGGCAAGAAAATCTGGTGGGACGTGCGGCCGCATCCGACGTTCGGGACGCTGGAATTCCGCATGTGCGACGTCACGACAAAAGTGGAAGAAGCGGTCGCGATTGCTGCCCTGACCCAGGCGCTGATCGTGAAGCTGCACAGGCTCTACAAGAGCAACCAGAGCTGGCGGCTCTACCGGCGCGCCCTGATCGAAGAGAACAAGTGGCGTGCCGCTCGGTATGGAATCGAGGGCAAGCTCATCGACTTAGGCAAAGAAGAAGAAGTGCCAATGCGTGCGCTGATACCCGAATTGTTAGAACTGGTGGACGATGTGGTGGACGATTTGGGAAGCCGCAGTGCCGCGGAATACGTGAATACGATTCTGCGCGAAGGAACGAGCGCGGAACGCCAGATGCGTGTGTTTGAACAAACGGGCGACCTGAAGGCGGTCGTGCGTCATATTGTTGCGGAGACGCGCGGCGGAACGGCGGAGTCGAGGCAGGCGCAAGCGCGCGCGGTGAATTGAGCTTCAGGAAGTTTCCCCGAGGAGCAAGGTCATGAAAAAAATCGGACTGCTGTGTGGCCGTGAATATGCATTTCCTCCTGCATTTTTGGCGAGAGTGAACGAAATCGGAAAAAAGGACGGCGTTGCAGCGGAATTCGTAAAACTCGGCGGAACGAAAATGAACGAACCGGCCGAGTATAGTGTGATCGTAGACCGCATTTCGCACGAGGTGGAGTATTACCGCGGCTATTTGAAGCACGCCGTCCTACAGGGAACGTACGTCATCAACAACCCCTTCTGGTGGACGGCGGACGACAAGTATTTCAATTACTCGGTCGCAGCCAAGCTGGGAATCGCGATTCCGAAAACCGTGCTGCTGCCGCAAAAGGGATATCCGAGCGATGTCGATATCAATTCGGAGTCCTTGCACAACCTGAAGTATCCGATCGACTGGGATGGATTGCTTGATTACGTTGGACGGCCCGCGATTCTGAAACCTTACTCGGGCGGCGGATGGAAGCATGTCTACAAGGTGAATAACAAGGAAGAGCTCTGGGCCGCGTACGACAAAACGGCTCCCTATTGCATGACGCTGCAGGAGTTCATTGATTTCGACAAGTATGTGCGTTGCTTCACGTTCGGCAAGTTGGACATTATTCCGGTGCACTACGATCCTAGGGAACGGCGATATTCGGTCGAACACGATTATTTGCCCGCAAGCATGACGCATCGCGTTGTGAAAGATGCGCAGACAATCAATCAGGCGCTCGGCTATGAAATGAACACGATCGAATTTGCCATCAAGGGCGATGTGCCGTATGCGATTGACTTCTTGAACCCTGCGCCGGATTTCGAACGCGACCGGATCACCGAGTATTACTTCGAGATGGTCCTCGACAAAATGTCGCGGCTTGTGATTGATCGCGCGTTGAATGGAGCACCTTCGAATCCATGGCCGCGCTGGGAAGAGATGCTTGGCGTGGGGATGGCGGCTGGATTTACCGGGGCGCCGAAAGCAGCCGCAAAAGCGGTCACGCCGGACATGAAGGGATAATGAGCAGCGGAATTGCACCCATGGCGAGCGGCAAAGATCCTGCGGAGCATTGGCATGCCTTGCTGAAACCGCAAGTGATGGGCTCGCATAAATTTACGGAACAATTCTATGAAAAGCTGCGTACCGAGAAGTTGACGTTTGGCAATCGCGTCCACTGCCCTTTTTTGCGTCCGTTTTTTCTTTCTCCCGAGGACGAACAGCGCGTTCGAACCGTAGCAGAAAAGGTGGTCGAGTTTGGCGAACGCGTTGCGGCTGCTGCGCTGGAAGACGCCGCCTTGTTCAAGCAATTTCATCTGCGCGAAGGGGAAGAGCGTCTTGCCCGTATGCACACAGGCTACGGCCCCGCGAGCACCGCTTCGCGCCTGGATGCGTTCTTGCTTCCGAATTCGCTGAAATTCGCTGAATACAACGGCGAATCGCCGGCGGGATCGGGATATACGGAAACTCTTTCCGAAGTCTTCCGCGAGCTTCCCGTCATGAAGGAGTTCGCGCACAGCTTTGAGATTCACAGCTATCCGTTGAGCGCGAAGTTGTTGGATGCGCTGATCGCGACCTATCTCGACTGGGGTGGAACATCGAAGCGCGCACAGATGCTGATCACCGACTGGCGCGAAGTGCCCACCTGGAGCGAGTTTGAAATTTTGAAGGCTAGGTTCGAACGAATGGGCGTGCTCGTGGAGATCGCCGACCCGCGGGATTTGGTTTTCGATGGAAAGACACTAAGCGCCAACGGGAAGAAGATTGACCTCGTTTACCGCCGCGTGCTGATCAATGACATCCTGGCGCGGCCAGCAGAATGCAAAGCATTGGTGGACGCGTATGCAGCAAACGCGGTGTGCGTCGCGAATAATTTCCGTTGCAAGATTCCGCACGTGAAGGCATTTTTCGCCGTACTCACGGATGAACAGAATTCTGGAATGTTCTCTTTTGATGAAAGAGAACTAATCAAGGCGCATGTTCCATGGACTCGCGTCATGGCCGACGTGCGAACGGCGCATTACGGCGAGCCAATCGAGTTGCTATCCTTCGTGCGGCACGAGCGAAACAGGCTCGTGATCAAGCCAAGCGATGAATACGGCGGCAGCGGCGTGACCCTGGGCTGGGAGACAGACGAGCGCCAGTGGGATGCGGCGATCGAAAAGGCAATCGCGCCGAACGGCGGAGCATGGATCGTTCAGGAGCGCATTCCGATTCGGCGTGAAGTGTTTCCGTGGGTAAAACCGGACGGCGAGGTCGAGTTCCGAGACATGCTGGTGGATTTTGCGCCCTATATGTTCCGCGGAAAGCTGTGCGGATTCTTGACGCGCTTGAGCGCAACTGGTTTGGCAAACGTAACAAGCGGCGGCGGCCAAGTGCCTGCGTTTCGCGTCTCGAGCAAGTCCATCAAATAAGACATTTCAACGCAAATCGACAGTGACGACGACATCGCTGCAAATAGGCACAGGTCTGCCGTGATAGAAAGTCGGCTTGGAATACCAGCGCTTGATGTCATTGAGCGCTGAGTCGTTGATTTCCATCCAAATGGACGCATTTGAATGGGCAAGGCGTAACACCCTGAGGTGAGTAATTTTGCCCTCTTTATCGATCGCAATTTTGGCGAGCATAGCGTAACTGGGTTTCCTAGCGTCGCGCCGGACGTCAGCCAGAATTTCCCGGTTGGACCGCGATACGGGATAGTCTTTAAGCCCGCAATCTTCGTCTGCCGAATTCTCGACCGGTTCAGTGTGCTCTGGTGGCAAAGCGATATTCGCCGTGGGCGAATTTCGCTCCGGTGTGGGCGCAGATTTGCAACCCGCGATGAGCATGAATATGCCGGCAAGAAAACCCAGGCGAGCCCAAAGTTTTTGGAATTCCATGCTTGTACGCTAGACACCAACACCAACAGCCAAGTGCCGATACCTGTTTGATTGCGAAAAACTAACGACGAAGAATTGACACAGAATTGTAAAATCTCAGTAAAATAGTTAGATGCCATTTGGTCCTTTGCAACCAGAGTTGATGCCAGGCGCCAGAAACGCCGTGGAAACGTGCCTTGCGGTGCGTCCGGAAGAGCACGTCGCCCTGATTTCGGATCGGGCAAGCTCGGCAGTTGCCGCCAGCCTTGCGCAGGCTTTGCGCGAACGCAAAGCCGCATTCACTGGGCTGATTCTTGAGGAACTTGGCCCGCGGCCAATGCAGGGCGCGCCGAAACCTGTTCTTGATGCGCTGGAAACGGCGGACGTTGGGATTTTGTGTATGAATCCACAGCCAGGTGAGTTGGGCGCGCGTATGGCCATTGTAAAGGTGGTCGAGCGCCGCCGGATTCGCTATGCGCACATGGTCGGCGTCACACCGGAAATTATGCAGCAAGGCATGCGCGCAGATTACAAGTTGGTGGACAAGCTGAGCGACCGCTTGCGCGAACGAATGCTGAAAGCAGAAACGCTTACCGTGAAAACGGAAGCGGGAACTTCGTTTGCCGCACATTTTAGCCGCGCTCTGGATTGGGTAAAAACGAGCGGACTGATCAGTCCACGATATTGGTCAAATCTGCCGGCCGGAGAGGTTTTTACGACGCCGGCAACCGTGGATGGCACGTTTGTTTGCGACGCGACCGCCGGCGACTACTTCAACGGGAAATATGGCGACCTGCAAGCGACCCCCATGAAGCTCACCATTGAGGGCGGGCGCCTGACAAAGGTCGAATGCGAGCGCGACGATTTGGAAAAAGAGTTCTGGGAATATTGCCACACGGATGAGAACAGCGACCGCGTCGGCGAACTGGCGTTTGGCACAAACCTTGGCCTTTCCGAAATGATTGGGATTTTGCTGCAAGATGAAAAATTCCCCGGTGTGCACATCGCTTTCGGCGATCCTTATGGGAGCCAGACCCACGCCGATTGGAAGTCAAAAACACACGTGGACGTGCTGACCCGCGAGTGCGACGTTTGGATCGACAGCGACCAGATCATTGAAAAGGGCCGCTATCAGCTCGACCATCTTGGGCTGGGATGAACTCAGAAAATTAGAAATCGTAAGAAAGAGGGCCTATAAATTGGAGGCCCTCTTCATTTCTCCTCGCTACTTCAACATCTTGACGTTCTGAATGGTGAGGGCCCCGTTGTCGGCGGATGCTTTTACTTGAACGTGATGGCCCTGATGCGCGGCAAGCGAATCGGGATTGGCGATTGTGTAGACCTTATTGTCTGCATCGCTGACGAGGACGAGTTTTGCACCCTTCGCCACATGTTCCTTGTTGTCACATTTCTTGTTGCCTTCCGCGGCGCACTCCGAATCGCTGACCCAGCCCTTGAAAACTTGCGGCTTCGTCATTTTCTCGCCGGCCATCTTGTCCTGGGACATTTTGTCCTGAGACATATTGTCTTTGGACATATCGTCATGCGACATCGAATCCTTCTTCATCGTGCCGCCTTTCATGGAGTCGCCTTGCGATGGCTCTTGGGCCACGGTGAGCAAAGGCATCGAGAGACAAAGCGCACAAAAAGTACCGATTGCAACAAATTTCTTATTCATGAAACCAACCTCCCTTTTGGGTTTTCGAAACCGCCGGAAGCTGGAAGTGCCGGCCAGACAGAGATGCGATGGTCCAGAGGAAGTTACGCGGGTCCCCCAGGATTTTCAGCGCGAATGCATCTTTTGGTGTGCAAAAACTTCGGCAACGATGAGTACCCAGGAAAGAATCGAAGAGCCAAGGCCGATGGCGATATTCCATTTCTCTCCAAGCGTCAGGGGAACCATGCGCCAGCGGGCGGAACCGCGGTTGCGCAGCCGCCAGCCGTTCCAGATAACCCAGAGCGTGGCCGTCGCCAAGATTGCCGACAAGGAACGCAGTGCGTAGCGTACAGGATCGGAGTGGATAAAAGGCGAACCGCCAGAGGCGGCGACAGAGTTGACCCCAAGAGCAACTTTCGCCCAGTTAGCGCCAACGGCGAAAAGGCAGAGGCCCTGAATCAATGAGCTCATAATAGATGCCAGGGAGAGGCGGACGCTGCTGGCCGGATTTGGCCGATCAACAGGGGGGAAGGAAGTGGGTTGAGTTGCGATTCGCTCTTCCAAAAGACACTCCTACGCTAGCCTGAGATTCACTGCTGAAGCAAAAGTTACAGCTGGCGGGCATTTTTCTCGCGGGACAGAAAAGCCGAGCAAGTCTCTGAAAGCAGGCGGAAAGCGAATCAGAGAATTTGGACGGATAACGCGCGAAACGGTAGCCAGTAACTTTCAATTCGTTGGCGAATCGATAGGGGATGGGTAACGGTTTGCCTGCTATGGTTGGGCCTGGTGCGCTCAAAAAAGAGAAGGAGGCCCGCCTTATTGAGGACGTTCTGGCAGGACGGCACGAGCAATTTCACGAACTGATTGCGCCGTACCGGCGCGGTGTCTATTTGACCGCGTATGACATTTTGCAAGTGGCAGCCGATGCGGAAGAAGTCGCGCAAGAGGCGTTCCTGAAGGCCTTTCGCGCGCTGCGAAGCTTCCGGCGAGAATCACAATTTTCCACCTGGCTCTTTCGGATTGCCATAAACGAGGCCCGCATGAGGTTGCGGAGGCGGCGGGAAGTGCCGCTCGAAACAGCTTTTCCGGGCGAGGACGAGGACGGCGATTACACGCCATTAATGCTCGCGGACTGGCGGGAGATCCCGAGCGAAGCTCTTCTGCGCGAGGAGACGCGAAGACTGGTACAGGAATCGATTGCGCAGTTACCAGAGAAGTACCGGGAAGTGCTGACGTTACGGGACGTTGTTGGTAAGAATATTGCCGAGACTTCGGAGATTTTGGGAACCACGACTGGCAATACAAAGGCGCGGTTGCTGCGGGCGAGGCTGATGCTGCGCGATATCTTTGCGGAGCGCACGCGGAGGAAACCCAGGCAAAAACAGCCGGGGAGGGTGGCGCCATGAAGCTTGACTGCAAACACATTTGGCGGGAGCTTTCGAATTACCTCGAGGGCGACATTTCCGACGAGGTACGGCGCGAAATCGAAGCGCACGTGGCGCAATGCCGGCACTGCGCCGCCCTGCTGGACAGCACGCACAACATTCTGGTGCTGGTGGCGGACGAGCGGCGAATGGAATTGCCGGTGGGATTCAACACAAGGCTCCGACAGAGGCTTGAAAAAGAGATGGCGATTTCGGGACCGCAATAAGCAGCCTCATAGAAGGTTTCGGGGAGGTTCTATTTCGCATCGTGATAGATGATGCCGAGGGTGTAGCGGGTGCCACGGCGGATGCGGCTGACGCCGTGGCGAAGCGAAACGCGATACGCACCGCGCGAACCTTTTGCAGGCCGATAGCGCGTGGTGAAAATGATGCCGTGCCCTTGATCCGCCGTGATGACCTCGGCTCGTGATTGCGCCCGCGGAACATTTTCTACGAGCACGAATTCGCCGCCCTCCCAATCGCGCCCTTGCTGGCCGAGCATGACCACCAGCTGGAGCGGAAAAGCAATCTCTCCGTATAAATCCTGGTGAAGGCAGTTGTACCCCCCGGCCTCGTAATGCAGCAGAAGTGGAGTGGCCTGCCTCTGTCCGGCTTTATGGCAGCGCGCCAGAAATTCCTGATGGGCAAGTGGAAATGGCTTGGCCTCGTTTCCCAGTTGTGAACTCCAATCGTTCGCGATTTGTGCAAGGTGTGGATACGTCGCAGTACGAAGCGATTCGACGACATCAGGCAGCGGGTAATGGAAATATTTGTAGTCGCCTTTGCCGAAGCGATAGCGCTCCATCACGACATGACTGCGAAAATGTTTCTCCTGAGGAAACAATTCCACGAAAGCGTTGCATTCCTGCGGTGAAAGGAGCGGTCCGGTCTGAGCATAGCCGGTCTCGGAGAGCTGCCTTTCGGCATTCTCCCAATCAATCTCATTCACGTGTTCTTGAATAACTGGGGTTGTTGGCATAAGCCGACTCTACGCCGACAGCATAGGTCCTACTATCCGAATTGAAGCGCCAATGCAGGACGATTGTTAGTAGAGGTGCGAAATATACTCGCGCATCTGGTGCTTCCAGTAGGGCCAGTCGTGGCCGCCCATCTCGCCCCAGTTGTCCAGCGAATGGCGAATGCCTTTGTGCGCGAGGATTCCGGAGAAGTGATACGTCGGCCCGGAGTTTTCCCAAGGGCCGGTGCCTGTCGTCAGGTGAATGTCGCAGGAAGCAAGCTGCCCATAAATCCAGGGATCGGAAAGATTCTGAATGTAATCCACCGGATTGTTGAAATAAAAATTGTCATCATACATCCCGTCCATGAAATTGCGCAGGTCGTAGACACCGGACATGGCAAAGCAGCGTTTGATTACGTCGGGATGCTTAAACAGAGAATTCGCCGCATGATACGCGCCGAAGGACGCTCCCATCGTGGCGATGGGCACTTGCGACTGGCAATTGCTCCAGATAAATGGCACGACTTCTTCGCGCAAGTACGAATCGAAGACAGACTGAACGTAGCTGCGATGGAAGGGATGCGCGCCTTTGTTGTAGAAACTGAGGCCATTGATGGAGTTTATGGAATAAAACTTGATGCGCCCAGCATCAATGAAGTCGCCGAGCCCGCCGATCATTCCCTGCCCTTCGAGTTCCCATTCGTCGCCTGCGCTCGTCGGGAAACCGAGAACGGGCGAACCCCAATGTCCGTAAACAACGACGCCAAGTTCGATTCCCAGCCGATGCGAATACCAGCGGTGATAGTCGCGCTGCATGAAACTGGCCTTTCGGATGCAAGCAGGTGAAATGGGGCAGGCGAGAGTATGCCAGCGCAACTCCGGCAAAGCAATCTGCACGGCAAATCTGACCGCGGCACCATGGACGCAACGGAACAAAGGCATGCAAGGTAGCTTTCGCGTCAGCTCTAGGTGAAAATATGGGTTCTATAGCCCTGAAAACGACCTAGCGAAGGAGTTCATAAAATGGCCACAGGCGCTGCATCTAAACCAAGTCCCGAACTTATCTTCTCCACATTGATTGCGTACCAAAACGCCTACACATTGAAGGCAGCAATTGACCTTGACTTGTTTACTGCGATCGCCGAGGGAGCCAGCGACTCGGCTGCATTGGCGAAGCGAATCGACGCTGCGGAACGCGGCGTGCGTATTCTCGCCGATGGCTTAACCGTGCAGGGTTTTCTCCGTAAAGAGAACAGCAAGTATTCGCTGACGCCCGAATCCGCGCTCTTTCTCGACAAGCGTTCTCCCGCATACATGGGCGGCATGGCTGAGTTTTTGACTAGCGAAGAGAACGTCAAAAACTTTTCAAAGTTTGCCGACTCCGTGCGAAAAGGCGGAACTGCCAGCGATATAGGCGACAACAGCAAGCCAGTGGACGACCGATGGGTGAGTTTCGCGCGATCCATGGCTTCCATGGCGCTTCCCGTGGCCAACATAATTTCGCAAATTGTGAACGCGAACGCGGCGGCCGATATCCGCGTTCTGGACATCGCAGCTGGCCACGGCATGTACGGGATTACGGCTGCGAAGAATAATCCTCGCGTTCACACTGCTGCACTCGATTGGGGGCCGGTGTTGGAAGTAGCCAAGGAGAACGCCGAAAAAGCCGGCGTGGCGGAACGCTACTCGGTTCGGCCCGGCAGCGCTTTTGACACCGACCTCGGTGAGGGCTATGACTACGTTTTCATCACAAACTTCCTGCACCACTTCGATGTGCCTACCAACGAGATGCTGTTGCGCAGGTTCCATGCCGCTTTGAAACCCGGCGGAAAAGCAATCACCGTGGAATTCGTCCCGAACGAAGACCGCGTTTCCCCGCCGATGGCCGCTGCCTTCAGCCTCGTCATGCTGGCGCATACCGATGCGGGCGAGGCTTACACCTTCGCGGAGTACGAAAAGATGCACCGAAATGCGGGCTTCCGGAATTGCACTTTGCAACAAATTCCCGATTTGCCGCAACGGCTCGTAATCGGTGAGAAATAACGATGCCCAAGGCTAAAAATCAAAAGACATCGAAGAACTCTAGGCAGGACAAGGCGCTTCGCGAACATCTTGTTTATTTGCTGAAGGGCGGTGGCGCGCACGTCCATTTTGAAGATGCAATCGCCGGTTTTCCGGAAAGTAAACGGGGCGTCTTCGCAAAAGGGCTGGCGCACACCGGATGGCAATTGCTCGAGCACGCGCGCATCGCGCAGTGGGACATCCTGGAATTCAGCCGCAATCCAAAACATGTCTCGCCGGATTTTCCCGGCGGCTATTGGCCGAAAACTCCCCTTCCGCCAAACGATGCAGCCTGGGAAAAGAGTTGGAAAAGTTTCCAAAGCGATTTGAACGCGATGACCGCCTTGGTGAAAAATCCAAAAACGAATTTGTACGCAGGAATTCCGCACGGCGACGGGCAGACTGTCCTGCGCGAAGCTCTGCTCCTCGCGGATCACAATGCGTATCACTTAGGCCAAATCGTGGACTTACGCAGAGCTCTCGGCGCTTGGCCGGAAGAGTGAACGACAACTGAGCGGGCGGACTTGCAAGAAAACGGAATCGCGTTACGATAAGGCTGAAAATCACCGAAAAATCGGAGGGCGCATGGTGCGGATTGGCGTCGAAGATGTGAGCCGTCGCGGGTTCCTCAAGGGGATGCTCGGGGCAGGAGCTTTTGTGCTCGCAGTGCATGTAACGGGCGGCTGCGGCAAGCGTGGAAACGCTGCTCATGAAGCATCCGGATTGAAGGGACCTCTCTCCCCGAACATCTGGCTCGCGATCGACACCGATGGAACGGTCTACGTCATCGCGCACCGCAGCGAAATGGGCAGTGGCAGCCGCACCGGCGTTCCTCTGATCGCGGCAGATGAACTCGACGCCGATTGGAAGCGCGTAAAGATTGTGCAGGCGACGGGCGACGAGAAATACGGCGACCAGGATACGGACGGCTCGCATTCTGTTCGCGGCTCGTTCGACACGATGCGCGAAGCCGGCGCAACTGCGCGCTTGATGCTCGTCCGCGCAGCAGCGAAAAAATGGGGCGTGCCGGAAAGCGAATGCTCGACTGATTTGCACACCGTCGTGCACAAATCCAGCGGCAAGCAACTCGGCTACGGAGAACTCGCCTCCGCCGCTGCGAAGCTCGATGTCCCGAAAAAAGAAGAGTTGAAGCTAAAAACGCGAAAGGAATGGCGCTACATCGGCAAAGGAACTTCCGGCTACGACTTGAAGGACATGGTCACCGGCAAAGCGGGTTACGGTATCGATGGCCATATGGAGGGAATGCTGTACGCTAACGTCGCGCATCCGCCCGTTCTCGGCAGCACCGTAAAATCTCTGGATGACAAGGACACACTCGCCGTGAAGGGCGTCCGGCAAACCGCGACCTTCGACACTTTCAAGCCTCCGGTCATGAACCAGGCGCTCGGCGGCGTAGCCGTCATTGCAGACAACACTTGGGCTGCGATCGAAGGCAAGAAAAAACTGAAAATCGAATGGAACGAAACCGACCACAAATCCTACTCGTCCGACACTTACCGAAAAGAATTAGAAGCAACTTCGCGCAAGCCGTGCAAAGTTGTGCGCGAAATAGGGAACGTAGACGCGGCCTTCAGAAAGGGCGGAAAAATCATAGAGGCTGAGTACTACGCACCGGTATTGGCTCACGCGTCCATGGAGCCTCCCGCTGCTCTCGCCCATTACAAAGACGGCAAAGTAGAAGTTTGGTCTGCCACGCAAAACCCGCAAGGGGCGCGCGACGCAATTAAAGACGCGTTGGGATTGAAGAAAGAAGACGTCACCGTGAACGTCACTCTGCTG
>Ga0126384_10002358_pt1 | contig 11424 bp, 7 predicted proteins | sample PanSoiMetPlot_36_FD_92543 | JGI IMG/M metagenome (GOLD analysis project Ga0126384, IMG submission 92543) | Tropical forest soil microbial communities from Panama - MetaG Plot_36 | ecosystem: Environmental > Terrestrial > Soil > Tropical forest > Bulk soil | place: Panama | collected 2016-02-17 | reverse complement strand
CTTTTCAGGATGCTGATCTGCAAGATTCTTCGACTCGGATCGGTCCGCATCCACGTTGTACAGCTCCCACTTATCCTTGTCGAAGTGGCCGACTCCGCTGAGCGGTGCGTGCATAGCAGCAGCCTTCCAGCCGTTCTCCCAAATGCCACGCGTGCCGAGCATCGCGAAGTATTGCCGCTTCTTCTGCGTTGGAACGGTTGCATGGTCAAAGCTGTACCGCATTGAAACTCCGCTTAGCGGATACTGGTCAACACCGCGATACACTTTCGGCATTTCCAGGCCGGTAACGTCGAGAATCGTGGGCACAATATCAGTCGCGTGATGATATTGGTGCCGTACCTCTCCCTTCGCCTTAATGCCGTTGGGCCAGTGAATCACGAGCGGATCGCAGGTGCCGCCTGCATATTGCGAGTATCGCTTGAACATCTGGAACGGCGTGCTAAACGCGACAGCCCAACCAGTGGGATAGTGGTTGTAGGTGTCTGGCCCACCAAGCGCATCGAGGTACTTCAGGTTTTCTGAAAGTTCGTCCGGATAGCCGTTGAAGAACTTGTTCTCGTTCACGGATCCGCTTGGACTACCTTCGCCAGATGCGCCATTATCCGCGCAATAGAAGATCAACGTATTGTCCAGCTGCTTGGTTAGCTCGAGATAGTCGATGATCCGTCCCACTTGCGCGTCCGTGTACTCAGAAAAGCCTGCGTACACCTCCGCCATTCGCGCGAAAAGTTTTTTCTCATCGGCATTCAACGTATTCCATGGCCGCACGGCGTCGCCTGGAGCTGTATCCGCCACTTCCTTCGGCATGGGATTGATTGGTGTAAGCGCCGTGCCTTTCGGAAGGATTCCCTTCTCAATCATGCGTGCCAGAACCCACTCGCGATAGGCCTCGTAACCGTCGTCAAACTTGCCCTTGTATCGGTCGGCGTACTCTTTGGGGCTGTGGTGCGGCGCATGATTGGCGCCTGGACAAAACCACATGAACCAGGGCTTCGAAGGATTAGTCGATTTTTGATCGCGCAACAGCTTGAGTGCCTGGTCGGCGAGATCCTTCGAGAGGTGGTAGCCCTCTTCGGGTGTCGATGGCTGATCGATAAACTTGTTGTCCTCGACCAAATCGGGATACCAATTATTGGTCTCACCTCCGAGGAATCCATAAAAACGGTCGAATCCCTTTTGTAGCGGCCATTCGGATTTACTGCCGCCGCTGGCGATGTCTTCGGTAGGAACGTTGTGGTTTTTGCCCAGCCAGAAAGTGCTGAAGCCATTGTCTTGTAATACCTGGCCGATGGTGGCGCACTCGGCTGGAAGTCGCCCTGCGGCGCCGGGGAATCCGTCGGCCGCTTCCGTAATCGACGCGCACCGGTTCACGTGGTGATTGCGTCCGGTGAGAAAACATGAGCGCGACGGTGAGCACAGCGCAGTCGTGTGCCACTGCGCGTACTTCAGTCCGCCATCTGCCAGTCTCTGCAGCGTTGGCATGTTGATCCGGCCTCCAAACGGAGACCACGCAGCCAATCCTGTGTCGTCGTAAAGCACGATCAGAACGTTCGGCGCGCCGGCCGGAGCTTTTTTCAGCTCGTACGGCGTCCAATCGGGTTTTGAGTCACGAACGTCGAGAGCGATCTTGCCTTTAAAGGGAATGGGAGGCATCGCGATTATTTCCTTTCTGAGAACTCAATTGAACAAGCTGGTGCTGGCAGGGCATCAACAGTAGGCGGCGATTGCAAGGCTGGGAACTGGCAAAAGCAGATACTGGCAAGAATTACAGGGGGCAGGCTGACTATTTGGAAGTTGGGACAAACGGAACGTTTCCTCCGCGTGAGCCAAATTGGGAAACGTTCCGTCTGTCCTCGATTTCTACTTCTGGCAAGTTCGCCGGATGAACGTCAACAGCAACTCACCGAGCGGCTGCTGCCGCCGGTACTGCTCATTCTTGACTCGATCCCCGGATCTAAAGGACCTAGCTGCCGAGATCCCCAACCAATCCCCGGAGCTTCCCGAGGATTCTCGGGGATCCATCCCGAAGGCGCCGGGATTCTGCGGGGATAATCCACGAAACCGTCGGGAATTCCTCGGGGATCTCCCGGCCTCCTAAAGTGAAGCTCTTGCAGCCTGAGATGATGCAAACCGGATCTGTATCATAAAATTCTAAAATGGGATACGGCGAGCACGGCATTGCCACTCGCATGATGGCGCCAATTGAGCAGAAAATTCAAGCTTCACCCGTTGCTCGCTTCCTCTTCTTGCCGAGCAGCATCAACAACTTGCGAGCCAGCGCAAGAATATTTTCGCAATCCGCTGCTCTACAAGATTTCGTAGGAAGAGTGCGATGGCGCGTACTGCCTGACATTTTTGACAGCGTGGCTACGCCTGCGTTGGCATCAAGCGCCTAGGTGTCGGCCAGATGTATCTCATCTCGATCAGAGACAAAAACGGGAATTCCTTTGATGGATCCAAGGCCTATAGCCTGAGAGTGCCGCCGGACGCTCCGGTGGAGCAGTATTGGTCTGTGACGGCATATGACCGCCACACTCACGCGCTTATCCGAAACATGAAACGCGCGAGCCGCTCTTCGCAGATTCCAGAAATGCAGAAGAATGCCGACGGATCGATCGACGTCTTCTTAGGTCCCAATGCGCCAACCGGCAAAGACAGCAACTGGGTGCCTACAGACCCAGCGCGCAAGTTCGAACTGATTTTCGCGCCTACGCACCTACCAAAGCATTGTTCGAAAAAAAGTGAAAGCTTCCCGACGTGGAGCGGGTGGCGGTAGCTCAGGTTGATGTAGCTGCGTAAGAGTGCACGCCGCCCTTCGTGCCCTGAGGCAATTTAATTGTCAGATTTGACAGTTGTGCCCGCCCGTTCTCCTGCCTAGCTTCGGCACAAACAAAACTGTCAAGTCATCCACATGAACAAGGGGAAGGTCAGCCGACGCGACGCGATGAAGCTGATCGGTGCGACAGGACTGGGTCTCCAGGCAGCAGGTCTCGTTGGCTGTAGTGCGCAGCGTGAGACCAAACAGCCAGCCTCACAAGCGACTAACCCTACGTCAGCAACCGCACGCACGTTTCCGAGGAACTTCTATTGGGGCGTGGGCACGTCCTCCTATCAAATCGAAGGTGCATGGAACGAGGACGGGAAAGGCATGTCGATCTGGGACGCATATGCTCACACGCCGGGCCACATCAAGAATAACGACACTGGCGATGTGGCGAACGATCACTACCACCGATACAAAGAAGACGTTGCGATGCTCAAGAACGCCCTCGGCGCAAACGCCTATCGCTTCTCGATCGCATGGCCGCGCATTTTCCCAAACGGTACCGGCCAGCCGAACACGAAGGGCCTCGATTTCTATAGCCGGTTAGTGGACGAGCTGAAGGCCGCGGGCATCGAGCCGTTCGCCACGCTGTATCACTGGGACCTGCCGCAGGCGCTCCAGGAGAAGTACCGCGGCTGGCAGTCGAAGGACACGGCGAAGGCCTTCGCCGACTACGCAGGTTACATGGCGGAGCAACTCGGCGATCGCGTGAAGCATTTCTTCACGATTAACGAGTTCCGCTCATTCGTCGAAGGCGGCTATCAGGGCTTTGACGTGCAAGTCGGTGGGGGAAAAACCTTGCACCTCGGCGGGGCGCCGGGCCTGCGACTTTCCAACGGCGAGCTCAACCAGGTGCGGCATCACGCGGTGCTGGGTCACGGACTCGCTGTTCAGGCGATCCGCGCCCGCGGCCGCTCGGGTATGAAAGTGGGGTTTGCCGAAAACATGCGCACGCCAGTTCCAGTCATGGACACTCCCGAGTACATCAAGGCGGCCGAGATCGCGACCCGCGAGCTGAACGCGGACTTCACCACCGTGATGCTCGAGGGCCGGTACACCAACGACTACTTGAAAAGGAACGGCAAGGATGCGCCGAAGTTCACTGACGACGAGTTGAAGACGATCGCGTCGCCGCTCGACTTCGTCGGGATCAACGTCTACAGGCCGAATAGCTACGTTACCCCATCGGACGAGCCGCCGGGTTACCGCAGCATCCCGATTAACGCGTCGCACCCGAAGATGCAGTCGGAATGGCATGTCTTCGACCCGCAATGTATTTACTGGGGACCACACCAGGTGCAGTCGCTCTGGGGCGCAAAGTCAATCTTCATCACTGAGAACGGCTGCGCCGCGTCGGACGTGGTCGCTGACGATGGCAAGGTCTATGACTCCGACCGGATCATGTTTCTGCGCGCTTACCTCACGCAGCTCCAGCGTGCGACAGCCGATGGCGTACCGGTGAGTGGCTACTTCCTCTGGAGTGCACAGGACAACTTCGAGTGGATTTATGGGTACGGCAACCGCTTCGGGTTGATTTACGTCGACTTCAGGACGCAGAAGCGCACACCGAAGCTAAGCGCGCAGTGGTATCGAGAGACGGGGCGGCGGAACGCTGTGATGTAAACAGCAAGCCAATACTGAACGATTTGGAGAGTCGCACCCAGCCTTAGAAATCCCCGATAGCACCGTCATTTGTATCCCTTTCCCCAGATATGGTCATACCTCACGCTGAACCCAACAACCGCCGGGCCATTGTTGTGCACCAGTGCCTTGGCGAATTCGAAGACCAGCGAGTTTCGAGCATTAAGGGATAGATTTACCTCGCTTCCCAAAAGGACATTTTGTTGTGGATTATTCTGATCGACGCCGTTGACCAACGTAGTGCCGCGGAAGGAGTAGCGTGTATCAAAAGAGGCCCAGAGGCTGTCGTTAAACGAATAGCTGATGTGCCCTTCAACTCCGGGTAGCGGATCTTGCCGCAGGATTTCGCTCCCTCGGTAAGAGCTATTGTCAGTGAAGAAGTAGATATTCGCATAGCCGTCAAATTCCCACTTCTGTTCAGCTCCAAAAGGATGCGCGAGCCCAAACTCGGGCTTGAAGGACCATCGATCAGAGCCGAGGTTAAGTACCTTGTTGGGATGATATAAGCCGGTAGGCGCAGTGATCGTGAAGCTCGCTCCCAAAGTGGTACTTGGCTTGTAGTTCTCGAACTGGGCCGCAGTGAGCGCCTGACCTCCTTTCAGCAGCATGGCCACCTGGTAGCTGGAGTCACCCGCGCCGGCAGTCGAGCCCTGGAGATTCGTGCCTGTGACGGAGCCGCCGAGGCCGGCGATTGGAAACGTCGCCTCAACCCACATCAGGCGATGAAGCAAGCCGAAGTAGCGCGTGTAATCGATCGTTCCCTGATGGACGTTCAGCTTTGCGCCCGTGACAATGAGCGAAGTATCGAGCGAGGAATTGGCATGCACATATGTATACGCAAGCTCGAGCTGATTGAGGCCTACCGGAGTGTTGTTGTAAGTGCGCGGATCGGTGAACTGAGCGTATGCCCAGTGTGGGACGATAACGCTGGCAAGAGCGAAGCAGGTCAAGAGTAGTGACGTTTTTTTCGAGTTGTTCGGCTCGCGTGTGTTCCCGTTCCGGGGCATTGTCAAAACACGAGCTTGAGAACGCGAACAACAAGTTCCTCAAACGAGAAGATCGTCAGCAGAAGAGGAGCCAGGGGAGCAGCGGCTGCACCGGCTAAACGTGAAATATCTGTTAGCGCAAATGGAACAATACGCATTTCACGTATCACCTGAAAGCTGTTTCCGAGGTCAGCGAGAGATTGAATATCACCTGCCCCAAGCAATTCGTCGGGTGGATATGCAGTACGCACCCATTTGTGATCGAAGCTTTCGACGTATCGTTGCGCAAACAAGCCGTATTCCGCTAGGCCTGTTCTCCGTACACGCATCATCCGCGGAGTAAACATCAACAGCGGTCCAAGAACTACGAGAACGAAGAACACAACAAAACCCAATATCAGCATCTTGAAAGACTGCAGAGTTTCCCCCCGATACAGAACGCGATCGGCGATCACGCCGGCAAGAATCGACCCCTGGGCAAAGAGGATGGGAGCGTACGTGTAGGAACTTCTTCCTATGAAACTCAATCCTCCGCAGCGGTCAGGATGCGTAGGTACAAGATTCAGTTTGATCCGGTTCACCTGCCAGAGAAACCGAAACCATATGAAGAGCCTCATGTACCAGCGCAACAAAACAAATTGGAAAATCGGAAGACTCAAGAAGACATACCAGTAACCGGCCGCGGTTAAGTTCCACCTCGATCCGGGTAGCGCGTACCACGTTGCTGAGTTGAGTTCGATCCTCCCACTCCAAATCCAGAATCCCACCGTATAAACAGCGAGCAGAAGCGCCAACTCGACATACACCGAATTGCGAATCTTCACAGCAGAGTCGATCGCCTTGAGAAACTGGGGCATTTCCTCGGGCAGCACAATCCGCCACTCAACGAAACGGCGCACAAAAGTACGCAGACGCGAATGCACAAGCAATTCCGCGCCGATAAGAATTGGGAGGGCTACGAGAAACCGGGCGTGCACTTCCACATCATGAAAGAACGAAATTCGTCCAGCGCTTCCGGCGCCGACTCCAAGCAGGGAAAGAAGGAGCAGTGGGAGCCATGTAAGCACGATGCATGCGAGGATTCGCCGGTGCACCAACTCCAACGCCTCGCCTTTGAGATGGGCCTTGCGAAGAAACTGGAATACCGGGCCCCCTATTACCACAGAGAAGTCGGGTACTTCCTGGAGGACGTTCGCGGAGGGGCGCGATCCATCGGCTATCAGGGGTTCTCTCGCGTTGCCAACACTGGTAGCGGGCATGTTGATTCCCTCTGTTAATGTGCGCATATCTCATGTAAGAACGGAACTGTAAGAACGTGAAATCGCTGACTTGGAATTGCTCAATCAAGATCCGCGAGAGTTCCTGGAAGGCTTATCCAACGCAGCGAGATCAGTTTTGTTCCTCGCAGGCAATTGCATTGTCAGATTTGACAGTTGTCTCTATCGACAGTCGTGCCTAGCTTCGTGCCCAAACGGACTCTTGAGATCATTTCCAAAGGAGCATCGATCATGAGCAGGATCCGCTGTTTCGGCCAATTATCGCTCTTAATCTCGCTTGTGATTGGTGTGTTCGTTTTATCGTCAGAATGCCAGGAGCAGAAGACTTATCCGGTTACTCTGAGCGGTCACACAGTCATCGAGATCGGGTACAGCTTCAACGTCGTCCCACCGGAGCAGCGCGCCCAAATGATTTCGGAACGGTTGCGCAAGGCCGCTGACGATCCGACCGTGCCCGCATCGATCAAGCTTGTGCCCTCAGACCCTGGCATCATCGATCTGATGGCCGGACAAAACCACCTGGTTTCAGTGCTGCCCGGCGATGCTGCCTACGCCGGCGTGCCGTCAGAGACTCTCGCTCGTCAATGGGCCGGCGCGTTGGACAAGGCCATTCGCGAGTACCGTGGTGAACGCAGCTGGGCGAAGCGAATCGAACAATCGCTTCTAAGCCTGGTCACGGTGGCGGGCGTTATCTTCCTGCTGTTTGCGATCCGAAGTGCAACCATGCGTCTTGGCACAACCATTGCTGCGCGAGTCGAGCAGCGAGTCGCAGGCGTACACTCGCAGGTGGCGGCGATATTGCCCCGGAATCAGCTGCATCTCCTTGTCATTGCGGCATTCAAGCTGCTTCGATTCGTTCTCTCGATTGCGGTGCTTGTCTTTGGTTTTCAGCTTCTGCTCTACTTCTTTCCTGGTACCAGGTACCTTGCTTCCCAATTGTGGAATTCCATCGCGGCGTCGGTATACGCCTTTGCAACGAGTGCCTGGAACCATGCCCCTGCCATCGGATTTCTTGTGATTGTGGTGATCACAACCTGGTATCTGTTAAAGGCTCTGCGCTTCTTTTTCCGGCGCGTTGCCGAGGGAAACATCGCTATTGAAGGGTTTCGGCCCTCATGGGCAAGTACGACGCAACGGCTCGTCAGCATTCTGCTGGTCGTACTCGCGATCCTGATCGCATATCCCTACATCCCAGGCTCGGAGTCGCCGGCCTTTAAAGGCGTCTCGATTTTTCTGGGGCTGCTGGTCTCTCTTGGATCAACCGGCTTGGTCTCGAATGTCGTAGGCGGGATCATGCTTACTTACATGGATCAGTTCCGAGTCGGCGACATGATCCGTGTAGGTGATTTTCTCGCGCGAGTGCACAAGACATCCATGCTCACAACCGAATTGCATACCCGTAAGAACGAAATCGTTACTATTCCGAATTCCGTGATTCTTAGCCAGGAAGTTACTAATTTGAGTTCGTCCAGTGAAGGGGATCTGGTCATCAATTCCACCGTTGGAATTGGATACGACACTCCCTGGCGTCAGGTGGAAAGCATCATGAAGCTGGCCGCTTCGCGCACACCAGGTGTGAGCCGCACTGCGGAACCGTTCGTGTACACGATGTCGCTCAATCAGTTCGAAATCACTCATGAATTAAACGCACATTTGGAAAAAGGCGCATCGTATTGGGCCACTAAGTCAGAGTTGAACCGCAACGTTCTGGATGCGTTCAACGAATTCGGCGTGCAGATCATGACGCCGTCGTATGAAGGAGATCCGGAATCTTCGAAGATTGTGCCGAAGAGTCGGTGGTTTGCAGCTCCGGCCGGAGCGCAGGAACAGACAGACGGCAAGTCAGGTCAAAGCTTTAAGCAGGCGGGCTGAACAACTCCGGAAGCCGGATACCTTACCTTCGGCTCTCGCCGCGTGGTCCTGATAGACCATTGCGAATGGAACAGTGAAGCAATATACCGTCACTGCAAACGCAACTACCAATTCTGACAGGTTTAAGAACGCCTGTGCCCTGCTCCACTTACTCAGTTCCAAAACAAGGAGTGCAGTGATGAAATTCAGAGTGATTGCACACATGACAGTTGCGATGCTGTTGACAGTCGGTGTAGCAACTGCCAAAGACTCGCCCGAACAGAAGCGGGAAAAGACGCGAAAAATGGCAACTCAAACTTTGCAGGACCTATATAAGCTCCAGCCCACATCACAGGGAGCTATTCAGAAAGCGGCCGGATACGCCGTTTTCAATAACATGGGCACGAATCTGTTGCTGCTGAGCACGGCGCGAGGCGCAGGAATCGCTGTCGACACCCGGACCAAGCAGGAAACTTTTATGAAAATGATTTCGGGCGGTGCCGGTCTGGGAATAGGCGTAAAGGACTATCGGGTAATCTTCATGTTCGAGAACACCAACGCGCTCGCACACTTTCTCAATTCCGGGTGGTCAGGCTCAGCCCAAGCAGACGCAGCGGCCAAGGCAGGCAAGACGGGTGGAGCTTACTCGGGAGCAACCGAGGTTTCGCCCGGCGTATGGGTTTACCAGATCACCAAGAATGGCCTCGCGCTGCAGGCGACTCTGCAGGGTACGAAGTACTACAAGGACGACGACCTCAACAAGAAACAATAAATGGACGGCTCTCTGGGAATTCTCCTATTTGCCTGCCCTTACAGTTAAATTCGAGTGTGCTACCAGTCGGAAGTGACTTGCGAGGTTTCTGCATCAGTCTGCTCCACCCAATAGCCACTACCCAGCAGCTTTTTGAACTCCCGCAACCTGGTCGCGAGTCATACGCGCGGCGATATCACTCTTCGCCACTTGTAACCAATCAGCGGCGCTCCCACGAGCGAACAAATCGGTAATGCGAGCAATGATTCCAGTCCATCCGGTTTGGTGACTGGCCCCGAGCCCTGCTCCGTTATCACCATGGAAGTATTCGTAGAACAGGATGTAGTCCTTCCAATGCGGATCTTCCTGGAACTTCTTCGTTCCGCCATACACCGGACGCCTGCCGCTGGCGTCACGGAGGAAGATGCTGTTCAGCCTGTGGCCGAGTTCCTTCGCCACCTCGTACAAGGTAATCTTTTTTCCTGAGCCCGTTGGACATTCGACCTTGAAGTCATCGCCGTAGAACTGATACAGGTTCGCGAGCGCTCGTATCAGCAGCGCATTCACAGGCATCCAGACCGGACCGCGCCAGTTGGAATTGCCGCCGAACATTCCAGTATTGGACTCCGCGGGCAGATATTGCACCTTGTATTCCTGTCCGCTGAGGTTGAATACAAACGGATGTTCCAGGTGATGCTTGGAAAGCGAGCGGATTCCGTAAGGACCGAAGAATTCATTTTCATCCAGCAGGTATCCCAAAATCTTTTCGATCTTCTGCTTGTTGCAGATTGACATCAGCTTGCGTCCTGCATATCCGCTGAAGTTTTCATCGCCGGGGGCAATGTGCTTCAGCAAATCTGGATGCCTCTTCTTGAATGTTTCGATCAACGCCTTCAACCGAGGACTTCTCGCCACAATGCCAGTTGGTTCCAGCACCGTGGACGCGCAGAATGGCAACAAACCCACCATCGAGCGAACTTGCAGCCGCATCGTCTCCCCATTCGGGAAATGGAGCAGATCGTAGAAGAACCCGTCTTTCTCATCCCACATGTCATCTTGGTTTTCCCCAATACGATCCATCGCGTACGCGATCCAGAGGAAATGCTCCAGGAACCGGAAGGCAATGTCCTCATATACATCGTCATACTCGGTCAGAATGAGAGCGATCTCCAGCATGCACTGGCAGTAGAACGCCATCCACGCGGTACCATCAGCCTGGTCCAGGAACCCACCCGTCGGCAGCGGAGCGCTGCGATCGAAGACGCCGATGTTGTCGAGGCCAAGAAAGCCACCGGCAAAAACATTCTTGCCCTCAGGATCTTTGCGGTTGACCCACCAGTTGAAATTCAGCATCAGTCCCTGGAATGACTGCTCGAGGAAACGCAAATCCGCACGGCCCAGCTCTTTTTCAATGTTGTAAAGAAAGAGAGTCGCCCAGGCGTGTACTGGAGGATTCACATCGCTGAAGTTCCATTCGTAGGCTGGAATCTGTCCGTTTGGATGCGCGTATAAATTCCGCAGCATGAGCAATAGCTGATCTTTCGCAAAGTCGAAGTCCACCAATGAAAGTGCCAGCGTGTGAAACGCGAGATCCCATGCTGCATACCATGGATACTCCCACTTGTCGGGCATCGAAATGACGTCTTTATTCAGCATGTGGAACCACTCAGTATTCCGGACCCTCCGACTATGCCCACCCATCAGCGGGTGAGAGTCGTGCTCGTCTAACCAACGGTCCAGATCGAAGTAGTAGTACTGCTTACTCCACAACATCCCGGCTATTGCCTGTCGATGTACGCGGCGCTCGTCTTCACTCAAGGAAGGTGGCGTGATGCGATCGTAAAACTCGTTTGCCTCGGCAAGGCGTGTGGCGAATGTCTGATCAAATTTGGAAAATGCGCCGAGGCCGGTTTTGGTACTCAGTATCAGCCGGACAACCTTGCTTCCGCCCGCAGGCACCTGCAGACGATAAACGGCGGCAGCCTTGGTACCCGACTTCTCAGGATTGACCGCGTGGGATTTGCCTGAGACCAGGTACTCATGAAAGGCATCTTTGACGTAAGGCGATCGGTTGGGCTGCGCCCATAGGCGGCT
>Ga0126384_10002357_pt1 | contig 11424 bp, 20 predicted proteins | sample PanSoiMetPlot_36_FD_92543 | JGI IMG/M metagenome (GOLD analysis project Ga0126384, IMG submission 92543) | Tropical forest soil microbial communities from Panama - MetaG Plot_36 | ecosystem: Environmental > Terrestrial > Soil > Tropical forest > Bulk soil | place: Panama | collected 2016-02-17 | reverse complement strand
TGTTGCCGGTCCAGCTCGCGCAGTGCAACCTCTTGCAGTCTGTCCACGTCGCGCAGCTCGGCCTCGTGCTTCCGATCCGCGTCGCGCAGCTCGACCTGGTGGTCCTCCTGCATCCGTTGGAGCTTGATTCTGGAGACCCGGTCGCGCCAGCCGTTCCAGGCCACCGCCCCGCTCGAAACGATAGCCGCCACGGCGGCAGACGAGATGATGGTGGTCAGTACGTCAGTCATGGCCTTCTTGTCTCAGCGAGCTAGCGGCATGCAACCACACCGCGCTCAGGGCTCCTCTAAACGTTCCAACCGATTAAGCTCGTCTCGGATAGAGGCGATGATCCGGTCACCTGTATCGCTGACGACGTCCTACTGCAGTTGTGCCGCGTCAATGGCGGTTTGCATCCCAGTTCGATCTTCTTGGTCCTTCAGCCGTCTCCACTCGTTTTTGTGGTTCGCGGGGATCACGATCTGCCGCCACAGGTCGTCCAACTCATCCGTTAAGCGCGCCATCAACGGATCGATGAGTAAATGAGCGCGACCTCGGTTGAATTTGCGGAAAATCGTCACTGCGTTGCTCAACGCCTTGTCTGGGACGAAGCTTGCGCCAGTTGCTTCCGACTGAAGTTCGAGAACGATGCCCACCATCTCGACGGCGCCTTCACGCAATCGCGCTAATCGCGCCTGTTGAAGGGTGTGCCTGGTTTCGAGGACGCGCAGTTCTCGTTCGTGGCGTTGCTGATGCTCCCGCGCGGCCAGTCATGCTTCCGCTGCTCAACGGAGATGCGCAGCGTCACGAGCGCGTTCACGATCGCGGACGTCACGGTTCCCAAACCGAGAGCTGCGGCCAGACTTACAAACAGCGTGAACCCGCTCACACGACCCGGGTCTCGGTTCCGTTGGCATGGCCGCGACCCTAGCCAGGCTCAGCAGGTTGTGTCAAGTACTCGCGGCGGTCCGCCTCACTCATCTCCGTTGTCAGCCTTGGCCTCCGGTTTCGCATCGAGTCGTGCTCTGAGTGGGCGCTGTGCGTCTGCTGCTCGGAGTTCTCTCGGCGCCGGCATACCGGCGCTCCCATCAGCTCAGCTCGTGACCGTGGACCGACGCCAAGCCGATCCCATAGGGCCAGAAGGAGTCGGTGAAGCTTGACGTAGAGGTTGTAGTCCTTCGCGGCGTGGCGGAGGCTGCCTACTCCAGGGACCAGGACGTCCATGAGCTGCTCGATTCCCGACACGGGTCAACCAAGCGGCGGGCGGCGGAATGCGGTGACGGTCAGCCGGACGTCGTCTCCGTCGTTGCGGTGCACGACGAACGCCTCCTCGCCGCACTCCCGGTGGCCTTGGAGGGAGCCGTACGCCCACCCTGCGCGGCGCTCGGTCTCCGCGGTCCAAACGATCCGGCAGGGGGCGCGAATCGTGTGGGCCAGAACGACGGTTATCTCGACGCCAGGCGCGGCGCGGGCGGCGCTCGCCTGGTGATTGCGCAGCCCGACAGCAAACCGACGAAATGCGCAGAGCATGAACTTAGGCAGCATCATCACCTGCCAAGGCACGAGCTACGAGACAGCGGGACAGTTGCGGCGTCGTCCTCCGAGGCTTGTTCCGTGCCGTCGCGCCGAATCCCGCCGGAGCTATCTTCTACAACATTGTTCGCAATGTAGTAGAATGTGGTCGTGAACTCGGATGAGCTGACGATCAATGCCGCCGCCGCGCTCGTCGAACGTTCGCCGGAGACTGTCCGACGTTGGGTCTGGAGCGGCCGGCTGAAGGCCCGCAAGAGCGGCCGTCATCTTCTCCTGCCGCGGGCTGAAGTCGAGGCGCTGCGGGCATCTGCACCTTCGAACAAGCGCCTGACTCTGCCAGAGTGGGGTGCCCTCGCGGAACGAGTCCTCAACCGGCGCGGGGAGGGCGGTCGGTCTGCCAGTGATCTGGTTTTGGAGGAGCGCAGCAGAAGGACGGAGTGGCTGGATGCCGGTCGTTGACGCCAGCGTGGTCATCGACTGGATCTCGCCTGAAGCCTCAGCCGGATTACCAGCAGTCCGCCTATTCAACCGCCTGGCGACTGAGGGAGCCAGGTTGCTTGGGCCCCGGCTGCTGCTGAAGGAGGTTTCGAACGCTCTGGTCAGTGGCATTCGGCGGAAGCGATGGTCAGGTGCGGCGGCGGATGCGTCCCACACCTTGCTGCTCCAACTTCCCGTCCGGATTGCCGACGATTATCGCGATCTCGTCCGGGCTTGGGAGCTTGCCCGTCGGTATGACAATCATCCGCTGTACGACATGGTCTATGTGGCGCTGGCGGAGCGGACTCGCACTGAGCTGATCACGGGGGATGAAGCACTGCGGCGCCGCCTGGCACATCTTGGCTGGGTAATCGGGCTAGAGGTGGAGGGGATCACTACTCCTTAATCTCCCGGACGCCGACTCAGCTGCTGGAGAAGACGGCGACCACGCACCGGGCAAATGCCGAGTTCGGTGTGCGGATTCCCCGCTCATGTAAGTCGCTATCCGTGTAAGAGCATGTCGCTGGACCTTGGGCCTGGGAGAATCGCGTCATGGCCAGGGGTGTCGGGCGGCTTCAGCTGGAGAAGTTCGACGAAGGTGCGCGCGAGCGCGGTTGCGACCTGGAGACGTGCTGCCTCCGATGGCATCCTACCGCCAGCAAGTCAAGAACGGAGGCTGGTCAAGTCTCAGAGCATGCCGATCGGTAGAAGCAAAGCCGTGTCTTGGGTGATCTTCATGATCCTTTGCTCGGTGGCGGCTCTTGTGTGGTTCATGGACGACGAGACGTTGCTTCGGTCTACCCAGCCCCAGACGGCATGGATCACGCTGGCGTTCATGTGGATCGAGATCGCTGCGCTGATGGCAGCTCTCATCCTTCGTTTCCGACGAGGCCAGACGGGTCTTGGGCTCGCAATTGGAGTCGCATGCGCGGCGCTCAGCGTGAACGTGGCTGGTGCAGCGCTCCTCTGGCCTGCAATCGTCCTGCCGTGAGCAAACCCGGTGGGATCATCGGCGTCGTCCTTCCTGGAATCGTTCTTCTGGCTTGGGGCGTCGGTGGAACAGCGAGCGTCGTCGGTGAGCTCTACTTGCACGGACCGCCCTATGCGGAATCAGCCCTGCAATGGGCGACACCCGATCCTCGAGAGCAACGCGATCCATCCGCCGGACTGGTCGAGTTCACGGCTGCCCGGCTTCAGCAGCTGAAACACGGTAGTGGGTGGGGTCCGATCGACTACGTCCCTGCGGATGTTCCGTCGACTCGCCCCCACATCGTGTCCGTCAACCCCATCGACAAGTACACCTGGGGCGCAGCTGCCTACTCGGTTCGAGCCGGTAGGTGTTACTTGATCCTCGTCGCCGAGGATCCAAGGAACCCGGAGTACGGGGCCACCTACTATGGCCGCCTTCCAGCTCGAGAGTCCTGCGTCGGCTCTGCTGCGACGCGGGCCTCAGTTACCTCGACAACGGAACTGCCCGAATGAGCTCCCGAACGCGCGCAGACGCCTGCGTCACTGACGACGCTTGAGCTAGCCCGTCCACAAGGGCTCAGGGATCAGGCGTGGCGCCTCAGATGGCCGCTCGCGGGCTGACCTGACCCGTTGGCACGACTCGTTACGCGAACCGACCGCCAGAGGAGTCTTGGCCACCTGGGTTTCCCCTCCCCATCTCGGGGTATACCGGTATACTGCCGGCATGCCAGGCGACCGGACCGTAAAGACTGCAGTCTCGCTCCCTCAGCGGCTGTTCGAGGCGACGGAGCGTGCCGCTCGTCGGAGAGGTGTGCCCCGCAGCAGGATCTTCGTCGAGGCGCTGGAGCACCATCTCGCCGAGGAAGAGGAGAGCGACATTACGGCTCAGATCAACGCCTCCCTTGCGCAGCCCATAACCGAGGAAGAGGCGGCGGAGGAGGCTGATTCGGAGGCGTTCGTCGCCGAGGCGGCGCGTCGCTTGCTCCCGCAATGGGAGTGGAAGGGTGATCGGTCGGGGTGACGTGTGGTGGGCTGACTTCGGACCGGCACACGGCTCGGCTCCGGCTTTCCACCGTCCTGCGCTCGTGATCTCAGCGGACAGCTTCAATCGGTCCGCCATTCGAACCGTCCTCGTGGCTGCGATCACAACGAGTCAGCGTCTCGCCCGTCGGCCCGGGAACGTTATCTTGCCGGCCGGGACCGGTGGTCTCGATCGAGAATCGGTAGTCAATGTGTCCCAGGTGGCCACCGTGGATAAGGAGCAGCTCGTCGAGCGATTGGGCACACTCGGAGCCGGCTTCATGCGTCAGGTCGACTCTGGTTTGAGCCTGGTGCTGGGTCTCTGAACCGTCACCTGGCGCTCCTCGCTGGGAAGGGCCTGCCAGTCTGGGAGGGCTTCGAGGTCTCGTCGGTTCAGGATCCTGCGGCCGATCGCCTTACTGACCGTCCGCAGACGATGACGCTCTTGCACAACAGGTTCCTGGCCTTGATGAGGCGGCCGCGCCGGGGCTGTTTCGGCCGAAGCGACTCGAATTTACCGCCATCGCCTTCGAGGACCGCTGAGCGCGAGGGTGATCAAGCCGATCGCAACCAGGCCGGCCACGGCGAACGTCTCCTGGGTGTCCAGCCAGCCAAGAGCCGCCGCCGTCAGGAGCAGCAGCACTGGCGCCAGCCATAACGCCGCTGCCAGTTCTTTGCGTCCCAGCTGGTCGTTGCGTGGCAGCATTGACAGCCCCCTGGGGGTGGGTCTCTCGTCGAGGAGCTCTCGTGCCAATCGGACGTTGGCATCCAGAGGGGCAAAGATCGAGTACATGTTCTTCCGATTCAAGCTGCGGAGGTCGGATTCATGCAGCGGTTTGTGTGCCATCGAAGGTCACCTCCTCTCCCGGCTCGACCATTCACCAACCAGCCACACGACTGACCACCCAAACAGCCACCTGCTGGGACGTGTCCATAGGGCCAGTCCTCGATGAACTTGACCCTGGTGGTAGCAACAGTCCGGCGCCGTGGGCGGCTGGCTCATCTACCACCACAACGTCCGGCGTCAGCGACCGGGTCGCTGACCATCCTTGGCGCCAGGGGCACGTCCAGACCAGCAGAGCCACCTCGCAGAGCCCTCGCGAGTGAAAAAGGTGTCCACAGCTGGGCGAACGGGAGTCACGGAAGATCCGCCCCGCGCCCGCTGCTACGGGGTAATGACGATTCCTCCTCGAACCGGTCCCTCTTGCAAGTAACGGATAGCTGCGGCGACCTGGCTGAGCGGAAACGTCGTGGCGATGATCGGCGTAAGCTGGCCCGATTCGAGGAGCGTCTTCAACATGGCGATGGCGTCTTGCTTGCTGGGTGCCCTGCCATTGAAGCTCGGCAAGTGACCATCGAATCGTGCGCGTGCGACAAGGCCAAAAAAGCGGGCACGCTCGCGAGAAAGTCTTGGGTGAAGTCGATGACGTGATCCGTCCCCTGAAGGGCTGCTGCACTCCGCAGGTCGGTCCGAGGCGCACGCGGCTGTAGTGTGGGGAGGTGGCAACCCCGGACGACGTCCGGCGCATCGCTCTGTCGCTGCCGGAGACGAGCGAGGCCGAGGGCCGCTTCGCCTTCTCGGTCTTGAGCAGGGGCAAGCAGAAAGGGTTCGCCTGGGTCTGGGCGGAGCGCGTCCATCCGAAGAAGGCGCGCGTCCCTAACCCCGCCGTCCTCGCGGTCCGCGTCGGCGACGAGATCGAGAAGGACATCCTCCTCCGCTCGGACGAGGACAAGTTCTTCACGGAGCCGCACTACAAGGGCTTTCCCGCGGTGCTCGTCAGGCTCGCGGCGATAGACGCCGGCGAGCTGGAGGAGCTGATCACGAACGCGTGGCGGGACCAGGCGCCGCGTGAGCTCCGGGAGGCCTTCGACAGCACCAGCCTTGGCTGATTGCGGGGCTCGACCGTGCGTTTGCGAGCGAGTTCGCCGGTGGCCAGCAGCTCGCAACAAACCCGCTCGGCGAAGGCCGCCAACGGAACCTGGATGCCGAGTAGGGGGATCGCTCCCGGACGGCAGTCGTCGGTGACGCCCCGGATCCCGCCGGAACCACTTGAGCGTGGCTCGGTCGGCTGACTCAATCCGCTGCCCATCCACGTTGGGGCGGTCGTGATTACGGCGCCTGGGGCAGCTTCTTGAGGCCTCGGCCGACGGCGGGCGCGGACGGTGGCGGCACGACCGGTCCGATGTCCCCGTCGGGCGCCACGTCGAGGTCCACGATCACGGGCGCGTGATCGCTCGGCCCGCTGCCCTTGCGGGCCTGCCGGTCGACCCAGGCTGCCCGCACCCGGGCTTCCACTGGGGTGGTAGCCAGCACCAGGTCGATCCGCATCCCCATGTCCTGGTGGAACATCCCCGCCCGGTAGTCCCAGTAGGTGAAGATCCGGGCGTCCGGCCAGCGATCGCGAATGACGTCATGCAGGCCGCGCGCCTTCAGCTCCGCGAGCGCAGCCCGCTCAGCCGGGGTCACGTGGGTCTGGCCGACGTAGGCGTCCGGGTCGAAGACGTCTGCGTCCGTCGGTGCGATGTTCATGTCCCCGCACACGATTGTGGACTCTGGAGCGGCGCTCACGGTCTCCGCCAGCGCGCCCAGCCAGGCCAGCTTGTAGCGGTAATGCTCCGAGTCCGGCACCCGCCCGTTGGGCACGTAGACCGAGTGCAGCCGCACCCCGCCGCAGGTCGCGGACACTGCTCGCGCCTCCGGATGTGGGAAGCCCGGTGCACCGGCTATCCCGACCACCACGTCGTCCAGGCCCAAACGGGAGAGGATCGCCACTCCGTTCCACTGTGCCTCGCCGTGGTGAGCGGTCGCGTAGCCGCGCCTGGCCAGATCATCGCCGAGGAGCTCAACGAACGCGTCGTCGGCGAGCTTGGTCTCCTGGAGGCACACGACGTCCGGCTGCCGCTGGTCCAGCCACGGCAACAGCCGCGGCACCCGCTGCTTGACCGAGTTTACGTTCCAGGTCGCCACCCGCATCGGTCCTACGGTAGCGATTGGGTCAGGGCGGCCGTGGTCACGCGCGCTTCAATTGCGCAGCTGGCGGCGCTGCTGGCGATAATCTGCTTTGCAACCCGCCGAACTCCTACCCCTCCAGGACCGACAAGATGTTGGCGGCGGGATGCTTGAACCACGCAATTGGCGGGCCGTACTCGCGATGGATTCCGCGGTCATCCTGGGCGACTCCCTCGTACCTCTCGAATCGGACCCCAGCCCTGGCCAATATGTCAGACGTGCCTTCAGGGGAGGGTAAGCACACGCGTGATCCGTCCCAGCCCTGCTGCGATTTGACTCCAGGACTGGCCCTGATCGCCCGAGGCGTAAAGGTCGCCGGGGTCAGTGCCAAAAGCAGCCAGCTCCCCCTTGGGCACCGCGTCGAGGCACAGGCTGTCGATGTTGCCCTGGAACCACTCTGGGAGGCCCACCCGACAGCGGTCAAAATGGTCCCCATCAAGATTCGAGCTGTACAGCGCCGCCCTTCCCCCGCCTGGCCCGGTGGACGCCGACAGCAGCAGTCGTGGACCGCAAACCGCGACGGCCCGACAGTATCCCGCGTGTAGCCCGTCGGCCCGTAGCCGCCAGCTGTCACCACCGTCCAGGCTGATGGAGAGCCCTCGCGCGCCTGCGGCGTAAACACGGCCTGCGCTGGTCGCCACCTGGTGGACGTCGGCGTGGATGTCTATGGTCGGCATCCAGGTCGTCCCTTCGTCTCGCGAGCGGAGGATGCCGCCGACGTGAACGTTCACGTACACCTGCTCGCGATCCTCCGAAATGGTGCGGGTATCTGGCGGTCCGCCCCAGGGCGTGTACCAGCTGTCGCGCCCAGGCGCCCGGTCGAAAGCATCCACGAACTGGATCTCAAAGAGCTCGTTGACGCGGACCAGACGGGCACGAGAGGTACCGACCAGGATCCCGCCCAATGCGTTGGCGCGCGTGTCGGCGAGGCACAGGGCCTCGAGGTCCTCGGCGCCGGCGAGGTCAGCAAGGGAGACGACTCGTTCCCAGCCGTCGCCTTCCGTCCGCCAGATCTCGCGGCCGTCAACGACTGCCCACAACCGCTGCCAGGCCTCTGGCGCGATCGCGCGGACATGACGTCCTTCCAGTGCTGAGCGGCCCGGACTTCCCTCAAGATCGAAGGTCAGCAGGCCTGAAGTTGTCGAGGCCAGAATTGTCCCCATCCCTGGATTTTGAACCGCCGATCACCACCACCATTCCTTCCGTGGATTGGTGGAGCTCGCCGAGTCGACCTGGCGAAACTACGCAGACTGCGCGGACATAGGGGGACCTCATGCTGCCTCGGAGTGGTCTCGGGCCCCAGCCGTCTCGACCGCTGCAGTGGGCCGCAGCACGGTCACCGCGGTGACGATGCCGGCGACGATAAGGCCTGCGCCGATTCCGAACGCGAGGCGGTAGCCGCCCGTCAGGGCGGACGCAGTTGTCTCCCCGCTCGAGAGCAGGCCTTCGGTTCGGGACGCCGCAAGCGTGGCCAGGACAGCGAGGCCGAGTGCACCGCCGACCTGGGCGGTGGTGTTGAGCAGACCCGAGGCGAGCCCGGAGTCGCTCGGTGTGGCGCCCGACATGCCGAGCGTCATCAGCGCCGGAAACGACACTCCGGCGCCCACCCCTAGGAGCAGCATCGCCGGCAAGAGGTCTGCGACGTAGGCGCTGTGCACGGGTGCGCGCGTGAGCAGCGACAGGCCTGACGCGATGAGTACGAGACCGGCCACCAGCACGGCACGAGCGCCGAAGCGTGCGTTAAGGCGCGCCGACCAGCCCAGCGACAGCGTTCCGATCGCCACCGCGACTGGCAGAAACGCAAGGCCAATCGCCAGCGGGTGCAAGCCCAGAACGCGCCGCAGGTACAGAGTGCTGAGGAAGAAGAACCCCAACATGCCCGCCACCATCAGGAACTGGATCAGATTGGCCCCCGAAATGTTGCGCGACCGGAACATGCGCAGCGGCAGCAGCGGGTTCGCCGCTGTTGCCTGGCGCGCGACGAACCCGGCGAGTAGAACTGTGGCTACGGCGCCGAACCCGAGCGTGTATGCGGAGCCCCAGCCGTACTCGGCGGTCTGGACGATCGTGTAGACGCCGAGCATCAGGGAGGCGGTGACCAGGAAGGCGCCGGCGACGTCGGCCCCGCCACCGAGTCCAGTCCCGCGGTCGGATTCCACGAGGCGCAGGCTCAGCACGCCGGCGGCTATCCCGATCGGGAGGTTGACGAAGAAGATCCAGTGCCAGTTGATGCCCTGGGTGAGGAGACCGCCGGCCAGCAGGCCGATCGAGGCGCCCGCCGATGCGATGAAGCTGTAAACCCCTATCGCTTTAGCCTGCTCTCTCGGCTCCGAGAACATGGTCACGATCATCCCCAGGGCCACAGCGGAGCTCATGGCGCCGCCGACCCCCTGAACAAACCGGGCCGCGATCAGCAGCCACTGACTCTCCGACAGGCCACACAGGAGCGAGGCCGCGGTGAAAACCGCCAGGCCACTCATGAAGATGCGCTTGCGTCCGATGAGATCGCCGAGCCGTCCTGCCAGCAGCAAGATGCCGCCGAACGCGATCAGGTAGGCGTTCACGACCCAGGCGAGGCTTGACTGCGAGAAACGGAGATCGTTCTGGATGGACGGCAGGGCCACGTTCACGATGGTCTGATCCAGGATGATCATCAGCACCCCTGCGCAGAGCACAACAAGGGCCGGCCACCGTCGACTGGCCCTGCCGGCTGCGGCGGAGGAACTCGGCGAGGCCATCTCCACAGCTTACATGCGACAGCATCTAATGTTCAAGCATCTAATGTAGGTGCAATTTATGTTGATGCATGGTTGATGCGTGGTAAGCTCGGCGGCGTGTCTGACGAGGAGAAGGATCGCTCTTTGGCGGCAGCCTGGCGGGAGCTCCTCGAACGGCACGCGACCACCTGGTGTGCTCTCGAGCGCGAGCTCGGCGAGCGTCATGGACTGGGGGTCAGCGAGTTCGAGGTGCTCGAGCGCCTGGTCGAGGACAGACAAGAAGCGCACCGGGTGCAGGAGCTGGCCCGCGCCACGCACCTCAGCCAGAGCGCCCTCTCGCGCGTCATCGGACGGCTCGAGCGAGACGGGCTCGTGACGCGTTCGATCTGTGACGTCGACCGGCGGGGGATCTACGTCTGTCTGACCGAAGCCGGTCGCGCCCGGCATGCGGCCGCCCGCGCCACACAGCGAGCGGTTCTGGCAGCCACTCTGCGGGGTTGAGCGGGCGGCCACGGAGCGCGGGCAAGTCGACCCCAAGCGGTTTCAGGAATGGGTGCGGCGCTGCGTGTCTAGGCCGGTACTGGGGGCAGTCGGAGGACGAAGGTGCTGCCATTTCCCGGGACGCTACGCACGAGCACGTCGCCTCCATGGCGGCGGGCCAGGGCCCGGCTGATGGAGAGCCCGAGGCCCGTTCCCTCGGTGCCGCGGGCGTTGTCTCCACGGTGGAGACGGTCAAAGATGCGCTCATGCTCTGCCGGCGGGATCCCTGGCCCCTCGTCGGTAACCGAAACCTCGACCCAGCCGTCCGGAGAGGTCGCCACCTGCACGCAGATGGGTGCACCGGTCGGACTGTATCTGGCTGCATTGTCCAGCAGGTTCACGATGATGCGTTCCAGGGCATCCCGGTCTCCCGTGACGAACAGTGGCACTGCGATTCCGTCGATACGGACGAGGTGGTTTGCAGTGCTGCTCACCGCACTCCGCGACGCCTGCAGCAACAGCTCCGATACTTGGATCCGGTCCATCCGCAGACCAAGCTCCGGCTGGTCGAGACGAGCGATCTCGAGCATGTCGCGGAGCAGCTTCGACATCCGTAGCGCCGCAACATGCGTGGCTGACAGCGAACGCTCGAGATCGGCCGGGTTGCGCGACGCTCCCCTGCGAAGCACCTCGACGTGACCCAACAGCGCTGCCATCGGAGTCCGCAGCTCGTGTGATGCGTCGGCCAGGAAGCGGCGAGTCCGTGCCTCTGCATCGCGCTCGAGCACGATCTGCTCCTGGAGCCGGTCGACCATCTTGTCGAACGCCGTCGCCAGATGAGCGATCTGGTCGTTCCCTCGCAAGCCCGTACGACGATCGTATGCCCCAGCTGTTATCTCGCCGGCAACGGTGGACACCCGGTCTAGCGGCGCGAGCGAACGCGAGGTCAGCCAGACGGCCAGCACTGCGGTCGCGATCAGGGTGACGGCAGCGGCCAGTGTGAAGATGACGAGGTCGGCCTGGATCAGGGCGTCCGCGTCAGCCAGCGAGTCCTCCATTACAAGCAGCCGATCCCCGTTCAGCGGAACGACCGTCACCATCACTTCGCCGTCCGGTCCGGAGAGCACCTGCTGGTTGCCGGCCTGACTGTTGATAGACCCCAACCCGCCGAGCTTGAGGAGGCGGCTGAGGGGCTGTGTGTCTGGGCGCTGCTTGCGGGAATCGTTGAAGGTTGCCGCC
>Ga0126384_10002356_pt1 | contig 11426 bp, 8 predicted proteins | sample PanSoiMetPlot_36_FD_92543 | JGI IMG/M metagenome (GOLD analysis project Ga0126384, IMG submission 92543) | Tropical forest soil microbial communities from Panama - MetaG Plot_36 | ecosystem: Environmental > Terrestrial > Soil > Tropical forest > Bulk soil | place: Panama | collected 2016-02-17 | reverse complement strand
TCCGCCTCGAGTTGTACCTCGACGAGCTGGCTGCGCTGCGGGCGCGAATGGTTGAGATCGTCGAAGGCGCGGGGGCTCGGGGGAGCGCTTCGGTGCGCGAGGCAATTTCGGAGATTCTCAACGAGATGGAACAAAGTGCTCCATCTCTGTTCCTGGAGGCTGAAGAGCGAAGGAGCGACTTCTTCCGCGACCTGGCAGGCGCGACATTTCTCAGCGCTGCCGAGCAAATTAGCAGCAGCCGGGGACTGCGATTCGAGGCGCTGGCGTGGCCCTTCGATCGCGCCATTTTGGACATCGAGACCGAGCTGCGGGAGCTGGATTTCCAAGCGGTCTTATCCCGGGCGGCTCGGCGAATCGGGGCCGAAGGAAACAAAGAGATCCGGGATCAACTTGCAAGAGCGATTGAGCAGATCGCGAAGCAGCAGCTTGAGGAGGCCTCGTTCGTGGGAACCGGTTATGGCCGCCAAACGCTGCCATTTCCCAAGGCCGCGGTGCGGAGCGAGATCTTGTGTCACGGGCGAGGGGCTCATCGCGTCTTTCCCGGTACCAGGACGGTTCTGGACATCGGCGGCCAGGACACCAAGGCCATCCAAGTTGACGAGCGCGGCGTGGTGACCTCGTTTCAGATGAATGACCGCTGCGCCGCCGGCTGCGGGCGCTATCTCGGGTACATCGCCGACGAGCTCAGCTTGGGGCTTCACGAGCTGGGGCCGCTGGCCCTGAAATCCAGCAGCCCGGCGCGGATCAACTCTACCTGTACCGTCTTCGCCGGTGCCGAGCTGCGCGAACGGCTTGCCCTGGGCGAGCATCGGGAGGACATCCTCGCCGGGCTTCATCGCGCGATCATGCTTCGGGCGATGAGCCTTTTGGCTCGCTCCGGCGGGGTCTCCGACCAGTTCACTTTCACCGGGGGCGTCTGCAAGAACCCGATGGCCAGCCGCGTGTTACAGGAGTTGGTGAGCGAAAACTATGGAAGCGAGCTGACGATCAACGTCCATCCGGATTCCATCTACATGGGTGCGCTCGGAGCTGCTCTGTTCGCACTCGACGATTGGCGGGCAGGCGACCCGCATCTTTTACGCGTATCGGAGCAGAAGCCCTCTGGAGCGGTGGAACGAGAGCCGAGCGCCTGCCTGGAATGTGCATGAAGGAGGTAACCGTGCCAGCAACTTCCGGACAACTCACTGCGGGAATTGACGTTGGCTCTGGCGCGGTGAAGGTTGTCATTGCCTCGAGCCAGGATGGACTTGCAGGAGACTTCCTCTTCAAGGCTTGCGAGCGGATTCGACGGCGCAACGTTCATGAGCTCGTGCAGCGCATGTTTGAGGATGCATGCGCCGAGACGAAGATCTCCAAGAGCGATTTTACCTACGTGGCGAGTACGGGTGACGGAGACGCGGTGCCGTTTGCCACCGGCCACTTCTACAGCATGACCACGCATGCTCGGGGTGCGCTTTACCTGGAGGCGAAAGCGCGCGCGGTCCTCGACGTGGGTGCCCTTCACGCGCGCGCGATCAAATTTGATGACCGCAGCAAAGTCCTGAGCCACCGGATGACCAGCCAGTGCGCGAGCGGCAGCGGCCAGTTCGTGGAGAACATTGCCCGATATCTCGGAGTACCGCTCGAGGACGTGGGTGGCCTGTCCGTTGCGGCACAAGGCTCCGAGCAGGTGAGTGGCATCTGCGCCGTGCTCGCCGAAACCGATGTCATCAACATGGTCAGCCGAGGAGTACCGACGGGCCACATCTTGAAAGGGATTCACCTCAGCATTGCTGGGCGCCTCGCGCGCCTTCTCCGAGCGATCAAGGTTGAGGGCGCGATCCTGGTGAGCGGAGGGTTGGCGCTGGACGAAGGCTTGGTCATGGCGCTGCGCGACGCGTTCAAGGCGGATAAGGGCGAGCCCCTCGAGGTCCTCACGCATTCCGACTCCATTTATGCCGGAGCGATCGGCGCCGCGCTTCTGGGAGCTTTTCGGCATCTTCAGCTGCAGCGACGCGGCCGCAACCTGGGCGCGCCCAAATCCTCGCACCAGATATTTCCTTCCTGAAAGGAGGAGCGCGATGCTCCTTGCCGAGCAGCTTCCGGTCGGTCATCCCATCCGCGTGATGATGGACGAGCACCAGGTGATCCTCCGAATCCTCCAGCGGCTGGAACAGACCAGCGGGGTGATCCGCGGGATGAGTGTCTTGGGACCGGAATCGTTAGAGCTGAGGACAATCGGCGAGATCGCCGCCGACCTGCTTTCCGCGGAACCCCACCACCAACGCGAGGAACAAGCCCTGTTTCCCGCGCTCGAGGAGCTTGGCATCGAGGGCCCTACTCAAGTGATGCGAATGGAACATGAAGAGCTTCGGGAGAAAAAGCACGAGCTCGAAGCGCTGGCGGCAACAACGAAGAACATGCGCGACAACGAGCGAAGGCGCCAAGTGACAGAGACCTCGAACTTCTTGGTGGTTGCATTGCGAACCCATATCCAAAAGGAGAACGAGGTCTTGTATCCGTTGGCACTGAATCGCCTGGACCCCTCGGCATGGTCAGCGATCGCTCGAGCGTGTGACGAGATTGGCTACTGTCCGTTCACGCCTCGCTAGGAATCGTTGCTTAGTTTGCGAGGAGGAGAGCGCGATTTTGCGACAAATCGCGACCGTCGCGGACAGCAGGGTAGGGCACGTGGGAGCCCTTCATCCCTTCCCACAGCGCTCGATTGAACAGAACCTCGTCCACCGCGTCTTCGCGCGCGAAGTTCTGGCCCGCCATCGCGTGCTCCCAGTAGGCCGCGTCGTGCATCGGATAGGGATTGAGGCGCGCAACCTGGACGGTATTCCAAGGAGTGGATAGAGGCACAGGCAAGTCGGTATCGTGCAAGATGTCGGGCACGATCGAGTCGTAGGTCCAGGGCCTCGGCCCCCTCTCCAGTGGCTCGAAGACGTCAGTCATCGGAGCGGCGAAGCCGTCGGTCAATCCCATGGGCTCGAGCCCGAGGACCTCCTCGATGGTCCGCAGCATGCTCACCGTGTTGTACGGCCGGGAGATCACCGTTCCCTGCCTTACGTAGGGCCCGACCACGTAGCCGATGCTTCGGTGAGCATCCACGTGATCCGGACCATTTTGCGCATCGTCCTCGAGCACGAAAATGAGCGTGTCCTGAGCGAACGGGCTGTGAGCAATTTTCTCAACCAGCAGCCCGACTGCGTAGTCATTGTCCGCCATCTGCCGTTCGGGCGTGTTGACGCCGTAGCGCGCTCGGGCGAATTCCCCAAAGTGATCGTGAGGGAACCGGACGAACTCGAGCGCTGGCAGATCTCCGTTCGCCGCATACTGGTCGAATTCCCGCTCCCACTCCCGATAGTTGTAAAAGTCGGCCTGCTTCTGGTCGTATCCGCGGAAGTATGGGTCGGAAATGTCTTGGAGCGACGGCTTGGTTGGGAAGAACTGCCGGATCCCTAGTTCCGCCGGGTTAGTGACAATCGGCACGAACAGCGGATCACTGTCGGCCAAGCCGTAACGCGCCAGGTCTCCAAAGCAGCCGTAATTGCGAACCGACAGCCCCCGGCGCAGCGCCACGTCCCAGAGATAATCAGCGGCCGAGGTATCGCCAGGTGCCTCGGGCGCCACGTAATCGACGGCTTCCGGCATCAGGTCGGGATCCGATGGCGTCATCGGGTTGAATAGCTGCCGTTCGGCGACGGTGGCGAGCCCGGTGTTGATGTTTCGATTGGTTCCCTCCCAGTCGTAGCTCAGCCCGCGGCCGGCATAGTTGGGAAACTGTGTTTTCTCGACGATGTCGGTGGTTCGAGCCGCGGTGGTCCAGTTCCAGCCCACCCCGCTCACCTCGCCGCTATCCTGGAAAGCGTCGAGGGTGACGAAGTTTCTCGCCAGCGCATGGTGGTTCGGAGTGAACTCCTCGGGGAAGATATTCTGGCTCGGGTCTCCGTTGCCCAGCTCGAGGTCGCCGAGAATCTGATCGTAGGTCCGATTCTCCTTGATGATGTAGATGACGTGGTGAATTCGGCTGCGCAGAAAGTCCATCACGTAACGCTCGTAGTCGTCTTGCTGGTCGGTGAAATGGTTGTTGGTCGCCACTTGCCGAGTGAGCCGACGCAGAGCTGTGCCCGTCGGAACCGGCAGACTGAGCAGTCCAGACTTTTCGAGTTGCAAGACGTACTTGTTGCGCGCGAGGCAAGGGTATTGAGCCGCGGGATCGATGGAGAGCGTGTCGCGACAAGCTCCGAGGGCGTCTCCAGTGAGGCCCTTCCCGTTCACCACGAAGAGGCGCCGCCCGTTGGTGCTGATGCTGACCGAGTGCGGGTACCAGGCGGTCGGGATCAGTCCGACGACCTCGCTGGAGGCCGGTTCCGGTCCCAGGCTTACCACGGCCACAGAGTTCGTTCCGCCGTTGGTGACGTAGAGCGTCCGCTCGTCGGGCGAAAGCGCGAGGCTGTTGGGATTGGCCCCCTTGAATCCGCCGATGGTGGCGTAGAAGCGTGCGGGAGCGGTGGTGCGAATCTCTTCGATGACCTGGTCAGTCGCGGTGTCGATGATCGACACCGAGTCGCTGCTTCCATTGGCGACGAACATTCTGGTCCCGGCGCCATTGAAAATCATCCGATTGGGTTGCCCACCGACGGTGATCCGGCTGGCGACGTGAGGCGGCTCAGCTCGAAGGTCGATCACCACCACTTCGGCATCGCGCATGCTGGTTACATACGCCTTGTCGTTGCGCCAGACTGCCACCCAGAACGGGAACTCACCCCCACGCCTGCCCGACTGGCTCGGATCGATTTTGCCGGGCCGTAGTTCCACCTCCGCCACCGCGCGAAGACCGAGATCCACGATTGAGACCGAATCGTTCTCGAAGTTCGCCACCACCACCAAATTCCCGTTCTGGGTGAATGCTAAACCTGCCGATTGTGGACCGACTCCCAGGCCAAGCCCACTCCCGTGACGTAGCGAAACCGTGAACGACTCTGCCCACTGTCCAGTGCTCCGATCGAAGACACGGATGTTGTCGTCTCTTCCACCACTGACAACGAAACTGTCGCCGGTCGGGCTCCACGCCATTCCATGGAAGGTGTTCGGGACCTGAAGGACCTGCTGTTGAACCGGCGGCTCCGACGAGATGTCGAACACGAACACGTACTCATTGGACTCGGAGGGGATTAGCTGTCCGTTGTCGCCGTAATTGCGGTTGTAGCCGGTGGTCAAAATCAGCATCGTTGTGCCGTTAGGGCTGATCGCGGTGGTGACCGCCTCGCCGGCGGTGAAGTCCGGGCGGGTCGGCAGTTGGGGATTCAACGCTTGGAAGGTGGATCCGTCGGCTGCGAGCGGCGTGATCAACGCGCCCGTCGGCAGCAAGATCGGAGCTTGCACCTCCGCAACGTTTAGATTCCGTTGCATCGGGCCTTGATTGGACGGACTTCCGCATGCGAACCAGGTGCCGGAAAGACACACGAACAGCGTGAGGCTGCGCTTCGCCATTTCGTCCCCCCTTGAAAGGACAGTCTTGGCGGGCAGCTCTACAGATTCACGCGATCGACGGTCGCAAAGATTTGGTCAATTCTTTGGCACCATGCGCTTTACGCGGCGGTTGCGTTTTCGTGAAAGTCCCCGATAGTCATCGGCTCACTCAAAGGCCCAGGTAGGCTTGGCGGATGCGCGGGTCTTGGAGCAACTCACTGGCCTTGCTCGCCTGAACCACGCGGCCGGTTTCAAGCACGTAACCGCGGCTGGCGTATTCCAGCGCGACCTCCACGTCCTGCTCCACCAACAGCACCGTCACGCCCTGCTTGTTGATGTCGATGATCAGCTTCAACAGATTGTCCACCACCAAGGGTGCCAATCCGAGCGAGAGCTCATCGATGGCCAGCAGGCGAGGTTTGCTCATCAAGCCCCGGCCGATGGCACACATCTGCTGCTCACCGCCCGAGAGAAAGCCGGCCGGCTGATTGAACCGCTCTCGAAGGCGGGGCAAGATCTCCAGTACCCAATCGAGCGTAGATTGAATGTCGCGCTTGTCCTGGCGGAGGTAAGCGCCCTGCAGAAGGTTGTCCTTCACGCTCAGGCCAGGGAAAAGGCGGCGTCCTTGAGGGGCCTGGACCACCCCAGCGCGGACCATCTGATCCGACGACGCCTGGGTGAGATCTCGCCCATCGAAATGGATCGAGCCCCCCCAGGGTTCAATCAGTTTGGAGAGGGTGCACAGTAGGGTGGTTTTGCCGGCGCCGTTGGCGCCGATCAGAGAAACGATCTCTCCTTGGCGGACTTCGATCGACACATCCCAGAGGACTTGCTGTTCGCCATACCCGGAAGAAAGATTGCGCACCTCGAGCAGCGTCTTGACCGGCGAGGAGGATGCTGCGACTTCGGCGGTCATTTTTTGTGCAGCGCACTCTTCGCACGCTTGGCGAAGCGCTCCCCAAGATAGGCCTCGATCACCTGGGGATTCTCGATCACCTGCCCGGGGTCTCCCTCGGCGATCTTCTTGCCAAAGTGCAGCACCACGATTCGATCGGAAATTCCCATGATCGCCTTCATCACATGCTCGATTACGAAGAGGGTGACCCCGGCGCGATTGATCGCCTCGATCATTTGCATCGCACGCTCGACCTCGGTGGGATTCAACCCGGCCATCACTTCGTCCAGGAACAGCAACTCGGGGTCCATCGCGAGGGCTTTGGCCAGCTCCAGGCGCTTGAGGTCCGGCAAGGTGAGGTCCGCCGCCAGGTGCTCTCGGCGGTGCTTGAGGCCGAGTTGTTCGAGGACCTGTTCGGCGCGTTCTCGAGCCTGACCAGTGGTTCGGCGCTTTCCTCCGGCGCCGAACATCGCGCCGATCGCGACGTTGTCGATCACGTTCAGCTGCCTCAAGGGTTTCACCACTTGGAAGGTACGGGCCAATCCCAGTCGGCCGATCGCGTAGCTGGGCATCTTGGTGATCTCCCGGCCCTTGAACAGAATCGTTCCCGAGGTGGGCCGGTCGAGCCCGCTGATGCAATTGACGAAAGTCGTTTTGCCCGCGCCGTTGGGGCCGATGACCCCAAGGATTTCGCCTTTTCGAATGTCCAGGTCGACTCCTTGCAACGCGGCCACGCCTCCAAAGCGCTTGGTGACTGCCCGGGCTTGAAGCAGCACCTCGGCCGGGGCATTTGAAGCGGCGGCTTCCATCAGGTCACGCGGTGCGCGCGAACATTGGCGAGCAAGGCTTGCCACCGGAAGCGCCGGCGACCGCGGAGCACGTCGATGGATCCGGTCAGCACCGGCATCAACCCGCGGGGAAGAAAGATGATAAAGACGATGATGATGAAACCCAGCACCGTCGGGTGTAGCTCGAGAAAGCGCGTCCACACGTAGGTGGAGAGCAGCTGATAGACGCCCGCCCCGAGCACTGGACCCAAGATCGTCCCCGTACCCCCAATGATCGTGGCGATGATCATCTGCAGCGTGTACTCGAGCTGGAAGAAGTCCCCTGGAGTAACGTGGATGTTCTGGTAGGCGGTCAACCCTCCTGCGATCGCGGCGAACACTGCTGAGAAAGCAAACGCCAACACCTTCATCGCCGTGGTGTTGATGCCGAGCATTTTCGCTGCTTCCTGATCTCCGCGTATCGCTACCCAGGCGTAGCCGATCTTCGACCTCTTCAAGGCGATTGTCACCAGGATCCCGAGCACCACGAAGGCGAGCGCCGAGTAGTAAAAAAATTCTCCGTCGGTGCGGACCGGGAGGTCGATTCCGGTGGAACCTTGAGTCACGCTGTCCCAGGTGTCGGCAATCTGGCGGAAGGCTTCGGCAACCCCCAAGGTTGCAATCGCGAAGTAGTGGCCCTTGAGGCGAAGAACGGGTAGGCCGATCAGTACCGCAATCAACCCCGCCAAAACGGCGCCACTGAACAGGGCGGGAAAAAACGGCACGTGCCACTTGGAAAGCATCAGCAGCCCGGTGGTATAGGCCCCGACTCCAAAGAAGCCGACGTTGCCAAACGCCGCATAACCGGTGAACCCGCCGATCAAGTTCCAGCCTTGCGCCATCAGCGCGAGGACCAGAAACCGAGTGTAGGTCAGCAGATCGTACGGGCTCTGATATCCCGGGAGGATCAGCATCCCGATCAGCACTAACCCAGTGACAGTAAGCCCGATCCATTGTCGCAGGGTGGGTCGCTGCTCAGGCATAGAACTTCTTTCCCGCAATTCCCTGCGGCCTCAGGATCAGCAGCAAGACCAAAACGCCGAAGGTGAAGGCCTGCGACATCTCCGGGAGCCGCGCGCCGACGAAGACATCGACGAAGGCATAGAGAATCGCGCCCAGGATGACGTTTCCCACGTCGCCCAAGCCGCCCAGGACGCAAATCACGAACGCCCTCTGGGTGTAGGTCCCACCAAGGTTTGGATCAAAGGGGACGATCATCGACAGCAGCGACCCCGCCGCGCCCGCGAGCGATGTCCCGATGGCGAAAGTCAGGGCATAGATCTGCGCCACTTTCACGCCGGTCAAGCGAGCGGCGTCGATGTCCATGCCGGTGGCACGAATCGCCCGACCGGGGCGCGTCGCGCGAAGGAAGACCGCGGTCACCGCCACCAACGCGAAGGAGATGAACAAAGCCGCGAGGCGGATGTACGGGATTCGGAGCGGGCCGAGGCTCAGACCAGCGCCAGTGTATCGGGTGGTGACCGATCGCAGGTCGGCTTTGAAGAAGTAATTCACCAGATTGACGATCAAGATCTCGAGGCCGAAGGTCAGCAGGAAGGTGGCCAGAAGCGGCGCCCGGATCACCTGGTTGATCAACACCCGCTGGACGACGAATCCGACGAGAAATAGGACGACCATCCCGATCGGAATGGTGATGAAGGGGTCCAGGCCGACAAGCTCGTGAAGGTAGAAGGTCAGGTACGCTCCCAGCACCACGAACGCGCCGTGCGAGAGGTTGACGATGTTCATGATTCCCCAGACCAGGGAAAACCCAAGCGCCACCAGGGCCAGAATGCCGCTGAGCAAGACGGCGTTCACCGCGATCTGGCCAAATTCGACAGGGTTCATCGCTTAGCGATTGGCGCGCTGACCCCAGGGCGGCATCGGGTAAAGCGCCTTCTTCTCGGCCACCTCGATCGGAAATACCGTGTACTTGTTGCCGTCCGGTTGGAGTTGTTCAGCCGCCATCGGCTTGTAGATGTTGACGTTGCGCTTGTCGAACTTGATGCGGCCATAGAACGTCGTGATGTCGAGCGCGGCAATGGCGTCTCGCACCTTCGAGGGATCGAGAGTGCCTGCGTTCGCGAGGGCGCGCTGATACACGATGACCGCGGCGCTCGACTCCGCCACCTGGTACGGGATAACGCTATATGCGGGGTACTTGGCTTTGAACGCCTGCGCGTACGCCTGTGGCGTCTTCCAGGGATCGTCGCCGACGTACCTGAGCGCGCTCGTCCATTGAGTCGCCCCGAAAATGTAATCGCCGTCCGACTTCAAATTCGCGCGAAATTCGGGTGAGGACGGTCCGACGCTAAAGCCCATTGCCCGTGGCGAGACCCCGAGGTCCTTGGATTGCTTGACCACCAGCAGCGAGTCTTGAAGGTGCCCCGCGCCCAGCAGGATGTGCGGGCTTTTGGCCTTCACGTTGGTGAGCAGCGAGCTCACGTCCTGAGTGTTGGAGGGGTAAAGCTCGTGATAGACGACGTCGAAGCCGATCTCTTTCGCGTGCTCAGCGGCACCTTGGGCCACTTCCTTGGAGAACGGTTCGTTCTCGCCGAGGATTGCGACAGTTTTTGCGGCGGGATCCAAGCTCTTGACCAGATCCAGCACCCCTTGGAGGTAGAGCTTTGCCGGGCTGAGTACCATGAAGGAGTAGCGATATCCCTTGTTGAAGATGCTCTCGGCGGAGCCATTCGCCTCGACCATCGGAATTCGGTACTTCTCGGCGATCGGCGCCGCGGTCGCCGTGGGCGCGGAAGCATAGGGGCCGAGGAGGAAATTAACCTTGTCCGCGTTCACCAACTTCTCAAAGAGCTGAGCGGTTCGCTCGGATTTCGATTCGTCGTCGTAATACTTGAGGGCAGCCTTGTAAGATTTGTTTCCAACTTTGATGCCGCCCATTTGATTGATGGTGTCGATCGCGAATTGATATCCGTCCCGGGTGTATTCGCCTTCCTTGGCGGTCTTGCCGGTGATCGAGATTGCCGCTCCGAAGACGATGGTGTCGTCGGCGATCGCGGGGAGAGAGAGGATCGGGGCCGAGCCGAGCCCCAAGACCAACAACGATGCGAGCCTGCTAACGAGCCTCATGTTGCCTCCTTGGATGGATGGCCTATTCCACGAGCGCTCGAGGTGGCAAGCAGTTTCCCACCCAGCGCTGTGCAACAGGCGATAATTGCCGTGGTATTCAGGTTGAATTTAGGAAGCGCCGGCTGGAATGCCCTCTACGGATCGCGGGAGGGAACTCGCAATCGGTAAGGCGCAGCGCCCCCCAGCAATTCCTCGGTACGCCCCAACCATACCGCGAGAGCAGCGAACAGGGCGCAAAGAGGAACCGCCACCCAGGCGATTCCAGACAGTCCCAGTCCCAGGGCGGTGAGTCCTGCATAGCTCCAAGCGCCAATCTGATCTCCTGCCCGATACACGAAGGTCTCGATGAAGCTCTTGGCCTTGAACTTGTCCTCTCGCGGCACCACGGTGAAGAGAACCTCCATCGCTGGATTGGTCAGACCAAAGTTCGTCCCGCGACGCAGAATCGAGAAGGCGACGAAGCTCGGCAAAAGGGCGGTGGCTTGCATGACACTCAGTCCCATCGCGCTGAAGCCGAGGACGCTGATGGCCGGCATTACCGCCAACGTCGCGGGCATGCCAATCCAGCGAATCACGCGGCCGGTAAAGAAGAACTGGATCACCACGGTCAGAACCTGGGCACCGAACTCGAGCTTCGCCAGCAGTTCGGTCCGCGCGTTTCGGCTCGAGAAGTATCGCCCCACCACGTCGGTTTGCTCGAAGTAGAGAAACGTCGATCCCAGCGTGTAGAGGAGCAGAAACGCACAGATGCCTAGAAGGTAGGGAGATTTGGCGACGCTGTGGATCCCGGCCCAGGCAGACCCTCCGATCACCCCGTCCTCGGAGGCCACTTCCTTGTTCGTGGCCACGCTTCGGCGCGGGAAGGCGAGCACGATGCACAAGGTCAGCTCCAGCAGCGCCGCCGAGACCAGCAACAGCTGCGCAGTCCCGATCCGAGCCGCGAGCACGGCGGTCAGCGCAGAACCGGTGATCGATCCCAGCGTCCCACCCATGCCGATGAATCCAAACAGGCGCTTCCCCTGGTCGCTGCGGAAAGAATCGGCCATGAAGGCCCAGAAAATGGAGACCACGAAGAGGTTGTAGACGCTCGTCCAGACGAAGAAGGCGCGGCCCAGCCATGGCTCTCCTCCGCCGGACAGGATGCGCGCGAGCACGTA
>Ga0126384_10002355_pt1 | contig 11427 bp, 5 predicted proteins | sample PanSoiMetPlot_36_FD_92543 | JGI IMG/M metagenome (GOLD analysis project Ga0126384, IMG submission 92543) | Tropical forest soil microbial communities from Panama - MetaG Plot_36 | ecosystem: Environmental > Terrestrial > Soil > Tropical forest > Bulk soil | place: Panama | collected 2016-02-17 | reverse complement strand
GCGCCCATCCCCCTGCTCTTCAGGGTTCTCAACGAGCATCTGCTTCCGCGCGCAGGTGCGCTGGACTACCTGATCGCGCTGGGCACACACCCGTCGATGGCTGAGCCCGCAGTCGCCGGCCTCGTGGGGATGCCGGCCGCCGAGCGTGACCGCCGTTATCCAGGCGTCCGGGTCTTCAACCACAACTGGGACCGTGACGATGCCCTCGTCACGATCGGGACGATCACTGCAGCAGAGGCGGATGCTCTAACGGGCGGCCTCCTTGCCCGGGACGTCGTAATCCGCCTGAACCGGCTGGTCGATGACTACGACCTGCTGCTGCTGTGCGGACCGGTCTTCCCGCACGAGGTCGCGGGCTATTCGGGTGGGGCCAAATACCTGTTCCCGGGCATTGCCGGCGCAGGGATCATTGACTTCACGCACTGGCTGGGGGCCCTCAGCACCAGCCTGGCTACGATCGGTGTCCGTGACACCCCGGTGCGGCGCGTGATCCACCGTGCTGCAGAGCTCGTTCGCGCCGAGCTCTTGTGCGTCGCGATGGTCCTCGACGGCCCGGATCTCCACGGGATCTGGGTGGGTGGGCACCTGGAGGCGTTCGAGGCGGCGGCCGAGCTGTCAAGCCAGCTAAACGTGATCCGCGTACCGCAGCCGTTCACCCGGGTGCTCTCGATGCCGGCCGAGCGCTATGACGACCTCTGGACGGCCGCAAAGGCAATGTACAAGACCGAGCCAGTGATCGCGGACGGGGGTGAAGTCGTCATATATGCGCCGCATGTGAAGGAGGTCAGCTACACGCACGGCAGGCTGATCGACCAGGTCGGGTATCACGTGCGCGATTACTTCCTCGGCCAGTGGGAGAGATTCAAGGACGTTCCCGGTGCCGTACTCGCTCACAGCACCCACGTAAAAGGCTCCGGCACGTACGACCACGTCGCCGGCTCGGAATGGCCGCGCATCCAGGTGACGCTGGCGACCTCGATTCCCGAGGAACGCTGCCGCAGGATCAACCTGGGCTACGCCGACCACCGGGCCATCGACCCCGTCGAGTGGGCCGACCGGTGGGGCGAGGACCTCCTCGTCGTCCCTCACGCGGGAGAGAAGCTCTACCGGCTTGACCAATCAATCTGAGCCCTGATTCACGTCCATCCGATGGGGCTCACGTGCTGGCCAACCGCCACGCCTCTCCCACCTGGGGAGCGGCGTCAAGGACCCGACCGCCTGTCCGAAACGCGGCTACCTGTCAAGATTGCGGCTCGTGAACATCCTGCGATCGCGAAAGCTCCTGCTGGCCGCGGCAGTTGTCCTGGTGCTTCTCGCCATCAATGAGTTCCGGCCGGTCAGCGAGGTGCACGCCACGCAGACGATCGGCTCGTCGTCAACGGTCGGCACCCCGAGCGGCCCCATCCCATGGCCCAGCGGAGCCCAGGCGGCGCTCGGGACCGCCAACGGCAACGTGATCGCCGCAACGCCGGCTTCGCACCCGGCGCCGATGGCCAGCGTCGCCAAGGTGATGACCGCCCTGGTCGTCCTCGACGCCAAGCCACTACAGAAGGGCGAGAGCGGGCCCTCAATCACGATCACGCCTGACGACGTCACCGAATTCCAGCAGCGCCAGGCAAATCAAGAATCGGTTGTGTTGGTCCAGGCTGGTGAGCAGCTCACTGAGTACCAGGCCCTGCAGGGTTTGCTGATCCCCTCCGCCAACAACCTGGCGACGGTGCTGGCTCGTTGGGCTTCAGGCTCCATGGCTGCTTTCGTCAACCGGATGAACGCCAAAGCCGGGGACCTGGGACTGCATCGCACGACATTCGCGGACGCCGCCGGCACCGTGGATCAGACGGTGAGCACCCCGATCGACATGCTCCGTCTTGGCGCGGCGGCGCTCAACAACCCGGTCCTGGTCGACATCGTCTCGCAGCTGCAAGCGACCCTACCACTGGCCGGCTCGAAACCCAACGTCAACTACGCCCTGGGGCAAGACGGCATCTTTGGCATCAAGACCGGCAACATCTCCTCGGAAGGCGCCATCTACCTGTTTGCCGGCAACGTCCAGCTGGGCGGTGGGCCCAAGGTAGTCATCATCGGCGCTGTCCAGGGCCTGCCGACGCTGCAGGCTGCCCTTGACAGCGGCAGGGCGCTGCTGCGCGCTGCCCATTCCTCGCTGGAGCGGCACCATGCGGTGTCGCGCGATCAGACCGTCGGCCGCTACGTGTTGCCCTGGGGCGCGAGCTCCGACGTTGTGTCGACGGCCGACCTGGACCTCCTGGTCTGGGGTGGCACGGTCCTCCGCATGAACCTGAAGACCGCGCCGGTCGGCTCAGCGGTGTCCGCAAAAGCCGAGGTCGGGCAGCTTCACGTGACGGCGGGGGACGCCGTGTACGACATCGAGGTCGTCACGACCGACCCGATCCCGGCGCCGGGCTTCATGGCCCGGCTCACGCGCCTCGGCTGGTGAGGCTGCTCTCCACGGCCGGCCGCCGAGCCTCTGCTGCCGCACCTCTACGCATCTGGGCCGTCAGCCTGCCGGATGGCCTGCCAGACCTTCTCGGGTGTGAGCGGCATGTCCAGGTGACGCACCCCGAGGTGGCTGAGTGCGTCGATGACAGCGTTCTGGATGGCCGGCGTGGAGCCGATCGTCCCCGCTTCACCGATGCCCTTGACGCCAAGGGGGTTGTTCGGTGAAGGGGTGACCGTGTAGTCGGTCTCGAACCCGGGCAGCTCGTTTGCCGTCGGCATCCCGTAGTCGAGCAGGCTGGCGGTCAGCTGGTTGCCATCGCGGTCGTAAACCACCTCCTCGAACAGCGCCTGCGCGGCGCCCTGCGCGATGCCACCGTGGACCTGACCCTGGACCAGCATCGGATTGACCTGCCGTCCGCAGTCGTCCACCGCGACGTGCCTCACCAGCCGCGCTTCGCCGGTGTCCAGGTCCACCTCGGCCACGGCGACGTGGGTGCCGAAGGGAAAGCTGGGCTCGACCATGACGTCGTGCACCTCGCGGAGCGTCTCGCCGCGTTCGGATGCCGCGGCCGCCAGCGCGGCCCAGGTCAGGCCTGAGCCGGGCACGCCTCGCACGCCGAGGCGGCCGTCGCCGAGCGCCACGATGTCATCCAGGCTCGCCTCGAGCACTTCTGCGGCGAGCCTCCGCCCTCGTTCCAGAAGCGCCAGTGACGCCTCAAGGATGGAACTACCTGCGATCTGAAGCGAACGCGAGGCGCTGGTGCCGTCCCCGCGGGGGATCAGTGCGGTGTTGGCCTCGATGACGCTGACCGACTCGATGGGCACCTGGAGGGTGCCGGCGACGACCTGAGCGTAAGCGGTCTCGTGGCCCTGGCCATGGTTGGCGGTGCCGGCCAGCACCAGGAAGCTGCCGTCGGTGTTCGCCTCGACCGATCCGAACTCGGTAGCGGAGCCGATCGCCGTGATCTCGACGTAGGTTGAGATTCCGATCCCCAGCGCCTTTCGATCGCCAACCTCGCGGCGGCGGCGCTGTTCGGCGCGCAGCTCCTGGTAGCCGGCGTGTTTCAGGGCGCGGTCGAGGGCCGGCTCGTACTCCCCGCTGTCGTACTGGGCACCGGCGGCCGTTGTCAGCGGAAAGGCGTCAGGTGATATCAGGTTGCGCCGGCGAAGCTCCGCTGGATCCATGCCGAGCTCACTGGCCAGCATGTCCATGCCGCGCTCGAGCAACGCGGTGGCTTCTGGCCGGCCCGCGCCGCGATACGCATTCGTCGGCGTGGTGTTGGTGACAAAGGCCTGGTAGGCGTAGTCGATCTTCGGAATGCGATAGGGGCCGGAGAGCATCTGCCCCGTGAAGTAGGGAAGGAAGGCACCCAGGCCCGGATAGGCTCCAGAGTCCGCGTGGACCCGGACGCGCAGCCCGACGAGCTCGCCGCTCCGCAGAGCGGCCAGCTCGATCTCCTGCACCTGGCCACGGCCCTGATTCATGGCCAGGAAACACTCAGATCGACTCTGAACCCAGCGGACCGGCCGGGCCAGGCGCTGGGCGAGCGCGGCCACGACCACCTGCTCGGGATAGACCGCAAGCTTCGCCCCGAAGCCGCCGCCGACGTCGGCCGCAACGCAGATCACCTGGTCTTCGGGAAGGCCGAGGCAGACGGCCACGAAGTCGCGGACCTGAAAGGGGCTCTGCGTTGATGCCCAGATCCAAAGGACCTGTGAGTCCGGTTCGGGCGCGGCCCGGAAGACGTCGGGCTCCATCGGCACCGGCGCCAATCGCTGGTTGACGAACCTGGCTCCGACGACGACCTCAGCACCTGCCAACGCGTCCTCGTCGCCGCCGTAGGCCGCGGCGAAGGCGGTGTTGCTGCCGTGCCCAGGAAAGACGGCAGGTCCGCCGTCGGCGGCCGCCTGCTCGATCGTGGCGACCACCGGCAGAGGCTCGTACTCGGCGGTCACGGCGTCGGCGCCGTCAGCGGCGGCACCCCGAGTTTCCGCGACCACCACCGCGACCGCGTCGCCCACGAAGCGGACGGTGTCGACGGCCAGCGGCGGGCGGGAGAAGACGTCAGGGAGGACGGCGAAGGAGAGCCGCGCCGGAAGGTTGAGATCGGTGGCGGCGAACACGGCGACGACCCCAGGGGTGGCCAGCCCCCGTGACAGGTCGAGGTGGCCGAGGCGGGCGTGGGCGATGGGGGAGCGGACGAAGGCCGCGTACAGGTCGTTGTCGGAGGCCAGGTCATCCACGTAGCGCCCACGCCCGGTGATCAGCCGCGGGTCCTCGCGACGGCGGACAGCACTGCCGAGTATCGATCCAGGCACCGGCTATATGTACAACAGGACGGGAACGCCGAGTTTCACGCCAGACTTGGATCGTGGTTCGTGCCCTCGTGTTCGATTTCGACGGCCTGATCCTCGACACCGAGGTGCCGGTCTACCAGGCGTGGGCTGAGGTGTATGAGCAGCACGGCGAGCACCTTCCCCTGGACTTCTGGAAGACGATCGTCGGACACGGAATGAGCACGTTCGACGCGATGGCCGAGCTCGAGCGACGGGTGGGGCGGACTCTTGACCGCGAGACCATTCGTGCCGCACACCGCCGCCGGGAAGCAGAGCTTGTCAGGGCGCTGCCAATCGAACCGGGTGTGCTGGCCTGGCGACAGGAGGCGATCGTGATGGGGGCTCGGCTCGGCCTGGCCTCCAACTCGTCCCGGCGATGGGTCGTCGGGCATCTGGAGCGATTGGGTCTTGACGGTTGGAGGTGCATACGATGCGCCGAGGACGTTGCGGAGGCCAAGCCCGCCCCCGACATCTATCTGGCCGTTCTGCGGTGCCTGGGCGTCAGCGCGGCGGAGGCCATAGCCGTCGAGGACTCGGCGGCGGGGGTGCAGTCGGCAAGCGCGGCAGGCCTGTACGTAGTGGCGGTACCCAGCTCTCTGACAGCCAGCCATGACCTCAGCGGGGCCGACCTCCTGCTGGGGTCGTTGGCGGACGCGACGTTCGGTGAAGTTGCTGCGCGCCTGGTCAGAGACCGGCCGTAGCTAGTCGAAGGCTGGCGTGCTTCTCAGTTCCGCAGAAGGACCCCTCGCGGGGTTGCTGATACGTACAACCGTCGCCAATGGGCCCCTCCCCCGGTCGTTCAGAACCCGGACGGCTCGTGGGGGCCGAGCGCCAGAAACTCGAACAAGCCCCATCCCACCTGATCGTCCAGTTCGAAGCGGGCGAGGTAGTCGACGAGGCCAACCAGCCGCGCCTGGTCCTCCGCGCGCCTGGGATCGAGCGTGAACCCCTCCACCTTGAGGCGACCCTGGTACGAACCATGCCGCCAGCCCGGGTCGCCTCCGTAACCCGCCACGCTGAGGTGGAGTGGCACCAACGGTTCCACCCGCACCTCGAACCTGGCGCTGCCAGGAGGCGTAAACGCCAGCGTCGCGGCCTGGGCGTTGCGGGTGCCCGGCTCGTAAGCGATGCGGTGCTCAGGCCTGCCCAGCGGCTCAGGCGGACGTCCGGCAGACGCCGGCCAGACCCTGACCGCCTCCTCGAGGAGTCGGCCACCGTGCCGGTCCTCCTGCACGATGGCGAGGATCGAGCAGTCCATGAACTGCATCGGGGCGTAGATCCAGAAGAACGCCGGCGGCTCGGTGGCGCCGATGCCCGGCGGCTCCGGCTCGCCCACGGGCCTGATGCCCCAGGATCGATCGCGGAATCCCCACCAGCGATCCGGCGTCACGTGCTGGGTCTCGCCGGCGAGGCGTAGAGCGCCTGACCAGCGTCCAGTCTGGGCCAGGCGGACCGAGTCGAAGACGACCCGGTTCTGGTGGCGCACGAAGTGGCGCGGCTCACGCGTGGCAGGGATGCCGCCCTCCCAGACCAGGTCGAAGTCGAGATCCCACTCGTTCGGCTCCAGCACCAGCCGCAGCCTCTGCAGCCCCTCCAGCACCTCGACCCGGAATGGCCCCACGCTCGTGTCCATTCGGTCAGAGCCAAGCTCCCGGGAGGCGCGAACGACGTGGTGCAGCCCACCCGCTGTCAGCACGGCGAACGCGTCTAGGACGCCGAGGTTGGGGTACTGGCCCAGCCCTGCGGCGAGGAACAGATCCGGGCTGCACCGGTGGCAGTTGAAGTAGTAGCGATCGTAGAAGTTGCGGTCGCTCGTGCCGACGTGGCGCATCACCTCGGCGACCTGGTGGATCGGGTAGTCGTCAAGCGGGGTCAGCATCGTGCCTCCAGGACCGCGCACAGCAGCCTCGCGGCGGTGTTGTCGGAGGGGTAGTCGCTCTCCGGAGGCAGCCACCCAAACTCGATGAAGAGCTGCCCGAGACGAGCCATGATGACAGCGAATCTCAGCGCTGCAAAGACTTCGTAGTAAGTCATGTGGCGCATCTGCCGCCCCAGAAGCCGCTCGTAACGGGCAACGGTGTGCTCCTGGCTCGGGAAGCCCGCCAGCCGGGCCACGCCGGACCCTTCGCTGTGGTGGCGATCCAGGTAGAGGAACCAGGCCAGGTCGACCTCCGGCTGGCCAAGCGTCACCATCTCCCAATCCAGCAGGGCGCGTGGCTCGAAGTCAAAGAAAATCACGTTGCCGATCCGCGCGTCACCCCAGAGCAGGCTGGGCGGCCCATCCTCCGCGGGCTGCTTGCGCCGCAGCCAGTCCAGGGCGGTCTGACAGACTGGCGGCGCCAGGCTTCCGGTCCAGGATAGGAACCGCTCGTAGTAGCCGAGCTGCTGGTCGATTCCGGTGCGCCCGTACTCGGGCCGGTCGACGAAGCCGAGACCGAGGGTGCCGACGTCGAGTCTATGGATCTCGGCGAGTACATCGATGCTCCGCCACCACATCTGTGCCCGTTGGGTAGGCGACGCCTCGGTGACCCACCCATCGACGTGGTAGGTCGGGTTGTCCGGGGGCACTCGGCCGGTCACGTGATCCGTGACGACGAACGGAGCTCCCAGGAGGTCAGGGTCGGGCTCATACCAGCGAACGCGCGGGATCGGAAGGCCAGACCTACGCCCGAGGATGCTCATGACGCGGCAGTGGTCCTGAAACCGCGGCTCAGGGAACAGCTGATACGCGATAGGCGCGACCCGGACGACCAGTGCCCGCCGTCGCCTGACGCCCTCTTGCGCCCATTCGGCGTCGAAGAGGAGCGTCTCACTGGAGAATCCGCTCCCTGATGGCGTGTGGAGCCCGGAGACGGTCAGCCCTTCGGCGAGCGGTATGTGCCTGGCAAGCCAGGCGGCGAGCAATGAACACGTGAGCTGAGCATCTCGCGGGTTGGGCACCGGCAATGACTCGCCACCTCCCCTCGGTGTCTGGACGACTCCGACAGTATGGGACTCAGCGAGCTGGTCGGATGTCGTACTGGCGCAGGTCGGCCCACAGTGGCTCCAACGCAGCGTCGGGGTCGCGGTAGAAGGCGGCCCCACGGATGCGGGCGAAGGGCAGGCCACAGCGCTCCAGCATCCTCTGACGCGTGAGCGCACGCTCGAAGGCGTCATTGCCGGGCCACTGGTCGCCGTCGCACTCCACGGCCAGCCGGCCGCTCCGACCCTCCACCATCAGGTCGACCCGGTAGCCGGCCACCTCGTGCTGCGGGATGACCCGGAAGCCGCTGTCTTGCAGGCAGAGGAAAACGTCGAGCTCCAACCATGACTCGAACGGGTGGGGCACCTGGTCGCCGGCGGCGCGCTCGGCGACCCGCCGGCGCCATGCTTCAACCGCCAGGCTCCCGGCCGGCGCCGGCTCGATGCGCGGCTGGAGACAGTAGTGCAGCAGGCGGTGAGCTACACCGGCGGGGTGGAGATCGTCGAGCGTTGCCGAGTGGAACAGCCAGAGCTGGTCGCGGGCGCGGCTGGCGGCGACGTTGAACCGGCGACGGTCCCGGTCGTGGGTCCCTGCGTAAAGTCGGTGGCCGGCGCGTGGGGCCTGAACCAGGCTCATGAACATCACGTCGCGTTCATCGCCCTGGAACGCGTAGGCGTCGCCGCAGAGGAGCCGGCGCCGGTCGAGCTCGGCTGGGTCGACGCGCTGAGTCAGCATCCTGGCGATCAACTTGGCCTGCTCCGAGCCGACCAGGCTGACAACGCCCATGGTCTTGCCCCTATAGCTCGGATCTTCCAGGCAGGCGACGACCTGATCGGTGATCGCGGAGGCCTCTGCTTCGTTGACGTGGCCGTCCGTGTAGACGCCGTCGTGAATGCGGCGGACCTGGATGACGGGGCGCAACCGATCGCTGCCGAACTGGCGCAGGGGAACTAGAGGACGATCCCTGTAACAGAGCGAGTTGGAGAACCCGATGATCTCGGGCATACACCGGAAGTGCTCCTGGAGCACGAGCCGATCGCCATAGCGGATGGCCGCGTGGGTGAAGAAGCTGGTGTCCGCGTCATAGTGCATCGCCAGTGGGACGTCATGCAGGTACTGAGTGTTCAGGAACTGCACCTTGTCGCGGTCGACGCCGACGTTGTCGGGGCTGATCTGCTGGTCGTCGCCGACCACGATGACCCGCCGGGCCAGGAACTGCAGGAAGAGCGCTTCTGGGCCAGACTGGCTGGCCTCGTCGACGATCACGACGTCGAAGGCCTCGGGGGTCATATCCACCGTTTCTGCGATCTTGAAGATCGGCATGATCCAGGCGGGGATGGCGCTGCGGCAGCCTTGCATCGCTTCGCGGGCTCGCTGGCGCCATCGAGCGGCGTGCTTGCCAGTGCCCTTGCCAATCTTGCGGACGGCCTCCTCCCAGGTCTCGAGGTGCGCGCGCTCGCGCTCCGACAGCCGGTCCAGGCAGTGCCGCCAGGCCAGCTCGGCGGCCAGTCCGTGGGTGGCGCGCTCGATGCGCTGCCTGACGTCGTCAAGGTCCCGCTCCAGCCTGGAGACCACTGTCGGGTCGGCCTGAGCCGCCAGCCAGGCGTCCGCACGAGCCCACTCCCAGGCCGCCGAAAATGCGCGCAGCCTGCCGTCCCATGCTGAATCCTGGGCCGTCGCCGCCAGCCGCGCTGCCAGCCGTGGAGCGGCCATTCGCAGCCGCTCGCCGAGCTCCCGCCGCCGGCGGAGCCCGTCCCGCCTCGCCGCGAGCCGCTCGAGCGCCGAACGCTGAATGGCGTAGGCCAGTGGGTCGCGGTCAGCGATGGCGGCCCGCAGCGCTGCCTCCGCCGGGTGGCCGGATCCGGCCACAGCCAGCACGTCGTCCAGCCGGCCGCGAGCTGCCTGGAGCCGGCGCTCCCGGCGAACGCCCTCGACCCTCCACAGAAGCTCGCCCAGCGCGGCATCGTCTTCCCAGGGCGGCGCGGCCAGACCTGGCACAGACGCCGCACAGTGCAAGGCGGCAGTGGTGGCCTCCTCCAGCGCCAACACGTCATGAAGAGTGGTGGTCACGTCTGCGTACTCGGCGCAGCGAAGAGCCGCGCCGCCCTCGCCCGACTGCCTGAGCGACGCCCAGGCGCCGTCCAGCCGAGCCAGGCGGTCGTGCACGTACGCCCACGCCGCCACGCGGGCCAGCGCCGTCGCGTCCCGGCAGGGCGCCCCGTCGACGCGGACGCTGTCAACGAGATAACGGGCTCTCTTCACCGGCCCTGGCCGAATCGGACCAACGCCCAGGCCGCCGCCGTTTCGAAGGTGTGCACTGAGCGCGGTGGCGTCTGCCTGTACGGAGGCGAGGTCGTGTCCCTCCACACCGGTGACCTGGCTGGCGCTCGCATCTGGCACATATGGCCGGACGGCATCCAGTGTTTCCCGGGTCATCCGCTCCAGCTCCCGCCAGCGTCCCGCCATGCCGGCGGTTACCTGGCTCGCCGCGCCGGCCACCCAGCTCTCGGCGCGGCGGCTCAGCCCGGCCCGCCGACGGCGCAGCTCGACTATTGATGCGGCCAGAGCTTCGGCGGCCTCCGGTGAGGCAGCCGCTAGCGCGGGGTCGGGCGGGTCGGCGTGCTCGTCGCGCTGTTCGGCCGCCTCGCGCTCGTCCCCTACGAGAGCGGCGAACGCTTCTGGGCGGGGCAGGGCGTCAACGTCGACCGCCAGCGCGTCCAGTTCTGCCTCCTCCAGGGCGTCGATGGAGCGCAGCAACTCCAACAGGGCGACCGCCTCGGCGTCGCCCAGCGGTGCTTCGGCAGCCGCCTCGACAGGGTCCGGGACCCAGTTCAGATCTGCAGCGCGAGCCCGCAGCTGGCGCGCGATGTCCTGGGCGGTGCCCTCGTAGCCGCCGAACGCCGGGGGATGACGATGAGTGTCGCTCTCACGCAGCCGGCGCAAGCGCTCGCGCAGATCTGACTCCGCCGCTCTGGCGGCCTCCAGCTCACGGCGGTGGCGCCCGACGCGGCCCCAGGAGCGCCTGGAGTCCCAGGTTGCGTACCGCTCCGAAATGTTGTGGACGGACGCCTGGAGCTCCTCGCGACCGCGGGCGTCATTGCCGAGCACGACGACAGCCAGCTCGCGAACCTCGGCCGGGATCCGGTCCCGCAGCACCTCGAGAGCGCGCGCCGTATGGCTCGTGACCAGCACTCGCCGGCCGTGTGCCAGCAGGTGAGCCACGAGGTTGGCGATGGTGTGCGACTTTCCGGTGCCGGGAGGGCCCTGGACGAGGACGCCAGGCCGGGACCGCAGCCGGCGCACGATGTCCAGCTGGGTGTCGTTGGCCGGCAGGGGGAAGAGGATTTCCGCTGTCTCGTCAGCCGCGGGCTCGCTGTCCGGGGTCTCGACCTCGATCACGCCCTCCGCCAGGTCCACCAACCGGCGCACTCCTTCCGGAATTGGTGCACCGGCGCGGAGCTGGTCGGCAATGGACGTCAGCGCCTGAACGATCGAGCGCTCGCTGCGGCGGCGCAGGATCACCGCCGGCGCCAGGTGCACGGTGGGCTCCTCCGTCGTCTCCCGCTGCGGCTGCAGAGTCTCATCGAAGCGTCCGCGCGCGGACACGGCATGCACCCAGCGCCGGACCGAGCCGGCGACCGCCGGATCTGCGAAAACGTCGTCGCCGACGG
>Ga0126384_10002354_pt1 | contig 11430 bp, 9 predicted proteins | sample PanSoiMetPlot_36_FD_92543 | JGI IMG/M metagenome (GOLD analysis project Ga0126384, IMG submission 92543) | Tropical forest soil microbial communities from Panama - MetaG Plot_36 | ecosystem: Environmental > Terrestrial > Soil > Tropical forest > Bulk soil | place: Panama | collected 2016-02-17 | reverse complement strand
TGGACACCAGGCTGGTCAGGCCGATCGCCTCACCGGTCGTGGACGCGGCGATGCCCCTTGCCTCCAGCGTGCTGACGTTCACCAGCGTGCCCGTCGCCGACCCGAACGGCGTGACGTGGCTCCCCAGGAACGATGCAAGCGTGACCCGGGCCGCCAGCCAGAAGCTGAGCCGGGCCCCGAGCGAGGCGAGCACCCGCCGGTACAGAAGGGCATAGCCCGTCAAGCCGTGGCAGCAGGCCGAACACGCCCTCCACCAGCGCCACGAACAGCACGCCGTGCACGATCCACCGCGTCCGCGTCCGCGGCCGGTGCCGGACCGTGCCTTTGGGGGCGGATGTACCGGTCACCGGGCGGGCCGGCTCCCCCAAGCAGTGCTGCGGCAAGCGGGCCCGAGCCAGGCCCATGACGCGACCCGGCGCTCACCTTATCCTCCGGCCGGGCAGTTTCCACATAAGAACAGTGCAGCCCGCCGCGGGTGCTGCTGGCAAATACCTCAGGCCAATGGCACGATTGCCGGGCGCCGCCCGCAGGGTGGGAGCGGGACATGGGTCGCCACGGCGGGCGCCGCGCCCGTGCCGAAGACCGGCGGGCTACTGGGCGAGGCGGCCCGCCTCGCGCGGGGTGAGGCGCCCGGCCTCGGCCAGCCAGCGGACCGTGTCGGCGAAGGTCTCCCGCAGGGGGCGGGGCTCGACGTGCAGCTCGTCGCGGGTCTTGGAGTCGTCGCAATGGGCATCGCAGTTCATGATCCAGATGCTTTCGGCACTCCAGGGCAGTCGCGTCCGCAGCCGGCGCTGCACGAGGTCTGCCGTGCGGCCGAACGCGGCGAGAAACCAGGCCGGGAACGTTACAAAACGGATACGGCGGCCGCTGAGGTCGCCCAGCGTTCGGATGATGTCGGGCATCGTCACGTAGTGTCCCGTGACCGTGTAGCTGCGCGGCCCCCGCCCCGGCTGCAGCACGGCGGCGAGCGCCGCCGCGACGTCGCGGACATCGGCGATCTGCATCCCGCCCGCCATGACGACGGGATACCGGTTGCGCAACACGTTGGTGGCGAGCGTCACTCCTTCACCAAGGTACGGGTCGTGGGGCCCCCACATCGCTGCCGGCATGACGCTCACCACCGGCGCGCCCGCCGCCTGGAACCTGCGGGCCACCAGTTCGGAGTCGGCCTTGGACCGGCAATAGGGCCAGGGTGGCCGCTTCACCGGCGAGTCCGGTGTGAGAACCTCCCCGTCGGCCGGCGGGAGCAGCGCGACCTCGCTTGAGACGTGGACGATCGGGTCAAGGCCGAGACGGTGCGCGGTGCCGAGCACGATCTCGGTGCCACGAACGTTCACCGCGTTCATTTCGTCGGCTCGACGGGTGTCCAGAGAGAATACCGAGGCGGCGTGCACGACCGCGTCGCACCCCTCGAGCGCGCGTTCGACCGCGACGGGATCGGTCACGTCGCCGGTGGCGGTCTCGACCCCGTCGACGCCGAGCGGGCCGAGAGCAGCGGGGATCTTCTCCGGCGATCTTGCCAGAACCCGGACTCGGTGCCCGGCGCCAGCCAGCGCCGCGATCGAGTGTGAACCGACATAGCCCGTTCCGCCGGTAACCAGCACGAGCAACGCTATGCACCCCCAGACGCGGGTGAAGTCATCCTTCGGTCGCACCGCATTCGGCCGCAACAACTTGAGGCTGGCACGGTCGGGGGCCGCCGGCCAGGCAGATGACCGGCAATGTCACGGCAGTTTCCGTGCCGTCATGCCGTCCGGGCAGGAGCGTATCAGCCCTCGATGAACCCGGACGTCCAGTGGGTCGTGTCCGCGGGCTTGCAGGGCGGTGGAGTTGAACCCGAGCCCGGCTGCGGCCTGCCGGATCTCCTGCGGCGGCTGCAGGATGTGGACGCCGTCCTCGGCCCACAGCTCGCTGATGGCCGCGCGGCGCAGCCCGGCGTCGGGCTGACTCCAGACCGCCACGTAGCGGCCGACAAGCTCCTTCGCGTCGATATCGGTCACGGCCTCTCCATCGGTCATGGCGCGTTCGAACCGCCTTCTGGGCTTGCGCCCGGATGCTGCGGTCCTGCAATTCCCGCGCGGGGAACCGCCCACCGTGGCTGCTCAGATGGCAATCTCATCTGCCGTTCTCACCTGCTCGCGTCCGGATTCGCCGCCGTCGGCCCGGCGCGGCAGGAAGGCGAGCGCGAGCACAGCGGCAGCCAAGGCGATGCCTGCACACAGCCACAGCATGACGTCCACCGCGTGCACGAACGCCGTGCGGACCATATCGAGGAGCGCCTCAGAGCCGGCCCTCTGCGCGACAGCGACACCGCTTGCCACGCTCGTGCGCACCGCGTCCGCCTCCTGGCCGGGCAGCGCGGCCAGGTCCAGCCCGCCCCGGTAGACGGAGGTGATCACGGTGCCGAGCACGGCCACGCCGATGGTGGCCCCGACCTGGCGCATCGCGGTGATGACGGCCGAGCCCGAGCCGCTCCGCTCGGCGGAAAGGGCGCCGAGCGCGGCGTTCATCGCAGCCGGCATCGAGACGCCGAGCCCGAGGCCTATGACGGCGAACCAGGTGGCGGCGTACCCGGTGCTGCTGTGCACGCCGGTAAAGCCGCCGACGGCCAGGCCGACGGCGATCAGTACGAATCCGATCGTCACCAAAACCTTCGCGTTGACCCTTGGCTCGCCGCCCGGCTCGCCACCAGGCGCGTCGCGCTGGTCCTGCAGCCGGCTGCCAACCACCAGGCCGGCCATCATGCCCCCGATCATCGGAAGCAGCCGCACACCGCTTCCCAGCGCATCCAGCCCGCGCACGTCCTGGAAGTAGAGGGGCATCGCGAACAGCAGGCCAAACAGGGCGAATGAGACCAGGGTGGTCAGGATGGTACCCCAGGTAAATCCGGCGGACCGGAAGAGCGTGAGGTCCACCAGCGGATCGCCACGGCGGCTGACCCGGCGCTCCCAGGCCACGAACGCGGTGAGCGCGGCGACCCCCGCCACCATCGTCGCGATCGCGATCGCATCGCCCCAGCCATCCTGGCCGGCCTTGATCACGCCGTAGGTGAGCCCGGTCAGGCCCGCGCTGGATATAGCTATACCGGCGACGTCCACACGGGGACGATGCTCACTGCGCGACTCCGGCAGCAACACCGCTACCGCGATCAGGGCGACCAGGACGACCGGCACGTTGATCAAGAAAACCGAGCCCCACCAGAAGTTGTCGAGCAGCCATCCGCCGAGGATGGGCCCGACCGGATAGCTGACAAACACCGCGCCCGTGACGCCAGCGATCGCCCTCGGCCTTTCCTGCGGCGTGAACATCACCGGCAGCACCGACAAGGACAGCGGGAGGATGGCGGCCGCGCCCAGCCCGAGCACCGCGCGCGCGGCGATCAGCCCCCCCGCCGAACTCGAGTAAGCGCAGGCGATCGACGCCACGCCGAACAGCGCCAGCGAGATGAGCAGCACCCTCTTCCGGCCGTACCTGTCCCCCATCAGCCCCGCTGGAAGCAGCACGGCGGCAATCACCAGCGTGTAGGCGTCGACGAACCATTGCAGGTCGCTCGTGGAGGCGTGCAGGTCGGCGGCAAGGGTCGGCAGCGCAAGGTTGAGCACGGTCAGGTCCAGCCCGACGACGAGGACAGCCAGGGCGAGCGCGATGAGCGCCCACCATCTGCGGGTCCCTGCTGCGTTCATGCCACTCACTGGCTCCCGCGGAGCGCGCTGTCGACGGCGTCGGCGAATGGCCCGTGGTGGGTTGCGAAGCCCTGGTGATCCCCCGGGAAGCTGACGGGGGTGACGCCAAGACGCTGAGCCAGTGCCAGCGCGGCCCGGTGGGGCATCTGGCCGGCGGAGGCGTCGCCGGCGCCGACAACTATGCGCCGCGAGGCCGCCCGCAGCGCAGTGATGTCGGGGGTATGGCCCATGGTGGCCGGCAGGAGGTAGGCGAGGAAGAACTGGGAGTTGAGCTGCATCCGGGCCATCGTCTCTGCCATCTCAAGCGGCATCTGGGCGGGGTCCGGCATCGGGGGCGCCTGCTGCTGGCCGGGCGGGGTCGGCTGGCCGCCGGCTGGCGGGGGGCCGCCGGTGGGACCGCGGTGGCGATGAACTGCTGCATCGCGGGCCCGATCCCGTCGTGCCGGTAGCTGTCGACCACCTGCTGGAACGCGGCGCGCCAGCCGGCGCTGTCGGGCAGCAGGTTCCAGGCCGGCGGCTCGTGCGCGACCAGCGTGTCCACTCGGCCGGGGTGGCGGGCCGCCAGGTCGAGCCCGGTGAGTGCGCCGCCGCTGCAGCCCAGCACGTACGCCGGCCCGGCGTCCAGGGCCGCCAGCAGACGGGCGGCGTCGTCGCCCTGGACCTGCATCGGCAGGCCTTCTGGCAGGTCGCCTGGTGGCTGGTCCAGAGGGCTCCGGGCGCTGCCGCGCCAGTCATAGGTCGCGACCGTGTAATGGTCGGCGAGCTGGGCGGCGAGGTCGGCGAACACGCCGGAGTCGGCAGGAGCGCCGGGGATCATCAGCAGCGGCGGGCCGGACCCGGTGACCTCGTAGTAAAGGCTGGCACCGGGGACCTTCAAGGTGGCGGTGGTGGCCGAGCTCATCGCTTCGCCTCCGTGGTTTGCGGGTGGATTCTCCGCCCTCGGGGCTTCCCGCCACGCTGGCACGGCTGGGCGCGGCCGGCCCAGGAAGAAGGCCCGGCAAGAGACCGGCAGATCCCAGGTGCCCAGGTCCAGGTGGCGCCATCACTTGCTGGCGGTGTTGCGGGCGCGGGCGAGGGCTTTGACCAGGACGATATTCACCGGGTCGCCGTCACGAAGATCGCCGCGGCCCGCTTCAAGACCTCGAGATCTTCGCGGAGCCTGCGGTTCTCCTGGCGCAACTCGACAAGCTCCCTCCGGTCCGCGCTCGTCAGCCCGTCGCTGCGGGTTCCGGCGTCCCGCCCCGCCTCGTCGGCGCGCGCCTGGGCCGGCGTGGAAAGCACATCGGCATCCTTCGCAGTCGGCCCGGTCGGCCGGTCTGCGCGCTGGCACAGATCAATGACCTTGTACGTCTCGGGAGATGGACGCCGGCGGAGGTGGTTGTTCACCACGCCGAGCCTCCACACCGTCAGCGGAGACTGGGCGGGGGGACCGCTTGATGGGCGCGCCAGGCCGTCAGCCGAGGGGACGGCGGGCACCGTCCGCTGGCCATCCACCCCCCGGGCGGCCTCAAACCAGCTCTCCCGCTCCGGCTCGCTCAGCTGCAGCGCCTCAGCCAGCAGCCGCACGGTATCGGTGCGTGGCAACCGCACCCGGTCCGCCTCAAGGTTACGGACCGTGCGCTCGCTCACTTCGGCGCGCGCTGCCAGCTGCTCTTGCGACAGGTAGGCCCGGTGCCGCCGCGCTCGCAGCAGCGTGCCAAACGAGCCAGGCGGCGGCGAGGCGCTGACCAGTTGCTCCATATCCTCTCCTAGCGGTGGTCGGCGACCGGGGTCATCGTCGGTGCGCTGACCCGCTAGCACGTTAAGGCTGGCTGCGGCCGGGGGGCGTCACCCAAAAGGGGACCTGGGGGTGGAGTCTGTTGGTGCCGTCCGGTGGTGCCAACGGATGACGGCTTAGCGCAGCAAGCCCAGTGCCCGGGCGCGGGCGACGGCCTGGGTGCGGTTGGCCGCGCCTAGCTTGTCGAGGATGTGTCCTACGTGTTTCTTGACGGTGTCGCGCACCACGACAAGCTCGTCGGCGATCTGCTGGTTCGACTTGCCCGCGGCCAGCAATCTGAGCACCTCCAGCTCGCGCGCGCTCAGCGGCTCGGCCTGCTCGGCGACGGCAGATCCGCGGCGGGTCGTGCGGAGGGCGGGACGCGCGCTGCCCGGCTGGAAGGCCAGCGCCAGCCGGTCGAGGTAGTCCAGCGGAACCGCGTCGCCGGGTGCCGCCTGCCCCGTGCGCTGTACCGCCGCGAGCCTGCCGAGCAGGCGCGCCATGGGTGCGCCCTCGTCGGCGAACACGCGTATGTAGCCCTCGGGAGCGGCCAGGATCAGCGCCTCGGCCAGGCTGGCCAACGCCGCGGGCTGGTCGCCGCTGGCCGCGAGCGCGAGTGCCTGCAGCGCCGCAAGTTCGATGACGCTGCCCGTCCGCTGCTGGGCCGCGGCCTGGGCGCGCATCCGCTCAAGCAGCCTGAGCGCCCGGTCATGGGCGTGCTCGGCGATCAGCAACCGCGCCAGCACGAGGTAGTCGCGCTCCCGCGGGTAGCTTGGCTCGTCGTCAGCCCCTAGCTCGCGTTCGGTGGCCCAGTGGCCAGCGGCCGCGACCTCGCCGCGGGCGAGCATGAGCCGGGCTTGCCACGCTGGCACGGGGTTGAGCAGGGGAGTCACCTGCGGGCTCGGCTCGACCTTCTCGGCCTGGCGGATCGCGTCCACCGCGCCGGCCGCATCGCCCTGAACCTCGCGAATCCGGGCCAGCATGACAAGGCCGGTGGCTAGCGGCTGGGTGAAGGCGAGCTGCCGGCAGAGCGCCACGCCCCGCGCGGCGTGTTCCTGGGCGGCGGCGAGTTCGTCCCGTTCGTACAGCACCTCGGCCAGAGCCACGTGCGCCATCCCGGCGGGCGGCAGCTGGTGGTCGGCCTCGCTGCCCATCTCCAGCCCCTGCTGGTAGGTGCGCAGCGCCGCGCCAAGCCGCCCCTGCGCCTGCTGGACCTGGCCGAGGTCGCAGGCGGCCCTCAGGGTGAAGTAGCTCTCGCCCGTCATGCTTCGCTCCGCGACCACCTCTGCCAGGCCGTGCTCAGCCTCCTTGAGCCGGCCGCGGAGCCAGTCTGCTACCGCGAGGTTCCACGCAACCTGGGAGCGCAGCAGCCAGTCTTCCTCGGTCAGGTGCGCCATGGCCTGCCGGTCACAGCTCACCGCGCGGGCAGCGTCCCCGCGCAGGCGCGCGAGTTCGGCGTGAAGGAACGCGATCGAGGCCGGGACGTTGGCCAGCACGCTCATCGCCCGGCCGATCGACGGCTCGTGGGGCTCATCGCCGGTGGCGGCGAATGCGCGCTCGGCGTCGGCCAGCAGCGGCTCGACCCCATCGAGTCTGCCGCCGACGGTCGCGATGATCGCCTGGGCGAGGCACAGGCGCGCCCGGCCGCGGACCGCGGCCGCGGGCAGCGCGGAAAGCCAGCGGCGCAGCGTCGCGCCCTCGCTGCGCCGCAGCAATCCCTCCACGTGCCGTTCCACCAGCCGGGCCGCCCAGTCGGCTTCTCCGGCGGCCAGCGCGTGCCGCACTGCCTCGTCGGCGAATCCGTGCTCCTCATGCCATGTGGCGGCGGCGCGGTGCAGCTCGGGCACCCGTGCGGGCTGCTCATCCGCAAGGCGGTTACGGAGCAGGCTGGCGAACAGATGGTGGTAGCGCCACCAGCGCCGCACCTCGTCCAGCGGCACCACGAACAGGTTGGCCCGCTCTAGCGTCTCGAGCCGCGCCTGGCTGCCACCGCGGCCAGTGACCGCGTCACACAGCGGGCCACAGAGCCGGTCCAGCACCGAGGTCTCCAGCATGAAGCGCACGGCCTCCTCGGGCTGGCGGGCCAGTACCTCCTCGGTCAGGTAGTCCAGCACGTAGCGGTTGCTGCCGGCGAACGTCGCGACGAAACCGGCAGGATCGGATTGCCCCTGCAGCGACAGCGCGGCCAGCTGCACCCCGGCCGCCCAGCCCTCGGTACGGTCCTGCAGCGCGGCGACCGATGCCGGGGGGAGGTCGAGGCCGGTCGCCTCCCGCAGGAACGCGGCCGTCTCCTCCAGTGTGAACCGCAGGTCGGGCGCGCGCAGCTCGGCGAGCTGGCCGCCGGCGCGCCGCCGCGCCAGCGGCAGCGGCGGCACGACCCTGCTGGCCAGCACAAGCCGCAGCCCCGGCGGCAGCCGGTCCAGCAGGAATGTGACGCTGTCGTGTACCGGCGGCGCCTCGATCAGGTGGTAGTCGTCCAAGATGAGCGCGATCTGATCCCCGCTGGGCAGCGTCATCAGCTCGTTGATCACCGTGGTCACCACGGCCTCCCGTGGCGACTGCTGCGCGCCGCGCAGCAGCGCTTTCACAGGCGCGCAGGTCCCGGGCCGCGCCCGCTCCAACGCCGAGACGACATAACGCCAGAATCGCGCCGGGTCGTTGTCACCGGCATCCAGCGAAAGCCACGCGATCGGCTGGCGGCTGCGCCGCGCCCAGTCGCCCAGCAGGGTCGTCTTGCCGAACCCCGCCGGGGTGCAGACCACGGTGAGCCCGCGCCCGATCCCCTGGGCAAGGCGCTCCAGCAGGCGGGGGCGCGGCACGAGACCCGGAGGCGGGACGTGGAACTTGGTGGCCACCAGGTCCCACTCCGGCGCGACACACTCCCGCGGGCTGGTCGTGGGCGGCTCGGGCATACGTTCTTGTACCTCGGCAGCCGGCCGGGCCGGTCAGCAAAGCAGGAACCATCCCATGGTAATGCGCCGTCGAATCCGGAGCATGCCTCGTCCTGAGCTCAGATGGTCTCGGTGTCAAGCTGAGGGCTCCACATGATCTCCCACAGATGCCCGTCGGGGTCGCGGAAGTACCCGGAGTAAATGCCCCAGGGACGGTCGTGTGGCTGGTCGGTCACCGTGGCGCCCGCCTTCTCGGCCCGGCCGAGCAGTGCGTCCACGCCTGCCTTACTCGCCACGGCGTGGCCGATGCTGAATTCGCCAGCCTGCGGCGGGCCCAGCGGGATGTTCGCGTCCTTCGCCAGCTCCGCGCGCGGGTACAGGGCCAGGATGAGTCCACACTGCAGCTGGAACATCACGACCGCTCCGGCAGCGTTGCTGTCGTCGCCGGCGAACTCTGTGCCGACGATGCCGGGTGACTCCAGTCCCAGCCCACTGCCGTAGAACTCAAGGGCCCGTTCGAGATCTGCGACCGCCAGCGTGATGACGTGAATCCGTGCGCGCATGCCGTTAGTCGTTCCTGGAGGGTGGTATCCGCATACCGCAACACGTTGCTTGGCCGGCGCGCGAACGGCAAGGCAGCGCATCCGGCAGGTCACCGGAAATTTCCCGGTGAGTAATTGTGGTGCCCGTGGCTGGGGTTGGGATCACTCGCTCTCCTGGAGCTCGATGCCGTACTCGGCGAGCCAGGCGAGCAGGTCACGACGGCGAGTCTGGGCAAGACTGCCTCCGGTGAACCGGGCGTCGTCGGTGACCTCGGCGATCGCGGCCCGGGGCGGGAGGAAGGACTCCGCTGCCTCGTCCGAGGTGAACTCGGCCTCGGCCAGAACCAGGCCGTGCAGCGGCGGATCGAAGACGTCAATGCCCAAGGGGGGGACGCTGAGCCGCGTCTTGGACAGCACCTCGCCCGGGAGCGAGGCGAGCAGGTCGTATTCGGCCGCCGACAGGTAGGTGTTCGTGATCAGTCCCTGGACATGGCCTGGGCCGCCGGCGGGCACCTTCTGGGTGAGCTTGAGCTCGCAGGCCCCGCTGTCCAGGCACTCGACCCGCCGCACGCGCAGGCGCGTCCCCGGCAGGTACCGGTCGGTGATCCGCCGGCTGGCGGTGACGGCCGACGCCGGCGGCGGTCCGGGCAGCAGGAAGCGCCGTTCCCGCTCGATCCTTGCGTACTTCCCCTCACGGATGGGCTCCCCTGGAGGTATACCGATCTGCACGGGTTCAAGCATTGCTCGATGGGGTTGCGAGGTGAGAGAGGGCCCGGCTGACGTAGACGGGAAGCACCTGGGCCAGGTAGGCGGCGGACCCGAATTCGTCGCCGGTGAACGCGATCTCGCCGCGTGCCGCCTGCGCCGCGGCCTCGATGCTTGCGGGGCTCAAGACGGCGCCGGTGAGCTCGGCTTCGGCGTGGAGCGCCCGCGCCGCCGCGGTCGCGGTGCCCGTGACCGCGATCCGGCAGTCGCGGCACGTTCCGCCGGCGTCGAACACGGCGGCGACTGCCACCCCGATCATGGCGTGCCCGGAGGCGGGGTGCATGCGCTTGAGGTAGGTGGAGCGGGCCCGGCCGTCGGCCGCCGGCACGGTGACCGAGGTCAGCAGCTCGCCTGGGCGCAGCGCGGTGGATCCATGGCCGGTGCCGGCGCCGTCCCGGGTGAAGAAGTCCCGGGCCGGCACGGCCCGTTCGCCGTCGCGGCTGCGCATATGCACGGTCGCGTCCGCCGCCAGGACCACCGGCGGCCAGTCACCGCGCGGACTCGCCCCTGCCAGCGATCCGCCGAGCGTGGCCCGGTTGCGGATGAGAGGGTCGCTGATCACGGCGGCGGCCTCGGCCAGCAGGGGCGCGTGGCGGGCGATGTCGGGCGAGTGCTCGATCTCGGCGGAGGTCGTCATCGCGCCTATGCGCAGCACCGCGCCGCCGCCGCCGCCGGCTCGAGCCTGCCCGCCGCTGCCGAGGACCTCGATTCCGCGCAGCTCGGCGATGCGGCTCAGGTCGATGAGGGTGGGCGGGCACGTGCGCCCGAGCTTCCATTCCGGCAGCAGCGCGTGACCGCCCGCGAGGAACCTGGCGTCTTCGTGGCGGCTGGCCGCCTCCAGCGCTTCGCCGACGCTCGCCGGCCGCAGGTAGTCGAAGTCGGTCCCTATCACGGGGCACCTCCTGCGGTGCCGTGGCCGCCCGTGGCCCGCCGGATGGCGGCCAGGACCCGTTCGGCGTGCAGGGGCATGTCCAGGTGCGTGACCCCGAGCGGAGCCAGGGCGTCCAGAACCGCGTTGACGATGGCCGGCGGCGACCCGATCGCCCCCGCTTCCCCGATTCCCTTGATCCCGAAGCAGGTGAACGGCGACGGCGTGACGGTGTGCGCGGTTTCGAGGCGGGGGATGTACTGGGCGCGCGGGAAGGCGTACGTGGTCCAGTCGCGTGAGATCAGCAGTCCATGGTCGTCGTAGCTGGCGCCCTCCAGCAGCGCCTGGCCGAGCCCTTGCGCGATGCCGCCGTGTATCTGCCCCTGCGCAATCAGCGGGTTTATCAGGGGCCCGCAGTCGTCGACCGCGAGGAACCGGTCGATCGCGATATCCCCGGTCGTGACGTCGACGTCGACGACCGCGACGTAGGTCCCGAACGGGAACGTCAGTCCCTTGGGGTCGTAGAAGACCCGCTCGTCCATCCCCGGCTCGAGCCCGGGCGGGATGTCCGGGACGAAGTGGGCCAGCCGGGCAACATCGTCCCACGCCACGTTGCCGGGACGGCCGTCGTCCGCGCCCTTGGGGGCGGTGAACACGCCGGCTTCGTAGCGCACGTCCTGCACCGCGGCGGCCAGGGCGTGGGCCGCGAACTGCTTTGCCTTGGCCAGGACCTTCTGGCTGCACTCGTAGACAGCGCTACCGCCGACCGGCATCGACCGGGAGTTGAACGTGCCCTGGCCGAATTCGACGGTTGCGGTGTCTCCCTCGGCGACGTCGATGTCGTCAGGCCGCAGGCCGAGCACGTCCGCGGCGATCTGCGCGTAGCTGGTGGCGTGTCCCTGGCCGTGGTCGGCGGTGCCCACGT
>Ga0126384_10002353_pt1 | contig 11434 bp, 6 predicted proteins | sample PanSoiMetPlot_36_FD_92543 | JGI IMG/M metagenome (GOLD analysis project Ga0126384, IMG submission 92543) | Tropical forest soil microbial communities from Panama - MetaG Plot_36 | ecosystem: Environmental > Terrestrial > Soil > Tropical forest > Bulk soil | place: Panama | collected 2016-02-17 | reverse complement strand
GGGGGTCCAGCCTGTCTGTTTTCGGCATCATTTGCGCCTGCGCAGCAGCGGTTTTGATTCCTTATTTCATTATGCTGTCACATCGCGCGGCGACTGTTGACAGCGTGCAAGCCCTCGTAAGTTCGCACCGGCTAGACCTGCTGCGCGTGCCAGCGGTAATCGGTTTGATAACAATCGGCGCGCTCTTAGTCGCTGTGCGGACTCGAAGAGTCTCCGATCAAGACCCGGTTTTCCTGTTTACGTTATCGCTCGGTGTGCTGCCAATTGTTGTCTTTAATCAGCAGGTCGTTACGGGCCACTCGCTACAGCCGTTTCACTACGAGTGGTTCATCGCGAACTATGTCGCTCTGACAGGTCTGGTATTAACGACGGCGATATGGTGGCGCAGAACTGAGGGTAGAAGAATATTGACGAATAAACGGTTGGCATTCGTTGCGTGCTTCGCGCTGTTGTTCGGAGCCGGTGAAGTGTGGCTGACCGCCAGCCAGCATTTGCCGCACAACACAAAAATTGATGAAGCGCGACCAGCCATGAAGCGGCTTGAAACGTTGGCTACGGAATCTGGTGTCACGGGTACGACCCTTATCTCCGATCTGGTTCTTGCTGATCGTTTGCCAACTGATGCTCCGCAGTCTGTTTTGTGGGCGCCGCGGATGCTCATCTTTCCAGCAGTCACTGCAAAAGAAAATCGTGAACGATTCTTCCAGCAGCTTTATTACACCGGATTCGATCAAGTTAAGTTTCGTGCTGAAGTAGAACGTGGTGATTGGAACTTTTTCACAGGTCTATTTGATTATGAGCGACTGAGCCCGGCGGTCAGCGGCAACACCAAACCAATAACTAATGCTGAGATTGATGCCGTCATGCGCGATTACCTGGCGTTCGCGCGAGCGTTTGGTCGCGAACAGGCTGTGAAGCCAACCTTATCCTATTTGGTTGTGCCGGCCGGAAATGACTTTGACTATCGAAATCTCGATCGTTGGTACGAACGAGATGCTGGTGAGCGCGTAGGAAACTTTCTCGTGTACCGGCTTAAGTTGAGGGCTTAGTTCGATCTCAAGCTTGGCCGAGAATCATCCTGCCTGTAGGAGTGTGATTGCTAATCACACTCCCAACAGACATGATGTCTCGTGATTATCTGGCAAGTTCTTTCTCGCCGTTCGTAGCCGGCAAGTTCATCTGATTACGGAACAGGTTGAGCAAGAGCAGCGTTCCAATTCCGCCGCCACCTTCGTTAGCTCCGCCCGAAGCCATGATGTCGGGTGTAATGCGAACTCCGCGCTCTCCGATCACCTTCAGTACTTCAACGAGCGCCACTCCCTGAGCGCCCAGAGCATTCACTTGCTCGTGATAAGCAACACCCTGCGCCTCACCCATCAGACGCACCTTCTCCGCTTCAGCCCGTCCGGTCTGCTGGATGTAATGGGCCTCGCCCTCGCCTTCAGCTTTGCGTTGTTCAGCTCGTTTGCCCGCAATTTCGACACCTACGGTAGCGCTCATCAAGTCTTTCTGGTTATCAGCCTGTGACTTGGTGCGTTCGAGCTGGATGCGCTTCTCTTCAGCCTCGCGTTGCGCGTTGTACATGTTCTGGCGTTGCTCTGCCAATATCTTCTCAGTCTGAGTCTTCATTAGCTCTTCCGGCAGATGAATGTGACAGATGAGCACGTTGACCACGTCGACGTGATACTTCAACAGGTGTGCTCGCACGCGGGCCTCAGCTCGTTCCTGCTCTTCGTGTCGATTCTGCAGGTAAGCCATCGCCGAGGATTCAGAGGCCTGGTTACGGAAGATCGAGTCAATCAGGGGGTGCATCACGTTCTGGATCAAGCGCTCGATGCCGCCGATCTTAGCCACCATGAAGGGCGCATCCTCTGGCTTGACTCGGAAAACGACGCGCACCTCGAGCTGCATGGTAAAGCCGTCTTTCGAGATTACTTCAAATGGATTGAAGGTATTGACTACTTCGCCGGCAGTCCATTCCACCGTCTGATTAGTGGTGGGGATGACAATCGGAGTGATGGCCAGTGTGTTCACGTAGTATCGGCCCGGACCAACAACGGACTCCTGAATGCCGCGATAACCCTCGGGTACGACGTACGCTTCGTGGGCTCCTTCGTCGAGGCGGCGATCAGCTGGGTCACCATTCATCAATTCCGAGGCGATCTCGGCAGCAGTACGATCATCGTCAATCTTGTCCAAACGCGCGGCCGACTGCTCAGCCTGTTCCTTCTCTTCGCGTTCCATGCGCTCGCGTACCTTCGCTGCCATTTGCCGGCGAATATCATCTGAAGGATCCTTGCCGGTGTTGGAAACTACCACCGCAACTTCGCCGGGCTTAACTTCCTTCGCGGTCTCCGGAATCACCTTGAAGAGGAGTGGATTGATGTAATAGGTACCCGGCAACAGAATGTCCTTTTGTGGACCGCGCTGGCCTCTGCCGTCGATAAATTCATGTCCATCCTGGAAATTGTCGTGACCGGCGACGGATTCGGCTACGTAGTCACGTGGATTAAGAGGCGAACCGTCCAACGCTTCGACCAGACCAATCTGATTCTCGTTGATGATTGTCGCGTCGTAGAGCCGGACTGTGAACAGACCGGGCTTGACATCGGTTCCGCCTTCCAGCGGCACAGACTGTGTCAGGATGCGATAGGTTCCCGGCGTGAGTATGTCTACCTGAGGCCCGCGTTGTCCGCCGGCCGATACATATAGTTCGGCATTCTGAAAGTTGATATGACCGGTAATTGCCTTGCCCAAGAGTCTTCCAGCATCAAGAGGCGCACCGTCCGCGGCCGTGACAACACCAACCTTGCCTTGCGGGATGACTGTAGTCTTGGCAACTGAAACGCGGAACAGGTATGGATGGATAGGCCACAGACCGGGCGGCAGAGTGCGCAGCTGGATACCTTTAACGCCTCCCTGTTTGATGAAGGCTATTGGATCCTGAAAGTTGTTGTGCGCATTCTGAGCGCGGTCTGGGGCAAAGATTCTTCCGGGCGGCATGGGCTCGCCGTCGATAGCCTCGACAATACCCAGTTCGTCAGCGCCAATCTCAATCAAAGGTACTTTGCGGACGACTCTTTCAAACGGGAACCGGATCAAATGCAGACCCGGTTTCAGCACGTCCGCCTGAATGCCAACTTCGCCTTCAGTTGCTACTACGCGGCCGGGCGGCATCTTCGAGCCAAGATAACGCCTTTCTTTGATGGCGATCTCTCTCGCACCAACGTTGATCATAATGCGCTTCAAGATCACAAGAAGCACGATCAGAAGAATGAAACCGAGCACAAGTGTGGGGAGCAGTTGAAAGAAATCTATTTGCATGATCTGTAAGACCTCACCTTTCCGGGATGGAGAAAGTAGCCAATTAGTTGACGCTCGTGGTCGCCTGCAATTCGCGACGCACCTTTGCTAGAAAGAGCTTCAAAATGAAGCCTGCGCCCGAGTTGCGCGCTGCTGGAGAGAGCACCCAATACTCTCCATCAAACAGCGCGCGTAATTCGACAGCTGAGACATTTTGGATCAGTCCCTGTTTCCACAACTTTAAGGTTGTTTCAACAGTACTTTGATAAAGACGGGCATCATTTGCGAGGGCCGTAATATGCAAGGTCCTGGAAGTTGAACCGCGGTCAGGTGAAACCACCCAGGATTTGACCGCAGCTTCTGCGAGCTCCCTCGTGACGGGCAGTTCATTGCGAGTAACATGTGACAATAATGACAGCAACCTGGCGTCTGAGTCCGCCTGTCGCACAAGCGCACTCAGTATCTCATCATAGACTTTCCGGTCAAAGGTTTTGTGAGCATCGTCGAGTGAGGTAAGGTCACCGGTCGCAGCTCTGCTCTTAAGTAGTTTGAGAGCTTCGTCCCGATCCCCAGGACTCAAGGTCTCTTGTACATTGTTCGGAGTATCGAAGAGGCCTGTATGCTTTGCTACAGGCGGCAGTGGAAGTTGATCATCGGCGCCTTGAAGCTTTGTTCGTGTCGCAGGCTTTTGCCAGAAATAAACTGCAACCACCAGGATGATTAGAAGTGCTATTGAGCTGAAAAGAAGGGTGACCATTCAGGCCTGGCGCAATTAATGTGATTTTTCGCGCCGTGCAGATTCGTTATACGCAGCAGCACATCCGAAGGTTCAACTTCGGATTATAGTCTTCGTGCCCGGCGTCTCGCCCGTGTTTTACATGTGAGGGCGAGACGCCCGCGCCAACTAAACTTCTCCATCACCGAATTGCGTTAAAGAACAGCGGATAGGTTGCCAGTGACTGCGCTCGATATTGAGGTCGAAAACCGAACAGAATCATCCGGCCTTTGCCCAGCCTGACTTCAACCATCGCCGCCTTACCTTGAATTCGGTTACCACCCAATAGCCAGCCGGACAGCAAAGGATCCTGGTTTTCTGGATACCAGGCAACGACATGCACCTCCGGCGACGTCGGGCCTGAATTTCCCGTGTGATGCACGCTTACGGAGGAACCGTTCGTGCCGCCCAACACCTCAAAAGCCGGCGAGTCTTCAGCCCAGGCGATTGACTCCTTCGGCATACCATTGGTCAGGGGATTTGCTGTGTCCAGTTCAACTTTGAGGATGGAACCTGGAACGTAAAAATCCGTGCGCGGCAGCCCGGCTGTGACATCTCGCAAGGGTAGTTTGAACTGCTCGATCGCGAAATCAGATGCTCGGTTTAGAAAAACCAGGTTGCCACCCTCTTCAACGAAGTCTTTCAATGACTTGACGCCTTTCTCGCCAAGTCCGCCACTGTATTCAGGTGGCATTGCACCGGCACGGTATCCACCAAAGATGAGGCGTGGCAGCTGATCGGGAACTAGAATCGTTTCGTACTTTGCGCGTAGTCCGCCTTCTCGTATTTCTGCATCCTCGATCGTTGCGTAATTGAGGCAGCCTTGTTTATCGAGCACCCATCTGGTCCAACCTTCATCGATCGAAGGTACATGCGACTTGTACAGGGCGCGGGTAGCACCATCGCCGCACCCGCCATTCTTTCCAACCGGGCTAGGTCGAAGTCGAGTGAATCCGAAAGGAACTGAAATCATTTTGACTTCTACACCCATCAACAACGAGAGTGTGTGCGCCGTCACATCATAAGGGGCAATCGGGCGTCCGGTTGCATCGCGAAGATCCGGATAGTGCTGTGTTTCCAGCAGCGCTTTCGCGAAGCCGGCGTAGGGCTGGTTCATGCGAATGACTTCGGTCCCCGTAGGATAGAACTGGCCGTTGACTACAAAACGTTTTGCCGTTTCAGTCTCGACGCCCGCAGTTTCTAGAATCCCCACAAGCTCGTCAGAACTTTTTGAGCTAAGTGGATTGGTGAAGCGCTGTTCGGAGTGAGACGGTAACACGAGCAATGCATTCAACTCTCCAGGCTTTCTCGGGCGCACGGCGTCTTTGCCAATCTCATAAAATCGATGGAGCCATTCCTCGCGGTTCCTGGCGGCGTGCTTTAAGAGCGTGAAAGCGGCTGTGGTCATGTAGCTTGTGATATCACGCAAGCGCCATTCGCCACCTGGCCACACTGGACCAAAGTTCGGTGTCTCTTTGCGTGGGTCGTAGCCCTCACGTGAGACCAGTTCTTCAAACTTAACTTTGAGAGGAGTCGCGAGGCGACAAGACGCGGTTTCCGACAACACACGCACGCCGCCGTGGTAGTGTGAGTAAGCTCTCGAGGGAGTCCAGGCGTCGTAGGTTGAATCAGTGGTGATGCCTTTGAATCCCGCCGCTCGCATCTCTGCGGCCATGTAGTTTCCGAGCTCTGTGTACCCCTCCACGATCTGTTTAGGCACATTCGGTTCCACAGGTTTCATGTAAGGAGGCAAGAACAGTCGCGACCCCACCGAGCCCTGTTGGTGAATGTCGTGAACGATCTGGGGGTGCCAGACATTGTGAATCTTCTCGACCGTGAGCTGCGTTTCAACCTGTGAGAACGCGTACCAGTCCCGATTGTTATCGTGACCGGTGTACTTGTGATAGAGCTCGGGTGGATCAGTGCCTTCGTAAGGTGTGTTCAGCGTCTTGTCGTACCAGTTCTTGACGATATCTACGCCGTCGGGATTTAGCGAGGGTACCAGAATGATGATGGTGTTTTGAAGAATCTCCTGTACCTCAGGCGCGTTCGAAGCAGCCAATTGGTGAGCGATGAGCATGCTCGAAAGGGTCGAACCCACTTCGGTTGAATGGATTCCACAGGTAATGAGCACGACGGTCTTTCCGCGGGCGATCAGGTCTGAGGCCTTTTTGTCGGCCCCGACACCAAGTTTTCTGGGATCTGCCAGCAGGCTCTGAATACGCTGAAACTCTTTGAGCCGAGCCAGGTTCTGCGGAGAACTAATAGTGGCCATAACAAACGGCCGGCCCATTGTCGTCTTGCCGAGTTCTTCAAACTTGACCCGGTCGCTTGCGGCCGCGAGCTTTTGGAAGTACTCAACAACGCCCTTCCAACTCGCGAGTTTGCGATCGTCACCCGGCCGAAAACCGAGCACGTCTTCAGGAGCAGGAACCGGAGCAGCTCTGCTCGCAAGGGCGCTGCTGAATGGAGTCTCGTTGACGTAGGCGCTGCCGCTGCTGAGCAGGAAACACAGCGATGCAACAAGTATTCGAAGTCTGTTGATTTTCATTGAATCTCCGGACGGAAGAGTATCTAACTGATATCACGAGACCGAGAAAGCAATCAACTAATTTGGAGTGCGCCGACTTGTCGGCGCTTTGGTAAGCGCGCGACACCAAGCCGTCCGCCCCGGTCTTTGCCGGTTCGTCCGACCACGTCGAACAAGCACCGAAGGGCCCACGCACTTCAAGTTACTACGCTTGCTCTTGTTCGCTTTGGCCGTGTAAAGTAGCGATGTTTACGCCTTCGCTTCTCCCGCTAAACAAATTCAATCGGAGGTCACCAGATGTCTTCTGAAAGCATCGGCGCCAATGAATATCCGGTAACAACAACTACGGAAACGCAAAATCCTTATCTCGCCACTTTCCGGCCATACATACCTGCCGGAGTCCGATTGCAAGAGCTAACGGTATTGCCTCTCATCGTCGGCACGTTACTGGGGATTGTTTTTGGGGCCTCATCGTTGTATCTGGTTCTTAAAGTCGGACTCACCGTAAGCGCCTCAATACCCGTCGCGGTCATTTCGATCACGGTCTTCCGATTGTTATCAAAGGTTGGTCTGCGCGATGCGAACATTCTGGAACACAACATAGTGCAGACAGCGGGTTCGGCGGGCGAGTCAATCGCCTTTGGCATCGGCGTAACGATGCCGGCGATCATGATTCTCGGCTTTGACCTCGAGATTATGCGGGTAATGCTGGTTGCTATTCTCGGCGGCTTACTCGGAATCCTGATGATGATTCCGTTACGTCGTGCGCTGATCGTAGCGCAACACGGTTACTTAAAGTACCCCGAAGGCACCGCTTGCGCGGAAGTGCTTAAAGCTGGCGCCTCCGAGGAGTCACGCGCTGCAGCGCACGCTGGGGGCACAGTCACTGATGAAACCGAACAAATTGGTGCGAAGACTATTTTCGTCGGGTTCGGCATCGGTTTCATCTATGCAACATTGATGAAAGCCTTCAGCGCCTGGAAAGAAGGGCCTGAAAAGATCTTCGGACATCCATTCACGGGCGGCTCAGCCTCAGTCGAGGTGAATCCTGCGCTCCTTGGTGTTGGCTACATCATTGGGCCGCGCATCGCATCGATCATGTGCGCTGGTGGCGTGCTTGCTTATCTAGTCCTAATTCCAGCGATCAAGTTTTTTGGCGATTCACTGACGGCCGTGGTGCCCCCGGGTGATGATCTGATTAAGAACATGGGGCCGGACGATGTGCGCAACGCTTACGTGCTTTACATCGGCGCTGGGGCCGTTGCGGCCGGCGGAATCATAAGCCTCGGGCGTTCACTTCCGGTGATTTGGCATGGGCTGAAAGAAGGGCTCCGCGATTTGCGAGGCAGTCAACCGGATGCTGGAACAACACAGCGAACCGATCAGGATATGTCGATGAAGTTCGTGTTGGCGGGAATCATCGCCTTGATAGCGATGATCATGTCGTTTCCACAGTTGGGATTGCAGGTCAATATTCTCGTAGCCTTCATCGGCGCCGTATTAATCGTTGCCTTCGGCTTCCTCTTCGTGACGGTTTCTTCCCGCCTCACAGGGGAAATTGGTTCTTCCTCGAACCCGATTTCCGGTATGACCGTGGCGACGCTGCTGTTAACGTGCCTGGTTTTTCTGATGGTTGGTTGGACCGGGCCTTCATATTACGTATCGGCGCTTTCAATTGGTGCAATCGTTTGTATTGCAGCCTCGAACGGCGGCACTACTTCCCAGGACCTCAAAACCGGTTTTCTGGTGGGATCCACACCCAGGAACCAGCAGATAGCAATTCTCATCGGCGCTTTTGCTTCCGCATTAGTGCTTGGTCCGATTCTATTGAGCCTCAATAATGCCGGCACAGTCTACGCTCCAGTTAAGGATCCCGCCGTCGCCAGCGCTCACGTGGACAAGTCTCAACTGAGTGGAACAGAAAAGTTATCCGGCCCCCAATCTCAGGGCGACCAGAATACCTACGGCATCTGGCAGCGCATCGATCCAGAAGCCGGAACAGCAACGAAGTATCTGGTTAACGATCAAGGCGTACCGATCTACAAAGTCGACCCAGGCATTAATGGCAAGGAGAAAGTGCGGCCGGACGGCTCGCAGGTCGATAAGTTTAAGGCGCCTAAGGCTACGTTGATGTCCTACATCATCAAGGGCATTCTGGATCGCCGTCTACCGTGGGGATTGGTGTTGCTGGGCGTGATGATAGCGATTGTGCTCGAGATGAGTGGCATACCTTCGCTGGCCTTTGCTGTCGGCGTATACCTGCCACTCTCTTCTTCGAGCCCGATTTTTATTGGCGGTATGATTCGTTGGTTAATAGACCGCTACCACCGGAAGAAATTGGCCCACAAGAAGCTGACCGAAGAACAATTGCAAGCTGAAGGTGATAAGAGTCCAGGTGTGTTGATGGCTTCGGGCTACATCGCCGGCGGCGCGTTGGCAGGAATAGTCGTGGCGCTAATGACCGGCGTGTCGAAGATCAAGCCCTTCTCGGATGCAGTCACTAACTGGTCCATGAGGCATAATCCTTTCTTCCCGCTGAGTGAGGATTTTAAGAAGCTTAATCCTGGGGCCGATCAGCATATACATGCTGACTTGCTCTCCGTGATTCCTTTTGTCATTCTGATGATCATTCTGTATGCAGCGGGCCGGGAATTGATATTGGCCGGGAAGCGCAGCACCAAGGAGTAATCGCAAACATACAATTCAAACCAGCATTACGAGGCGCGCTGTCAGGCCCGGGCGCGCCTTGAGTTTGTCAAACGGAGTAACCTTCCTGATGCGAAGATTGATTATTGCCCAAAGCTTTATTGTCCTTGTTCTTGGCGGTTTAATTTGCCTGGGAATAGCGCCGGCGCGCGCACAAACGCCGACCAGCGCACAAACGCCCGCGCGCTCCCCGTCCGATACTGTCCGCGAGTTCTACAAGGCAATGCACGACAAACGTTTTCGCGATGCTTTTGCGATGTCCGTCTACAAACCCGCGATCGAAGGATTGAAGCCGGAACAAATGGAAGATCTGCGTGCCGATTTTGAAAGGGTCGCCGGAATAGTCCCTGAAAAAATCGAAATCACCGGCGAGCAAATCAGCGGGGCTGAAGCGAGCGTCTTCATAAAGGTTCCCCACGAAGACGACCCGACTCAATTCGATACCAATACCACCCCGCTGTTATTGGTTGACGGAACCTGGATCATTGGCGACAAAGAGAGTCAGGCACTGGTGAATAAGGCGGGAAACTCGTTCTTCTTTGAGGCTCGCATCACGGCGCATCACGATGAAGTCAAGACAATGCTCCAGCGCATCAGTGTTGCCGAACTGCTCTATTCCCAAAAGCACAATGGGTTATTCGGCGAGCTGACGGCGCTCACCGCAGCCGGGCTCGTGCCGCAGGATGCCGAGGGGACTGAATCGACTGGGTATCGCTTTCACGTGAATCTCAGCAAAGATGCTAAGAGCTACACGGTCGGAGCTGAGCCGGCGCAGTATGGCCGCACAGGCCGTTTGTCTTTCTTCATGGACCAATCTGGTATACGCAGCGGAGATATTGGAGGCAAGCCGCTACTTGTCAAAGGCGATGCCAAGAACCAATAACCCATCCGTCGGCGCCTGGTCCGGACCCCATCTCACAGCCAGGCAAGGGGGCCAGATGGGACAGCCGTCGCGGTGAATTCCGGGCCGGTGCTTACATAATCATTGCGCGCTCAAGGTCCAATTCTCTAGAATGGTTAACCCGGCCCGTATTGCCCTCCTCATCGAAAGCGAGTGTAGTCACCGTTATCGCCCGAGGTGCAAATGTCCGAACTGGCACGTAGCATTGCATCACGACTAAGACAGTTCATTGGGGATCGCCGTCACGCGGAACGTTGTCGCGTGAACCTTCCAGTTGAAGTCTCCCTGGTACCCGAGAGCTGGCATGTCCAAACGAGCCGTCCGCAGTCAATTAATGGTCACACTCTGGATGTAAGCACGACCGGTCTGTCTGTGATAGTTCCACAGATTCGGATCGGCGATCATTACCTGGCGGGCGAAAACCGTAAGCTACTGCTAAGACTCGAGTCACCGGTAGGAACCCTCCAGATTCAAGGCAACGCTGTCAGGTACGAACGCCTGGAGGAAGAGGACTCGGAGCGAGGCTATCTGATTGGAGTCACGATTTCGGCGATGAGCGATGAGGACCGAGCGCGATACGACGAATACGTTAGCAGCCTACTGATGAAGTAACCCTGGTCGCACTTTCAAATTATCCAAAGCGCAGCCAACCAAAAGCCGCCGGAACATGAAAGGCCGGTTCAGGCGCATGCGTCGGCCGCCAGGCGAGATAGCCCCGCGTATCCCCACTACCAACACACCGGAAGAGATTTACACGCCAACGTTCACCCTGTTGAGGCTTGTGTATCCAGTGGTCCCACGGGATGTGCATTGCCATGGTGATGAGCTTTTTTTCAATCCTGGCGGCTGCCGTCATCCCTGAATGAAACTCCCAATCTGTTTCGCGCTTTTCGGGCATGGTGTGAATCGCGAGATCGATCCATTCCCCAGTGGGCGCCACCTCAAATTCAAAGTAGCGTTCAGGTACGTTGGGATCAGGAGCTAAAAAGATTTCGCACACGTCCCGGTCCCAAAGACCAATCGTTTTCTTGTCCAGCACCGGTTTTGTGCTGACAATCAGGGGTTCCGTTTGATTGCAGCGATACCGGACCGAAATGGCCTCGTCAGACCATAAAATTGCTGCTTCGGCGGTCCGTCCAGCCGGAGCCGCAGAGCCGGACCAGTATTGATCGATGCGAACCACTTGCGCTTGTTTCCAGGCAGGATGATCCAGTTGAGT
>Ga0126384_10002352_pt1 | contig 11436 bp, 11 predicted proteins | sample PanSoiMetPlot_36_FD_92543 | JGI IMG/M metagenome (GOLD analysis project Ga0126384, IMG submission 92543) | Tropical forest soil microbial communities from Panama - MetaG Plot_36 | ecosystem: Environmental > Terrestrial > Soil > Tropical forest > Bulk soil | place: Panama | collected 2016-02-17 | reverse complement strand
CCTCGTCGATGCGGGCGAGCATCACGGGCAGCATCTCGCCCATGTGGCCGATGATCAGCTTCAGCCGCGGATGGCGGTCGAGCGTGCCGGCCAGCGCCAGGCGCAGCACGTGGATCGCGGTCTCCGAATGCCAGCCCCAGGCGGCGCTTTCGAGCACGCGGGAGGCGCCCGGCTGCAGGTCGGAATAATAGGCCTGGCGCACCGGCTCAGGCGGCAGATGGGGATGGATGTAGATCGGCACGTCGAGCTCGACGGCGGCGGCCAGCAGGCCGTCATAGCTCGTGTGATCGAGGAACCTGCCCTCGGTGGTGCCGTTGATGAGCGCGCCGAGGAAGCCCAGATCCTTGACGGCGCGCGCGAGCTCGGCCGCGCAGGCGTCGGGGCTTTGCATCGGCAGCACCGCGAAGCCGGCGAAGCGGTCGGGATGGCGCGCGACCACCGCTGCCAGGTGATCATTCATCTCGCGCGCCATGGCGACGCCGTCGTCACCGGGCACCAGATCGGGGCCCGGGCCGGTGTTGGAAAGCACCTGCAGCGTGATCCCGGTCTCATCCATCGATTTGAGCCGGCCCTCGCCGATCTCGGGCAGCAGCTCCATCGGGTTCGGGCCTTTCGCGGGCACGTTGCGCGGCCGAAAGCCGCGACGGCTGATCGCGGCGGGGTCGATCCGTTTGACCAGGGCCGGGATCGTGAAATGTTCTTCGAGCGCGACGACACGCATGGGCGGCATCCTCCGAGGGTTGTTTTGAGTTGTTGCACCGATGGCGGAGGGCGAGCAAGCGGGACGTCATGATCGGCCGCTATCATGCGGCGCGACACACGCTCTTGCACACGGCTCTTGCACTCGCGCGCCGGGCACATTTGAATTGCCCGCACCCATGGAGATGACGGGTCCGGGAGGCACGACCATGAAGCTCTACATGCATCCGGTATCGACCGCGGTCCGCCCCGTGCGGCTGCTGATCAGCGAGAACGGCATTTCGTGCGAGGAGGAAGTCGTCGATATCCTGGCTGGCGCCCACTACCAGGAGCCGTACGCGTCGGTCAATCCGAACCGCATGGTCCCGATGCTCGAGGACGGCGATCTGCGCCTGACCGAAAGCTCGGCGATCCTGAAATACCTCGCCGACAAGTACGACCTGCCGTCCTATCCGAAGGACCTGAAGAAGCGCGCCAAGGTCAACGAGGCGATGGACTGGCTCAACACCCAGTTCTACCGCGACTTCGGTTACGGGCTGATCTACCCGCAGCTCTTCCCGCACCACCGGCGCCGGAGCGACGAAGCGCATGCGGGCGCGCTCGCGTGGGGAGCGCAGGGCGCGAAGAACTGGCTGAAGATCCTCAATGACCACTGGCTCGGGCCGAGCAAGCCGTATCTGTGCGGCAACGAGATCACCATCGCGGACTATTTCGGCGCCGCGCTGGTGTCGATCGGTGAGCTGGTCGGCTGCGACCTCACGGACTATCCGAACGTCAAGCGCTGGCTCGACGGCATGAAGAAGCTGAAATCCTGGGACAAGATCAACGAGGTGTTCGACGGCTTCGTGGCCGGCAACAAGGGCAAGGAGTTCGTGCGCGTGTGAGGCGCGCGCCCGCCCAGGCGCGTTCACCCGGGCCGCAACCACCTACCTGCCGATCCGTCGCGCGACCTTCATGCGCTGCACGCTGTCGCCGGCGAGATGCGTCCAGATGATCGAGTCGCGCACCAGCTTGTCGGCATGCGGGTCCATGTGGGCGCCGTCGAGCCCGCGCACCGTCATGTAGAGCTCGGCGACCTCCTGCACCACGTCGGTCGAGAAGTTCATTGCCAGGCCCGCATTGGGCGTGTGGATCTTCATGTCGTGCTCCCAGGCGACGCGCATCACGAAGGCGCGCAGCGCTTCGCTGAGCATGTGCATCCTGTTGATCTGCAGCTGCACCATCTGCTGGGCGAACAGCGGCTGGCCCCCCTGTTGCGTGCCCTTGGCGTGACGCAGCGCGCTCGCGCAGGCGTCGTCGCAGATGCCGAGCGCGTTGGCGGCGAGCTCGAGGTCGCCAAAGAGGTCGCCCCCGGTGGTGTCGCCGCCGGCGCCGCCCGACTTTCTCACCGCGCCGTTGACCTCGCCCACCACGTTGGCGTGCGGCACGCGCGCGTCCTCGAAGATCATCTCGCCGTTCTGGTAGAATCGCCAGCCGCTCTTGTTGAACACCTTGCCGATGCGGAAGCCCGGCGTGTCGCGCGGCACCAGGAACATGGTGGTGCCCTGCCTGAGCGGCACGCTGGTGTCGGTGCGCGCGTCGATGAAAAACAGCTTGCCGACCGGCGCATTGGCGATGAACGCCTTCTCGCCGTTGAGGATCCATTCGTCGCCCCTGCGCTCGGCCTTGAGCTTGAGGCCGGCCTTGGGGTCGTCCGGCGGCAGGCGGTTGTCGGAGCCGGCTCCCGGCTCGGTGATGCCCTTGCCGAGCACGAAGGTGTGGTCGGCGATGAAATCCGGCAGGAAGCGCCGCTTCTGATCCTCGGTGCACGACGCCGAGATCAGGTGGCTCCATTTCCAGTTCTGGCTGAACGCCTTGGAGATTGCGCTGTCGGCACGGGCGAGCTCGGCCATGACCAGCGCCTGCGATACGAAATCGGCGCCATGCCCTCCCCACTCCTTCGGCACTGCCAGCGTGCGGAAGCCGAGCTTCGAGCCTTTCCTGATGATGTCCGAGTCCCAGGTCTCGGCGGCGGTCGGGATGGCGTCGCGTTCGAGCGAGATCGGGCGGATCTCCTCGTCGGCGAACTTGCGCGCCGCCATCTGCCAGGAACGCTGCTCGTTGCTCAGGGTGAAGTCCATGGGCAGTTCCTCGGTTCTGTCATTGCGAGCGCAAGCGAAGCAATCCCTCTTCACGTGCGCATGTCGTGTCGCGGAGATGACGGCCGGGTCTCATTCGGCCGCCACCTGCGCGCCGTTGCCGGATCGCCGGAAGCCGGCGAGGCCTTCGGCGATGCGCAGCCTCGCGTCCCCGTTGGAGACGCCGCCGTGCATGCACACCAGCGCGTCGTGGACGTATTTCTGCAGCGGCATGTCGCGCATCACGCCCATGGCGCCAAAGAGCTCGGCAGCATCGCGCACCGCCTTGTGCAGCGTCTCGGAGACGAACACCTGCGCGACCGTCTGCAGCGGCAGATCAGGAAGGCTGCGGTCCGCAAAAGCGGCTGGATGATCGGACGCCCAGGCGGCGCCCCACACCGCGGCGCGCGCGACCTCGAGCCTGATCGCGATGTCGGCAAGCTTGGTGGCAATGGCCTGATGCTCGATGATCGGCCGGCCGCCCTGCACGCGCAGGCGCGCGTAGTCGAGGGCGGCCTCATAGGCGGCGCGCGCAATGCCGAGGTTGATCGCCTGGTCGAGCGGGATGCCGCGGCCGTCCGCGCGGGTCAGCAACGCGGCCGCACCGTCCTTGAGGAGGTGGCCTCGCGGCACGCGGCAGTCCTCGAACGTCACCCTGCCGGCGACGCCGTGGCGCCACGGCCTGTCATGCGCCCGCACTGCGAGCCCGGCTGAATCGGCCGGCACCAGCAGCGCGCCGGCGTCGCGCCGTCCGGAAAGCGCGACCACCACCGCGAACACATTCGCGATCGGTGCGTTGGCAACCCAGTCGGCGGCCCCGTTGAGGGTGAAGTCGCCGCCCGAGTCGGTGGCGGTGATCGTCGGCGCCGGGATGTCCGACGCCTGGCGATGATAGTTGATGCCGAGCCGCGCGCCGCCGTCGCCGCCTGCGATCGCGAGGTGGAAGCGATCGTCGGCCAGGAATCGCGGCAGGAAGCCGTCGCACTGTTCGGCGGTCATCGCCTGGTCGAACAGCACGTGCGCGAGCCACGACGTTTCCGCCAGCACCGCGGCGAAATCGGCATCGCAGGCGGCGAGCTCCTCGGCGACGAGGCAGCAGGTCAGATTGTCGGACCCGGCGCCGCCGGCGTCTTCCGACAGCGCGAGGCCACGCAGCCCCATCCGCGAGGCGAGATCGAGCAGATCCATCGGCAGCGTGCGGTCGCGGACATCCAGCCGATCCGACTTGAGCACGACCGGCTTGATCTTCTGCGCGCCGAACTCGCGCACCGTGTCGCGGATCTCGAGCTGCTCGGGACTGAGATGAAGATTGTACATCGCCTTGCCTAGTTCGCCTTGCCTGGTTCGCTTTGCCTGTTCCGTGCGGCCGCGCGCTACGCCGTGGCCTCCGCGATCGCGTCGCCCATGTCGCGGGTGCCGGCGGTGCCGCCGAGATCGCGGGTCACGTGCCGGCCGGCGGTGACGATGCGATCGACCGCCGCCAGCATTTTTTCCGCGGCGGACGATGCCTTCGGCTCGCCGTGCTTGCGACCGAGCCAGGCGAGCAGCATCTGCCCCGACATGATCATGGCGTAGGGATTGGCGATGCCGCGGCCGGCGATGTCGGGCGCCGAGCCGTGCGTCGCCTGCGCCATCGCCTGGCGCGCGCCGACGCACAGGCCGGGCGCGAGGCCGAGCCCGCCGACGAGGCCGGCACCGATGTCGCTCAGGATGTCGCCGAACTGATTGGTGGTGACGATGACGTCGTATTGCTGCGGCGCCATCACGAGCTTCATCGCGATGGTGTCGATCATCGCCTCCTCGAACGTCACGTCGGGATAGTCGCGCGCCACCTTGCGGCATTCCTCGGCGAACATGCCGCAGGCGAGCCGATAGACCGGCTCCTTGTGGGCGGCCGTCACCTTCTTGCGCCGGCGCGTGCGCGCGAGCTCGAACGCTTCGCGCGCGACCCGGCTCGCGCCCTTGCGCGTGATCACCCGCATCGCGACCGTGATGTCGTCGTTCGGACGGAATTCCGGCGCGCCGGCGACCACGGTCTCCGAATAGAGCATGCCTTCGGTGAGCTCGCGCACGAACACGACGTCGACGTCCTTGTGGATAGACGCGACGCTCGCAAACGAGCGCGACGGGCGCAGCGCGGCAAACAGGTCGAACTTCTTGCGGATCGGCGGCATCACCCAGGTCGGATCGTTGCGCGGATAGGCGGCGTGGCCGATCGGCCCCATGATCCAGCCGTCGAGCTCGCGCAGCGCCGCCTCGGTCGAGGCCGGCAGCGTGTCGCCGTGCTGCTCGTGTCCGTGCCGGCCGATCGGCAGCGGCCGCCAGTCCACCGCGAGGCCGGTGTGTGCGGCCGCCGCCTTCATCACCTTCACGCACTCGGGGACGACCTCGTGCCCGATGTCGTCGCCGAGCAGCACGCCGATTTTCACTGAGCATCCCCGGATGGATTGCGGCGCCGCAATTGTGGGTCGGCGGCGCGGCCCGGTCAATCGGGCGCAGGTCGCGCGGCCAGTCGGAAAGACGCGGGTAGCGACCCGACAACGGGGTCCGTATAGTCGCAATGCCGGTCGCGCGAGCGATATCGACAAAGAATGACATCCGGGCCGTGCCGAAGAGGTGGGAGACGCCGATGAAAAGACTGCTGACCTTGGCCGCGGCGACGTGCCTGGCGGCTCTCGGGTTGTGCGCCGTGGCGGCGCCGTCGCTCGCCCAGGGCTGGCCACAGAAGCCGGTCCGGTTCGTCGTTCCGTTTCCGGCCGGCGGCGGCACCGATTTCGTCGCGCGCCTGGTGGCGAAATATCTGCAGGACAAGCTCGGCCAGTCGATCGTGGTCGAGAACCGCGGCGGCGCCAACGGCGCGATCGGCCTGATGGCGGTCAAGCAGTCGCTCACCGACGGCTATACGCTCGCCTTCACGTCCGACACGCCGATGACGGTCAATCCCTGGCTGTACAAGGACCTGCCCTACGACCCGCTGCGCGATTTCATTCCGGTCGCATCCGCCGTGCGGCTGCCCGGCATGCTGGCGGCGCATCCGTCGTTTCCGGCGAACAACATCGCCGAGCTGATCGCGCTCGCCAAGAACAAGCCCGGCAGCATCAACTATGCGTCCGCCGGCGTCGGCAATTTCAGCCATCTCGCCATGGAGCTGTTCGCGGGCGCGACCGGCGTGAAGCTGCAGCACGTGCCCTACAAGGGCACCGGCCCCGCCGCCATGGCGCTGATCAGCGGGGAGGTCGAGCTCGGATTCAACAATGTGCAGACCCTGCTGCAACATGTGCAGGAAGGCAGGCTCAAGGCGCTCGGCGTCGCCGAGCCGCAACGCATGCCGCAGTTTCCCAATTTTCCGGCGGTCGCCGAGACCGTGCCGGGCTTCGAGATGGCGCCGTGGGTCGGCATCGTCGCGCCGGCCGGCACCGCGCAGGCGATCGTCGACCGCGTGAGCGAGGCAACGCTGGCAGTGCTCGGCGATCCCACCATCGCCAAGCAGTTCGCCGATCAGCAGCTGACCGTGATGGCGCTCGCAAAGGAGAAATTCGGCGAGCTGATCAAGAGCGATCTCGCCAAATGGGCCAAGGTGACCAAGGAGGCGAACATCAAGATGGAGTGAGCGAACGTCGCGTCAGCGCTTCGCCTTGCGCCGCCTGCGACCCGTCTTGCCGGCCTTGCTGCCTTGCTTGCCCGCTCCCTTGGTGATCAGGAAATCCTCGAGCTTCTGGCCGCCTTTGATCGCCGCCGCCAGCCAGCGCGGGCGGGCGCCGCGGCCGGCCCAGGTCACGCCGCCCGGGCCGCGATATTTCGGCGCAACCTTGCGGCCCTTCAGGGTCGAGCGCCGGCGGCCGTCGCCGACGTTGGTTCCGGCCTTGGCGGCGCCCCACCGTCCCAGGCGGGTGAGTTGCTGCTGCATTTCACCGGCACGGCTGGAGAGCGCGGTACCGATCTCATCGCGCAGCTTGATCAGCGTCTCGATCGACATGGACGCAAGGGTTTTCGTTCGCTTGGCCATCGGAATGGGGCCTCCATTATTCCTCAATGACAACGCGAGTATCGCCGCGAATGTTGCAAAGGCAAGTTAAGCCTGAGCGAAAGGTATTCACTTGATCGGCCGACAACGCCCCGTCGCGGTTGCAGCCGCCCAATGGATGATTGATCGCGGATCGATCGACGGGCGCCGCGACCCGCGCCGCCTAACGGCTCTCGCGCGGATAGACACCGCGCAGCACGTCATCGAAGTGCGTCCTCACCAGATCGTCGCATTTGCACGCGAGCCGCTTCAACGCGGCGCTGTCGCGGACGAGCACCGAGCCGCGCCGCGTTTCGACCAGGTCCTGGTCCCGGAAGGTCCTCAGTACGCGGGTCGTGTGGCTGCGACCGGCACCGAGCATGCCTGCCAGATCCTCGTGGGTGAACGGCACCACGTCGTCGCCGGTACGCTCGATTGCGGCAATCATCCATTTCGCGGCGCGCTGCTCGATCGTGTGGATTGCATTGCAGGCGGTCGACTGAAACACCTGCGCCAGCAGGCAATCGGCATAGCGCGCGAAGAAGTTGCGCAGGGTCGGCGACCTTTCCTTGGCGGCTTCGAGATTGTCGATCGGCAGCCGGACGAAGAGGCCGCCATATTTCACGACGATCCGGCTGTAGGCAGGCAGATGCCCATAGCTGACGATGCCGCCGACCGCACCCTCGCGCCCGACCAGGACGGCCTCGACGTCGCGACCATCCTCGCCGCTGATGAGATAGGACACCATGGCGGGTCCGCAGGGGAAATACACCACGTCGACGTTGTCGCCCGGATTGTAGAGCACGTCGCTCGGCCCGCTGTCGGCTTCGACCAGATAGGGCTCGATCAGCGCGTAGTCCGCGTCCCGGAGCGTGCGCAGGAGATTGTTCATCGGCCGCGCGCCCGTCCGTCCGAATGAAGCCGTCTCCGCCATCCACGCCACTCCGCCATGCCGCCACCGCGGCGCATGGCTTTTAGCCTGCAACGCCAGCATCTTGTGTGCACAACGGCACAGACACCGCAAGCACCTGATGCTTGACTTAAGGGTCGGAACCCGGTGGTAATTAGGGTCGCAAGCGGGCGGTATGCTTTTGGGGTATCGTTCAGGCGGTGCGCGGCTGCCAGGAAACGGCTCGGAGGGGGGCCGAGACTTCCCTCGCATCAATCAATCATGGCGCAGTAAGCGAACCGGGCAGCGGTGCGGCGCTCACGGCCGGCCGGAAGTGTGGATGGGGCGCGCGGAGCGCGCGGCAAAAGGGCTTCCTAGGATATGCCGATCACACCGTATCTGGGTTCCAAGGCTTTCGGGCCGGAAACCACGCAAGCCATGGGGCTGGCGTTCGAGAAAGCCTGCCAACAGCTCGGGCTGAGGCTCACCCAGGATCCCGCTACCGAGACCGTGGCGAAGGTCATCATCGAGCTGGCCGAGGGCGGCGTGAGCGATCCCGAACGGCTCTACCAGGCTGCGCTGGGGCGCTTCGGCAGGCGGGGTTGACGGGGCGGCGTGCCGGCGGCAGCCGCGCGCCAGCACCTAAAACTGGCTACTCACGCTGACGCAGATAGTCGGGCGTCGGCGGCGGGCCCCAGATGTCGCGCAGTGCGCCGGGGGCCCACACCTTCGGGCGCTGCGGCCGGTCGCGGTGCCACGGCCGCGGATCGAAATAGCCGAGCGACTCGTCCAGCATCTTGTCGAGCTCCGTGAACAGCTCGACGATCTGGTCGTCCGGATTGCGGTGATAGGTGAAGACGTTGTGTCCGGGTCCGTGCCGCCCCGGGCCCCAGATGATGGGAATGTTGCGGCCGCCGAGAAAGTCGCAGGCGGTCTGCACGTGCGCCCAGTCCTTGAGCTCGAAGGCGATGTGATGCATGCGGGTGGTCTTGCCCTGGACGAAGTTGACCGTGTGATGATCGGGCCCGCAGCGCAGGAAGACGAACCAGTCCTCGATCCAGTCGGACACGCGGAAGCCGAGCACGCGGCCGTAGAAATCCGCGAAGGGCTTCGGCTCGGCGACGCAGAACGCGAGATGGCCGAGCTTGATCGGGCCGACGCCGCTGACCGGCTTGCGCGCAAGCGGCGTCGCGGCGGTGAACACCTCGACGATCGTGCCCTTGGGATCCGCGAAGGTGATCACCTGGGCGATGCCGGGGCTCGGATCGGCGCGCAGCTCGCAGCGTACGCCCTCGGCCTCAAGACCCCGGCGCAGGTCGTTGACGTCGGTGTCGGCCGCGGCCTGAAATGAGATGCGCGCGCAGCGCGCCTCGCCGCCCTTCTCGAGCTGGACCGCAAGGTCACCGACCTTGGTGGCGAGAAAAGCGCGCCCGTTTTCCCGCTCCGCCAGCGTCAGCCCGACGATGTCGGTGAAATAGTCGATCTGCCGATCGAGATCCGTGGTCTCGAACGTGGCATGGCCAATGCGCGTGACCTTGATCATGGGCGGCTCCGGCGGTCGGTCTGCGAGCACTATGCCGCAGCGCGCCGGGCGGTCAACGCCGCTGCGTCGTCGCGCCCGGTGCGGGCCGCAGAGCCGCCATGCTAACGTCGCGCGGCATCACGTTTCGATCGGGTGGCATCATGAGACATCTTGTTGCGGCCGTTGCGCTCGCCGCACTCGCCGGCAGCGTGCAGGCGCAGCCGGCTTTTCCGACCCGCCCGATCACGCTGGTCGTCCCCTACCCGGCCGGCGGCACCGCCGACCTGCTGTGCCGCTTCGCGGCCGACCGTGCCGGCAGCCTGCTCGGCCAGCAGGTCGTGGTCGAGAACCGGCCCGGCGGCGCCGGCGGACGCATCGGCATCGAGCAGGTCCTGCGGGCGCCGCCCGACGGGTACACGCTGCTGTGCGGAACCCAGCTCAACTACAGCATCACGCATCTGGTCTTCACCAAGACGGCCTTCGACCCGCGCGGGCTCGAGCCGGTCAGCGTGCTCGCGACCTATCCGCTGATCGTGATCGCACGTGCCTCCCTCCCGGCGGCCAACCTGCCGGAGCTCATCACGCTCGCACGCTCGGAGGCCGGTAAGCTCACCTATGGCCATCAGGGCAAGGGCAATACGGGCCACCTGCTCGGCGAACTTTTGATGCTCAGGGGCCAGTTCCGCATGACCGAGGTGCCCTATCGCGGCAGCGCGCCGGCGATCAACGATCTGCTCGCCGGCACCATCGACATGGTCCCGGACTATCTGCTGGCCAACAAGCAGAACATCGATACCGGGAAGCTCAAGCTCCTCGCCACCGGCAGCCGCGAGCGGCTCAAGGATTATCCCAAGGTGGCGACCATCGCGGAGACGCTGCCAGGCGTCTATGCGGACACCTGGATGGCGGTGTCGGCGCCGCCCGGCACGCCCAAGGACATCACCCGGAAGATATCCGACGCGATCGGTCAGGGATTTCGCCAACCCGAAATGCGTGCGCGCATCCTCGCGCTGGAGGCCGAGCCGCTCGGCAGCACGCCCGAGCGGATGCGGGAGTTGATCCAGCAGAGCCTCGCGACCTGGGGACCCGTGGTCGAGGCGGCCAAGATCACGGTGGAGTGAGCCCTCGCGGTCGGCCCCGCATCGGCGGAACTAGTTACCGTACTTATGCGGATCTGGGACCTGTGCAATGCGGGATCACAATTCCGCGTCGCATCCCTATATCGTATGACGGCCACCGGTTGTGGATTTGGCCTTGCCAGAGAGGCTTGGGTCAGGACGTTGGACCAACACATGATGATCGTCGCTCTCGGATTGATCCCCGGCCTGCTGCTCGGCTGGATCGTGCTCACCGTCGCCGAGCTGACGGCGGAGCACCCCGAGTTGGCCAAGGGCCGCGGCTGCCACGGCGGCGCATGCCGGCGATCATGAATCGCGGGCGCCGGATGGCGCCCGCGAAGCCTTCGCATCGAGCCGAAGCACTCAGGTCCGTCGGCTGCCGAGGCGATCGAAGCGCGCCTTCTGCTCGTCGCTGAGCGAGCCGTAGAACTTCGTCAGCGCCGGTCGCACCGCGTCGATCGCCTGCAGCATGGCCTGCAGCCGCTGCTCCATCGCGGTCACGCGCCCGGTCGGCGTCAGCACCTGCTCGCCCTCCGAACAGCTCGCGTTCATCATCTCGGCCGCCTTGGCCGATGCATCGTCGAGCGCGCGCAGGTCGGCGTCCTGCGTCTCGCTCAGTTGCAGCGACTGGCGGATGCGCGTGCTCGGCGGGCTGGCCGGCGCGCGGCGGTCGCTGTCGCACAGCTGTGCGACGCTCGGCCCGGCGCCGCGCTGCGGGCGGCTCGCACTGGCGTTCGCCACGTCGCCCTGGTCGAGCGCGTTGAAGCGCTGCTTCTGCTCGTCGCCCAACGACGCATAGAACCTGTCGAGCGCCGGGCGCACGGTCTGGACGGCCTGCAGCATGGCGGACACGCGAGCACGCGTCGCCGTGAGCCGGCCGGTCGGCGTGCCCGGCAGGTCGTTCGGACAGGCGGCTTGCAGGATCTGCACCGCCTTCACAGTCGCGCCCTTGAGGTCGTTGAGGAGCGCCTGCTGGTCCTGGGTCGGCTGGACCTGCTCGGCGATGCGCTCGATCGGGAAATCGGTGAGGCCCTTCGCGTCACCGGAGCAGATCTGCGCCATCGCGCCGCCGCCGGACTGACCGCCGG